>Ga0105050_10000880_pt1 | contig 45671 bp, 42 predicted proteins | sample FRY01_FD_78088 | JGI IMG/M metagenome (GOLD analysis project Ga0105050, IMG submission 78088) | Freshwater microbial communities from Lake Fryxell liftoff mats and glacier meltwater in Antarctica - FRY-01 | ecosystem: Environmental > Aquatic > Freshwater > Ice > Glacier meltwater ...
AGCACTCGCTTTGGGTTTTGAGGATTTGGGTCTCATCTTCGTTCCTTCGTCACTACGACGAGACCCAAATCCTCCTTAACTTACAACCTCAAATCTGTGCCACAGGTGCTGACGGGGAACAATGTGAACTGGACCGATAAGGGTCTTGGTCACATTCACACCGTTTCGGCATCCGGCAGTGCGTCCAAAAAAGTCACGGCGCAGCCCGGCCATTATGCCCGTCCGCGTTTCTCGCCTGACGGCAAGACCATTGTGTTTGAAAAGCAGGAAGGCGGCGGCCTGACCTCACCTGCACGGTCTGATCAGCCCGGTATTTATCGCATTTCTACCACAGGCGGAGCCGCTGTTCGCGTCACATCAAGCGGCACTACGCCCCATTTCGCAGCAAGCAATGATCGGATTTTCTACACCGAATCGGGCGCCAATAAGCGCTTGCTGGTGAGTGTGGATATGAATGGCGAAGCCAAGCGCAATCACGCCAGCGGAGAGCTGACGACGATTTATGAAGTGTCGCCAGACGGCAATAACTTCGCATTCCGCCAGAACTACGAAGCGTTTGTGATGCCGTTGATGCCGGGCACACAGGAAGTCACCGCATCGCCATCGGGCAGCGCGCTTCCGGTGGTCAACGTCAGCAGCGGCGGCGCAGATTATATGCATTGGAGCCGGAATGGAGACGCCCTGCATTGGGCGCTTGGTCCGACGCTGTATACCGCTCAGACGGACGCATTTTATCCCAATGGTCCACTTGCAAAAGATGCCAAGCCGGTAAAATTCGCGCCGCCCAAAGACGGCATTTCGCTTTCTATGACGGTAAAGGCTGATCGTCCAACAGGTCTGGTTGCCTTCACTGGTGCGCGCGTTGTCACGATGGCCGATAAAAGCGGCGGCATTATCGACAATGCCGTCATCTTGGTGGAAAATGACCGGATTAAAGCCGTTGGCAAGGTCGGAGATTTCCCGATTCCCGCTGGCGCGAAGACCGTTGATGTTACCGGCAAGACGATCATCCCCGGCCTTGTCGATGCGCACGCCCATGGTCCGCATGGTGTGGATGAAATGACCCCGCAGCAAAATTGGGTGAATATGCTCAATCTCGCGATGGGCATCACCACGCGGCATGACCCATCGAGCAGTGCCGCAACGGTGTTTCCTGCGGTGGAAATGCAGCGCGCTGGTCTGATCGTCGGGCCGCGCTCCTTCTCCACTGGCGAGATTGTCTATGGCGCGAAGGCAGCCGATGTGTACGCTGAAATCAACAGCCTTGATGATGCGCTCGCGCATGTCCGGCGGTTGAAGGCGCAGGGTGCGCACAGCGTCAAAAACTACAACCAGCCCCGCCGGGAGCAGCGTCAGCAGGTTGTTGCCGCTGCGCTTCAGGAAAATATGCGTTCGGTAGCAGAGGGCGGTTCGCTGTTCGGTATGGACATGAATCTGATCGCCGATGGCAACACCACGGTCGAACACAATGTCCCGCTCGATATTTTCTACGACGATGTGCTTCAGTTCTTCTCGAAATCGAAGGTCGGCTATACGCCAACGCTGGTCGTGACCTACGGCGGCCCAGCGGGTGATCCTTATTGGCGTGCACATACCGATGTGTTCCGTCATCCGTTGATGGCGAAGCATTATCCACCAACGGAACTGGCGGCCAACAATGCCCGGCGTGAAATCGCGCCTGAGGAAGACTATGTCGACGACAACAGCGCGCGTGAGGCACATAAGCTTGCCAAGCTGGGCGTACCGGTTTCGATTGGCGCGCATGGTCAGGAAGCCGGCATCGCCGCGCATTGGGAATTGTGGTCCTTTGCCCGAGGCGGCATGTCGCCCATTGAGGCCTTGGCCGCGGGTACCATCGAATCCGCGCGTTCGCTGGGTTATGACAAGGATGTTGGTTCTATCGCTGCAGGCAAGCTTGCCGACCTTGTGGTCCTCGACGCGGACCCAAGCGTTGACATCCGCAACTCGGACAAGGTGGCAAAAGTCATGATCGGTGGGCGTCTGTATGATGCAGCCACGTTGAATGAAGAGGTGACCGGTTCCAAAAAGCGCATGCCCTATTATTGGGAATGAGTTCAGCCCGGTGAACGCAATTTTCTGGCCCGGGCAAATAGTCCCGGGCTGGAAAAGGGTTCAAACATTTCGTCAGCGCTTTCTGGGTCAAGTGCCGCGTTTTCAGCCAGCGCTTTTTCAGCGTCGGTGAGTTCCGACAGCTTAAGCAGCTGAAGGGTCCGGCCATTTCCGGGATGTTTTTCGATAATGTCCCGCATGCCAGTGCCATTGCCGAGCAATTCAGCAACCTTTTCGACTGACAATCCGCAATGTTCGGCCAGTAATGTGGCGCGCATCAACCGGATGCCAGGCGCGGCACTTTCATTGCCAGGACGTTTTACATCAATGAAAATGTCGCATTCACTATCAAGACCAAGCGAGCGGTTGTTCATATTGGCTGAACCAATACGCAGGATTTCGTCGTCGACGATCATCAGCTTGGCATGGACATAAATGGGCTCGCCCATTTTTGTGTGCGGAACGTAGATCGACAGCCGGCCTTTTTGTCATGTTTGCCAATGGCGCGCAGCAATTGGACACGGGCGCTGTCCATTGCCTTTTGTTCCAGCCAACCATCTGCGGTTTTGGGGTTTAAGATTATAATTTCTGGCGGATCATCTTCTGCCATGCGTCGGGCTAGGGCATCGGCGATTTTTGGTGACGCGAAATATTGATTTTCGGCATAAATGAATTTTTTGGCACGGGCGATCTGTTCCAGAAACAGCTGCTCAATTTCCCGTATCGGCCCGACATCCTTGTAAGCGGCGCGGGTGCGCGCGATGCCCATTTCGACAAACTGAAACTCGGCCTTCAGGAACTCTGGCCATGGCGATGCCGCATCGGCAGGGCAGGGCTCCAGCGGATCACCACCAGCAAGCTTCCACCGCGCACGGCTCAGTTCTGCGAGCGCAGCCGCGGCCTCGCCCTCGACCAGCATCGTGGTGTCGTGCCATGGCCCGTATAGTCTGCCATTGGGGCGCCTGCGTTTGGGATCATAGTCGGCATGGTCGGGCGTGTCCCAGCGATCTGCGGTCATATCAATCCCGCCACAGGCCGCCATTTTGTCATCTATAACCACTATTTTCTGGTGATGGCTGCATCCAATGGGATGCGCGCCGTCGAGCTTGAACTGGATTTGTTTGTGTATCGCCCATTTGGCGACGTCCACCATCGTGGAGCCCCGCGTAACCATCTTGAGCGCGCCGAAATTCCATTTCAGCAATTTGATTTCAAGGTCTGGAGTCCGGTCTGCGAGCCAGAGAATGAAGTCGCCCAAACGCTTGGGTGGGTCGCCTTTTTTCCGGCGGCTTCGACTCAAGTCGATTCGGGTATCGAAATCCCACCCGATAAGCATGATTCGGTGTTTTGCATTCATCATCGCGGCTTGGATGATTTCGAAATAAGGTGCGGCGTCGATGACAGGATGTGCGCGGCTTGCTTTGACATGGCGCCAGATACTGGCGGTTTCCGATACATCCGTGTCCATAGTCCCTCCGTTATCAGTGTATAACTAAGCTAAACCAAATCAGGGCAAAAGCTGACTCCACATTTGTTAAAAATCAGATATAGAACAAAACATGAACATTAGGCGCGATCCCCTAGGCACTGTCTTTCCGTCCGGAAAAGGGACGTGGAAACAATATCAGCCGGATGGCCAGTTATCATTATTGTCTGTTGGTGCGCCCGATGTCGACACCCGCTTACGCGGCGGCATCGCGCGGCACGGGCTTCATGAATTTTTTGGCGCGGCGAAGACCGACAGTCATGCAGCCGCCGCCTTTGCTTTGTTGCTGGCGTTACGCCTGCCCGAAAGCGATGCGGGCATATTCTGGATAACCGGGGACAGAGAAAGGCAAGCATCCGGCCGCCTTTATCCGCATGGGCTATCTGCGATGGGTGGCGATCCGTCCAAAATGTTGCTTGTGCAGACGGCTGATTTACAGGCCGCTTTGCGTGCGGCGGCAGACAGTATTCGGTCAAAAGCAGCCGCTGCAGTGATATTGGAAGCCCACGGCAACGCACGGCTTATCGATTTAACATCGACCCGGCGGCTGGCGCTGGCCGCGGCGGAGGCGGGTGTTCTGACGTTGCTGGTGCGCGGGGATGCCGTCCCGATGCCAAGCGCGGCGTCTACGCGCTGGCAGGTGAAATCCGCGCCATCGGTGCCTTTACCCGGCAACGCGCCCGGCTTTGCAACATTCGACATCAGCCTGCTGCGCCATCGCGGCGGCACCGCGCCCTTTGCGGCGAAAGTGACTTGGGACCATGCAACACGAAGCTTTTACGACGCGCCGCTATCTGGCGGTCTTTCTGCCATTGTTACCGGCGGAGAGGTTGATCCGGCATCGCGGCAGCGCGCCTGATACGCCATTTGCGCTGGTGGAAAAGGATCGCGGCGCGATGCGGCTGGTCGCGTGCGATACAGAGGCGCTTGCGCTTGGCTTGATGCCGGGAACGGCGCTTGCCGATGCGCGTGCGCGCGTGCCCGACCTTGCGGTGTTCGGCCATGATCCGGCTGCGGACATGGCTTTACTCGGCTGGCTCGCCGACGGTTGTGAGCGGTATACGCCCGCCTGTATGTTGGACCCGCCGCAGAGTTTGTTGCTGGATATTACCGGATGCGAACATCTGTTCGGTGATGAGACCCGGCTGGCGCGGGATGTGCGCGCGCGGTTGCAGCGTCATGGCCTCAGTTGCCGGATCGCCTTAGGTGCTACCCCCGATAGCGCACAGGCCAAGGCGAAATATGCGGCACGCGCGATTTCCGATTTGCCCGTCGAGGCACTGGACGGCGGTGACAAGGTACACAAGGCGCTGCGCCGGGCTGGCCTTAGAAGCATTGGCGATCTGGCTATCCGTCCACGTAAGCCGCTGGCCGCGCGCTTTGGCAAGTCAGTCGTGATTCGGCTGGCGCGCCTTCTTGAAGAGGAAGACCCGCGCATCATCCCGCGCCGCAGCCTGCCGATAATCCATGTTGCGCAGAATTTTGCTGAGCCCATTTCGCGGACCAATGATGTGCTGGCGACCATCGAAATGCTGGCAGGGCGCGCGGCACTTCAGTTGCAGGAGCGCGGGCAAGGCGGGCGGCGTTTTGAGGTCAGGCTGTTCCGTAGCGACGGCCATGTCGCGCTGCTGGCCATCGACACCGGCGGACCGACGCGCGATGCTGCTTTGCTGATGCGCTTGATACGAGAACGCATCGACGCCCTTGCTGACCCGCTTGATCCCGGCTTTGGCTATGATCTCATTGCGTTGGAAGTGCCGCTCGCTGAGGTGCTGGCCAATGTTCAAGTCGGGCTGGAGACAAGGGTTGATACAGATGCTGCAACCGCCGCGCTTATCGATCGGCTAAGCGTCCGGCTGGGGGCGCAGCGCGTGCGGCAATTCCATGCACGGCAAAGCCACATCCCCGAACGCGCAGCGCTTGAGCGTGCCGCGCAATCCGACGCTCCGAAGGCTGACTGGCCAAAGTCCGCGCCTGATGAGCCGGCAATGCGCCCCTTCCGCTTGTTTGAAACGCCGCAACCAATTGAGGTCACTGCCGGATTTCCAGAGGGTGAGCCGCGCAGCTTTCGCTGGCGTCGGCACGTGCACCGCGTCGCCCGCGTTGAAGGGCCTGAACGCATCAGCCCTGAATGGTGGCGACACGCGCGCGGGTACGAGCCGGGCAATGGCAGCCTGACGCGCGATTATTACCGCGTTGAGGACAATGAAGGCCGTCGCTTTTGGCTTTTCCGGCGCGGGCTCTATGATGAGATGGAGCGGCCGCTCTGGTATCTGCACGGCATCTTCGCATGAGTTATGCCGAGCTTGCCTGCACCAGCAGCTATTCGTTCCTGCGCGGCGCATCGTCGCCATCAGATTATGTCGCGGAGGGCATCCGGCTGGGGCTGACCGCCATCGGCATTGCTGACCGCAATAGCGTCTCGGGCGTCGTGCGTGCATGGAAGGCACTGCGCGATGCGCCCGATGAAGCGCGGAGTGCATTTCTGGCGGCTAAGCGTGAGGCTGGCGAACTCGAAAAACTGACTGACGCCGAAGACGCCGCCTGTGAAACACATATCCGCTTTCTGGCAGGATCGCGGTTGGTATTTTCAGATGGTACGCCGGACATAATTGCATATCCCGCCACGCGCCAAGGATGGGGTAATCTCACGCGGTTGCTGACCGTCGGTAATATGCGCGCGACTAAAGGGAGTTGCATCCTGAGGTTCGACGATTTGCTCGATCATCTGGGCGATCTGCTGCTTATCGCTATGACTTACTCGACCGCTGACGAGCAGGAGGCGCACAAGAACCCGCCTGTCTATCCGTTCAAGGAAAGCGCGAATCCTGTAGAACCGCCATCGCATCTAAAGCTGGTATCCACCGCGCCGCAGGATTGGGAGAGCGTGCTTCGCCGTCTTGTGTCAGTCCATGCAGGGAAAGTGTGGCTTGGCATATCGACGCATCATCGCGGTAAGGATAAGCGGCAGTTGGCGCGCTATCGAAAGGCAGCAAACGCCTTTGACGTTTCCCTGATCGCGACGAATGATCCGCTTTATGCGACCCGCGTTCAGCGCCCGCTTCACGATATTGTCACCTGCATCCGCATGGGCACGACCATTCAGAAAGCAGGCTTTGCACTGGAGGCCAATGCCGAGCGCTACATCAAGACCGCGGATGAAATGGGGCAGTTATTTCATGCCTGTCCCGAAGCCTTGACTGAAACAGAGCGCTTTGCCGCACAGATCAACTTCGACCTTGAACAACTAAAATATGAATATCCCCACGAAGCGGTACCCGACGGCTGGACCCCTGATGAATGGCTGGCGCATCTGGTCTGGGAAGCGGCATATGAACGGTACGGGGCGGTAATTCCGGAGAAAATACATAAGTCGATTGATACGGAGCTTGCCTTCATCCGTACCGAGAAATTCGCTTATTATTTCCTCACGGTCCATGACCTCGTCAAATTCGCGCGCGATCAAAAGCCACCGATTTTATGCCAAGGGCGCGGCTCGGCAGCGAACTCTACGGTGTGTTTTCTGCTTGGCGTGACTTCGGTCGACCCCCTTGCAAACACGCTTTTATTTTCGCGCTTCATTTCATCAGACCGAAAAGAGCCGCCCGATATCGACGTTGATTTCGAACATGAGCGACGTGAGGAGGTGATGCAATATATCTACCGGCGCTATGGCCGCCATCGCGCCGCGATTGCTGGAACAATCATCCATTACCGCCCGCGCAGCGCGGTGCGGGAGGTCGGTAAGGCCCTAGGACTGACCGAGGATATCACAACGCGCATGGTCAGCACAGTGTGGGGCAGCTTCGGCAGTGGCCCCGATGAGCGGCGGCTGGTTGAGGCAGGTTTTGATCCCGACAATCCCGAAATCGCGCGGCTGAAGTCACTGTCCGACCAGTTGCTCAAATTTCCCCGCCATCTTTCGCAGCATGTCGGCGGTTTCATCCTTACCGAAAACCGGCTCGATGAAACCGTTCCCATCCACAATGGCGCAATGAAGGACCGCAATTTCATTGAGTGGGACAAAGACGATATCGACGCATTAGGGCTAATGAAAGTCGATGTGCTGGCGCTGGGTATGCTGACCTGCATACGCAAGGCCTACGACCTGATGCGCGAACAGGGGATTGGCGATTATGACTTGAAGGTCGACATCGATTCTGATGATCCTAATGTCTATGACATGTTGTGCAGAGGCGAGAGCCTAGGCGTGTTTCAGGTCGAAAGCCGGGCGCAAATGAACATGCTGCCGCGGATGAAACCGCGCAGCCTGTATGATCTCACTATTCAAGTCGCGATTGTCCGCCCCGGCCCGATCCAGGGCGATATGGTGCATCCGTATTTGCGGCGACGTAATGGGGAGGAGAAGGTTGAGTATCCATCGCCCGCCGCGCCATATCCGCAGGATGAGCTGAAAAATGTGCTGGGCAAGACGCTGGGTGTGCCCCTGTTTCAGGAGCAGGCGATGAATCTGGCTATCACCGCCGCTGAATTCAGCGAGGCTGATGCCAACCGCTTGCGCAAGGCAATGGCCACGTTTCGCAACGTCGGCGGGATGGAGCATTTCGAAATCATGATGGTCGAAGGCATGGTGCGGCGCGGCTATGAACGCGACTTTGCCCAGCGCTGCTTTGGCCAGATTCAGGGTTTCGGATCATACGGCTTTCCCGAAAGTCATGCGCTGTCCTTTGCCCGACTGGTCTATGTGTCGTCGTGGATCAAACATTATTACCCGGCGATTTTTGCGGCTGCCTTGCTCAATTCGCAGCCCATGGGTTTTTACGCGCCCGCGCAGATTGTCCGCGATGCGCAGGAAAATGGGGTTGAGGTCAGGCCGATAGACGTCAATGGCAGCGGCTGGGATAATGCAATTGAGCAAGGCGCACTGCGGCTGGGAATGCGGCAAATCGAAGGCTTTCGCGAAGTGTGGGCGCACGCCATTGTCCAGCAGCGGCCCTTTGCATCGATCGAAGATTTAGCGCGCCGTGCCGTGCTACCGCCGTCTGCTGTTCATCTGCTCGCGGACGCTGACGCAGTGCGTTCGCTTGGCTTTGATCGCCGAGAGGGCGCGTGGGAGGCGCGGCGGACGCCCTCGGACGAACTGCCCTTATTCGCTGCTGCCAACGCGCGCGAGCTTGGTGAGGAAGCCGATGCGATGTTGCCTGTCATGCCTTTGAGCGAACATGTCGCGGCGGATTATCAAATGACTCGGCTGTCGTTAAAGGGACATCCGATGCAGTTCCTACGCGGAATGTTCGCACGTGAGAGTGTCCTGAGCTGTGCCGAGGCCAATAAGGTCAAGAACGGCAAGCAGGTTAGGGTGGCCGGCGTAGTGCTGGTCCGGCAGCGTCCTGGCAAAGGCAATGCGATTTTCATCACGATTGAGGACGAAAGCGGCGTCACCAATATCTTGCTGTGGGCGCGGCTATTCGACCGGCAGCGACGCGCGGTGATGGCGTCGCGCTTGATTATTGCTGAAGGCGAAATCCAGCGCAGCAAGGAAGGTGTCGTGCACCTGATGGCGACGAATATCATCGACCGTACAGAAGATTTGGCGCAGCTGTCGGAAACGCATCAGACCAATGTCGGGAAGCCAAAGATCGACGAGTTTGCCCGCCCACATGCCCCGCGTGGCAGCCACCCGCGCGATGTGCGGATTTTGCCTAAATCACGCGACTTTCACTAAAGTTCAGGCAGCATCCTTGGCCGCGCGCCGCGCTGCCAATTCGTCGACCGACGATGCGCGCATGAACGGGTTGGTTGCGCGCTCCAGCGCAATCGTCGTTGGCACCGTTGCTTCGCCACGTTCACGCGCTGCGACGACATTGGACATGCGCTGCTGAAGTGCGGCATTGTCTGGTTCGACCGTCACGGCAAAGCGGGCGTTGCTCAGCGTATATTCGTGCGCGCAATAAATTGCGGTGTCATCGCCCAATGCCTCCAGCTTGCGCATATTGTCGTACATTTGCGCTGCCGTTCCCTCGAACAACCGTCCGCAGCCCATCGCAAACAAGGTGTCACCTACAAAGGCCGCATGCTCGGTTTCGAAATGATAGGCGATGTGCCCGGCCGTATGGGCTGGTACGTCCATGACTATTGCCCGCAGCTCACCCAGGTGCATGACATCCCCTCCGCGCACTTGCACCTCAAGTGTCGGTATCCGCGCGGCTTCTGCTGCAGGCCCAGTGATGCGGCAGCCAGTCGCGGCCTTGATTTCTGCATTGCCGCCAACATGATCGGGGTGCCAGTGCGTGTTCCAGATTTGTGTAATGGTCCAACCACGTTCTTGCGCCGCATCCAGCACTGGTTGGGCGACGGCCGGGTCGACAACCATCGTCTCACCGCTCACAGGTTCATGGACCAACCAGACATAATTATCCGACAGAGCCGGAATACGAACGATATCGAGTGCCATTACCAAGCTCCTACATTTGGCATGCTGACCCACGGCTCTGCAGGCGGAAGATTGCCTTCTTGCAGCAGCTCAATTGAAATGCCTTCTGGGGTACGAACAAACGCCATATGCCCGTCGCGTGGCGGCCGGTTGATGGTGATGCCCGCATCGATCAGTGTTTTGCAAGTCGCGTAAATATCATCGACCCTATAGGCTAGGTGACCAAAATTGCGTCCGCCGTCATAGGCTTCGGGTGTGCTGCCGTCGGCGGGCGGCCAATTATGAGTCAGTTCAACTTCCGCTATCCCGTCTTGTCCGGGTGCCGCGAGGAAGATGAGCGTGAAGCGGCCGGCCTCGCTATCAAAACGGCGCACTTCTTCGAGCCCAATCAATTTGAAGAATGCAACTGTTGCTTCTGGATCAATAACTCGGATCATCGTGTGGAGGTATTTGGTCGGCATAAGGCTTCCGTTCGTTAAATTGCCCCACTCATCTCCGTCGCCATGACAGCAATTAGCGATGCTTAGTGCGATACATGAACGCTACCGACACGCCGCGCAAGGGTTGGAGGAAGGTTGCGATGTCGCCGATATGTCCCCAAGCCGGATTTGATTAGGCAGGAGATGTTTGCGCCAGCCACGAAAAATGCTCGCGCCGCGGAATTATCTGGACTGAGGCTCGTTAACTGGGGTCGGTCCCCCGCCGAGCGCGGCAATCTGGTTTTGCGCGCTAACGGCTTGGCGACTGTCGGGAGCGATGGCGATAGCCTGTTCCCATTGCTTGCGCGCAGCCGCTTCGTCACCAGCTACGATGGCAATATTGCCAGCCTCTAGCGCAACGGCGGCATCGCGCGGCGACAAGGCGGCGGCCGTCCGAATATAGGCCAATGCATCGGGTAGCTTGTTCAATCGCCGCGATAATGTGGCGGAGAGCAACCATGCTGTGCCGTTTTCGGGGGACAATTCGCGCGCGGATGCCAACGCCTTTTCCGCATTGTCGTTTTGGTTAAGCGCGACCAGCGCACGCGCCCGATCAACCTCGCCATCGGCGCGTTCTTGCGGGCTGAGATCTGTAGACATTAGTGCCTGCGTCAGCGCACCAAGCGCGACCTGTGGTTCGCCCGCGACAATTGCGGCATTACCGGCTTGAGCCCAGAAGCGCGCTGCGCGGGGGTCGCCTTTTGCATCGGCCCCCTTCGCTGCTTCCATCAAGACGGGCAGGGCAAGATCAAATTTGAAATCCGTGGCGAGTGCCAAGCCCTGACAGGCGCGGGCAAGATATCCACCGCCCTGATGTGCCCAAAGGCTGGCGTCTATCACGGCAGACGCCGAGTCCGTGCGCGCGAGCGTAAGGCATTCGGAAAACTGGACTTCGTTCAACGTTGGCAAGGGTTGCGCGGTGGATGGCGTGGCGGCTTGAAGAAGCAGGGAAATAAGCAGCATATTGTTCCGTTCAAAAGTCATTACCGTCTGGCCAGCGCGCCGAATGTTGAGTCCCGCTCAACCAGACCAGCTATGCTCCAGCTTGCCCCGCCAAAATGCTGACGACGTCGATCAACAAGGCTATGTCCTGATCGCGCGACAGACGGTGGTCGCCGTCTTTTACCAATATCGTCTGCACGTCGGCTGAACGAAGTGCTGCCGCCAGCCGTAGCGAGATGTCCCACGGGACATCGGGGTCGTTTTGTCCGTGGATGAGCCGTACGGGGCAATCAACGGAAACAGCGTCGGTTAGTCGGAGATTATCCTGACCAGATTGCCAGAATGCTCGCGTTATGATCATCGGATTATAGCCATAGTCGCTTGGCCGCTCGATGCGACCATGCGCAACGAGCGCGACGCGATCATCTGCGTCCACGTCCCAATCTGTAAAATCGGGGGCAGCGGCCACGCCGACCAAGGCCCGTACATGCGCGCCAAGTGCCTCGGCCACAAGCACCATAAGCCACCCACCCATGGATGACCCGACGAGGATGCAAGGACCTATGCCAGCATGCTGAATCACGGTTAAGACGTCGTCGCGCCAGATATCAAGCGTGCCGTCCACGAAGGCGCCCTCGCTCTCGCCACAGCCGGAATAATCCAGTCGCAGCATTGCGGTACCGCTGGCGCGTGCCCATTTCTCCAGCGCTTGCGCCTTGCCCCCCTGCATGTCGGACATATAACCGGGTAAGAAAACCAGCGTAGGACTCCGGCCCTCTAAATGCCGATACGCTAATTTTATGCCGTCAGGGCGACTGGCAAATTTGGGTGCTGCTTCGATAATTTCCATGACGGGTTTGAGGGGTCAGATTACCCAATCGACCGTCAGCACCTGAGTCACGTCCTGCCCCTTTGCGCGACGTTGTTCGACCATGGTTGTGTTGAGCCGTTTGACGGTGTCACTGCCCGACGTAATGCACAGGCCGGGCACGACCGCATGGACCAAAGCTTTCATCCCGCCCCAGATCATAGTTACGCCAAAGCGACCCGCCACCATGAAATGTTCAACATAATTTTCATCGACGCTTTTGGGGTGATCAACAAACAGGCGGTTGAACATAATCGAGGTCCTCTAAAATGAATGGGCGGGCGCTGCGGTGCAGATGATGTAGCCGCATCGTGATTAGAAATCAAAGCCGAAGCCGGATTTTGCTTTGCGGTCTTGTGTGCACATCGTCTTAAGTTCGGTCCACTCAGGCGCGGTTAACGCTGGCTTGTAATTCGCGCCTTTGGCGATGCCTTTTTCAAATGCTTCTTTGCGTGAACGGGACAATGGATGGCTCGTCATATAGCCAGCTATGCCCGCGTCTCCGTCACTGCCTGCACTACCATCCAGATTCGACAAACGCGCAAAAAACGATGCTGTGCCAACCGGCGAGATGTTGGCTTGTCCCAGCGCCTTCATCGAATGGGCATCTGCCTCGGATTCGGACTCGCGGCTATAGCTCATGGCCAACATATTGTTGACGAGCGCGCCGCTGTTTCCGTCGATGCCACCCAGCACGACCGATAGGCCCATTTGCCGAAGCAACGCCTGCAACACATGTTTTTCGCGTACATGGCCAATTTCATGCGCGAGAACACCTGCCACTTCGTCGGGCGAGCGCGCCTGCTTGAGTAAGCCATCGAACAATATGACATTGCCGCCGGGCAAGGCCACTGCGTTAATCATATCAATTTTGGCAACCTCGACGCGCAGATCCTCTGGTTGGTCATCTAGGGACGTCACCAGTTTTTGCAGCGCAGCTTCACCCGCAGGCGTGCTGCAGAAACGCCCGCCAAAATCACCGACAAGGGCCTCGCCAAGTTTCTTGTCCAGTGTCGACGGGATAAGCGGCGCCAACCATTGCGGGCTGAGCAACACAATGGCGACGGCTGCCGCGCTGACCAGCGTGAACGCGACCGCTGCTTTGCCAAAGCCAAACCGGTCAATCCAACCACCATAAGTGCGCGCGGTCGGTAACAGGGATGCGAGCTCGGCCGGTACTGGTCCCGAGACCAACAACCGCCACCCGTCGATGCCCGCAAGGCCATACACATCAGCCTCGCCGGTCCGCGTCACATATTCCAGATCGGCAAAAGCGAAGGGGCCATGGCGTCTTTCGTTCTCCAGCAGGAAGAATTGTTCGCCAATGTCCTGCACTTCGACCTTGCGCTTGACCGCGCTTTTGCCGTCATAATGACCTACATTGAAGAACGCCGACATTACCTAAACCGCCCCGACATCAAACGCGTCGAGCAGGCCTTCGCCATGTCCCGAAACCACGGTATCGGATTGTGTCAGTTCGTCGATGTTGATCTCGCCATAGGCTTCCATATGGTCGATGAAGAATTTCCAGTTGCGATACGGCATGAAGATATACCCGATGCCAAGCGTGCAGACCACAATTGCGATGTTGGCTAGGAAGAACAATATCCAGTCGGGCGCCCTCGCGCGGAATTCGAACTCCAAGGTGTGCAGCCGCAGTCCGCCGACCGCCAGACGGAAATATTTGGAATAAAAGGCAAGCGCCGCAAGCGGAAGGATGATGTAAATCGACAGCAAAGCGATCACGACCATGATGGCCCCGACGGCCGCGCCCGTCGAACCCAATGCGCCGGCACGGCCAGATGCCGCCATGCTAACGCCCATGATGATGCCGCCGATGAACAGCAGGAATGGCACAAGGTAGAACAACAGATAACGCCGCATCAGGGGCTTCCAGTCCGCCGTCGCCGAGAAGCGGTGGGGGCCAAAGCTCATGGCGTTCCAACGGTCGTTCCACAGTGAAATCATTGCCCATGGAACCAACAGGAAAATGGGTAGCCAACCAACGAAGGTCTTCCACATATAAGATAGACCATATCGGAAACCCGGATCGTCGCTTCCGCCTCTGATCCCGCGCCAATAGGTGCGGCTCAGCCGGTAGCGTAGCGCCCGAAAATAGGCGACGCCAGTTAGGTAAAACAATGTCAGCACCATTGTCAGCGTCGTGACGGCGGCCCAAATGGATTCGCCACGGAAGATCAGGCCTTGGGAAACCAGTTGAATGATAATGATGGGCAGACCGATGAGAAAGAACACCATGATGAAGCCAATGAACAGCTCCATACCGCGCCCGGTCCATTCCAGCCGTTCGTCAATGAACTCCGTCTGGCCCCACAGATATTCGCGCTCGCGCGTTGTTGCCCAAAAACGGTAGATGCCCAAGGTCACGATAGACAGGAGCAAATTGGGAAAGGCGATGCGGGCAAAATCCTGCCAGCTTCCGTGAAACCGGAGCGCGCTATGGCGCTGGGTCAGGTCTTCGCTCATCTCTTGGCTTCCCCCCTCATGTGTGCGCCATTGATGGGGGGAGCGGGCGGGCGATGTCAAGGAACGCGGTGTAAAAACGCGTCTGCCCCGATAAAAACATCCTCCCCATCGGCCAACGACGGGGAGGATGTGCAATTATTGAACGGTCACGGTCACAGCGCGCCGGTTCTGTGCCCAAGCTTGCTCGTCCGAACCAAGTGCCGATGGCCGTTCTTTGCCATAGCTGACAGTCTGGATGCGGCTGGCATCGACGCCAATGGAAATGAGATAATTCTTGGCCGAGTTCGCGCGGCGCTCCCCAAGGGCAAGGTTATAGTCGCGCGTGCCGCGTTCGTCGGCATGGCCTTCGACGATGACGCGCGTGTTGGGATAGCGCCCAAGCCATTGCGCCTGACGCTGCAGCGTTGCTTGATCCTCGACGTCGACATTGAACCTATCGGTATCAAAAAAGATGCGGTCGCCGAATTGGCCAACTGACTGCACGAAATCTTCCTGGCTACCAGGCGTGATCTGGCCGCTGCCCGCGTTAGGGTCCGTAGGCTGTTGGCCATAATCGGTGCCTTCTGCAGCGGGGGGAAGCTGTTCGACCTTTTTCTTGCCGCAACCTGCGACCAATGCGGTCGATGCCAGCAATATCGCCGCCATTTTCAGTGTGCTGTTCTTCATGGACCTCTCCTTAAGCTTGGTCGGATAGTGAATTTTACCGCAGGGTTACCGCAACCCGGCATCTTCTGCAGACATGTTAAACTAAAAACGCGTTTATGGCAAAACAGGTCCCCATGCCGGGTCTGAACCATCGACCGGCGTTGGCAATTGGCGTTCGTTCGAACCCGTGAGGTCGACCTGCCATATACTCGTCTTGCCACTGCCTTTTGCGGTGCGGAAAAACTGGATGACGCGGCCATTGGGTGCCCAAGTTGGAGCTTCGTCCTGCCAGCTGTCGGTCAACAATCGCTCGCCTGACCCGTCAGGGCGCATGGTGCCAACGCGGAAATCTCCAGCAATGCGTGTAAAGGCGATGAGGTCCGCGCGCGGGCTCCATTCAGGGGTCGCATAACGGCCGCTGCCAAAGCTGATCCGGCGCTGGTTGCTGCCGTCGGCATTCATTACATAGATTTGCTGACTGCCCGAGCGGTCGCTTTCAAACACAATTTGGCGGCCATCTGGCGAAAAGCTGCCACCCACATCAATGCTGGGCGATGTGGTGAGCTTCACAGGCGTGCCACTGCCAGTTGCGGATATCTTGTAAATGTCGGTGTTACCCGCAGCCGCCATGGAATAGAGAATTGTCTGCCCATCGGGAGACCAGCGCGGGGCGAAGGTCGGATTGCTGGACTGCGTAATCAGGCGCTGCCGACCGGCGTCAATATCGTAAACATAGATACGTGGATTACCGTCGACATAGGATAAATAGAGGATCGATTTATAGTTGGGCGAGAAACGCGGGGTGAGCGCGGTTGACTGGCCATTGGTGATGAAACGGTGGTTTGCCCCATCCGAATCCATAATCGCCAAGCGCTTGATGCGCTTTCCCTTCGGGCCGGTTTCCGCAATATAGGCGATCCGGCTATCAAAGAACGGTAGCTCTCCAGTGAGCTTTGAATAGATTGCATCGGCGCATTTATGCGCGGCACGGCGCCAATCGCGCGGCGGCACGTTGAAGCCCAAGCGCGTAGTTTCTGTACCAAAACCGACATCGTATAAATAGCAGCCGACGGTCAAGTTGCCGTCCCCGCCAACCCGAACAAAGCCTTGAACCAATTGTTCAACGGGGCGGCCCTTCCAATAATCAAACTGGGGCGCCGCGACTTCACCAATTGTTACGGCGCGCAGGCCATTGGGCCCCTGCGTTTCGAACACGCCCGATGCGCGCAGGTTGGCCGAAATGACTTCGGCAATCTGTCGGCCAAGCGCGGCGCTGTTGCCTGCTGGCGTATCGGCTGGTGCCGGTGCAACCAAGGCAGGAACCGCGATGGAGCGCGTTTTTGCGGTGTCGAATTCGACCAGTTCCGGCTCATCAGCTTCGGCGGCGGGCGGCGTGGCAACGGTTTGTGCTTGCACAGCCCAAGGCAGCAGCAGCGTGAATAGCGCAATGGTCAGTGAACGTAGAGACATTTTCATTCCTTATCCGGTCGCGCGCAGGCGCAAAGCATGGGTTTTCCATATATCATGATATTCGGGGTCAAGCCCTTCATAAGGCGACGCCGCCCGCACAGCTTGCAGGATGCAATCCTTAAGCGGATTGGCTTGGGGTTGATTGCTTTCGTTGACGCCGACTTGCTTGTCAAAGCGTACGGAGTTGAGCTTACCCGATGCATCTAGGCTAAGCGTGACGAAGGTCTCAATCTTGTTGATGTCGACACCCGACGGCGCACAGGCCCGCACACGGCTGCGAATTTGGCCCGCAAGGCTCACGCCGACAGATCGTCGCACTTCGGCTGCGCTTTTGGCCGCTGGCGTGCCGACGGCTTTGCCCGCACCGGGTGCTTTGCCGATGTTGCTGATGCTGTCTTCGAAACTTTTGCTTAGTCCGCCCGGCTTGGCCGCTGTGCTGCCCTTGCCGCTAGAGGCAGAAGTGGCTTTTTTCGGTGTCGCTGCCGCTGTTTTGGTGGGTGCAGCCGCTGCCGCCTTGGCTGGTGGCTGCTTTACCGGCTCCTTTGCTGCGGCAGTCTTACGCACAGGCGGTGTCGGCGCGACCTTAGCTGGCTTTACGACAGGCTTCGCTTGAACCTTCTCTACGGGGCGTTCCATTTGCATAGCGGGCGCTGGTGCTGGCGGGGGATCTGCGGGCTCCGCTTGCGCAGGCGCAGGGGGAGCGGATTCTTCCTGAATCGCATCGGGCGCAGTCGACACATCGGCGATTTCACCCACCAGCGACACTGAAATAGAATCCTGCTTTTTCACCGGTTCCGGGGACATTATGAGGCCAAGCGCAAAAACGCCCAGCAACATTACATGGCCGCCAATCGCAGCGCCCAGTCCCAATCTCTCCAAGCGGTCCATCGCCATGTCGTTAGTTTTCGCCAGATGAACCAGTGGTGACCAGGCTGACGCTGTTCAGGCCCGCGCGGTTCAACTCACCCATGACGCGCATCATTTGGCCGTAACTGATCGCCGTATCGCCGCGCAGCATGATTTGGCGCGGCTTGCCGGCATCTTGCGATGCGGCGATTTCGTCCAATCGCGCCGCCAGTTCGGGCGGTGCAACTGCTGCGCCATCAATGAAGGTCGCGCCGTCCTTGTCGATAGATATCTCAATCGGCTCGTTCGGCTGGTCCAGCGGGTTGGCCCGGCTTTCGGGGAGTTCCACGGGTACGCCGGTAACGAGCATCGGCGCGGTTACCATGAAAATGATGAGCAACACGAGCATTACGTCGACAAAGGGCGTGACGTTGATGTCGGCCATCGGCGCACGTCTTCCGCCGCGCCGCCGCCTGCGGCCCCCGCCGCCGGATGATAGGTTCATCGCCATGGCTTACACCTCGCGCTCAAGCTCGCGGGACAAGGTACCGTGGAAGCGATCCGCGAAGCGCCCCATGCGCGCTTCATATTGGTTCAGCCGGTGCGAAAAACGGTTATAGGCAATGACCGCAGGAATGGCTGCGAACAAACCAATCGCGGTGGCAAACAAGGCCTCGGCAATACCGGGAGCTACGACGGCTAGGCTGCTATTTTGTTCGGCCGCAATCGCCGCAAAGCTGCGCATGATGCCCCAGACCGTTCCGAAAAGGCCGACAAAAGGCGCCACCGATCCTGTGGTCGCCAAAAAGTTCAACCGGTTGGCAAGGCGATCAATTTCGGCTGCAATCGTTGCATCCATGGCGGTGGCCAGTCGTTCGCGCGTGCCAGCGCGGTCGATCGATTTGCCATTGGTGGAGCGGCGCCATTCCGAAACGCCAGCGGCAAAAACCTTGGCAATGGGCAGCTCGCTTTTATGGTGCGCCTTTGAAAAATCGTCGATGTCGGTGCTTGCCCAAAAGTCGCTCTCGAACTTCTCGCTATGCTTCAGCAGGCCGGACATTTTGATCGTGAAGCTGATGACAATTGTCCAGACCCAAACACTGGATACCGCAAGGCCAATGATCACCGCCTTGACCACAAGGTCGGCGTCCAGGAACAATTTTACAGGGGAAAAACCCATATTCTGGGTGGCGATAAGCAGGTCCATTTGAATCCTATTCTGCGTGTCGGTGTATGATGGGCTGAAACGCCGTAACCCAATGCGCGGGTTGCCGGCGTGGTTTGCCGTCGGGTGAAACAAAGGCTGCAGTCACCCGCGCTTCGGTCAGTATTTCGTCGCCGCGCATGACTGTTTGATGAATGTCACAGCTGGCGGCACGGACCGCTTCTACGGTGCTGACCACGACAAGGGCATCGTCAAATTTGGCGGGACGGCGATATTTGATATTCATCTCGGTGACCGCATAGGCACCGTTGCCCTGTTCGTGCACGACGCGTTGGTCAATGCCAACACAGGCGAGCATGTCGGACCGCGCCCGCTCCATGAAATGCAGATAGCGCGCGTGATACACCACACCGGAAAAATCAGTGTCTTCAAAATAAACGCGCACCGCAAACAGGTGACGCGTGCCGTCAAAATGGCCTTGATAGGGTGTTGGCATGGGCATCGATGGACGGCTTACCGCAAGGACTCCGCCACTGAAAGGGGATTTAGAACCATTAAAGTCGCTTCATCTCGCCAGCAGTTCGACTTGCCCGCAAAACCGGCCATAAAGCTACTTTTATTATGTATCAAACAGCCCATCTTGCGACCCTGCAGGTGGGTTGAGGCCAAGATGTTTCCAGCCCGGCGCATTCAGGCAGCGGCCACGCGCGGTCCGCGCAATAAGGCCGAGCTGTAGTAAATAGGGCTCAACGACATCCTCAATGGTGTCACGTGGTTCGGACAAGCCAGCGGCAAGCGCCTCGACGCCGACAGGTCCGCCGCGATAGATATCTGCAATCATGTGCAGATAGCGCCGGTCCATGGCATCAAGGCCAAGCGCGTCGACCCCCAACCGGTTGAGCGCATTGTCCGCGATTTTCGCGGTCACGACGGGCTCGCCCGCGACATTGGCAAAATCACGGACGCGGCGCAGCAGCCGTCCGGCAATACGCGGCGTGCCACGCGCACGTTTGGCAATCTCGTTCGCGCCATCAGGCGCAATGCCCAAGTCAAGCAAGCGTGCGGCGCGGGTCACGACCAGCTCAAGCTCGCTATGCGTATAGAAATTCAACCGCACCGGAATACCAAACCGATCGCGCAACGGCGTGGTCAACAAGCCCTGCCGCGTGGTCGCGCCGACGAGCGTAAACGCCGGCAAATCGATCCGCACAGACCGCGCGGAGGGGCCTTCGCCGATCATGATGTCGAGCGCGCGGTCTTCCATTGCCGGATAAAGGATTTCCTCGACGACAGGGCTAAGTCTGTGAATCTCATCAATGAACAGGACGTCGCCATCTTCAAGGTTGGTCAGCAATGCGGCCAAGTCGCCTGATTTTGCAATGACCGGGCCGGATGTAGCACGAAAGCCAACGCCCATTTCCTTGGCGACAATCTGCGCCAGCGTAGTCTTGCCAAGCCCTGGTGGGCCGAAGAACAACACATGGTCCAACGGCTGCCCGCGTCCCTTGGCGGCTTCAATAAACACACGCAAATTATCACGCGCGGCGGCTTGCCCGATAAATTCGGCCAGCGTTTTGGGACGCAGCGCGGCGTCGATATCCTCCGGCCGTTTGTCGGGGGTGGTGATGCGTTCGTCTTCAGTCATGCGTATTTCTTGCGGTCAGGGTGACTTTGGAGTGTGAAGGCGAGGGCGTAAGTCACCGCGATGCTTTCTTCAAAGCCAGCCGCACGAGTGCATCCAACGTCGCATCGGGCCCCAGTTCTTCAACCGCCTGCGCCACCGCGCTCCCTGCCTCGCCGGGTCTGAAGCCCAGATTGGCGAGTGCGGACATTGCGTCTTGCGCATGGTTGCCGGCCGCTGCCCCGTTTGCAATCAATTTTGCGCCGCCACCGATGCCCGCGAGCGCGCCAACCTTGTCCTTCAGTTCATTGACGATCCGGCTGGCGAGTTTTGGGCCAACGCCGTTCGCGCGTGCGACCATTGCCGCGTCGCCGCTGCCGATCGCAAGCGCGAGGTCCGCGGGTTCGATTGCGGACAATATCGCCAGTCCGACCTTGCCGCCAACACCTTGAACACCCGTCAGTAAACGAAACCAGTCGCGTTCTTCTCGAGTGGCAAAGCCGATAAGGCGCATGTCATTTTCTGACACCTGCATTTCAGTGAATACGGTGGCAAAATCGTCGGTCTTGCCCAACGCGGCAAGCGTGCGTGCGCTGGCCTGCACCAGATAGCCTACGCCGTTGACGTCGATGACCAGATGGTCGACCCCCGTTTCGTCAATACGGCCATATAGTTTTGCAATCATGGGCCTGTTCCATAATCAACAAAAACGATATTGTCGAAGGACTTTTCCTGTTTTGTTCTGGCGGCGCGTGGATGTGTCAGGCAGATCGATAAGAAGATTTTAGGCTCACACGAAGACACCAAGACGCAACGAAGATGTGAAGGACGGTTTCCTTCTTCGTGCCTTTGCGTCTTTGTGTTAGATAATGCGGCCTATACCGTCCTTATCAGCCGCGCATATGATGCGCATGGGTAATGGCGACGGCAAGCGCATCGGCGGCATCCGGTCCGGCAAGTTTTAACCCCGGCAGCAATATGCGGAGCATCGCCTGCACCTGTTCTTTTTCGGCCTTGCCCGTGCCAACAACGGATTTTTTCACCAGCCGCGCGGCATATTCCGTGACGGGCGTGCGGTTACGCGCCGCGCCCAAAAGGATGACGCCCCGTGCTTGACCAAGTTTCAGAGTCGACTGCGGGTTTTTATTGACAAAAACTTCTTCGACCGCAGCGCAATCGGGGCGGAAATGGTCCATCACCGCATTCAGTTTTTCGTCAAGCAAAACCAGTCGGTTGGCCAAGGGTAACTTGGCATCGGTTTCAATCTCGCCATTGTCGATATGCGAAAGGCGGTTGCCCTCGTTGCGGATGACACCCCAGCCCGTTGTGCCAAGGCCGGGATCGAGACCGAGGATTATCATCCCAGCTTTGCCATCACCTCGTCGGACACGTCATAATTGCCCCAGACGGTCTGGACGTCGTCATCATCTTCCAAGGCATCAATCATCTTGAGCAAGGTTGCGGCGTTGGCTTCGTCAACTTCGACAAGGATTTGGGGTTTCCATGCAAGCTTTGCGCTTTCCGCCTCTCCAATGGTCGCCTCAAGTGCTTTTGCAACTTCATGCAGGCTATCTATTGCTGTCCAGATGCTGTGTTCGTCTTCGCTTGACTCAACATCTTCAGCCCCTGCTTCCAATGCAGCTTCAAAAACGCTGTCAGCATCGCCCGCGCTGATTGGGTATGTAATGAGACCCACGCGGTCAAAGCCGTGGCTTACCGCGCCGGACGCACCGAGGTTGCCGCCATGTTTCGCAAAAGCGGTACGGACGTTGGTCGCGGTGCGGTTGCGGTTATCCGTCAACGCCTCAACGATGACCGAGACGCCGCCGGGACCAAAGCCTTCATAGCGCATTTCATCATAATGTTCTGCGTCGCCGCCCGACGCCTTTTCGATGGCGCGTTGGATATTGTCCTTGGGCACTGATTGTGCCTTGGCCGCGTTCACCGCAAGGCGAAGGCGCGGGTTCATGTCAGGATCGGGCATGCCCATCTTTGCTGCTACGGTAATTTCGCGCGACAGCTTGGAAAATTGCGCCGAACGTTTTTTGTCCTGTGCACCCTTGCGGTGTTGGATATTTTTGAATTTGCTATGGCCTGCCATGGCTCTGCTCTTCTCTGGCTAAAGGAACTGAAGGCGCGCCCTTACATCAGACGCGCGCCTTTCGGCAAGCCATCAGCTTTTACTTAACGCAACTTAACCGCGGTACCCGATGCGGTGACCATCAGCATTGAGCCTTCTTTGCCCAACACTTCATAATCAAGATCAATGCCGATAACCGCGTCAGCGCCCATGTTACGCGCTTCAGCCGACAGCTCGGCCAAGGCGGTCTGGCGTGCGTCGCGCAGCGAATTTTCATAAGCGCCTGCGCGGCCGCCGACGATGTCGCGGATGCCAGCAAATAAATCCTTAAAGATATTCGCGCCAACAATGCATTCGCCGGTGACAACGCCCAGATATTCGCGAACGGGTTGGCCCTCGACTGATGTTGTTGTGGTCATTAGCATGATTTCATCTCCTTATGGGGGAGCGGAAATTATGCCAGACCAAGCGCCGATTTGTAAGTGTCCAAAACGGCCTCCATTTCGGCGCGATCATCGTTGCTCATTTTGCGCAAGCGAACGATTTGACGCATGATTTTGGCGTCATAACCTTGGCTCTTGGCTTCGCTGTAAACGTCACGAATGTCGTCGGCGATGCCCTTTTTTTCTTCTTCCAGACGCTCAATGCGTTCAATGAAAAGACGCAGTTGATCGGCGGCGATATTGCCTTCAGCCATTATATTCTCCCTGTAATGTTGGTCGGCGCTGGCGCAGCCGAATCAAGATGACAGCGCCTTAGTGCGACGGCGCATTTTTCGCCACGCTTTCCTGCATCCGCTGCAATTGCTCTGGCGTGGCTTCGGCCTGGTAATTGGTTTTCCATTCGGCAGCAGGCATTCCGTGGATGAGCGCGCGGGCGTCGTCCTTGGTCAGGCTTCCATCTGCCTCCATCACCCAATCTGCCAAGCAGTTACGGCAAAAGCCGGCAAGGCCCATCAGGTCGATATTCTGGGCATCGTGGCGGTGCCGCAAATGCGTGACCAGGCGTCGAAATGCGGCCGCGGCCGCTGCGTCTGAAATTTGCGTGTCCTGTTGCATAGCTATGCGCCCTTCCCGTTACTGACTTGCCCCGTTATGGGGAGGGCGAGATACAAAATCCAGAGAGCGGAGCCTTTCCCCATGCAATATCACAAACCCCGGATGCGTAAGGTCCGTATATTGGCGACTTTAGGCCCGGCGAGCGATACGCCCGAGATGATTGAAAAGCTGTTTCGCGCTGGCGCCGATGCGTTCCGCGTGAATATGAGCCATGGCGAACAGGCCGATAAGGCGCAACTGATCGCGAACATTCGCGCGTTGGAAAAGGCCTATAACCGCCCAACGACAATATTGGTCGACTTGCAGGGTCCTAAGCTGCGCGTGGGCACCTTTGCCGATGGCAAGGTGGAGTTGAAAACGGGTGCCAATTTCCGGCTCGATACCAATCACGCCCCGGGCGATGAAAACCGCGTCTATTTGCCGCATCCTGAGATTTTTGCGGCACTTGAGGTTGGCGCGCGGCTGTTGCTTGATGACGGTAAGCTTGTGCTGCGCGTCACTAAAATTGGTCCGGATCACATCAACACCAATGTTGAGGTCGGCGGCATGCTATCAAACCGCAAGGGCTTGAACGTACCCGACGTCGTCATTCCAATTGCGGCGCTGACGGAGAAAGACCGGTCAGACTTGGCGTTCGCGTTGGAGCAAGGCGTTGACTGGATCGCCATGTCGTTCGTGCAGCGCCCGGAAGACGTTGCCGAGGGCAAGAAGCTAATCGGTGACAAGGCCGCTTTGCTTGCGAAGATCGAGAAGCCAGCCGCAATTGGACGGCTCGAGGAAATATTGGAGCTGGCGGACGGCGTGATGGTCGCACGCGGCGATCTGGGCGTTGAAATGCTGCCCGAGCAGGTTCCACCGCTGCAGAAGAAGATCGTCTCGACTGCGCGGCGGATGGGCAAGCCCGTGGTCGTGGCCACCCAGATGCTGGAATCGATGATTACTTCCCCATCACCGACTCGGGCCGAAGTATCGGACGTTGCCACGGCCATTTATGATGGCGCGGATGCGGTTATGCTGTCCGCAGAAACCGCAGCTGGTGCGTGGCCCATTGAGGCTGTGTCAATCATGGATCGTATCGCGCAACAAGTCGAAAGCGACCCCGATTTCTTCAAGCGCATTCATTTTACAGAAACGCCGGCCGACGCGACGACGGCCGACGCCCTGGCCGAGGCAAGCGGACGGATCGCCGATACGGTCGAAACCAGCGCTATCGTGTGCTTCACGTCATCAGGTTCGACTGCACGGCGCATCTCGCGCGAACGTCCTTCGGTGCCGTTGTTGGTGCTGACGGCAAGCCAAGCGACAGCGCGCCGGCTTGGCCTGTTATGGGGCGCGTTTTCGGTGCGTACCAAGGATATCGGCTCGTTCGAAGAAATGGTCGCCAAGGGCAAGCGCATGGCATTGCGCTACCATCTGGGCCAGGCAGGCGGCCGGATTATCATCATGGCAGGCGTGCCATTCGGAACACCGGGATCAACCAACGTGCTGCACATCGTTCGTCTGACTGGCGACGAGCTAAAGGGGCATTGAGGTTTACGGCAGCAATAGGCTGCTATCGCCGTAGCTGTAGAAACGATATTCCTCGGCCATGGCGTGCGCATAGGCGGCTTGCATATAGTCGCGCCCCATCAGCGCGCTCACCAGCATGAACAGTGTCGATTTTGGCAAATGAAAGTTCGTCATCAGGCCATTGATGGCCTTAAATTGGTATCCCGGGGTGATGAAGATATCGGTATCGCCTTCAAACGGGTGAACGGTGCCGTTTTCATCCGCCGCGCTTTCGACCAAGCGAAGCGATGTAGTGCCGACCGCGATCAACCGCCCGCCCGCCTTGCGGATGCTATTGAGCCGATAGGCGGTATCGGTGTCGATCTTGCCCCATTCGCTGTGCATGCGATGCTCGGTCGTGTCGTTGGCCTTTACCGGCAAAAACGTTCCCGCACCCACATGCAGGGTGAGCGTTGCGGTTTCGATACCCGCTGCTTTTATGGCGTCCATTAGGCCCGCGGTAAAATGAAGCGATGCTGTGGGCGCTGCTACTGCGCCATCTTTTTGCGCGAACATCGTCTGATAATCTTCGGCGTCGCGCTCGTCGGTTGGTCGCTTTCCAGCGATATAGGGCGGCAATGGCATGGTTCCGGCCCGGTGCAACAGCACCTCGACCGGCTCCTCGCCCTCGAAATGTAAATTGAAGCTGCCGTCATCATGCCGTTCTTCGGCGATGGCGATGACGCCTTGACCGAAATCGATGCTGTCGCCGGGGTGCAGCCGTTTCGCGTTGCGGATAAACGCCTGCCAACGGCGCAAGTCGATGCGCTTATGCAAGGTTGCACCGATTGTGGCGTCCCCGCGACGGCCAGTCAGCTGCGCCGGGATGACTTTCGTGTCGTTGAATATCAGGCAATCGCCGGCGCGCAGTAACTGCGGCAAGTCAAACACATGGGCATCCGTAAGCGACCCGCCGCCACTGATGCACAGCATACGCGCGGCATCCCGCGGGCTCACAGGACGAAGGGCTATCCGCTCCGGCGGAAGCTCGAAATCAAACAGGTCAACGCGCATCTAAGATGGATGTCGGTCAGTTGCTGTTGAGTTGCTGGGCGGTCAGTGGGGTTTCCGCGCCCGCAGGTGCAGGCGCTGCAAATACGGGTGGGGGCACATTGTCCGCTGCGATGGAGGCCTGAAGTATTTTGCTTGGCGCTGCAGGTGGTTCACCGCGCTCGATGGCGTCGACAAATTGCATCCCTGATGTCACGCGCCCAAACACCGTATATTTGTTATCAAGGTTAAAGCGCGGCTGGAAGCAGATGAAAAACTGGCTGTTGGCGGTGTCTGGCTCGTTGGTCCGGGCCATGGACACCGTCCCACGCAAATGCGGGATTTTACTGAACTCTGCCTTCAGGTCGGGAAGTGGCGATCCGCCTTGTCCTGTGCCCTGCGGATCGCCGGTTTGCGCCATGAAACCGTCGATGACGCGGTGGAAAACCAAACCATTGTAAAATCCCTGCCGCGCTAGCGTCTTGATACGCTCCACATGGGCTGGTGCTACGTCAGGGTACATCTGAATAGTGACACGGCCACCCGTTGACAGGTCAAGCACCAACATGCTTTCAGGACTCGGCGCGGCTGGCGCCGGTGCGGTGGCAGGGGCCTGCGCAAATGCAGGCGTCAATACAACCGCAAATATTGCCAAAAACAGGGATGCCAGCGTCGATAGTAGCTTTGGTACGGACATGAAAAATGGGTGCCTTTATAACGTCGTTGTCACCCTATTAACGACGCACGCTGTCCCTGTCATGAACGATTTTCACACCGTGCAGGCGTGCAATCTTGTGCGGCTTGGCACAGGATAAACAGACTGTTGCATAAAAGCGACAGCATTGAAATATTATTGTCATTCCTGCCCATTTTGTTGCTTAGGCCTCGGATTTCCGCCAAAGCAGCGACAACCCGGAGGGATTGCATGTGGTCTAGCACGTCCAAAACGCGCGTGACGAGCATGACAAAGCTGGGGAGTTCAACAGCCATCATGAGGCGGGAAACCGCTGAAATGTGGCGATATTATAGGGGCTATACCGTGAAAAACACACGTATCAGCAATTTGAAATATGCAGCGGCACCGCTCGCATTGGGCTTGGCGTTGCTATCAACGCCATCATTCGCCCAAGATGCGGCTGCCGAAGATGAACCGGGCAGGGAGATCGTTGTTACGGGTTCGTTGATCACTAACCCGAACCTTGAGCGTTCGGCTCCGGTGAACGTGACTACCTCGGAAGAAATGGAACTGCTCCAGTCGAACCTGGCTGAAGAAGTTCTTCGTGAAATCCCAGGTGTTGTCGCTTCGATCGGTTCGGCTGTTAACAACGGCAACGGCGGCGCATCGTTCGTCAACCTGCGTGGTATTGGTTCGAACCGTAACGTCGTTTTGCTTGACGGTGACCGGATCGTTCCTGCTGGCTTCGGCGGTCAGGTCGATTTGAACAACGTTCCGCTTGCACTGGTTGAGCGCGTTGACGTGCTTACCGGTGGTGCATCTACCACTTATGGTGCTGATGCTGTTGGCGGTGTTGTTAACTTCATTCTGAAGAATGATTTCTCCGGCCTCGAAGTTCAGGCTTCGCAGCAACTCACCGAGCGTGGTGATGGCAACGTTTTCCGTGTTGATGCCACCATTGGTGCAAACTTCGACGATGGTCGTGGTAACGCGGTATTTGGCGTTGGCTACCAGCAAGCTGATCCAGTTTATCAAGGTGCGCGCGATGTTTCGCTCACCACTCTTGAAACCTTCAGCGGTACGGCGCTTGGTTCAGGCACAGCATTCCCATCGCGTTTCTCGGGCGGTCGCCTAATTAGCGGTACTGGAAATGGCGGAACCAACCAGATCAACGACGCAGGTCAGCTCGTTCCGACCTTCTCGACGTTCAACTTCAACCCATATAACGTGTTCCAAACGCCGTTCGAGCGTTTCAACATGTTCGGCCAAGCACGTTACGAAGTTAGCGATGCGGTTGAAGTGTACTCGCGCGGCCTGTTCTCGAAGAACACTGTCAATACAATTATCGCGCCATCTGGCGCGTTCAGCATTGGCGTGAACATTCCGTTGAACAACCCGTTCTTGCCAACTGCGGCACGTAACCAGTTCTGCGCATTTGACGTCAACCCAAGCGCGTCGGTTTACACGCCGCGCTTCACGCAAGCACAGTGCGATGCAGCGGCTAACCCGAACTTGCGTCCCGGACAGGCCGGTTATCTTGAAATCGGTACTGGTGGTGCTTCTGCATCCGCAACGACGTCCGGCGACGGACTGGCCGTAGCGCAGTCATGGCAACCATTCGATGTTAACGGTAATGGCGTAATCGAAGCAGGCGAAGGTTATAACCCTAACCCCCAGTCGCTTTTTGCGCGTCGTGCGATTGAAGCTGGTCCGCGTATTTCAGAATATGTCACGACCCTCTTCGATTATAGGCTCGGTGCTCGCGGCGCGATTACCGACTCAATCGATTGGGATGTCACTGGTGCGTATGGCGAAAGTGAAAACCTTCAGACCATCAAGGGTTATACCTTAAACTCGCGTTTCCGTCAGTCGCTTCGGGCAGGCGGAACAGCAGCAGCACCAGTCTGCTTTGATACGTCAAACGGCTGCGTTCCTGCGAATGTCTTCGGTACCATCCAGCAGGCAGCAATCCCGTTCTTGGTTCAGGAAAGCTCCAGCTTCACGAAAACATCGCTTGCTCAGGTTAAGGGAACGATCAACGGCGATGCTGGTATTACCAGCCCATTCGCTCAAGATCCTGTAGCCTTCGCAGTTGGTGGCGAATATCGTAAGTACACTGCGCGTCAGGGTGCTGACTCGTTGGCGCGATCGGGTGATCTCGGCGGTGCCGGCGGTGCGACACCAAATATCGCAGGCGGCTTCGACGTTTATGAAGCCTTCGGCGAAGTTGTTGTGCCACTGGTAAGCGAAAAGCCATTCTTTAACAGCCTGACTGTTGAAGGCGGCCTTCGTTATTCGGCTTACACTGTCGACGCACCAGGTAACCCATCGTACAACACCACGACCTTCAAGGCTGGTGGTACTTGGGAGCCTGTCGAAGGACTCGCTATTCGTGGTAACTTCGCTCGCGCCGTTCGCGCTCCGAACATTGGTGAGCTGTTCTCGCCAGTGAACACAGGATTGACCAACCTTGGTACCGATCCTTGCGCAACGTTGACGACTGCTGGTGCCGTGTTGCCAGGACGTCCCGCAACTGGCCCAACTGGAGAGCTTCGTGCAATCTGTTTGGCGCAAGGTGCCAATTTGGGCAACATCAACTCGATTCCTCAGCCTAACGCAGGCCAGGTGAACTCGACTGGTGGTGGTAACATCAACATTAAGCCTGAAAAGTCGGACAGCTACACGATTGGTGCGATCTTCCAGCCAGCGGTTCTCCCTGGCTTCAGCGCATCGATCGATTATTACAACATCAAGGTAACGGATGCGATTTCGACGCCGACCCCTGGTGACGTAATTGCGGCTTGCTTCGGAACGAATGTGTTTAGCCCACCAGCAGGCGCATCGACATCGCCAGCGTGTACCAGCATCCGCCGTAGCCCGGCCGATGGCGGCCTGAGCGGCGATCCGAACGTTTTCACTGGCTTGCCAGGGAACTTGACGAACGCCGGTGCAATTGCAACGGACGGCATCGACCTGATCGTGAACTACAAGACTGCTCTGACCGACGATATCGGTTTGGCATTGTCGTTCAACGGCAACTACACGTTCAAATCGACGTTCAACGCGTTCGTGCTCAACCCAGAAGCGATCAATCGTGACTGCACCGGATTTTTCAGTACAAACTGTGGTTCGCTACAGCCTGATTTCTCATGGTCGCAGCGTACGACATTGTCGTTCGACAGCATCGACGTGTCGTTGTTGTGGCGCCATCTGTCTGCGATGGAGCAAGAGCCACTTGACGTGATTGACTCGGGTCCATTCTTCAACGGAACCGTTGGATCGACAGTCTTGGGTGTTGGTGGCCAGACACTGAACTTCGGCAAGATCAAAGCCTATGATTATTTTGATCTGTCGACGCGTATCAATGCCAGCGAAAATCTGACCATCACTTTGACGGTACAGAACTTGCTCGACAAGGATCCGCCAGTGGTTGGCAACAATGCTGGTTCGACATCGTTCAACAGCGGCAACACCTTCCCGTCGACATATGACGCACTGGGTCGCCGTTACGCTGTAACTGCAAAGCTGCGCTTCTAATCTGAAGAGCACATAAAGAATTAAAAAGGGCGGGCAGCAATGTCCGCCCTTTTTTAATGTCTTGCGCTCAACAGGTGCGAAGCGCTTAGCGCCTGCTTCAAAAGCGGAGCTGGTGTTCTAACGCTAGGGGAACGTCTGCAGAGTCTGCGACCGCCTTGGCCCAGACCAAAACCTTTTCAATCTCGTCCCCATAGGCTTGCTGCGCCAACGCATATTCAGCGCGCCGGTCTTCGGTTCGAAATGTGCCACCAAATTTGCTATGTCGGCCAAACGCTGGATGCGCATCATTGGCGGAGATGTGGTCATTTAGGCCAAAATGCGAAGCGACAGCCATCAGTGCACTACCGGGGTGAGCCGTGAGCCTTTCGCTATCCACTGCCGCAATCCGTTGGGGCCCGAACTTGCGCGCTATCTCATGAAACAATTTTTGCTGTGCCAACCAGCCAACGGCCGCGATCTGTAAATCGGTCTGCCGGAAATAATCGCTCAATTCAAAACCGAGATCGACGATGCCATCTTGAAGCTGGCCTTCCAGCAATTCGCGGCACCACAGCCTGCACCAAAGGCCCTTTCGGGCTACAGAGAGCAAAAATATCGGAAGCGGCGCGTACAGCAGAAGCGCTTTGCTCGCGGGGCGCATCGCTAACGCAGCTGGCGCAAGCGCGTTGAAGATATTCGATGGCTTCACCACGACCGCCGAGTCTTCACCAAATGGCCGCGCCAACATATCCAATGAAGCGCTTAGCCTGTCCGCCACTGCCACCGGATCAGCACCGCGACGCCTAAACCCGACAATGTCGTTGAGCAGAACGGGCTCTTTAAGCCCCATCGACACCCCCGGCAGATCGCAGCCATTGGCTAACATCGTCGATGCGCAAAAGGCAGAATGCAAGATGAAGTGCAAACCACAGCTTTCTTCGCGCAGCGCCATGGCCGCGTTACGCGGCATCACCACTGGTGCGCCTTCGGCACCGAGATATTCATCTGTCAGGAAAGCTGCCGCATTGTGTGTTGAACGGCTTACATGCCGGAAATGAAAGGCATCAGCTGTCGCGTCGTATCGATGCGCAAGCCATGCGCCGTCTTTCAATAACGCGTTGTTATATTTATGCACCATGACGCCTTCGACCTTGCCGTTTATAACGGTAAATGGCAAGCATATGCCTTATGAACGCAAGCGCAACATCTGCAGACGCCACCCAACTGAACAGTCAGGGTATGCTCGCATTGCGCGCCGGAAACTATCTCGAGGCCGAGCGCCTGTTCCTTGCCGCCATAACCCATGACGATAAGTCTAGTGCGCTTTGGAGAAATGTCGCAACGGCGCGTCGCGCGCAAGGCAATGATAAAGGCGAAATGCAGGCGCTCGATGCCGCAATTAACGCAGACCGCCGCGACTTTATGGGGTGGCTCCGCAAAGCTGAACTGCATCAGCGCATCGGTGGAAAGGCGGACGCTCTGTCCGCCTGGAGCGGCGTACTCCAGATGGCAGCGCAGGTGTCTGACCTATCCCCGGATATTTCTGCTGCGCTGCAGAAGGGGCAAGCGTATGTTTTACAAGCGACGGCTCAGATTGCTGACAGCGTGAGTGCGGCACTTGCGCCCTTATCTGAGCAAATGGATGAGACAGAGCTTCGCCGTAGTAACGCATTTTTCGATTTGGCTCTTGGCCGCCGTCAGACATTTGTGAACCAATGCGAGGGCCTATATTACCCTTTTCTCCCGGCAGACGAATTTTTCGATAGGCGCCATTTTCTTTGGTTGAGCGAGATTGAAGCGGCGACTGATGACATAAGAATGGAGTTAGAGGCGTTGCTCGCAGATCCCGGCAACGCGCTGCGTCCCTATGTCAAGATGGACTCGGGCCTCCCTGAAAACAAATGGTCGGCGCTTGACCAATCGCTTGACTGGGGAGCATGTTTCTTATGGGAATATGGGCACCCAAATCATGCCGTTTTGGAGCGCTGTCCAAAAACAGCCACTGCCTTGGCAAGATTGCCCACAGCAACACTTCCGGGCCGTGCACCCAGTGCATTTTTCTCAATATTGAAGCCACGCACTCGGATTCCGCCACATACAGGTGTCACGAATACGCGTGCCATTGTCCATTTACCGCTGATTGTGCCCCAAAGCTGCGGCTTCCGCGTGGGCAGCGAAACACGCGAATGGGAGGTTGGCAAAGCGTTTGCTTTTGACGACACCATCGAGCACGAGGCCTGGAACGACAGCGATACGTTCCGGGCAGTGCTCATTTTCGACGTGTGGAACCCCCATCTGACTACGGCGGAACAAGATATCATCGCCCGTTATTACACCGCTGCCGATGCAACCGGTTTTAACCTGACGCGTTGACGTTTAACGTCTTTCATTTTTATCTGGTTCGCACTGGCTTCTGTGTTAAATTGCCAGGCGTGATTTATCGAGGAAGTTGTAATGCGGTATTTTTTATTGGCAATCTTTGCCGCCGGCACGATTTCATCGGCTTCGGCCCAGACATCGGCTCCGGTTCCTGCATTGGCATCAGCAGGTGGTAACTCGGCGAAGGCGTCCACCGATTCAGCTTCTGATGCCGACCAAGCCATTCGGTGCCGCCCCGTTCGCGTGACTGGTTCCTTGGTGAAAAAAGGGAAAGTGTGCAGAACATTGGCAGAATGGCGTCAAATGGCTGATTCTGGCAATGAGCTCGCCCGGCGCCTGGTGGAAGATGGAACTAGCCGCTCAAGCGGGCAGTAATTTTCCCATTTGAGGATGCACCACGCCCGCAAAGTCGCGCCGCGTCAAACTTAGTCGGGATAATGTTATAGCCCGCTGGCGGTTGAGGGCGCCTCGGCAGCCAGCGGGCTTCACTTTTAGCCGCCTTCTATACGTGCAGGTTCAGCGCCCCCTCGCCTTCTTCCACGGACACGGTTGAGCCATCGGGGACCTCACCGCGCAGCAACAGGTCGGCCAACGGATCTTGAAGATAACGCTGAATCGCGCGCTTGAGCGGGCGGGCGCCGTAGACGGGATCATAGCCGACACGGCCCAACCATGCCTTTGCGGCGCCCGAAAGGTTCAATGTGATCTTCCGGTCTTTTAGCAATTTCTGCACACGTTGCACCTGAATATCGACGATAGGCGCCATATGGTCCGCACCTAGACGGTGGAACAGAATGACTTCATCGAGGCGGTTCAGGAATTCAGGGCGGAAATGGCCGCGCACGATTTCCATGACTTGAGGCTCGACCTCCTTCACATCCTGACCATCTTCCAACCCAGCCAGATATTGGCTGCCCAGGTTCGACGTCAAAATGATGAGCGTGTTCGAAAAATCGACAGTGCGGCCTTGACCATCTGTTAACCGGCCATCATCCAGCACTTGTAACAATATGTTGAAGACATCCGAATGCGCTTTTTCGACTTCATCGAACAACACGACTTGATAGGGCCGACGACGGACGGCTTCCGTCAGCACGCCACCTTCTTCATAGCCGACATATCCCGGAGGGGCACCGACAAGTCGTGAAACGCTGTGTTTTTCCATAAATTCGGACATGTCGATCCGGACCATCGCATTGTCATCATCGAAAAGGAATGACGCCAGCGCCTTGGTCAGCTCTGTTTTGCCGACGCCCGTTGGTCCCAGAAACAGGAATGAGCCCAGCGGACGGTTCGGGTCCTGAAGACCAGCGCGTGAACGGCGGACCGCCTTAGACACGGCTTCGACGGCATCTTTTTGGCCAATGACGCGCGCGCCAATGAGCTGTTCCATATTGAGTAGCTTGTCGCGCTCGCCCTCAAGCATTTTATCAACTGGAATGCCAGTCCAGCGGCTGACGACACTGGCAATGTCCTGCGCCGTCACTTCCTCGCGCAGCATCGCATTGCCGGCCGCAGCCTCCGCGTCAGCCAACTGTTTTTCAAGGCCCGGGAGAGTGCCATATTGCAACTCGCCGGCTTTCGCGAGGTCGCCAGACCGCTGCGCCTGTTCTAGCTCGATACGGGCCGTGTCCAACTGCTCTTTGATTTTGGCTTCTGCAGAAATCTTGTCCTTTTGTGCCTGCCAGCGTTGCGTTAGTTCGGACGACTGCTGCTCCAGATTGGCAAGTTCATTCTCAAGTGCGGCCAACCGGTCTTTGGACGCGGCATCGCTCTCCTTGCCCAGCGCCTCACGTTCGATCTTGAGCTGGATGATCCGCCGATCAAGCGTCTCGATTTCTTCGGGTTTGGACTCGACCTCCATGCGCAGCCGCGACGCGGCCTCGTCCATCAGGTCGATGGCTTTGTCGGGCAGGAAACGGTCTGCAATGTAGCGGTGGGACAAGGTCGCCGCGCTTACCAAAGCGCTGTCGGTAATCCGCACGCCATGGTGCAGTTCATATTTTTCCTTCAAGCCGCGCAGGATTGAAATTGTGTCTTCAACCGTTGGCTCGCCTACGAAGATAGGTTGGAACCGGCGCTGAAGCGCGGGGTCTTTTTCGACATGCTTTTGATATTCATCCAGCGTCGTTGCGCCGATGCAGTGCAGTTCGCCGCGCGACAGTGCTGGCTTGATAAGGTTGGCCGCATCCATCGCGCCTTCGCCTTTGCCGGCGCCCACCAGCGTGTGCATTTCGTCGATGAACAATATGATGTCGCCTTCGGCCTGCTTGACCTCGTCGAGCACGCCTTTCAGCCGCTCCTCAAATTCACCGCGATATTTTGCGCCTGCGATCAACGCGCCCATGTCGAGCGACAAGAGTTTGCGGTTTTTCAGGCTGTCAGGCACGTCGCCATTGGCAATGCGCAAGGCAAGACCTTCGGCAATGGCCGTTTTACCGACACCGGGTTCGCCGATGAGGACGGGGTTATTCTTCGTCCGCCGCGCCAATATCTGGATTGTGCGGCGGATCTCCTCATCGCGGCCGATGACCGGGTCGAGCTTTCCGGCGCGTGCTACCTCAGTCAGGTCACGCGCAAATTTTTTCAGCGCGTCATAGCGGTCCTCCGCGCCCGCGGTGTCCGCAGTACGTCCGCCCCGCAACTCGTTTATGGCCGTGTTGAGTGCCTCGGCCTTGACGCCGGCCGCTGCCAGCGCCTTACCTGCCGCTGACGTCGTTGCAAGGGTGAGGGCAAGCAAAAGCCGCTCCACGGTAACATAGCTGTCGCCCGCTTTTTGAGCGACCTGCTCAGCTGAATCCAAAACGCGCACGGCGTCATTATCCAGTCCGGGGGTCTGTTGTGCGCCGCCGCCCGATACCGCTGGCACTTTACCAAGCGCCGCATCTGTCTCGCGCAATGCTGTGGGCGCATCGCCACCCGCCGCTTTGATGAGGCCGGAAGCCATACCTTGCTCATCCTCAAGCAATGCTTTGAGCAAATGCTCGGAGGAGATACGTTGATGGCTCATGCGAATGGCTACGGTCTGCGCGCTTTGCAGAAATCCCTTGGCCCGGTCGGTAAATTTTTCGAGGTTCATGCGCTACTTCCCAAATTGCTGTGGCGGCCCCTTGAGGGCGTGCGACTATATCCAGAATGTAGTGCGGCATTTTCGCAACACAAGTATGTGCGCGTAAGGCCTGATTGTCAGTCGGCGCGCTCGAAGCTTCGCGCCGCCGTTATGACAGGCTCCGGCGTCGGCTGAACACCGGGCTCGCCCGTTTCGATGAAACGCTCAAGGCTGTGCATCATGCGCAGAAATGCGACCTCGGCGACATCATGCGGGCTGCCATCCTCGTCGAAGATGTCGTGGAACCAAGCTTCGGCCGGGAAATCCTTGAGCGGGCTGATCCAGTTGGCCCATGGCAGATGCGTCTGGGTCTTGCCGCGCACGAGGCCCCAGCAGAACATGCCGACGCGGTGCTTTTGCGCAATGGGCAGAATGGCCTGAAACGTGCTGCCCGCAGGGCGCGCCATATATTCGGTGCACATGACGGGGCGGCCATAAGCCTGCAGCCATCCGACGCGGCGTTCAAAGTCTTCGGCGCCGCCATAATTGTGGAATGTGATGACATCAGAATTGTTGATCTGCGCCTGCTGCAAAGGCGTCAACGCCGCATGGTCCGACCAGTCGCCAATCCAGATCGCACTTGTCAGTGGCTGCGCTGGGTTGGATGCACGTGCCCAGCCAAAGGCATCGACCATTAATGGACGCACCAATTCGCCTTTAACGCGCCATTCCTCGGCATCGCAAAGCGCAACATCGGGTCCATTGTCGGGCTCGTTCCAAATGTCCCATGCAAAGATGCGCGTATCATTGGCAAAGCGGCCAACAACGTCGCGCACATAATGTTCGAGCCTATGGCGCTGTGTCGGATCGACCAATGCTTTCATGCCCGGTGCCTGAACCCAGCCGCTGTTATGCACGCCTGGCAATGGCGCGCATTGGGGGCCAAGTACAGGATCGGGACCCCAGCAGGAATCGAATAACACAAACATCGTGCGAATGTTGTGCGCATGGGCGTGCTGTAGAAAAGCGTCGATGCGGGCCATGAAACCTTCGGCGTCCTGCAGCCATAAAAGGTCATGCAGGTAAACGCGCACCGCGTTCATCCCCACCGACGCAGCCAGCGCCAGCTCACTGTCTATGGCCTTCAAATCAAAAGTTTCTGCCTGCCACATCTCCAGTTGATTGATGGCGTAGGAAGGCGCGAAATTGCAGCCGCTATGCCACGGCATAGCAGCATACCAAGCGCGTGCTTTTGCTGAATCCCAACGTGCAACCATGTGCGCCCCCTGCCGAATGCCCGATCGACCAGAATGTGTATTTACCGTTTGTAACGGACGGTAACTAAACAGGGGCTTAATGGGAGGGAAACGTTTTCTGGCATTCCCTCCCAAAATGCGACGAGGCGATTAGCGCCAGTTACGTGCCATTTCATCCAAAAGGCGGACGCCCCAGCCAGATGCGCCTTTGGGTGTGACTGGTCCCGACTTGTCGGCCCAGTTCACGCCCGCGATGTCTAGATGCGCCCAAGGCAGGTCTTTACCGACGAAGAAGCCGACAAAGGTTGCCCCAAGGCCAGCGCCCGGGCCGCCGCCTTCAACAACATTTTTGATGTCGGCGATGTCGGATTTCATGTCGTCGAGATAGTTTTTGTGCAACGGCATACGCCACACTTCTTCGCCTGTGGTGGTTCCTGCCGCGGTAATTGCTGCGGCCAACCGGTCATCGCGGCTGAATAGCCCGGCATATTCATCATTCAGCGCGCCGACGATCGATCCGGTCAAGGTCGCCATGTTCACCAATGCCGCCGGTTTCCGGCTCGCGATGACATATTCATTGGCGTCGGCCATCACCAACCGACCTTCGGCATCGGTGTTCAGCACCTCAATGGTCTTGCCGCTCATCGTCCGCACGACGTCGCCCGGACGCTGGGCATTTCCACCCGGCATATTTTCGGAAAGCGCAGCCACGCCGACAACATTCACCGAAGCTTTCGATTTCGCCAGAGACAGCATTGCACCCATGATGTTGGCCGCGCCCGACATATCGGCCTTCATTTCCCACATGCCCGCGCCGGGCTTCAGGGACATGCCGCCGGAGTCAAATGTGATGCCCTTGCCGACGAACGCCAAGGGCGCGCCATCGCCAGCGCCGCGATATTCAACAAGCAACAAACGCGATGGGCGGCGCGATCCTTGTCCCACGCCGACGAGCGAACCCATGCCGAGTTTGCGCATCGCCGGTTCATCAAGCACTTCGATTTTTACGTTTGCGGTGGTTCCAAAAGCTGCGCGCACGCGATCAACGAACGTCTCTGGGTAAATTACATTGGCGGGTTCCGTGGCGAGGTCTCGCGATAGTGCTACGCCTTCTGCAAGTGCGGCGTGCCGCGTTTGCCATAATGACTGCGCGCCCGCATTGTCATTAGTGACAATGACCACCGGGTTGACCGGTGGCGCTTTCTTGTCGACCGTCTTGTACCGATCAAAACGATATTGGCCGAGTGCATATCCTAAAGCAGCCGTGGTCGCCGCATTGGCGTCAAGCCCGCCAGTGATGGCAACAGGCTGGGCCTCATCACGCAAATCCTGGGCAGCTTTGCCCGCTGCGTTGCGAATATTTGCGAGTCGGTCGCCCTCTTGGCCCGTACCGCTCAGCAATATGCGGGAATATCCACCAATGCCGCGCAGCGACAGGCTACTGCCCTCTTTGCCTTCAAACTTAGCCGCAGTGATAGCGGCAACGAGTGCCTGCGCGGTTGCCGCATCGACGCTGGACGCTGGAACATTGGCATCGCGCATCAGGATGACCAACGCACCATTGGCAGGGGCGGTTGCCGCGAAAGTTATCGGGCGGACGTCAGAATTCTGCGCAGCGGACGGGTTAATTCCGGATCCGACGATGCTGCTTTGGCCAAAGGCGGGCGTGATTGCTGCGGTGGCCAACATGAGGGCCATCAAACTACGATGCATACAGGGACTTTCCTTTCCTGAAGACTTGATTATGCCGTCACTCAAGCGAACGCGGAGAACACATACGGGCGGTCGCAGGGGGAGAGATACATGCGCAAAATTTTATGGGCAACAGTTGCTTTGGCGGGAGCCGTTGGCGTGGCTGGCTTGGTGTGGGAACCGTTATCGGCAACCCAATATGCGACGACGTTGCAGCGAACCTACAATGTAGAAATTGCGCGCGATCCTTATGGTGTGCCGCATATCAACGGCAAGACGGATGCCGACACGGCCTACGGCTTGGCTTACGCCCACGCCGAAGATGATTTTTCGACGATTGAGGATGTCGTGGCGATGACCCGCGGCCGCTATGGCGCGATTGCAGGGTCGGACGGTGCCAAGGTGGATTATGTCATGCATTTGCTGGGCGCCCGCGAAACCGCCGAGAAACGCTATATGGAATTGTCCCCCGAAGTCCGCGCGGTAGCGGAGGCTTATGCAGCCGGGCTCAATCATTATGTGTCGAAGCACCCCGATGAAGTGCGTTTGTCCAAGTTGTTTCCGGTCACTGGCCAAGACATTGTCACCGGCTTTGTCCTGCGCGCACCGTTTTTCTATGGCCTTGACGGTGCAATCGGTGCGTTGACCGAGGGCAAGCCTCAACCGAAAGAAAGCGCTGCGGCTATGACACCAATCGGGCGTGATCCCGAAATGAACGGATCCAACGCATTTGCCGTCGCGCCAAAGCGCATGGCCGACGGCAAAACCTGGCTCATTTCCAATTCGCACCAACCCTATGAAGGGCAAGTTGCATGGTATGAAGCGGTTACCCATTCGGGCGAAGGTTTGGATATGGCGGGTGCGCTGTTTCCGGGCTCGCCCTTTGTGCTGCTTGGCCACAACCGGAACTTGGGCTGGACCAATACGGTTAACCGGCCCGACCTAATCGATGTCTACAAACTGGTGATGAACGCCGATGGCGATCAATATCGTTACGATGGCAAATGGCTTCCGTTACAGACCAAGCGCGTTTGGTTGCCGGTCAAATTTGGTCCCTTCAACATTCCGGTGCCACAGACTGTCTATCGATCCGTGCACGGGCCAGTCATTAAAAATGACACGGGCTATTTTGCCATGCGTTATGCCGGTATCGACAGCGTGATGGCGGTCGAGCAATATTATCGCAACACGAAAGCCGCCAATTGGGATGAATGGACGAAATCCATGTCCATCGGCGGCATCCCAGCCACCAACTTTATCTATGCCGACAAGACGGGCCGCGTTGCCTATATCTACAACGCACTATTTCCTGACCGCAAACCGGGTTACGACTATACCAAGCAATTACCCGGCGACACGTCAAAGGCGGTCTGGGCAGGGCCGGTCGGCTTTGACCGCTATCCCAAGATTGTCGACCCAGCATCCGGCTTTGTCCAGAACGCCAACAACAGCCCGTTTTTGGCAGCAGGGCCGGGGTCCGAAATGAACCCTGCCGACTATTCGCCCTATCTCGGAATTGAACGGGGCATGACCAATCGCGGAATGCGCGCCACCGAGCTTATGGCGGCGGACACATCGATTACCCCGGCGGAGCTGCTCGCGATCAAGATGGATACAATTTACAGCAAGAATAGCTGGGTTGGGCCGTGGATGGCCTCCTTTGCGGCGCTGGATCTTAAGGATGCACCAGAGCTGGCCAAGGCGCAGAAGCTTCTCGGAGAATGGGACTGGTCAAGCGATGGCAAGGGCAGGGCAGATGCCTTTGCCGAACGCATCATCCGCTTTGGCGCGCGCCCGCACTGGCGCGGCGATGCTATGCCTGATGCCCGCAAAACGCTTCAGGAGGCAGTGGACGAATTCAACAAGCGGATTGGTCGGATTGACCCTGCGTTGGCCGATATTCAGCGCCTTCGCCGTGGCAATGTCGACATGCCGATGTTGGGCGGAAGCGACGCCCTGCGTGCGACGACGATCTGGGATGCTGACCAAGCCGATGGCAAGGCACGCGTCCGGCATGGGGACAGCTTCATAATGCTCGTACGCTGGGACAAGTCGGGGAATGTCGTGTCGGAATCGATCCAGCCCTATGGTGCTGCGACGACACGTCCCGAATCGCCGCATTATACGGACCAGATGAAATTGTTCACCGCAGGTCAGTATAAGCCTGTATATTTTGAATGGGCAGAGGCGGTTAAGTTCGCAAAACGCCGCTATCGGCCCTGAACGCTGTTCGTCGAAAATTTACAGCTTTCGGATTGTGTTTGGCCTGTTCGTTGGTACGTTGCCGTCAATAATTTTAAGCTTTGGGAGCAGACTATGATCCGTAAATTAACCCTCGCACTCATGGTGTCCGGCTCGGTTCTTGCCGCGCAGGCCCCCGCGTTTGCGCAGACCGCGGCACCAGTTTCGAAACTGGTCGATGCCGTCAACATCCCGCATGAGAAATTCACACTTGATAATGGCCTGACGGTCATTGTGCATGAAGACCGCAAGGCTCCCGTTGTCGCAGTGTCCATCTGGTACGGTGTCGGGTCAAAGAATGAGCCCAAGGGCAAAACGGGCTATGCCCATTTGTTCGAACATATCATGTTCAACGGCAGCGAAAACGCCCCCGGAGACTATTTTGAATATACCAAGAAAATCGGCGCTACCGATCTGAACGGCACAACGTGGTTGGACCGGACCAATTATTTCCAGACCGTCCCAACCACCGCCCTTGAATCGGCATTGTTCCTCGAAAGCGACCGAATGGGCTATTTGCTCAATGCCGTCAGCAAGGAAAAGCTAGATAACCAGATAGGCGTTGTTTCGAACGAAAAGCGTCAGGGTGATAACCAGCCATTTGGCCTAGTTGATTACAAGCGGTCCGAAACGCTGTTTCCTGTCGGCCACCCTTATCACCACGACACGATCGGTAGCCTCGAAGATTTGGCAGCGGCGTCGCTCGATGACATGAAAAATTGGTTCACTGACCATTATGGCCCTAACAATGCGGTGCTGGTTTTGGCCGGTGACTTGAATGCGGCGCAGGCAAAGCCGCTGGTCGAAAAATGGTTCGGCAAGATCAAGCGCGGTAAAGACGTTGCGCCTGTCAATGCGCCCGTTCCGACGCTCGAAAAGTCCGTCAAAATTGTGATGAAGGACAAGGTGCCGACGACGCGCATCTATCGCAACTGGATTGTTCCGGGTCTTGCTGATCCCGATTCCGGTGCCCTCTATGTCGCGATGAACGCACTTGGCGGCCTGTCGAGCTCGCGTCTGGACAATATTCTGGTGCGCCAAGAACAAAGCGCAGTCGGCGTTTCAGCCTATCTGCTTCCGTTCGTGCATGGCAGCCTCATCAATATTCAGGCCGATGTGAAGCCCGGTGGCGATGCCGACGCGGTGGCAAAGCGCCTTGATGAAATTCTAGCCGACTATATCGCCACCGGCCCGACCGCTGAGGAAGTTCAGCGTGTCGCCGCCAGCACCATCGCACAGCAGATCGATGGACTTGAACAGGTTGGCGGCTTTGGCGGCAAGGCTGTCGCGCTTGCCGAGGGCCAGCTTTATGTGGGCGATTCCAATTTCTATAAAAAGGAACTGGAACGACTGGCAACGGCAAAGCCAGAAGCGGTCAAGGCCGCGATGCAGAAATGGCTAACGCGTCCTGTACTGGAAATCCGTGTCGAGCCGGGCGAGCGCGAAGTCTATAAGGAAGTTGCTGCCGGATCGGGCAGCCGGACAGGTACGCTGACTGCGCCTGCCTTCTACGCCCCTCCCGGCGCAGAGGATTCTGTGTCCGCGCCGCTGACATTTCAGGACCGCAGCAAGTTTCCTGAGCCCACAGGCACGCCGGCGCTTGATTTTCCGACGGTGGAAGAAACCACGCTGCAAAATGGCATAAAGGTGTTTTTCGCACGCCGTGCGGCGGTGCCAACGGTCCGCGTGGCGGTCAGCTTTAACGCCGGCTATTCGGCGGACCCTGCTGATAAGCGTGGCATTGCATCAATGATGTCGACGATGTTGCTTGAGGGTACGAAAACATTGAGCTCCACGCAGCTTGCGGAAACCGAAGAAAAGCTGGGCGCTGACGTCAACGTTAATTCCTCGCTTGATCGGACTGTTGCTAGCCTGCGGGCGGTCAAGCCGAACCTTGGACTGTCGCTCGACCTGCTGGCCGACGTCATCAAAAATCCGGCGTTTGCGGAAAAAGAGCTGGAGCGCGTACGCGTCCAGCAACTGACCCGAATCAAATCGGAAAATAACCAGCCGCAAGGGGTTGCCATTCGCCGCCTGCCGCCGTTGCTATATGGTCAGAGCCATCCATATGGCGGGCCGCAGACCGGCAGCGGTTATGCAGAAACCGTGGCAACGATCAGCCGCGCTGACGTCGCCAACTTCCATCAGTCATGGGTGCATCCGTCCAAGGCAGAAATCTTTGTCGTCGGCGACACCAGCCTGAAGGAAATCAAGCCGATGCTTGAGCAGCGCTTCGGCACATGGAAGCCCTCCGCCGCCGCTTCGCCAGCAAAGAATTTCTCGGCAGCTATTCCCGTGCCAGAATCTAAAATCCTGCTGATTGACCGTCCCAATTCGCCGCAATCGCTTGTTCTGGCGGGCATCGTGCTCAACGCAAAAGGGTCGGACGACCTGCTGACGTTGCGTGCGGCCAACGAAATCTTTGGCGGTGACTTCCTGTCGCGTATCAACATGGATCTGCGCGAGACCAAAGGCTGGTCGTACGGCGTGCGCAGCCAAGTAAATGGCGCCGAAGACCGCGTTCCATTTTATATGTTTGCGCCGGTGCAAACCAACCAGACCGGGCCGTCGATAAAAGTGCTGATGGACCAGTTGAAGGATTTCAATGGTGCGAAGCCAGTGACGGCTGAAGAGCTCGACAAGACCATCAAGGGCAATGTCCTTGAACTGCCCGGCAGCTATGAACAGTCATCGGCTGTGCTGGCGCAAATGCAGGCCGACCGTTTGAACAAGCGGCCGTTCACCTATGCAGAAACGCTTGCGGGCAAATATTCGGCGCTGACTGCAAAGGCGTTGAACGACGAAATGCGGGTCAAGGTCGATCCCGCCAAAATTACATGGCTCGTCGTGGGCGACGCAGCCAAGGTAAAACCGCAGCTGGAATCGCTCGGATTGCCAATTGAAATGGTAAACGAAGCTGCTAACACCAGTGCAAACAACACCGCTAAATAAGGAGCAAGGATATGTCAGCAGTTGATGGCGATTGGGACGTAACAATCAAAAGCCCGATGGGTGACCAGAAAGCCGTACTTACCGTCAATAGCGACGGCGGCAGCTTTTCGGGCAAAATGTCCGGTGGCCTTGGCACGATGGATATTGCCAGCGGTACTGTCGATGGTGATACGCTAAGCTGGGGCATGGATATCACCGTTCCCATGCCGATGCACCTCGATGCCACTGCAACCGTGTCGGGCGATGCCATGACCGGCGAAGTAAAGGCAGGTGCTTTTGGGTCGATGGGCCTTTCGGGTACCCGTAAATAATAATATCCCGGGGCGCCCATCGCATCCCGGCTTGGAGCAATAGGCCGTTTACTCTTTGGGAGTAGGCGGCCTTGTTCTATTTTGGGCGCTTGTTAGTGTGTTGATAGAGTGCGCTTCTTCCGAATCGCACGCAACATGAGTGGAACCCGTCCATGAAACAGATTGCATCTCCATCACAGCTTCGCATGTCATTCTTCCGATGGGCGCTGTTTGTTATTCCGATCATCATGTTTCTGGGGTTTTTGTCCGGGACTATTTCCGGCTCTACCGAAGAAAACGGCTGGTATCAGACATTGATCAAGCCAGATATTCAGCCGCCGGGCTGGGTCTTCGGTGTGGTATGGCCTACGCTATATTTTCTGATGGGACTGGCCTTTGCGATGATTTTGCATGCCCGCGGTGCCCGTTATCGTAGGCTGGCAATCGGGCTGTTTATTGCGCAATTTCTGCTTAACCTGACATGGTCACCGATATTTTTCGGCCAGCATAAGGTCACCACGGCATTCTTTATCATCCTGGCAATGCTGGGCATCGCTATTGCGACCACCTTGGCCTTTGGCCAGGTGCGCAAGGCCGCGGCATGGCTGATGGTGCCCTATTTGGTGTGGATCAGCTTTGCCGCGATTCTCAATTTTCAGATCGATAAATTGAATCCTGATGCAGAAAGCCTTTACGTTCCCGCTGTGACTTCCCAAATAGGCAACGGCGGTTAATCCCCCGACCGCAATGGAGTGAATGACATGCAAAGCGAAAAGCGCATTTTTGACGATCTGGCCAAAGTATTGAACGGCGTTGCCGGAACCGTTGCCGGTATGGGCCGCGAAGCCGAGGCAAGCATGCGGGAGCGAGCGCGTGAGTGGGCTGGCGGCCTTGACCTCGTTAGTCGTGAAGAATTTGATGCGGTGAAGGCGCTGGCTGCAAACGCGCGTTCCGAAGCTGAGGCCTTGGCAAAACGTGTTGCTGCACTGGAGGCAGCGCTTCAGGCAAAAGATAGTGCCGCCCCTGCGAAGGCCAAACCGTCAAAATAGGTCCATAATCGGTCCGATTTGAACTTTTCCACAGTCGGCCCACAGCCTTGTGTTGCGCCTTGGCGCAAGCCTCTTGCGCGTGACTCACGCAGGGGGCAGAATCTCCCCATCACCGCAGGCACACAGAAATATGCACGACGCAGACGAACAATATGAGCAATTTGAACGCGACGAGTCCGCGCCAATGGACATGCTCGCCGCTTTGTTCGAAGCGCGGGGCTGGTCGTTTGAGCTGGAAGGCGAAGACGAAATTACTGCCGAGTATAAGGGCAGCTGGGCCAGCTATCGGCTACGCGCGATTTGGCGTGAGGAAGACAATGCGCTTCAACTGATCATTTTGCCGGACATCACCGTCCCGAGTGACAAACGCAGCAGCGTGTATACGGCCTTGGGCCGTGTCAAAGAAAAAATGTGGTTAGGCC
>Ga0105050_10000883_pt1 | contig 45616 bp, 41 predicted proteins | sample FRY01_FD_78088 | JGI IMG/M metagenome (GOLD analysis project Ga0105050, IMG submission 78088) | Freshwater microbial communities from Lake Fryxell liftoff mats and glacier meltwater in Antarctica - FRY-01 | ecosystem: Environmental > Aquatic > Freshwater > Ice > Glacier meltwater ...
CTACAACTCCACCCCCTACAACTCCACCCCCTACAACTCCACCCTCTACAACTCCGCCTGCCCTTCAGACGACATATTGTCTTGAGGCCTCGGTCTTTATGGGAGGCGCGACGATACAGTGGTTGCGTGATGGCCTAAACATTATACAAACAGCCTCTGAAGTCGAGGCCCTTGCCGCAAGCGTCTCTGATGTGGGTGATACTTATCTTGTCCCTGCTTTTACTGGCTTGGGTGCGCCCCATTGGGATGGTCATGCACGTGGCACGCTGATTGGTATGACGCGGGGCACCACCAAGGCACACATCGCACGCGCGGCACTTGAAGCCATCGCGCTTCAAGTCGCTGACGTTTTTGAGGCGATGGAAAAGGATGCGGGCTTTAAGCTGACTGAGCTACGCGTCGATGGAGGGGCCTCGAAAAATAATCTGTTGATGCAAATACAGGCAGATTTTTTGGGTGTGCCCATCGTACGCCCCAAGATTGTCGAGACCACCGCGCTTGGAGCCGCATACTTGGCGGGTCTCGCAGTTGGACTTTGGCCTAATCTCGAGAGTATTGCTGCCTGTTGGCAACAGGACCGCCGCTTTGAGCCGCAATGGTCAGACGCGCAGCGCGCCACCAAACGCGCACGCTGGCGCCAAGCCATTGAACGCGCGCGCGGCTGGTCAGAGGACTAAACTGTCAATATGAATAACGCCCCACAATCGATCGCCTCGCCTCTGCCCACTGCCCGCAAGGCGCTGCTATCCAAGCTCGAACGGGCTCTGCCTTACGACCTTGCTGTGATTGGCGGTGGTGCCACAGGGCTCGGTATCGCATTAGACGCCGTGACGCGCGGACTGTCCGTTGTGCTGATTGATGGGGCTGACTTCGCGAAAGGCACCTCTTCGCGGTCAACCAAACTCGTGCATGGCGGTGTGCGTTACCTGGCTCAAGGCAATATTTCACTGGTCTATGAAGCACTGCATGAGCGCGCGACGCTGCTGAAAAACGCCCCACATCTTGCACGTGCCCTCTCCTTTGTGATGCCCTGCCATCGTTTTTGGGAAAAGCCGTTTTATGGCGCTGGCTTATTGATCTATGACTTACTCGCGGGCCGCCGCAGCCTGGGCCGCACGAAATTCTTGGGCGTGGCCGCGACGCAGTCAGCCTTACCCAACATCCGCACCGAAGGTCTTAAGGGTTCAGTGCAGTACTGGGATGGCCAGTTTGACGATGCACGTCTGGCGATTGCGCTGGCGCGTACAGCTGCACAACATGGCGCAGTATTGCTGAACTATTGCCAAGCGGTTGAGTTGCTGCACGATCAGGAAAACTGCGTCAACGGTATTCTTGCGCAAGATGTCGAGACGGGCTTGCCCTACACCATCAAGGCAAAGTGCGTTGTCAATGCTACGGGGGTTTGGGTTGATGCCATTCGACAGCTTGATGACGAAGCACGTGGTCAGACCAGCGAAACAATCGTTGCCCCCAGCCAAGGTGTTCACATTGTCGTAGATCGCGAATTTTTACCCGGAGATCAGGCGCTGATCGTTCCGCACACGAGCGATGGTCGAGTGTTGTTTGCCGTGCCATGGTTGGGTAAGGTGATCTTGGGCACGACTGATACACCGCGCCATGACCTCAGCCAAGAACCCGATCCCTTTAGTGAAGAGCTTGCGTTCATCTTGCGCGAGTCTGCGCGCTACCTCAAGCGGGCACCGACGCGAGCAGATATCAAGAGCATCTGGGTCGGCCTGCGGCCCTTGGTCAAACCCCCGAGTGACGCGTCTGGAAACACCAAAAAAATGAGCCGCGAACACACTGTTCTCGTGAGTCCAAGCAAGCTGGTCACCGTGACGGGTGGTAAATGGACCACGTATCGCGCGATGGCACAGGATGTTCTTGCACATTGTGATGAAGCAAAACTACTCGCGCAAACGACGCCATGCGTCACAGAACGCACGCCCCTGATCGGTGCGCAGTCCGGGCAAGTTGTTGCCCACTCGATGCACGAGGCACCCGGTCGTGCCGCTTATGGTGATGAGGCGATGTTCCTTGAAACATTGCCCGGCGCGCAAAACGAGCTTGCGATGGGACTGACAGAAGCCATGGTCCGTTTCGCAGTTCGCTACGAATATGCGCGCTCCGTTGAGGATGTGCTGGCAAGACGCTCTCGCCTGCTGTTCCTTGATGCCCATCTAGCGGCTTCAATTGCCAAGGCAGTGGGCGACATCGTTGCAGATGAGCTCGAACAAGATCCGGGCGTTGAGTCCTTTTTGGCCTTAGCGACGCACTATTTGACACTTCCAAAATAAGCTCAGGATGCTACCGCATCCTCCAAAATTAAATCTGCCCCGCGCTCAGCCACCATCATGACCGGCGACTGCGTATTGCCCGAAACCATCGCCGGCATCACAGACGCATCAACGATACGTAAACCACGCAAACCTTTAAAACGTAAACGTACGTCGACGACCGCTTCGTCGTCCGAGCCCATGCGACACGTCCCAATCGGGTGGTAAATCGTCTGACCATTTGCTCGACCAAAGTCCAACCACTGCACATCCGTTTGCACAGGATCGCCCGGACTCATTTCAAAATCAATATATTGAGAAAGCGCCTGCTGGCCAACAATACGACGGGCAATCTTCATGCCGTCGATCAACGTTTGTTGATCTTCTGTGGTCGCCAGGAAATTGGGGCGAATCGCCGGACCTTGCGCGGGATCGCTCGATTTGATGTGGATGCTGCCCTGCGAGGTCGGGCGCAAGCCCGCCACGCCGATCGTCATGCCTGGCGCATGATCGAGTTTACGGATTGCCGCATTCGCATAACTCGCATGCATGAAAAAATACTGCACATCAGGCGTTGCGATCTGAGGCTGCGTCTTGACAAATCCATGCACGAGCCCGGTCCCAAGTGTCAAGAGTCCTTTGCGCTGCATGAAATATTGAAGAACCGCCAAACCTAAACGCCACCCCTGCGCCAACTCATTGATCGTCTGCGTATTTTTGACACGCCAGTTCATCCGCGTCGCAAAGTGATCAATATAGTTTTCGCCGACCCGGGGTGCCGCGTGAACAAGTTTGATCCCCATTTGCTGCAAAAGCTCAGGATGACCGATACCCGAGAGCTCAAGCAACTGTGGCGTTTGCACAGCACCGGCCGCAAGAATAACTTCACGATGCGCATTGACCGTATGCACCCCATCAGACGCGCGGTACGTCACACCCGTGCAAACACCATCCTTGACGATCACGTTTGTCACGTGCGCACCCGTGCGAATTGTCAGATTTTTACGCTGACGCACTGGATTGAGGTAACCATCCACCGCACTCCAGCGTTGCCCCCCCTTTTGCGCCACCTGATAGTACCCAAACCCCTCTTGCGTGACACCGTTGTAATCCTGACTCAACGGTTGACCATCCTGCTGAGCGGCCTCTAGCAAGGCATGCGCAATCGGGTAGCGTTCACTCACCTGGTGAATATGCATGGGTCCTGCTTTGCCACGCACATCGTCGCCAAGCAGATAGGTTTCCATCTTCTTGAAATACGGTGCGACGTCTTGGGCCGACCAACCGGTCGCGCCGCTGTGTGCCCAGTGATCGTAATCTTGAGGCTGACCATGCACATAAATCATGCCGTTGATCAGACTCGACCCTCCCAAACCCTTGCCACGCGGTATCGCAATCTTGCGGCCCAAGGTGCCGTCCTCTGGCTCGGTTTCAAAGCGCCAGTTATAAATGGGATCGTTCAGCAATTTGGAAAAACCCGCTGGAATATTGATCCACATACTCTTGGGCTCACCCCCAGCTTCAAGCATCAAGACAGAATACTGACCATTTGCCGTCAAGCGATTGGCTAAGACACACGCCGCTGTGCCACCACCCACAATCACATAATCGAACTGTTTCATTACTGTGCGACCCCCATGAAGTCAGCCATTAATTCGATCTGGCACTCTAGCATCGGTAAACCATACTGTATGCGACACCCTTTAGCCTGTGCGGCCGCAAGCAAAGGTGTCAGCGCAGGCGTCATAATGATTTCCGCAACCGTTTGTCCGGCACTTAAACCATCAAAGTCAAATGGGTGCGCATCGTTCTCTCTCATGCCTAGCGAAGTCGCGTTCACGACCAAGTCGTAGCCAGCAGGATTTGCGGATACGGTGGACATTGGGATAGAGGGATAGATGGCAGACAGTCGCGTGATGACCTGCTGTGCCTTGCTCGACGTCCGATTGTAAATATCCAACTGCGCGACCCCCGCATCCGCGAGCGCAAAGGCGATCGCTTGCGCAGCTCCGCCTGCACCGCTCAAAAACACCCGCAGACCGGCGGGCTCGATCCCATGCAGACGCAGCCCTGCCACAAAGCCCTGCCCATCCAGAATATCGCCGGAGAGGCTGCCGTCCGGGTTACGTCGAACAATATTCACAGCACCCACCAAACGTGCAGCGGGCGTGATCTCATCACATAAAGAAACCATGGCCGTTTTATGCGGAACCGTTGCAATCATGCCACCAAAATTCAATACGCCGCGCAGACCTTGCACAAAGGCCTCCAAAGCCTCAGGTGCAACATGCATCGGCACGAGCACGCCGTCCGTCCCTCTTTTTTCAAAAAGACGATGCATCGTCTGTGGGGTCTTCACCTGCGAGATTGGATCCGCGACAATGCCATAGAGTCGCGTATTACCTGTGATTTCCATCATAATGTCATCTAGTTGTTGATTTTGAGACTTGGACGCCGAAGTGTACCCATGAAACCATTGAAGCAACTCCTTTGTGTTCTATCGCTGGCACTGATGCCTACCATCGGACTCACCGCAGCCCTGCAACATCACACATTCAAGACGTCTGATGGTGTGCGTCTGCACTATATCGAAGCTGGTCGCGGCGAACAAGCGATCGTACTGATTCCTGGCTGGCTTATGCCTGCAGCCGTCTTTGAAAAACAATTGGAAGTGCTGGCGCGTCAATATCGTGTGCTCGCCCTCAATCCACGCTCGCAGGGACTGTCGGAGGTCACTCAACAATCCCATGCACCCAAGCGTCGGATTCAGGACATTGCCGAGTTTTTAAAAGCCACCAAGGTCAACGAGTTTGTGTTGGCGGGCTGGTCACTCGGCGTGCTGGAGTCTCTGGACTACGTTGCACAATACAACCCCAAAGGGCTGCGTGGGTTGATTCTGATCGATAACTCTGTGGGCGAAGGTCGCCCTCCAAAAGGACGACGATCAAATTTTGCGCAAACGATGAACGATCCCGTCAAGCGCGAACAATACATGCGAACTTTTAGTCAGGACATTTACCGCAAAACGCCTCCACCCATGCTGGCACAAGCCGTACTGGATTCTGCGTTGCAGGCGGCACCAGACGTAGCGATCCAGTTACTGAATCAGCCCTACCCGCGTACCTACTGGAGCGAAACCCTACAAAAACAAAAGGTCCCGGTTCTGTATGCCGTGCGCCCTTGGTTAAAAGAGCAGGCCGATGCGCTCAAACTCAAGCGCGCCCCCGACCTCATCACTGTCGAAATGTTTGACAAAGCAGGACACGCCTTATTTGTCGATGAGCCTGAGATGTTTAATCGAGCTGTACTGAAGTTTAGTCAGCAGGCTTTTGCCCGTAAACGATAGTTTACGAATGGATTAGTTCGGGCGGCGAACCACTTGAACGCTACGGCGTTCATTCGTTTTGTTATAGCTGAAGGCAAAAGGCAGAGGCTTGACGTTTTGCGATTCACGATACGCTTGACCTAGTGACTCTTGCTTTTTACGATTAAAAAGCTCATGAGGATACAAAAAGCCGCCATATAGGTCTACTGGACCAATCTCTGCCAGGTTGGTGTAGTTCAGACCTGTTTCGTCCTGAACCACCATCGTCGCGTTGGCTACTAGGATGTCTCTGAGGATAGAGAAATAAGTTTCCTGAAGCAAGTGTGAGGCTGCCTTGATCAGGACGGGATGATGCGCCTCGCGGGCCAGCCATTTGCGGATCGGTTCACTTTTGCTCAAACTCGCATCTGATAAATCTAGGCTCACATAATCAAGTGTGACCGGCTTACCAGCCTTGTTCAGGACCAAACGCACCGAGCGCCAAGTCCCGTCTGTACTCTTGACGAAATCGCCTGACTGCGCGTCGAAAGCGATCGGATAGATCTCCATCACGTCATAGCCAGAATAAAGCGCAAACGTAGACAAGATAGTGGTGACCCCAATGGGCGCAAACTGGTCGCGCTGGTCTTCGTTTAGGTCATCCGTTCTGAAAAATGCTAGGCGACTGAATTTCATCCATTCACGCATAAATTTCTGCTGAAAGCCTTGTGCACGTGCCTGATTCATCGTGGCCAGCGTCACTGGTGCACCGGCGGCTTGCATTGCAACCATGACGTAACGGTCCGCGTTGGGGAAAGCATGGGCAACCGTCACAAAGTCTGGGCCTGAAAAGGGATAAAACACCGTCCCACTTGGTTTGGCCGCGACTTCAGTGGCCGCCCAGGTCGAAAGCGGCTGTCCAATCGTTTTCTGATAATGCGCCCACGCATCATCAGCCTGATTTTTGAGTGCGCCCTGAAGAAAAGGAAACGCGGGTGCAGGGTGCTGCACGGTCGGTAAGTATTGGCCTTGCGTCGGAGTCGCCAAAGCGACCTCCAGCGTCGTCAATGCACCGAAGAGCATCAATGCCGCCACCGTCAGGCATTTTTTTGTCAAACACTTAGACCAAGACTTCATCGCCCCTAAACCTTATCAAAATTAATACCGACCAGCATCGCAAGCACCGATACCAAACACATCTTACTTGAGCACACTCAAGCCACCCATGAGTGGGCGCAATACCTCAGGCACCACCACACTGCCATCCGCTTGCTGGTAGTTTTCCAGCACGGCCACCAGCGCACGTCCAACAGCCAGTCCCGATCCGTTCAGCGTGTGCACAAACTCTGGTTTACCATTTTCAACGCGTGTTCGCGCCTGCATGCGTCGCGCCTGAAACGCCTCGCAATTGGAAACTGAGGAGATTTCGCGCCAGGTATTCTGTGCAGGAAGCCAGACCTCAAGATCGTAGGTTTTAGTCGCACCAAAACCCATGTCGCCTGTGCACAGCGCCATCACGCGATAGGGCAGACCCAGCAGCTGCAATACTTTTTCAGCATGTCCAACCATGTCTTCTAAGGCTTGATAGGAAGCATCAGCCGCCACGATCTGAACCATCTCGACTTTGTCGAACTGGTGCTGACGAATGAGTCCGCGTGTGTCACGGCCACCGCTACCGGCTTCGGAACGAAAACAAGGCGTGTGCGCAGTCAGTCGGATGGGCAAATCTGCGGCGGGCACAATGGTATCGCGCACCATACTCGTCAGCGTGATTTCGGACGTTGAGATCAGGTATTGCTCTTCGCCTGCGACAACATTGCCCTGTTCGTCAAGCGTCGGCTCGTCGCCTCCGCGTGTCACCCAGAACATATCATTTTTGAACTTGGGGAGCTGCCCAGTACCCATCAAGGTAGAGGCATTCACAATATAGGGCGTATAGCACTCGGTGTAACCGTGCTGGTCAGTCTGCAGGTTGAGCATGAACTGCGCGAGCGAGCGATGTAGCCGTGCCATCTGACCCCGCATAAAACTAAAGCGAGCGCCCGATAATTTTGCGGCAACGTCGAAGTCCAGTCCGATCGATTCGCCAAGCGTCACGTGATCGCGAGGCTCAAAATCCAGTGGTTTGGGATCGCCCGTTATCGGATCCGCGACAGGAACCCATCGTCGCACCTCGATATTGCCATCGCTGTCGCTCCCCACAGGCACGTCCTCGTGCGGCATATTAGGGATAGACATCAACATGTCGTTGAGCTGAGACTGAATGTCTGTCAAGTCTTGTTCGAGCGCCTTGAGGCGAGCAGGAATCGCTTGGGACTCGGCCAGCACTGCTGTGGCGTCCTCGCCGCGCGACTTAATCCCACCAATTTGCTTGGCCAGCGCATTGCGCTGAGCTTGTAGGTTTTCAGTTTCTGTCTGAACGGTCTTGCGACGGGACTCGAGGCTATTAAATGCTTCGAGAGGGAAGGCAAAGCCGCGGCTCGCGAGGCGACGCACAACGGCTTCTAGGTCTTTACGCAACAACGCTGGGTCAAGCATGATCTATGGGCAAGGAAAAGGCTAGTGAATCGCGTATTGTATCCTCCGAAGCAGCCATGCCACGATGGACAACGCCCCCACGCTTAACAACCAAATCAATAGCATCCAACCCCAGCGTTTCATTATGCGTCGCCTAGTGATAGTCGTGCGTCGGTCCGACTTTTCCGCGAAACACCCAATAGGCATACGCGGTATAAGCCAAAATGATTGGGATCAGGAACACCGCCCCCACCAGCAGGAATTTCAGACTATTGTCAGGCGCTGCAGCCTGCCAGATCGTGACAGAAGAAGGCACGATATAGGGAAAGAAACTGATGACCAAACCAAGATAGGACAGCACAAAGAGGCCCTCTACTGCCAAAAACGACATCAGAGGACGATCATGCTTGATGCCACGAAAAAAGGCATAAGCACAGAAAACAACTAAGATCGGAACAGTGAGCGACAGTAGCATCGCGGGCCATGCAAACCATTTCTGCAAAAAGTGCTCGTGCAAGAAAGGGGTGAGCACACTCACCAAGGCGATCAGGGCCAACAGCACAATGCCTAGTCTTGAGGCGATGCGTTTAGCCATCTCTTCAACCCGCCCAGTGCCTTTGAGCATGAGCCAAGTAGAACCGAGCAACGCATAGCCCACCACCAGCGCGACTCCAGTGAGCAGACTAAATGCTGACAACCAATCCCACCAGCCACCCGCATAGGCACGACCAGAAATGGGGATCCCTTGAACCAGTGCGCCTAACGCGATGCCTTGCGCAAACGTCGCCACCAAAGAGCCCCCGGCGAACGCCCAGTCCCAGATATATTTACGGTTCTGACTTTTCCAGCGAAACTCGAAGGCGACGCCGCGAAACACAAGCGCTAACAACATCATGAAGATTGGCGCGTACAAAGCGGGCATGATGATCGAATAGGCTAGCGGAAACACAGCAAACAAACCGCCCCCACCCAACACCAGCCACGTCTCGTTCCCATCCCAGACGGGCGCAACAGAATTCATCATCATGTCGCGCTCTTGCTCTGACTTGGCAAAGGGGAACAGAATACCGACCCCAAGATCAAAACCATCCAGCACTACATAGGCCAGTACTGCAAAGGCGATCAGTCCCGCCCAGATCAAGGCATAGTCGAGGGTCATGTCCGCTCTCCATCTGTGCCACCCAGGCCCGTCTGCGCACTTTTGGCGCTCAACGTCGGGCCAGGCACAATCCCTGCTGCACGAACAGGCTCATGCACAGAAAGCTCAACTGCACCCGCCTGTGGCGCCGATTTCATTAAGCGCAGGATGTAATACACACCTGCGCCGAACACAAAAAAGTACACCACCACAAAAGCCGCCAAGGAAAAGGCAATCGCTGTTGCATCAATGGGTGAAGCAGAATCTGCTGTTCTGAGCAAGTTATAAACGGTATACGGTTGACGTCCTACTTCTGTCACCGTCCAACCGGCTAACACTGCCACGAAACCCGAAGGGCCCATCACTAACGCAAAACGATGCATCAGCGGCGTGTCATACAACCGTCCACGATAGCGCAACCACAGGCTCCAGAGGCCCACACACAACATCAGCATGCCAATGCCCACCATCACGCGAAAGGCATAAAACACCGGCCCTACAGGGGGACGGTCCGCAACCGGCCACTGCGTGAGCCCTGGGACCACACCATCTAATGAATGCGTCAGAATCAGGCTACTGAGGTAGGGGATCTCAATGACATAATCCATCCGCTCCTCTTTGGTATTTGGGATACCAAATAAAATAAGCGGAGCCTTGCCATCTTTTTCAAAATGGCCTTCGATTGCTGCGATCTTACGGGGCTGGTACTCAAGCGTGTTCAGCCCGTGCGCGTCGCCCGCCATGATCTGGATAGGCGCGACAATCGCTGCCATCCACATTGCCATCGAAAACATCACGCGTGTCGCAGCCTGACCATCTGGGGAGGCCAGCGCGCCAGACTGACGCATACGAACACGTTCTTTGAGCAAGTGAAAGGCGGCGACTCCGCCCACCACAAAGGCCGTCGTCAAGTAAGCCGCTAGCAGCATGTGCACGAGGCGATAAGGAAACGAAGGATTAAAGATGACTTTGAACCAGTCCTCAACGATGAACTGGCCAACCTCGTTGATCGCATAACCCGCGGGCGTATGCATCCAGCTGTTGACAGACAAAATCCAGAAGGCGGACATAAAAGTCCCTAATGCCACCATCGCTGTCGCGAAAAAATGCAGCTTAGGGCCCACGCGCGCGCGGCCAAACAACATCACACCCAGAAAGCCGGCCTCTAAAAAGAACGCCGACATCACTTCGTAGCCCATTAAAGGCCCGAGCACTGGACCCGTCTTATCTGCAAAGACGCTCCAATTTGTACCAAACTCGTAACTCATCACAATACCGGACACCACGCCCATCCCGAAGGCGACCGCGAAAATCTTTATCCAGTAATTGAACAGCGTGAGGTAAACCTCTTTGCCCGTCCAGAGATGCAAGCCATTAAGCACAGCGAGAAAACTAGCGAGTCCAATTGAGAACGCCGGGAACACGATGTGAAAACTGACCGTGAAGGCAAACTGGATACGGGCGAGTAGCAGTGCATCCAACGATTCCATCGCGCATTTCCCTGTTGATTGTGCGCACCTGTCGCACCTGCCCCCGTCAATGCAAATTGCCTGCACCGGGGTCTTTTGGTCTTGCAAACAAAAATATTCACTTATTAATGAATTATAGGCAAGATACTTGCTTATTCCTGCACAAAGACCATTGCCAAATATGGGATCGTACGAATAGTGTTTTCGCTTAGGACTTCCCAGCTTCCTTATCCCACTTTTTTAACAAAGCCAATTTATCGCCAATTTTAATTTCCAAGCCTCTTGGCACAGGCTGATACCACTCAGGCTCGCCAATACCGTCAGGGAGGTAAGTTTCGCCTGCAGCATAGGCGTTCGGCTCATCATGCGCGTAGCGGTATGCATGCCCATAGCCGAGTTCCTTCATGAGTTTTGTCGGCGCATTGCGCAAATGAACAGGTACTTCCCGGCTTTTATCGTTTTTAACGAACGCTCTGGCTTGGTTATAAGCGTGATAGCCTGCATTACTTTTTGCCGCGACAGCGAGATAAATCACTGCCTGCCCCAGCGCTAACTCACCCTCAGGGCTACCGAGCCGCTCATAGGTCAGCGCCGCGTCATTGGCAATCTGCATAGCCCGCGGATCGGCCAGCCCAATATCTTCCCAAGCCATACGAACAATACGTCGCGACAAATACCGGGGGTCAGCGCCACCGTCCAGCATTCTGGTCAACCAGTACAACGCCGCATCAGGATGAGAACCTCGAACTGACTTATGTAGTGCCGAAATCTGATCATAAAAATGATCCCCGCCCTTATCGAACCGTCTTGAGTTTAAGGTCAGCGCATTCTGGATAAAATCCGCATCGATGCGTTGCACGCCCGAGGCGTCAGCCGCAGACTGGCACTGCTCCAAGAGATTGAGTAGGCGACGCGCATCCCCGTCCGCATAACCGATGATGGTGTCCGTCGCTAATTCATCAAAAACAAGATGGCTCAGGGTTTTTTCTTGTGCGCGCGCAAACAACAGCTTGAGCTCTTCATCCGTCAGTGACTTCAATACATAAACTTGTGCGCGAGACAGCAATGCAGAGTTGACCTCGAACGAGGGATTTTCAGTTGTCGCGCCAATAAACGTCACCAACCCACTCTCGGCATAAGGCAGGAGCGCGTCTTGTTGCGACTTATTAAAGCGATGAATTTCATCGACAAACAAGATCGTGTGCTTGCCCATCGCGAGATTTTGTTCAGCCTGCTCCATCGAGGCCCGGATATCTTTGACCCCCGAAAACACTGCAGACAGTGCGATGAATTCACATTTAAAGGCTGTCGCAGTCAGCCGCGCCAAGGTCGTTTTTCCAACCCCAGGCGGTCCCCAGAAAATCATGGAATGGGGCTTGCCGGAATGGAAAGCGAGCCGAAGCGGCTTACCCTCTCCGAGCAGGTGAGACTGCCCAATGACCTCATCCAAGGTCTTCGGGCGCAATGCCTCCGCTAGAGGGGGTCTTGGTGAAGTCTTAAACAGATCAGCCATCGCGAGACAGTCTCTTTGGGGTGGCTGTCATGAGCGCCATCACATGCGCACGACATCTGCCCCGTTGGGCGGGACAAAATCAAAATTGCTGGTGGACAAGCCAGGATTGCGCACAAAACCTGAGAGTTGAACATGGGTGGTCTGGCCAAAACCATCGAGCAACACAATCCGTTGTGGGAGCCCATCCTTAAAGCCAAGCTCGAGGTGCACAAAGCCCGCATCTGGCTGCCTAGGCTTAGCGCGCAGCCACGACATCGCGTCTTTATTGGGCAAAGCCGTGACTTCGAAAGACTGATCCAAAGAGCCCGAGCCAAACAAAATCGCCGCAGGTGATGCGCCGAGGGCCTGATCAACCTTACGGATGGTCACTTGATTCAGATCTGGGTCAAACTGATAAATTTGCTGGCCATTAGACACAATCTGTTGGGCATAGGGTCTGAGCACATCCCATTTGAAACGACCGGGGCGCATAAACAAAAATTTGCCCGACTGGGGAGGTTTGGTTTGACCTTGGGGACCCACCGTATATTGAGAAAAGTCGCCGCTTGCAGATTGGACCTGCGTTACAAATGTTCTAAGCTGCTCGCGCGCAGTGTCAGCATTGTTATCGGCATTCGCTTGGGCGGTCGATAATGTCATCGCGCCAACAAATACCAACGCAACAAGCGCATCTAAGCGCATCCTAATTAGGCGCATCTTAATTAAGCGCATTTTCATTAAGCGCTGTCTCATAATGTGCAAAACTGGAAACTGGATTTTGCTACCAAACAACATAGGAATCATTCCTCGCGGGGGACGTTAGGGGCAAGAATTTCACGGTTCCCGTTGGACTGCATGGTCGAAACCAGTCCCGAATTTTCCATTTGCTCTAGCAGGCGAGCGGCACGGTTATAGCCGATACGCAAATGGCGTTGCACCAGAGAAATCGATGCGCGACGGTGCTTGAGTACGACCTCAACCGCTTGATCGTACATCGGATCGGCCTCCGCTCCGCCCATCCCGGTCACACCGCTTAACCCTTCGCCCGTTTCGCCTTCGGTACCGCCTTCTAGCAAGCCGTCAATATAGTCAGGCTCGCCCTGAGATTTCAGTGACTCGACGACTCGGTGCACTTCCTCATCGGAGACGAACGCACCATGCACCCTGACCGGCAACCCCGTGCCAGGAGGCATGTAAAGCATATCGCCCTGCCCTAATAACGCCTCGGCACCCATTTGATCCAAAATCGTGCGTGAATCGATCTTAGAAGACACTTGAAAAGCAATGCGTGTCGGAATGTTGGCCTTGATCAAGCCCGTGATGACATCAACGCTTGGTCGTTGCGTCGCCAAGATCAGGTGAATGCCCGCCGCACGTGCCTTTTGGGCGAGTCGTGCAATCAGCTCTTCGATCTTTTTGCCCACGACCATCATCAAGTCGGCCAACTCGTCAATCACCACCACAATCGTCGGCAACTCTTTGAGCGGCTCGGGTGCATCAGGCGTCAGTGAAAAGGGGTTAGGGATGGGCTCTTCGCGCTTTATTGCATCGCGAATTTTGTTGTTATAGCCAGTCAGATTACGCACACCCATCTTGCTCATCAGGCGATAGCGCTTTTCCATCTCGCCAACGCACCAATTTAGTGCGTTCGCCGCATGGCGCATATCGGTGACAACGGGCGCGAGCAAGTGCGGAATACCTTCGTAAACACTCATCTCGAGCATTTTTGGATCAATCAGAATCAGGCGTGTCTGGGAGGCATCCGCCTTGTAAAGCAAGGACAAAATCATGGCGTTGATACCAACCGACTTACCAGAGCCGGTTGTCCCTGCCACGAGCAGGTGAGGCATTTTGGCTAGGTCGGCGACGACTGGGTTGCCGGCGATGTCTTTGCCTAGGGCCATGGTCACCACTGAAGCGCTCGAGTGGTAGACCTGCGAACCAAGAATTTCAGACAGCTTGACCATCTGCCGACGTGGATTAGGGAGTTCGAAGCCCATCAAATTTTTGCCAGGGATGGTCTCCACCACTCGGATGCTCACCAGGCTCAGGGCCCGAGCAAGATCCTTGGCAAGATTCACGATTTGACTGCCTTTGACGCCTGTTGCAGGTTCGATCTCATATCGAGTGATGACAGGACCGGCCTGTGCGGCAACCACTTGAACTTCGACACCAAAATCAGCAAGCTTTTTTTCAATCAAGCGCGAGGTGTACTCGATGGTTTCATCAGAGACTGTTTCAAAAGCCACGCCGGGCTGATCCAGTAAGCTCAGTGCGGGCAAATCTCCGCGGACCGAGGGCTCGACAAAAAGAGATTGCTGTTTTTCCTTTTGCACACGTTCGGATGCCTGGACCGCTACGATCGCGGGCTCGATCCGAACCGGCTGTTCGTGCACGATTTTCTCGTGCTTGGCCTCAACCTGCTCATGCCGCACCGCCTGTGCAACCTGGCCGGCGCGTCGATCTTGCCTGGCTGCGCGTCCGTCTCGGATCTTGACCCACACCCATTCGAACGCGGTACCGATTTTTTCTGCAACAGAAAGCCAGGAAAACCCAAAGAACAAGCTACATCCAAAGATAATTAAGGCCAGCAATATCAGGGTGCTACCCGCAAAACCCAATGAGGAAGACAGAAAACCCGACCAGGCCTGACCAATCACACCACCTGCTCCACTCGTAAAGTCCGTGCGTCCTGGGAGCTGCATGCCCCAAGAGCTCAGGCGGTAGGACTCCAGCCCGACAGACCCCAACAGCGCCATGAAAAAGCCAATGCCCTGCTCCCAGCGGACTCTTGCAAGCGTTTCCGGCTCGCCTCGCGTACGAATCTGCGTCGCCAGTCTGAGATACCCCGCCCGCACCCGATGAAGCAATAATACGACCCACCACCAAGCTGAAAAACCGAATAAATACAATAAGATATCCGCAACATAGGCGCCCATCAGTCCGCCGCGATTATGCGAGGCAACGCCATCCCGTCCAAAGGAGTGGGACCAGCCCGGGTCACCCGAATCCCAAGTGGCAAGCACCAAGGTCAGCCACGCTGCGAGCGCCGCGAACGCGATCCAACGCGCCTCTCGCAGAATAGAGAGGAGTCGTGTTTGCATGACCGAGGGCCCATTTCGGGTATTTCGGGTCGTTCGCGAAGTCCGCGTTGTGGCTGGGGAAAGTCTAGACATGGAGACCATTATAATTTGCTGCTGAATATAGAGGGTAAATCTGATGTCAACAACAAAACACGCCAAAGTTCTCATCCTTGGATCGGGTCCTGCTGGCTATACCGCCGCAGTCTACGCTGCTCGAGCCAACCTTAATCCTGTCATGATCACTGGAATCGCCCAAGGCGGTCAACTGATGACAACGACCGACGTGGACAACTGGCCAGCAGATGCGGCGGGCGTTCAAGGTCCGGAGCTCATGCAGCGCTTTGCCGCGCATGCAGAACGCTTTAATACCGAGATGGTGTTTGATCATATCGCCAGTGTTGATTTTTCATCGCGTCCTTTTCGCCTCACCGGTGACGGTGGCGCTCAATATACCTGCGATGCCCTGATTATCTCGACTGGGGCCTCAGCAAAATACCTTGGTTTGCCCTCCGAAGAGACCTTCATGGGTCGTGGCGTATCTGGCTGCGCGACATGCGACGGTTTTTTTTACAAAAACCAGGATGTGATTGTGGTCGGTGGCGGTAATACTGCTGTCGAAGAGGCGCTCTACCTGTCGAATATCTGTCGCTCCGTCACTGTCGTTCACCGCCGTGACAAGTTCCGCGCAGAGCCCATCATGATCGACAAAATGATGGACAAAGTCGCGAACGGCAACATGAAGCTCGCCACATTCCGTCAGCTTGACGAGGTCCTCGGCGACGACTCCGGCGTGACCGGGGTCCGCTTACGTGCGACAGACTCAGATAAAACCGAAGAGCTTGCTGTCACGGGAGTGTTTATTGCCATTGGTCATCAGCCAAACACCTCCATGTTTGAGGGCAAACTCGACATGGCTAACGGATACATCGTGACGCGCAGTGGTCTATCAGGGCTCGCGACCATGACCTCCGTACCGGGCGTCTTTGCCGCCGGCGACGTACAGGACCACGTGTATCGTCAAGCGATCACGAGCGCGGGTACCGGCTGCATGGCCGCACTCGACGCACAGCGCTGGCTGGAGAATGCAGAGTAATAAAGCGGGTTTCGCTGATCTCAAGCGCTTGCAACAGGCAGCGCTTGAAGAACAGCGCACCCGCGCCTTGCGCGAACAGGCTGCCCAACAAGCGAGGCCACAAGCCTCCCCTCAAGCGCCTAAAAGCGTGGCCACAGCTGAAGAAATCAAACTGTTTGCGCGTGCCACACAAGCTGTTACACCGATCAAGGCCGCCCCACGTGCGGTACATCGGCCGTCTGAGCGGGCTCGTGCTGAGGTCGTGGCTCAGCGACGCCAGCGTGCACTCGGTCAAGAACAGCCAACAGCCCCTGCACTCTCAGATGCGTTTTCACCTTTTTCAACAGAGGATGCAGACCTTGCTTGGCTCGCACCTGGCATGGGGCCAGAAGTGCTAAGACAATTGCGCCGTGCCTTCTGGCCGGTGGGTGCTCATCTTGATTTGCATGGGATGAATAGCGATGAGGCCAAAATTGCCCTCGCACAGTTTATTGAAGCAAGCAAAACGCATGGCACCCGCTGTGTACGAATCGTGCATGGCCAGGGCTACGGTTCTGCGGATGGTCAATCCGTGCTCAAGTCCCGCGTTGCGCAATGGCTCACTCAACTCAGCACCATCAGTGCCTTTGCCTCAGCCCCTCAGGCTCACGGTGGCCGAGGTGCACTACTCGCGCTCTTGCGCCTCTAGCCTTTAGTCTGGCTCACGCAGATAGTCCACCATTTGTTGAGTCACCTCATCAGGCTGTGGCGTCAGGTAAGACACCAACACAATCACGACAAAAGCCACTGCCGCACCAAATACACCAGCGGCAATCGGTTGGATCCCCCACCACAATTCCAGTGGAACGCTACGCGGAATACCTAATATCATTTCACGCAGCCATGGTTGGGTCTGCACCATATAAAAAATCGTTGTCGCGAGTCCCGTCAACATACCTGCAGTCGCACCCCATTTGTTGGCGCGTTTCCAGAAAATGCCCATCACGAGTACTGGGAAAAATGTCGCTGCCGCAAACGAAAATGCAGCACCCACCAAAAATAAAATATCTGCAGGTGTGCGAGTCGCGGCCCACGCCGCGGCAAATGCGACAACAAGCAGCAGCACCTTAGACAGAATCACCTGTCGCCCCGCCCCCATCCGTGATGAAACCGCGCGCAAGAGCGTATCGTGGGACAAAGCATTCGAGAGCGTCAGCAGTAATCCATCGGCCGTTGAGAGTGCGGCGGCGAGCGCACCCGCCGCGACGAGTCCGGAGACAACATAAGGCAAACCCCCTATTTCCGGTGCGGCTAACACCACAACGTCACCACCCAGTTGCACTTCGGACAATTGAACAATGCCATCCTGATTCAGGTCCAAGATACTGATCAATGAACGATCTACGGCCGACCATGCACTGACCCAAGAAGGAAGATCAACAAACGGCAAACCCACAAGGTTGGTGTAAATCTCAAACTTGACGAGGATCGCCAAAGCAGGTGCCGTCAGATAGAGCAATAAGATAAACAACAGCGACCAGAATACTGACTGCCTGGCATGGCCGACTGAAGGTGTTGTGAGGGACCGCATCAAAATATGTGGCAACCCCGCAGTGCCGAGCATCAGACATAAAACGATCGCTAAAAAGTTGTTCCTGACAGCATTTGGAGACTCGTCTGTTTTGCTGGCAAATGGCTCCGCGTGTGGGATAGGCGGGGCTGCACGTGCGGCGAAATCGTCGCGGGCTTTAGACCACATCGTCCTCGCGGCTTCGACCGAGCGAGGATAGGCAGCGAACTCCCTTTCAAGGGAGCGGATTTCGACCATCGGCGCATCAATCGCACGCGCCCGTAACAACCTCACACTCAATGCTTGCTTCTCCGTCTCCCACGACTCCGGAAGTTTCGAAACTCTGGACTGCATCAGATCAGCCCGACTTTGCCAGATGTTGCGGACCTCCAGCTCGGCGTCATCACGGGTCAGAACTCGTTCTCGTTCGACCACTTGTTGCAACACCGCACTCGCAGCAAGCTGGGGAAGCGGATTATCCGTTTGCTTGACAGCAAGCCATACAACGGGCACGAGATAGGCGATCACCAAAATGATGTACTGACCCACTTGAGTCCACGTGACGGCCCGCATGCCGCCCAGAAACGAACAGACCAACACCCCACCGAGCCCAATAAAAATGCCGAGCTCAAAGGAAATGCCCGTCATTCGGGTCGTAATAATGCCAACCCCATAAATCTGTGCGACAAGATAGGTAAAGGAGCACAATACCGCGCACACGACACCGACGAGTCTTGGTAAATTACCGCCAAAACGTGCGCCCAAAAACTCGGGGATCGTATAGCCACCAAACTTTCGAAGATATGGCGCCAAAAAGAGGGCGACTAAGACATACCCCCCTGTCCAACCCAGAATATAGGCGAGGCCGTTGTAACCCGAAAGATACAACGTGCCTGCAATACCGATGAAGGAGGCCACCGACATCCAGTCAGCAGCCGTGGCCATTCCATTGAACACAGCAGGCACACGACGTCCCGCGACATAATATTCAAGCGGATCGGACGTACGGCACATAATGCCAATACCGGCATACAACGCGACGGTGGACAATAAAAAAGCGTAGCCGATCCACTGCCGTTCCAGCCCAAAAACCTCCAGCAAAGCTAACAGCAGCACCAGCGTGACGAAACCCAGCGTGTATGCAGCGTACCCTCGAAACAAACGCACACCAAAAGCATGCTGCTGACTCTCAGACGACGTTTTATTTGAGGAGTTCAAGTCTGACTTCTTTGTTGATCGACCAAGCGCTTGGCGCGAGCCTGCCGATCCAAGTGCTCCATGCGCCATGCATAGACACCCACAATCATCAAAAATACGGTGGGCCCCCCAAAGGCGGCAACCCAGAACGGAAACGGCCAACCAAATAAAGTTACACCCGCAAGCTCAATGGCAAAGTAAGCCGGGATAAAGGTGACAATGGCCCAGATCGCAAGCAAAATACCAATTAGACGTAAATTTTTACGCCAGTAGGGGTCGGGCTTTCCTGAATCAGTCGAAGCAGTCATGATTTCCGAAAAAATCTATTGCGGCCCAAACGCAACAACGGCCGACACATATTGTGCCAGCCGTTGTGCTTTTCTTTTTAATATTTAACACTGCTTATTTTTATAATGCCGATGATGCTGGCGTGCCCTTTTAGAGCTTTGTCTCTCCACTACATGAATCGAATTCTGCACCAGAGATCAGCACACCACATCAGGGAATGCCCTAATTTAGGGATAAAAGCATCATTTTATTACCACCTTCTCTCCGTTTCAGACGTTTTAGGCTCCAAATATGTTCAATCCTTCACGCGACCAGGTCCGTCAGTTTTTTATTGAGACATGGCAAAAACACCAAGCACGACAGGTGTTGACGCCCCTCGAAAGTATTGCACTGGACTGGATTGAACAACACCCCGAATACCACGAAGTGCTTCAGCAACCGGATGCGATGACACGCGAATTCAATGTTGAAGAGGGAAAAACTAATCCATTTCTTCATCTGTCCATGCATTTAGCGATTGCGGAGCAATTGTCGATTGACCATCCTCGTGGCATCCGAGAAGCTTACGAAAGGCTCGCCTCCCGTACCGACACGCACCATGCCGTCCACGAAATCATGGAGTGCCTAGGACAAGTGGTCTGGGAGTCACAACGTCTTGGTACAGCGCTAGATAGCGATGCGTATATCGAGCTCATAAGACAAAGGGTCAGTAGAGACTGACCCTTTGTCACTTATTCGGTGCGACGCGCTTGGGCGGCCCCCCGATTTTTAAAAAATTAGCGACGCGCGCTCAGAGGTCCTGGTTGCGCAGCTAGCCAAGCCGAGACATTTTGGATGTCCTGGCGTGACAACTGTTTTGCAAATGTTCCCATAATGGCATTTTTGCGAATGTTGGATGTCGCGGGTGCACCCTCAGCGCCACGCTGATAGGCACGCAGTGCCTGTACCAAGAAGTCAGCATGCTGACCCGCTAGAATTGGGTAAGAAGGGTCAATAGACTTGACCGCATCGGCGCCATGACATGACGCACAGTTCAGCTTATCCCAAACCGCTTTACCAGCGGCCAGATCGGCGGCCTGCACCAAACTAGCAGATCCCAGGAGAAGCGCCCCGGTCAGGGCAAGCGTTAAGTGTTTCATAAGAGCCCCCGGTTATTTCAGATTGGAGTAGTAGGCGCCGAGATCAGCAATATCCTGATCTGACAAGCTCCTGGAGATCGCGTCCATCGTAGGATGGGTCCGCTCACCAGAAGCATAGGCACGCAGCGCGGCCTGAATGTACTTGTCATTCTGACCGGAAATTTTAGGGACGGAATAGACTTCGGGGAAACTGGCCCGATAACCGGGAATACCATGGCAACCAATACACATGGAAACCTTGGCCTTGGCGGCTTCGATATCACCCTTTGGCGGGTCGGCGGCCAGAGCCGGAAAAGCGACGGCACAGGAAGCAGCGAGAGCCAAATTGACGATCGTGCGGGCCACTGAGACGCGCTTAAGATCGCGCTTCGAAGTAGCATCCATAAACAGAGACTGCGAATTGTTCGGAAACTTCATAATTGACTCTTGGTCTGGCAAGGAAAAGTCCCGGGATTGAATCCCGGCCGCAAAACGTTAGGATTGTACGATAATTGGGAAAATTAGACCTGAAATATGCATCACAACTGACTTTGATTACTCTCATTTTGGCAAACAATGACCTCCAAGATCCCCTCTTCAGCAGCATCCGCCCGCTTTGACGGCACTGAACGCTATGTCGCGACCGACGACCTCAAATTGGCCGTTAACGCCGCCCTCACCCTGCAGCGCCCCTTGCTCATCAAAGGCGAGCCTGGCACCGGCAAGACCATGCTGGCCGAGGAAGTCGCCCACGCACTAGGGCGCCCTTTAATGCAGTGGCATATCAAATCCACCACCAAGGCGCACCAGGGCCTTTACGATTATGACGCGGTGTCACGCTTGCGTGACTCACAGTTGGGTGATGAAAAAGTCAAAGACATTCGCAACTACATCATTCAAGGTGTGTTGTGGCAAGCATTCGAGTCGCCCGAACCTGTCGTCCTCCTGATCGATGAAATTGACAAGGCGGATATCGAGTTTCCAAATGATTTGCTGCGTGAGCTCGATCAAATGGAATTTCATGTCTATGAGACACGCGCCACGATCAAGGCCCTCCATCGGCCACTGGTGATTATCACTTCGAACAATGAAAAAGATCTACCAGATGCGTTCTTGCGTCGCTGCTTCTTTCACTACATCCGCTTCCCGGATCGCGAAACACTGCGCAGCATTGTCGATGTGCACTTTGCTAATTTGCATGCCGATGTTCTGCGTGCTGCTCTCGATACTTTTTTCGCCTTGCGCGAGGCCCCTGGGCTCAAGAAAAAACCGTCCACCTCGGAGTTTCTTGACTGGCTGCGCCTACTGATTGCCGAGGATGTCTCGGCTGATCAGATTGATGCCCATGCAGCGACCTCAATCCCGATGCTCGCTGGTGCACTGCTTAAAAACGAACAAGACTTGCAACTCCTCGAGCGTCTGGCTGCCGTGACGCGCACCAGCACACGCCGTCCGACGGGCCCTGCAAATGGCGCCTGATCAGAGTTTCAAACAAAAACCGCAACCATGCACGCTCGTCGGGCATGGTGTGCGTCTCGAACCGCTCGCACTGAGCCACACACAAGCCCTCATCGAAGCGGCACAGGATGGCGAGCTTTGGAATCTGCGCGTCACGTCCGTACCCGAGCCGGATCAGACCAGCGCCTACATCCAAGCGGCGCTCGATGGTCATGCAGCGGGACACATGCTGCCTTTTGTTGTCATCGACGCTGCTACCAATACGGTGATTGGTAGCACACGCTATCACGACATCATCGCTTCTGTTGCACGACTCGAGATCGGCTACACCTGGTATGCCAAGAGTCGCCAGCGCAGCCACGTCAATACCGCCTGCAAACTGTTGCTGCTCACCCACGCGTTCGACACCTTAGGTGCGGCCGTCGTCGGCTGGCGCACGGACAATTTTAATTTCGCCTCACAACGCGCAATAGAGCGGCTCGGCGCGAAACGCGATGGCGTACTTCGACACCACGCACTGCGCCGTGACGGCACAGTCCGCGACACCGTCATGTATAGCGTGACCGCGGGTGAATGGCCAGAAGTGCGTGACCAATTGACCTATCAACTTAAACGCCATGCTCGTTGACTTTTTCTATCATCTTCGCTCGCAAAAGCTCCTCGTTTCGGTCAAAGAGTATCTGACCTTGCTGGAGGCGTTATCCAGTCCGATCATGCCGCCCACGCTTGAGGATTTTTATTTTCTGGCACGTACAACCTTAGTCAAGGATGAAACGCTTTTTGATCGTTTCGATCGGGCCTTTGCCAGCTATTACCGCAGCCTCGAACAAAAGCTGCCACCTGGCAAAAAAATCCCGCTTGACTGGTTGGTCGCTGAACTTGAAAAACGGCTGACACCGGAACAAAAAGCCGAGCTCGAAAAGCACGGTTGGGACAAGCTGATGGAAATGTTTAAGGAGCGCCTTGAGGAGCAAAAAGGTCGTCACCAAGGTGGTAGCAAGTGGATTGGCACAGGTGGCACCTCCCCCTTTGGCAACAGTGGCGCCCATCCCGAAGGCATTCGCGTCGGCGGCTCGGGCGGCAATCGCTCCGCAGTCAAAGTCTGGGATGAGCGTAATTTTAGGGATTATGACGATTCGCTAGAGTTGGGCACACGCAACTTCAAAGTCGCGCTCAGACGGCTGAGACGGTTCGCGCGTGAAGGCTCAGAGCTCGAGCTTGATCTGGGCGATACGATCACGAGCACCGCGCGCAATGCGGGTTATCTCGACATCAAAATGGTGCCCGAGCGTCACAACAACGTCAAAGTCTTGATGTTGCTCGATGTGGGCGGCAGCATGGACGATCACATTTCTCGTGTAGAGGAGCTCTTTTCTGCAGCCAGCAGTGAATTCAGAAATTTGGAAGTCTATTATTTCCATAACTGTCCCTACGAGCACCTCTGGAAATCCAACAGAAGACGCCAGATGGAACGCTTTGAAACCTGGGACGTGCTGCGCAAATTCAATGCGGACTGGCGACTAATTTTTGTCGGCGATGCGACCATGAGTCCCTACGAGATCCTTCAGGCGGGCGGTTCTGTCGAGCACTACAACAAGGAACCTGGTGCGGAATGGTTGCAACGGATGATCAATGCCTGGCCCAAAGCCGTCTGGCTCAATCCTGAGCCCCAGGCGTCTTGGCAATACCGGCAGTCCATCTCCATCATTCGTAATATTGTTCAAAACAAGATGTTTCCGGTGACGGTATCCGGTATCGAACAAGCCATGCGACTGCTTTCAAAATGAACCATTTGGAGTCAATGCGCTCCAACGGGTTCGATGTATTTTTCAGGACTCCCTCATGTCGCTGTTCACTGACGCCTTGAAGCGCGCCTTCGTCGGCGCTGCACTTGCCTTTCTTGGCAGCCAAACACTTGCTGCATCGATCCCCACTGGTATGACAAAAATAACGAGCGTTGAAGGCATTACCGAATACCGACTTGATGCAAATGGACTGCGCATTCTGCTCGCACCTGATGAGTCCAAGCCCACTACAACGGTCAACATGACCTATCTGGTGGGTTCGCGTCATGAGAACTATGGGGAAACAGGCATGGCCCATTTACTTGAACACATGTTGTTCAAGGGCACCCCCAATCTGCCCAATGCACTCGGTGAGTTTTCCAAACGCGGTTTGCAGGCAAACGGGACCACCTCCGTCGATCGCACCAACTATTACGCAAGCTTTGCCGCCAACCCCGATACATTGGCTTGGTATTTGAACTGGCAAGCGGATGCAATGATCAACGCCAGCATCAAGCGCGAGGATCTCGACACTGAAATGACAGTGGTGCGTAACGAAATGGAAAGTGGTGAAAATAATCCCTTCCGAATTTTGTGGCAAAAAATGCTCAGCCTTGCCTACGAATGGCACAACTATGGCAAAACGCCAATCGGTGCCCGCTCCGATGTTGAAAACGTAGATATCGCCCAATTACGCGCTTTTTATCGCACCTACTATCAACCCGATAACGCAGTGCTGATTATCACGGGCAAATTTGATACGGCGGGGGTGCTAGAAGACGTCATGAAGTCCTTCGGCAAGATTCCAAAACCCACCCGCAAGTTACCCCCCGAGTACACCGTCGATCCAGTGCAGGATGGCGAGCGCAGTCTCATGTTGCGGCGCGTTGGCGGCGCACCATTGGTCGCCGCCATGTATCACGTCCCCTCTGCTGCGCACAAAGATTTTGCGGCCTTAGATCTGGCGAGCATGATCCTGTCCGACACCCCATCAGGCCGAGTCTACAAAGCGATGGTGCCTAATAAACAAGCTGCCAGCGTGTTTGGTTTCACGATGGATCGGACTGCGCCCGGCACCGTGATGTTCGGCGCGAGCTTGCAACCTGGCATGGATCAAGCCGTATCACTTCAGACGCTGACAAAGACGCTTGAAGCCATTGCGGAACATCCTTTTACACAGGAAGAGCTCGATCGCGTGCGGAATCAATGGCTCAAATCATGGGATCAAATGTTTAGTGATGCACAAAAAGTCAGCTCGAGCCTTTCTGAGGCGGTGGCCATAGGAGACTGGCGCTTGTGGTTTTTATCACGCGACCGTATTCGGGCCGCCACACTGGCTCAAGTCCAGCAAGCCGCGACACAATATTTAACTCAGTCGAATCGCACTGAAGGTCAGTACATCCCAACTGAAAAACCTGTCCGTGCTCCGCTTTTCACCAAACCGGATCTGACTGCCGAGCTGAAAGATTATGTCGGTGATGTGCAACTCAAACAAGCGGAAGCCTTCGATCCTGATCCAAATAATATCGATCAACGGACGCAGCGCAAAACCGTGAAACTGGCGAACGGGACGCTCAAGTTGGCCTTGTTACCAAAAGAGTCACGCGGTGAACGTGTTCAAACGCTCATTCAGTTGAAGTTCGGGGATGTTGCGTCTCTCAAAGGTCAGCGGATGGGCTCAATTGCAACGCCTGACTTGCTGCTCAGCGGCACCCCGCAGCTCACCCGACAGCAAATCAAGGATCGCATCGACGCGCTCGGTGGACAAGTCGGTATTTCTGGCTCGGGGACTTCGGTCAACATCAGTCTAGCCACCACCCGTCCAAATATCGAAGCGCTGACACGCTTTGTCCTCGACGTCGTGCGGCAGGCAAACTTTCCTCAAGACCAGCTCGATGAGTACAAAGGAAAGTTGCTGACCTCAATCAAGAGCTCAATGACCGAGCCCAATGCCATTGCCTCGCGCATGCTGAGCCGTCATGACAATCCTTGGTCGAAAGACGATATTCGTTACCAACCGACCTTCGAAGAATCGATCGCAGCCGTCACTGCACTCAGCCGTGATGACATCGTCATGTTTCACAACAAGTTCTATGGCGTTGTGCACGTGACGGCAGCCGCTGTCGGTAGCTTTGACGCGTTGGTGCTTGAAAACACGCTCACACAGACATTGAGTGCATGGCAAACAGGGATGGCCTATGCTCGCGTGCCGAACCCCTTCCGCGAGGTCAAGCCCGAGCAGATGCAAGCGTTAACACCTGACAAGGCAAACGCCGTATATATCGCTGCAATGCCATTAAAGATGCAGGATACGGATCCAGACTATGCGGCGCTTTCCCTTGCGAACTTCCTGCTCGGCACCTCAGAAACCTCACGCCTCTGGCTTCGCGTTCGTGAACAAGACGGTCTGTCTTACAACGTACGCACGCGCCTGAGCGTTTCGGCCTTTGAGCCAAGCGGCTCTTGGGGTGTTTACGCGATTTTCTCCCCAGAAAATCGTCAGAAAGTCGAAAGTGCCATTCGTGAAGAGTTTGAGCGCGTCCTGAAAGATGGCTTCTCACAAGCCGAAGTTCAAGATGGCATCAAAGCCATGCTGAACTACCGCAAGCTTGGTCGTGCCCAAGACGGCAGTCTAACGGGTGCTTGGGTGAACTATCTGGACACGGACCGCACGTTTGCTTGGGCTGCCGAGCTAGATCGTAAATTGGCGGCACTCAGTGCCGATCAAGTGAATACGGTCCTTCGCAAATACCTCAAACCAACCACTTTCAGTAGCGTCGCTGCGGGCGATTTTGAAAAGAAAAAGTAGTCTTATATGAGTAGCTCGCAAAAAAGATAGACAAAAAAAACCGGAGCCTTTTAAGAGACTCCGGTTTTTTTTCACAGCAACGTTTACGAGAAAAAGTCCTTGACCCGATCGGTCCAAGACTTACTCTGCGGGGAATGACGCTCCCCACCATCTTTGAGCGAAGTCTCAAACTGACGCAAAATTGACTTCTGTTCTTCGGTCAGCTTCACAGGTGTCTCAACCACGACATGGCAATACAAATCGCCTGGATAGGCCCCACGCACGCCCTTGATACCTTTGCCACGCAGACGGAACGTCTTGCCTGACTGGGTGCCATCGGGAATCGTGATCTCAGCTTTGCCATTCAACGTCGGCACCTGAATATCTCCACCAAGCGCAGCGGTGGTGAAAGGAATGGTGAGCTCGCAGTGCAAGTCATCATTTTCACGCTGGAAAATCTTGTGTTCCTTAATGTGGATTTCAACGAACAAATCGCCCGGAGGTCCACCATTAATACCAGGTTCACCGTTGCCCGAAGAGCGGATGCGCATGCCGTCATCAATACCAGCGGGGATTTTGACTTGCAAGGTTTTGTTCTTGCGCGTGCGTCCTACGCCATCGCAAGAAATGCAAGGATCAGTGATCTCCTTGCCACTGCCATGGCAGGTTGGACACGTTTGCTGAACGCTGAAAAAACCTTGCTGCATGCGCACCGCACCTGAACCGCCGCAAGTACGACAAGTTTTAGGGGTCGTGTCCACTTTGGCACCACTGCCTTTACATATCTCGCAGTTTTCCCAGCTCGGCACACGGATCTCGGTATCGAAGCCATTGGCGGCCTGCTCTAGCGTGATTTCCATCGCATACTTGAGGTCGGCGCCACGATAAACCTGCGGCCCACCGCCACCACCTGGGCGACGGCCACCACCGAAAATCTCACCAAAAATATCGCCAAAGGCATCTCCAAATCCTGCGCCCCCAGCTGCACCCATGCCTGCGGCATTGGGATCGACCCCTGCATGTCCATAGCGGTCATAAGCGGCACGCTTATTCTCGTCAGAGAGAATCTCGTACGCTTCTTTAGCTTGCTTGAATTTTTCTTCGGCTTCTTTGCTATCTGGATTGCGGTCCGGATGATATTTCATCGCTAATTTGCGATAGGCCTTTTTCAGGTCATCATCCGATGCGTTTTTGGCAACGCCAAGAGTCTCGTAAAAATCGCGTTTTGCCATGATCTCAGGCTCGTAAAGTAAAACAGAATGAACGAATGCAAAAAAATGCGCCCGGGAGGCTCTAAAAGAGTCCCGGGCGGATCGCTTAGAAGACTAAGCCATCACTTCTGATCGCGCTTAACTTCTTTGAATTCAGCATCGACGACATTATCATCGTCAGGCTTGGCGCCACCCTCTGCACCCGCGCCGCCTTGGGCTGCAGCCTGTGCGGCTTGGGCATCGGCGTACATCTTCTCGCCTAGCTTTTGCGAAGCGGTCGACAGTGCCTCGACCTTGGTGTCAATCTCAGCCTTGTCCGCGCCATTCTTCAGCGCGTCCTCAACTTCGGTAATCGCCGTTTCAATGGCGGTCTTTTCGTCCGCATCGAGCTTGTCACCGAATTCGGTCAACGATTTACGTGTGGAGTGAACCAACGCATCCGCGCTATTACGCGCCATGGCCAACTCAGCCATACGATGATCTTCCTCGGCGTTCGCCTCGGCATCCTTTACCATACGCTGAATTTCTTCTTCGGTCAGACCAGAGTTCGCCTTGATCGTGATCTTGTTTTCTTTGCCAGTGCCTTTGTCCTTGGCGGACACGTGCACAATACCGTTGGCATCGATATCAAAGGTCACCTCAATCTGTGGCGTACCACGCGCTGATGGTGGGATCCCTTCGAGATTGAACTCACCTAGCGTTTTGTTACCGGCGGCGATTTCGCGCTCACCTTGAAACACCTTGATCGTCACGGCAGGCTGGTTGTCATCGGCTGTCGAGAACACCTGTGAGTGACGGGTCGGGATTGTCGTGTTCTTTGTAATCATCTTGGTCATCACGCCACCAAGCGTCTCAATCCCAAGCGACAACGGAGTCACGTCCAGCAACAACACGTCTTTACGATCACCTGACAATACCGAACCCTGAATCGCAGCACCTGCGGCCACAGCTTCGTCTGGGTTCACGTCTTTGCGCGGCTCACGACCGAAGAACTCTTTAACCTTTTCCTGCACTTTTGGCATGCGGGTCATACCGCCGACCAAAATCACGTCGTCAATATCGCCGACCTTAACACCTGCATCCTTGATTGCAATACGGCAAGGATCCATCGTACGGGCGATCAATTCCTCGACCAACGACTCAAGCTTGGCACGTGTCATTTTCAGGTTCAAGTGCTTAGGACCTGAGGCATCTGCCGTAATGTAGGGCAAATTGATCTCAGTTTGCTGAGTTGAAGACAACTCGATCTTGGCTTTTTCAGCGGCTTCTTTCAGGCGTTGCAAGGCCAGCACGTCTTTGGAGAGATCCACGCCCTGCTCTTTTTTGAACTCGCCAATCACGTATTCGATGATGCGCTGGTCAAAGTCCTCGCCGCCTAGGAAAGTGTCACCGTTGGTGGACAACACTTCGAACTGCTTCTCACCATCCACATCGGCAATTTCAATAATCGAAATATCGAACGTACCGCCACCCAAGTCGAACACCGCAATCTTGCGATCGCCTTTTTCCATCTTGTCCATACCGAAGGCAAGTGCCGCGGCCGTTGGCTCGTTGATGATGCGCTTGACCTCTAGACCCGCGATACGACCGGCGTCTTTGGTGGCCTGACGCTGACTGTCGTTAAAGTACGCAGGCACAGTAATGACGGCCTCAGTCACTTCTTCGCCGAGGAAGTCCTCTGCGGTCTTTTTCATTTTGCGCAACACATCGGCTGCCACCTGCGAAGGCGCCAGCTTTTTGTTTTGTGCTTCAACCCATGCGTCGCCATTATCAGCTTTGATAATTTTGTAAGGCATCAGTTTGATGTCTTTCTGCACAGCATCTTCGGAGAATTTGCGACCGATCAGGCGCTTAACAGCGTACAAGGTATTCGTAGGATTTGTGACGGCCTGGCGCTTGGCAGGTGCGCCCACCAGCGTCTCACCGTCTTCCATGTAGGCGACGATCGAGGGAGTTGTGCGAGTGCCTTCGGCGTTTTCAAGAATTTTGACTTGACCGCCATCCATGACGGCCACGCAACTATTGGTGGTGCCAAGGTCGATACCGATAATCTTACCCATGGTGAAAGTACCTTTAAAAAATCAGAATTGGATGAAATACTGGAATGAATAGAAGATGGGGCACAAATCGTTGATTTCAAGCCCCAATCAGCCAGATTACGCCGCGACGGTGACCAACGCGGGTCGGAGTACGCGGTCTGCGATCAAATAGCCCTTTTGCAGAGTCAGCACAACCGTGTTGGCTTCCTGCTCAGCCGGTACCGTGGCAATCGCCTGATGCTGATGCGGATCAAATTTTGCACCTGGCTCTGGTGCGATTTCCTTAAGGTGATTACGCTCAAAGCCGCTCATCAGCTGCTTGAGCGTCATTTCAATACCAGAGCGCATATCTTCTTTAGTCTGCTCGGACAGCGCTAGCGCGGCCTCTAAACTATCCTTGACAGGCACCATGCTTTCGGCAAAAGATTCAATCCCGAACTTGCGAGCCTTAGAAACCTCTTCCTGCGCACGGCGACGGACATTTTCCATTTCGGCATGGGCACGCAATACTTGGTCTTTTTGCTCGGCGAGTTGTGTCAGCGCTGTAGCCAATTCGGCCTCAAGGTGAGCCATGGGATCCATCGCAGCCGAACTTGCTTCAGCCGTTACCTCGGGATTCGAGGGGTGGTTGTCCGTGTGGGCAGCGTCGGACTTGGAATCAGCCGAACCGTTTTGAGCTGTCATGAACCTTCTCCTGAAAAATGCATCAATGAGTAAGCATTTGGGGTCAAAATCCCTAGATTCAAGAGAACAACAGAAGTTTTCTTATTCTGCTCGAATGGGCCAGCCCTGGAGATGCGACTGCACCAGATCAGCCAACCCATTGATCCAGGCGGGGTCATCATTCAGTGCGGGAATGTAGCGAAACTGCTTGCCACCTGAGTGCTTAAACACCTCACCGACCTCTATGGAGATTTCTTCTAGGGTTTCAAGGCAATCCGCCAGAAAACCTGGGCAAACCACGTCCAACTCAGTCACGCCCTCTTCGGCGAGCCGCTTCACAGTCGGCTCAGTGTAGGGTTCGAGCCATTTGGCGGGGCCAAAACGACTCTGGAAAGTGACCAGATATTGATCGTCGGTCAGACCGAGATGGGCGGCTAAGGCACGCGCCGTCTCATAGCTATCTTTGCAGTAAGGGTCACCCATCTGCACACATTGTTGCGGCAAACCATGAAAGCTCATCACCAGTTTTTGTGGGCGACCGTGCTCTTGCCAAAAAGCAGCAATTTTGTCACCAAGCGGCTTGATAAAAGCAGGATCTGTGGGAAAACGCTTGATAAAACGCATAGCAGGCTGATCGCGCATGCGGGCCGCGACACGCGTCACGGCATCGACCACGGTCGCCGTTGTGCTCGACGCGTACTGTGGGTAGAGCGGCACAACGAGTATGTTTTCACAGCCCCGATCGCGTAAAGCGAGCATGGCATCCTGAATGGAGGGATTGCCATAGCGCATACCGGTTTCGACCTCGACCTCCAAGCCCCGCTCAGCAAATATTTTGCGTAAGCCTTCGGTTTGGCGTTGTGTGTACACCAATAATGGCGAACCGCCCTCCATCCAGATGCTCTGATAACGAGGGGCCAGTTTGCGTGGACGCGCCAGCAAAATCGGACCATTCAGAATCGGCCACCACAATAGTTTTGGAATCTCAATGACGCGCGGATCAGAGAGGAATTCGCGCAAATAACGCCGAATCGCCGGTGCGGTCGGTGCATCGGGCGTGCCCAGATTAACGAGGATCACGCCCACACGGGCGGTGGTGAAGGGCCTTGGCCAAGGGACAAAACGGGTGGCAGGCGCGCTCGCGCGCTTGGGTTCTGGCCAGAATCGCATATTAGGAACGCTCGGAAGAGTTGTGGCTAAGCGCGTTAGATAACAAACGCGCGGTAATGTCGACGATCGGAATCACGCGCTCATAGGCCATACGGGTAGGACCGATGACCCCAAGCGTTCCGATGACATGACCGTCGATACTATAAGGGGCAGTCACCACCGATAAATCGGCCGTCGGCACCAGATCAGAGTCGCCCCCAATGTAAATCTGTACACCTTGGGCTCGGCTCGAGACCTCAAGCAACTGCATCAAGTCAGTTTTTTTCTCAAACAAGGAGAAGGTTTTGCGAAGCCGATCCATGTCTGAGGCCAGCTCATTGACATCGAGTAGACGACGCTCACCTGAAATCACCATGGTCTCGACTTCGTCGGCGGCCTGAGCGCCTGCCTCAACGGCGGCTTGCATCAGGCGGGACATATCCTCCTGCAGTCTGGCCAAGTCATGCGACAGCGTCTGACGGACTTCGGCAAACGACTTGCCAGCAAAGTTGTGATTGAAAAAATTAGCGGCTTCGATCAGGGCCGTGCTGCTGTAGTCACGCGGCGTCTGCAAAATACGATTTTGCACATCGCCATCGGGCGTGACGATAATCAGCAAAATACGCTTTTCCGATAAGCGGATGAACTCAATCTGACGAAACACCTGCGCGCGCCGAGGGGACAGAACAACACCGGCAAACTGAGTCAGATTGGAGAGCATGGAGGCCGCCGCATTAACCGCCCGTGAAGGATCTGAGGCCGCTTGCAGGTCTCGCATATTCAAACTGGACGCCAGCTCGAACGGCTTTGCCGTGAGCATCGTATCGACGAACAGCCGATAACCCTTGGGGGTCGGCACGCGACCGGCCGAGGTATGGGGGCTATGAATCAGCCCAAGCTCCTCAAGATCGGACATCACATTACGAATCGTCGCGGGTGACAGATCAAACAATTTTGAGAGCGTGCGGGAGCCGACGGGTTGTCCGTCGTCAATATATCTTTCAATGAGCGCTTTAAGAAGTGCGCGCGAACGATCATCCATCATTACCCTATTTTACCTTCCTCACCTCTATAATCGAATAGTTTTTCGTCGATTGAGCGCTGCATGCATTTTCCCACTATCGCTTTAGTTGGTCGCTATCAAGATTCGGGCTTGCATGCCCCTTTACGCGCGCTCGCGACCCTGCTGACACAAGCCGGTCGTCACGTTCTGATCGAAGCCGAGACTGCCCGGCATACGGGGGTCTGCGAATACACGGCCGCCGACTTTAGCGAAATCGGATCCATTGCCGATTTAGCCATCGTCATGGGTGGCGCACGATGCTCGGGGCCGCGCGACACCTCGCCCCCTTTAATGTCCCGGTGGTGGGGATCAACCACGGTCGGCTGGGCTTTATTACTGATATTCCTGTCCACGATGCGACAACCGCACTGACTGATTTGCTTCAGGGTCGCTACGAAACCGAGGAGCGCATGCTGCTCAGCGCGACTGTGTGGCGTGGCAAGGAGCAAATGTACGCCGCGACCGCCCTCAACGACGTGGTGCTCAATCGCGCCGGTCGTGGCGGGATGATCGAAGTCCGCGTCGAGGTCAACGATGCATTTATGTATACCCAGCGGGCCGATGGTCTGATTGTCGCCACACCGACGGGCTCAACAGCCTATGCCCTCTCGGCCGCAGGTCCAATCCTGCACCCTGCAGTCAGCGCCATACTGCTTGTACCAGTCGCCCCCCAGACACTCTCCAATCGTCCGATCGTCATTCCAGCCGATAGTGTGCTGAACATGACGCTCAATGCGATGAGTCGCGTCGAACTCGGCGCAAGCGTGCACTTTGACATGCAAACATGGTCTGATCTGACATCAGGTGACCGGATTGTCGTGCGTCGCGCGCCTCATACGATCCGTTTTTTGCACCCAGCCGGTTACAGCTTTTTTTCCACATTACGTCGCAAACTCGACTGGAACAGACTGCCCCAGTCAGGCAACGACGGGGAATAGCCTATGCTGCGTGCACTACAGATTCGCGATTTCGTCATTGTGACCGAAGCAGAAATCAACTTTGATGCAGGTTTCACAGTATTTTCAGGTGAAACGGGCGCTGGGAAATCCATTCTGATCGATGCACTCGCGCTTGCCCTAGGTGAGCGCGCAGACTCGTCCGTACTTCGCCAAGGTGCCACACGCGCTGAAATCAGCGCAGTATTTGATGTCCCTGAAGGACTCATGCCGTGGCTCACTGAACACGACCTCGGCGCCGCCGATGAGCTCGTTTTACGTCGCGTGGTGGATGCACAAGGGCGCAGCCGTGGTTATATCAACGGCTCAGCCGTCACGATCACCCAGCTACGCGAAGTCGGCGAGCATCTCGTCGATATTCATGGCCAGCATGCGCATCAAAGCTTATTACGTGCAGAGAGTCAACGCGAGATGGTCGACGCGCATGGCAATCATCAGCAGTTGCGCCAACATGTTGTTCAAGCCTGGCGAGCTTGGCGTAAAGTCGAACGTCAGCTTGCATTGACCGAGCAAGATGCCAGCGCGCTAAACGCCGCGCGCGAACGCCTTGAATGGCAACTGGGTGAACTTGATCGCTTGGACTTAGGTGCAACCGAGTGGGATGAGGTCTCAACTGAGCAGACACGTTTAGCCAATGCGCAGTCTTTACTGGACGGCGCCGCGCACGCCCTCGCCAGCCTCGATGAAAACGAAGACTCCGCACATCACCAGATCGTGGCAGCGCTGCAGAAAATCTCCCAATTGCTGCGTCATGACTCTTCTTTGCAGTCTGTCCACGAATCGCTTGAGTCGGCACGCATTTCGATCAGCGAAGCAGTATCAGACCTCAATGCCTACCTCTCCCGTGTCGAGCTCGACCCTGAGCGCTTGGCGATTGTCGACGAGCGGATGCGCATTATTTTCGACCTGGCTCGCAAGTTCAAAACCGAGCCTGAACAACTCTATCTGCTACATGCAAATTTACGCGCTGAACAAGAGACCTTGTCAGCTTCAGCAGATGTCGAGGCGCTGCGGGCGGCGGCTGCCCAGCTCAAGGCAGACTATGAGACGCATGCCTGCGCGTTAACCGCCGCGCGACAAAAAGCTGCGCGCGACCTGAGCAAACAGGTCTCCAACGCGATGCAGACGCTGGCCATGGAAGGCGGTCAGTTCAACATCACAGTTTCAGAGGGGCCCGCTTCGGCACAAGGTCAGGACGTTGTGGAATTTTTAGTGGCGGGTCATGCCGGCACCACGCCCAAGCCCTTGGTAAAAGTCGCCTCTGGCGGAGAGTTGGCCCGGATTTCTTTAGCGCTGTCCGTCATCGCCAGTCGGGCAGCGCGTGTGCCCACGCTCATATTCGACGAAGTGGACAGCGGGATTGGCGGTGCCGTTGCAGAAGTGGTTGGCAATTTGTTGCGTGAGCTCGGCCTGCGTCACCAAGTGCTATGTGTGACGCACCTGCCCCAAGTCGCTGCGCGCGGTCAGCATCACTTTCAGGTGAGCAAGCATCAAACCAAAGGCTTGACTGAATCAACCATTACCAAACTCGACGCCAACCTGCGTATTGAGGAAGTCGCACGCATGCTGGGTGGGATCAAAATCACACCCACCACGCGCAAACACGCACAAGAACTGCTGGAAAATTGAGTGCTATACGGGCACAAACTGCATGAAGCGGCAGTGGTGAAAAGCGCGGCCTGGCAAGTGCAGTGAGGCCAGTTATTTAGATACTGCGCTGCAGCCTTTACAAACGCCGTACAACACCATCGCGTGGCTTTCGAGTGTGAAGCCATTTTCACGGGCGATTTTGTGTTGCCGCTTTTCGATTTCCACGTCCGTAAACTCCGTCACCTCGCCGCAGTGGGTGCAGATCAGGTGGTCATGATGATCACCATCGTTCAACTCAAAAATCGCTTTACCGCCATCGAACTGACTGCGGGCCAAAATACCCGCCTGCTCAAACTGAGTTAACACGCGGTAAACCGTTGCCAAACCAATATCGATGTTTTCATTAATCAGAGCGCGATAGACGTCCTCCGCGCTTAAGTGACGCTGATCCGACTTGCGAAAAATATCCAATACCTTTAAGCGTGGAAAAGTCGCTTTTAAACCAACATTTTTCAGATCACTTTGATCGTTATCGATATCCACTTGTATCCTGTCGATTGAAAATTCTGAACGTGCCGCAAGCCATATTTAGGCAAACTAACACCAAAAAACTCGCATATCGGCTACACAGCCCTGTCGCAGACTCTGTAAACCTTTATGATAACGTCTTTGGTCATCTCTACAATAGAGGTTCACTGAGTTTATGCTACGTCAATACACCTCTCCTTTGCGTAATGGCCTTGCCGCGGCCATCCTTCTAACGGCGCTTGCTGGCTGCTCGTCCAGTCAATGGGGCTTCCCCTATAAAGTCGGCGTCCAACAAGGTAACTGGATCACCAAAGAGCAAGTCTCTCTGTTGCGTCCTGGCATGTCTCGCGAACAAGTGCGTTTCGCACTCGGCACCCCTACGCTGACGAGTGCGCTGCATACCAATCGCTGGGATTATCCCTACTACTACCGTTCCGGCAGCGGCAAAGTAGAAGAACGTGTTCTCACGGTTTTCTTTGAAGGCAGCCAGCTCGCCAGCTGGAAAGGCGATGAGCAACCTGATTTGCAGCCATTCCAACTCGCACGCGAGGAAGTTGGCATTTCCAAACGAGAAGCCGCCAAAGACGCGCTTTTCCAAGAGCGCCAAGCTAACGATGCAGGCACGGGCGGACCGATCCAAGTGGCTCCCGGCCTGACCTTGGGTCAGACCATCGGGGATACCGCTATTTCTGATCCTGCTGCAATCCCCGGTGCTCCGGATGACGCGCCCGCCCCTTTGAACTAACCCTTATTACGACAAGAGTTCAACATGAGAATTGCAATTGCCGGAGCCAGTGGTCGCATGGGTCGCATGCTGATTGAAGCCGTGTCTCAATCAACCGATCTACAGCTGACCGTGGCACTCGATATCGAAGGCGCACCGATGCTAGGTCAAGACGCGAGCGCGTTTTTGGGCAAACCCAGCGGCGTGCTGATCACCGATCAACTCAGCGCCATCAAAGACGCCGACTGTTTGATCGACTTCACGCGGCCAGAAGGCTCTCTGCATCACCTGCACGCGTGTGTCGAACATGGTGTCAACATGGTGATCGGTACAACGGGTTTCGATGATGCTGGCAAAGCCATGATCGCCCAGGCCGCTGAAAGCATCGGTATTGTGTTCGCCCCCAACATGAGTGTCGGTGTCAACGCCACACTCAAATTACTCGACTTGGCCGCACGTATTCTCAACTCGGGTTATGACGTCGAGGTCTTTGAGGCCCATCACAAACACAAAGTCGACGCCCCATCCGGCACTGCACTCAAGATGGGCGAGACCATTGCTCAAGCATGGGGTAAGCCCCTGGACGATATCGCGACCTGGACGCGTCACGGACATACGGGTCCACGCCAAACAGGTGAAATCGGTTTCTCAGTCGTGCGCGGTGGCGATATTGTGGGCGACCACACCGTGTTTTTCTGCGGCACTGGCGAACGTATTGAGATTTCACATCGTGCGAGCAGTCGTGCCGGCTATGCCGAGGGCAGCTTACGTGCGGCACGCTTCTTGTCAGGCAAGAACAAAGGTCTGTTCGATATGCAGACCGTGCTGGGTCTGACCTGATTCGTCGGTATTGGCCGGCGCAAACATCCTAGACGACGACAGGCTCGATTTCCAACTCAACCCCGAACTGGGTGCGAACAGCCTCTCGCACTTCATTGGCGAGTGTGAGGATATCGGACGCCTGAGCGCCGCCATAATTGACCAATACCAATGCTTGGCGGTCATGGACACCTGCAGGGCCTAGACGCTTACCCTTCCAGCCACAGCGATCGATCATCCAGCCCGCCGCAAGCTTAAACGTACTGTTGGTTTGCGGATAAGCCACCAAATCGGTGAATTTTTCTTTGAGCGATCGGTATTGATCCGCCGAAATCACCGGATTTTTAAAAAAACTACCCGCATTACCCAACACGGCGGGGTCTGGCAATTTGGCGCGTCGAATGTCGCACACCGCTTGCAGAATCTGCTGAGCCGTCACAGATTCAGGCGCGATATTTGCCAGCACTGGGTGCGCCCGAAGGTCTGGATAATCAAAAATGGGTCTCCATTTCTTGGGCAATAAAAATCTGACGGACACGATTAGCCAAGTGCCCGGAGGAGAGCGCTTAAAAAGACTATCCCGATACGCGAAGGCACACTCCGTATTGGATAATGTCACCAGCTTGCCCTCTGGTATATGCCAGGCTATCACCGACTCGATGCGTTCCTGTAACTCAACCCCGTAGGCACCAATATTTTGAACGGGTGCCGCACCCACTGTACCCGGTATCAAGGCGAGATTTTCAAGTCCAGGCCATCCCGCATTCGTGGCAGTCACGACCCACTCGTGCCAGTTTTCACCTGCGGCCACATCGATCCGCCACACATCATCGAGACCTTCTGGCAAAAGCGTATCCGCGCCCACGTAATGAATACCTTTGAGCTGTACGCGAAAGACAAGTGCCTTCAGATCTGCTGGGAGCACCACATTGCTCCCGCCCCCCAACACCAAGACCGCTTGGGCTTGACGCGCGTGCGCCGTCACATCGGGCAATTGCTCGAGCGAGGTGATGCTGAGTACCTGACGCGCCTGACACCTCAAACCTAACGTGTTGTGCGCAGTCAGATCAAGCGGAGTCGGATGCTGATGTAAGACAGGTGAAAGCTGAGCTGGATTTGACATACGGGTAGGTAGTTATGTTATAGTTTTGGTCTTCGCACGAAACAACGTTTTTTGCGGGGATTTAAAAGTACAGCTTTATGAAGTCCAAGCGGGAGTAGCTCAGTTGGTAGAGCGCAACCTTGCCAAGGTTGAGGTCGCGAGTTCGAGCCTCGTCTCCCGCTCCAAATTCGGTAAAAAAAGCCTGACACAAGTCAGGCTTTTTTATTTTCAGTTGCATTTTAAGTTGCTTTATTTTCAGCACACTCAGTCGAGCTTGGCGCCAGAGGTTTTTACAACAGCCGCCCAACGCTTGATTTCACTGTCCACAAAAGCTCCGAACTGCGGGCCAGTCAAATCAGGGAACTCAGCGCCGTTGGTGGCCCATACCTTCACAATCGTGTCGTCCTTGGCCAGTTTTTTGATTTCATTAATCAACTTAGCCTGAACAGCAGGAGGTGTGCCTTTGGGCGCCCAGATCGCATACCAAGTACTCACGGTGTAATCAGGCAATCCAAGTTCCGCTGCACTGGGTACATCAGGGATTGCAGGGTTGCGTTTCGCACCCGCCACCATCAGCGGTTTGATCCGTCCCGATTTGATGTGTGCCGCCGAAGAACCTAATCCATCAAACATCATGTCGACGTCGCCAGCCATCAAACCTTGTAGCGCAGGACCTGCGCCACGATAAGGAATATGTGCAATGCTCGTATTGGATTGGATCTTGTACAACTCGCCTGCCAAATGGTGGGAGGTCCCACTCCCAGCAGAGCCATAGTTCATCTTGCCAGCGTTCGCATTGACTTGGTTCAAAAAGGCCTTATAGTCACCGGGCACTTTTTGAGGATTCACGACTAGGACCTGAGGGACTCGGGCGACTAAAGCAATCGGCACAAAATCCTTTTGGAGATCGTAATCAAGCTTTGGATACATAGAAGGCGCGATTGAGTGGTGCACAGCACCCATAAACAATGTGTAGCCATCTGGGGCCGCCTTGGCCGCAATACCTGCGCCGAGATTGCCGCCAGCACCGCCGCGATTGTCAATCACGATTTGCTTGCCAAGGGATTTGCTCAGCACAGCCGCCAACGGTCTTGCGAACGCGTCGGTGCCGCCTCCAGCGGGGAAAGGAACGACCAACGTCACAGGCTTGGTAGGCCAGTCTGTCGCTTGCGCGTACGCGCCGTTCGCTGCCAGAATGAGAGCACAAGCTCCTGCTTGCATCAGTATCCGACGCTTAATGACTGTTTTCATGGGTGTCTCCAGATTTGTTTATCAAATAAGCCCTTACACACGTTTTGCGTCCTATGCTAACCGTGCAACAGGTCTGAGCGTAAGTATAGTTTGTTGTCTGAACAGTTAAAAAGCTCTTTTGTAGTATGATCTGCGGCTGCGTAATGCTTCGTGTTGGCGCAATGGCAGAGTGGTTATGCAGCGGATTGCAAATCCGTGTAGCTCGGTTCGACTCCGGGTTGCGCCTCCAACACACAGTAACAACTCGCGCACATCATAGAAAAATGGCGAGCGCATCTTCAAAAGCGCCCCCCACGAAAGGCGCCACGTGACAACAGTAACTCGACCCTCAATACAATCCGCAACCCCAAAAGGCTTTGCTGCCTTTCGCATTGTGCTGGTATTTGCCTGCGGCTATTTTTTGTCCTACGTGCTGCGGTCTGTCAATGCGGCAATTGCGCCTTTACTTGCCTCCGATCTTAACCTCTCCGCTGGCGAATTGGGTTGGTTGACGTCGGCTTATTTCCTCGCCTTTAGCGCCGTACAAATACCGGTGGGCATCTGGCTCGATCGCCATGGCGCGCGGCGGACCGAGTCATCACTTTTATTAGTCGCGGCCCTAGGGGCCGTGATCATGGCGACCGCTGATGCCCTGTGGCTGCTCTCGGTTGGGCGCATGCTCATCGGCATGGGCGTCTCAGCGTGTCTGATGGCTGCCTATTCCTACTTTCGTCGTTGTTTTCCAGCCGAGCAACAACCACGACTGGTCATGTACATGCTGATTGCCGGCACCTCGGGGGCGCTGGTGGCCACCCAGCCCGCACTCCTGCTGGCGGAATGGATTGGCTGGCGCCAATCCTTTGGCCTGATCTCAATCTTGCTGGTATTGAGCGCGATGGCGATTTACTTTTTTGCAGGGGATCTGGATCGACAAGGCACCTCGCCTGATGCCCAAAAGGGCGATGGTGGATTTTGGACCTTGTGCAAACACCCTCTGATGATCCAAGCCATCCCATCGACAATTTTTATTGTTGGGGGTTTTGGTGCGCTTCAGACGCTGTGGGCGGGCCCTTGGTTCACGGGTGTGCTGGGGATGACACCGGATCAGGCGAGTCAGAGCTTGCTCTACCTCAACGCCATGATTTTGGTCGCCTACTTTACGATGGGGTCACTCAGCCCACGCTTGATCAAACGCGGCATCTCCCTCTCGACACAGTCCCTTTGCGCGCTGATCTGGATCCCAACCTGCTTCGCCATTATCGTTTTCTGGCATGGCCCCCATTCATGGATCATGTGGCTGGTATTGTCCCTCATGGTGCCAGCCATGTTTTTACTGCAGACCCAGATTGCCTTAGCGTTCCCCAAGCACATCGCCGGTCGCATCCTGACGACCTATAACCTGATGATTTTTATGGGTGCTTTCGCAGTGCAGTGGGGCTTTGGCTTAATCACTGACCTGTTCCAGAGTTTTGGCTATGACTCAGCACAAGCACTGACTGGCGCCATGGGTTGTTTAGTCACATTACAATTTCTCAGTCTGTTTTGGTTTTTAACGAGAAAACCTCATGGATCAGTCAGTACTTGACGCAATCAAACGCTGGCCAGATGTGCCGGCCGCTTATGGATGGCTGTCTCTGACCGCACGTGGAGAGTGGCGCTTGCATCCCTTAGGGGATGCCCAACTCGGTGGTCCGGGCCAGGGCATTACTAACACTCAGATTCTGGGTTTTATCGGCCGAAACTATCTGGGAGAGCCTGACGGCGCTTGGTATTTTCAAAATGGTCCGCAAAAAGTTTATGTCCGCCTAGATGCAGCACCGCTCATCGTTCATGTCGATCCCTCGACGCATGCGCTGACGACCCATAACGGCCAAACTGTTCAGCATGTTTCAGCTTGGTATGTCGATGAAACGGGACAACTCTATGCCCAAACGGACTGCGGTGCAGCACGCATTGATGACCGAGACTTATTCGCCATGGCAGAGCTGTTGCATAGTCGCGATGGGCGCGCACTCCTCGATTTGCTAGATGAACAGACAGCCACGCCTACTGCCACCGACATCACGCTCACCGATCCACAACAACACTTTTCGGCACTGCAAAAACCCGCCGCACTGGCGTGGATTACCTCAACAAAGATTCCAAAGACGCTACGATTTGTGAGTAACCCTGGGCCAAGTATCCCAATTTCACCGACCTTACCCGTAAAATGAGACGATGAGCCACGAACCCAGTTTTTACTTTCCCGCCCCGCGTCAGCAAAAATTTTGCAGTCAATGCGGAACGCTCAACACCAATCGCGTGCTCGATGGAGATAATCGTCCACGTGATGTGTGCGAAAACTGTGGTGCCGTCCATTACCAAAATCCAAGGGTTGTCGTCGGTACGCTGCCAGTCTGGGGTGACAAGGTATTGCTGTGTCTGCGCGCGATCGAACCACGCGCGAATACTTGGACACTGCCGGCTGGTTTTATGGAACTCAGCGAAAGCATGTCTCAAGGCGCTGCGCGCGAAACGCAAGAAGAAGCTGGCGTGCGCATTGAACTCGGCAAGCTCTACACAGTCATAGACATTCCTCAGGTCGACCAGGTGCATGTGTACTTTCTGGCTGAGGCGCTTGGCCCTGAGCTTGACCCCGGACCGGAAACGCTCGAAGCGAAATGGGTTGGGCAAGACGAAATCCCTTGGGACAACCTCGCGTTCCGCTCTGTCTCAACGACACTCAAGCACTTTTTTCATGATCGGGCGCATGATCACTTTGAGATGCACCACTACTCGCTTGCGATCAACCGCTAGCCGATTGCGCGCAAGAGGTTCTCGTGAATCTGCTCTGGCTCGATGCGAATACGCCCTTCCCGCCCGTCAACCACGCGCTCAAAGATCCCCCTGGGCTGCTCGCAGCCGGCGCTGATTTGTCGATTGAGCGGTTACGTGCGGCTTATACCCGAGGCATTTTCCCTTGGTTTTCTCAGGATGAACCGCCCTTATGGTGGTCACCTGATCCCCGTATGGTCTTAAAGTGTGATGCGCTGCACATTTCCCACTCGCTGGGCAAGCGCCTGCGACAAATAGCGCGTGCACAAGCGCAAGGCGATTTCAGCACAGTGGTTAAGGTCGATACTGCGTTTGGCTCCGTGATCCGCTCCTGTGCCCGCTCTGCCCGAGAGGGGCAACCTGGCACCTGGATTACACAGGAAATGCAACTCGCCTACGAAGCTTGGCATCTTGTCGGACAAGTCCACAGCATCGAAACATGGATAGAGGGCGAATTAGTCGGTGGCCTCTATGGCGTCAACCTAGGTCGCATGTTTTTCGGTGAGTCTATGTTTAGTCGCGCCAACGACGCCTCCAAAATCGCCTTTGTGCATTTAGTGGCCTTTTTGAAGCGACAAGGCGTCGACTGGATCGACTGCCAAATGAACACAGACCACCTCGCCTCGTTGGGCGCCACAGTCGTGCCTCGAGCTCAATTTTTAGAGCACGTGCATGCTCGCGTCCAAGGGCCTGATGTCGTTTGGCACCCCGGTATGCTAGATCAACAAGGCGTATTACACCCTCTTGGCACCCTTGTTGCGAGCCCCTCCGAGAGTCGCCCCCAACGCAACAAGGCATAAGCTTCAGTTCATGTCCAATCTGTACTATTCTTGAATGCTTCTCCTCAGCTTGGGATTCAGGCGTACGCATGAGCCAAATCAAAGAACTTCCTTTCGCGACGCTGCAGTTTTATGCCACGGCACCTTATCCATGCAGCTATCTGCCGGATCGGCAAGCCCGTTCGCAAGTCGCGGCCCCCGGTCATTTGATTCATGCAGATACTTACTCACAGCTCATCGATCAAGGCTTTCGAAGAAGTGGACTGTTCACCTATCGTCCGCACTGCGATAAATGCAAGGCCTGCATCCCGATTCGCGTCAATGTCGAGCAGTTTGAACCCTCTCGGACCCAACTGCGTGCCGCTAAACGGCACAAAGATCTCAGACCACTCGTGGCTGAACTCGCTTGGTCGGATGAGCACTATGCGCTCTACGTCCGCTATCAGGCCAGCCGCCACCCAAGTGCCAATATGGACGAGGATGGTCGCCAGCAATACAGTGAGTTTCTTTTGGCCAGCCGGGTCAACACGCGGCTCGTGGAGTTTCGTGATCAGGAAGGCCTGCTTCACATGGTTTCCATCATTGATGTCCTAGAGCAGGGCCTGTCCTCCGTCTATACCTTCTATGATCCCGATGTGCGCGGCAGTCTCGGCACCTACAGTATTCTGTGGCAGATCAATCAATGTCGACAGCTCGGTTTGCCGTGGCTATACCTCGGATACTGGATCGAAAAAAGTGAAAAAATGGCCTACAAGGCGCTGTTCAAACCCGCAGAATATCGGCAAGATGGTCAATGGCAGCCTGCCCAGTAAAATACGTCGCACTCACCGTTTGCATCAAGTTCGCGTCATCAACCTGCACGCAAGCTCAACGCCCCACTCGCCCTTTTTAGACAACCCTCATGTCCCTCTTATTTCAAGCCTACCCTCTCGCTCGTCATGCATTGTTCGCGATGGACGCAGAAACTGCCCACGAAGCGACACTTGGCGCGTTACAACGCGCGTATGACTGTTCGCTCACGCGTGGCCTGATGCATAGCCAAGTACTTGTACCGACTACGCTGATGGGTCTGAAGCTTCAAAATCCAGTCGGTCTTGCAGCAGGTCTGGACAAAAATGGGGCGCATATTGATGCCATGGGTAACCTCGGCTTTGGCTTTATCGAGGTCGGTACTGTGACGCCACGTGCTCAAGCCGGCAACCCAAAGCCTCGCATGTTCCGCCTCCCAGAGTCACAAGCACTGATCAATCGACTAGGTTTTAATAATCAAGGCCTCGATGCGTTTTTAGCGAATGTGCAACGAAGCACGTGGCGAGAGCGTGGCGGAGTCATTGGTCTAAATATCGGTAAAAATGCAGACACACCGATGGAACAGGCCGCCGACGACTATCTGATTGGCTTGTCTGGCGTCTATCCGCATGCGGACTACATTACAGTCAATATCTCCTCGCCAAACACCAAAAATCTGAGAGCCTTGCAAGGCGAGCATGAGCTCGATCAATTGTTGTCACAGCTCGCGACACGACGTTTGAGTCTGGCCGAGCAATACCAACGCCGGGTCCCGCTCGCTGTCAAGATCGCGCCAGACCTAACCGAAGAGCAAATCGACATCATCGCTGAAGTCCTGCCACGACATGGCATCGATGGGGTGATTGCGACCAATACAACGCTCGCGCGTGACGCGGTCAAGGGGCAAAAATACGCTGAAGAGGCGGGTGGCTTATCGGGTGCCCCACTCCATGCCAGATCACTTGAAGTGATCGCGCGTTTGCGTGCGAAGCTGGGCGCAGATTTCGCCATCATAGGCGTGGGTGGCATCATGTCGGGCAAGCATGCCGCAGAAAAAATGGCTGCAGGCGCCAATGCCGTCCAACTCTACACCGGTCTGATTTATCGCGGCCCTAGCCTCGTGGGTGAATGCGCGCGAGAAATCGGTCGCCAACGCTAAGCGCCTGTGGATAGAGCACCACAACACTCAGGCCAATCATTTTTAAAAAAATCAATATTTGAAAAATAATAATAATGGGGTTAAAAGCAATGTGTCGTGCGCAATCTTTCATTTCCACTTAGCTCCACTTACTTGCTTTGTATGGACAGCCTTTATTTATCAATTAAATAATTCATGATATGGCAGACTCTTTTCATCCAGCCTCACGCGTTTTACACACTCCAGCAGATAGCGCCAACCCTGTGGATGCAGATGACCCAACTAAACTGTCTGAGCTCATCAAGGCAAAACAAGAAGCAGAGCAATCGAGTCTAGCCAAAACAGAATTTCTCTCAAATATGAGTCACGAACTCCGTACACCGCTGAACGCAGTGCTCGGTTTCGCGCAGTTACTTGCCAACAGCCAGCGCGACTCTTTGACTGATCGTCAAAAACAAAACGTATCGCACATTATTAAAAGTGGTGAAC
>Ga0105050_10000884_pt1 | contig 45597 bp, 30 predicted proteins | sample FRY01_FD_78088 | JGI IMG/M metagenome (GOLD analysis project Ga0105050, IMG submission 78088) | Freshwater microbial communities from Lake Fryxell liftoff mats and glacier meltwater in Antarctica - FRY-01 | ecosystem: Environmental > Aquatic > Freshwater > Ice > Glacier meltwater ...
GCTGTTCTCATCTGGGAATTTTTGGGTGAATTCGTATATCTTCATCGCTCTTTTTTGACAAAAATGCGATGCGAAGTTCGTAATCTATTTACGTTGTGGTATATTTGTGACTAGTCAAAAAATTCTATTATTAATTACATCCTTAGTTAAAACTAAGATAAAAATAGTTTTGAGATTTCCTAACTAAAAAGCATTAAAAACTTTAAAAACTGTCCGATAAAAAAATTAGTTAGGTCTCTAAATCCATAATAACAAACGTTTTAAAGGAATGTTTAATTTGAAACTTAACTTTTTACAAATTTGAAAAGGAAGTCGGAAATGGCAAGCTATGAAACGCTGAAATAAACGTTAATAAATACACAGCCCTTGATTTTTTTTTTTCGTTTTTTCAGAATTTAAGTTGTTAATCGGACAACAATGAAAAACGTTAACTAAGTAAACGGCGTTAACCTTTTATTTGAAAAAACACTTTGTCTTTATCTACCGAACTTTCAATTGCATCAAAGAATTCTTTCTTTCTTTCATCAGGAACTGAATCCAATGGGATAATCAATTGTAATTCTTTAATATAGTCGAAATAAATAGACAATTGATGAATTTCAACTTTACGTAAACCGCTGAAGTAGATTAATTGCACATCGCGATCGGCAAAAACAATAGCTTTAGATGTCAAACCAATTCGGAAGGTTTTTCTGATGCTACCGAAAAGAATGAAAATAAGATTATCTGCTGTAGCAAACCAAAACGCAATAGCTGGCAAGAACGCCTCGTTAGAAACTTGATAAAGTGCCGTGCCAACAAATCCAAAGACCAATGCTTCAAGCAAGGTATAAACAATCACACGTTGTTTACGCTGCTTGCTAATCTGCACATTCCATTTGAATTTGGATGTTTGCGTAATCAAACGCATTCCCATCCATCGACGAATAGATCTTCTCAGATTGATAATCAAAAAGATTAGTCCCAAGACCAAAAAAGCCTCTTTGCGGTAAGGCATACTTGCACCACTTACTTTTAAGATTTCAATGGGTAAATCGAATCCAACAAAAATGGTCAAAGCCATCGTTGGAAACAAAAAGAACAATAAGAGTGCGTTGAAGAATTTATTCATTCGGTATTTGCTTCATTTTTTTGATTAATGTTTCAATCTTTGCTTTCGACGCATCAATTTTGCTTTCTACTTCTTTACGCAATACATCAGCACCCTTTGACTTAGCAAAGAACCCAAGATTATTCTCGTATTGAAGCATGTCGCTCTTCAACTTGTCAATTTGTTGACGAATATCAAAACGCTCTTTCGAAAGCAGTTTTCCAGCATCTGGACTACCTTTCAATGTTTCTAAGCGCACTTCAAACATCACTCGATCTTTTTCACCTGCTTCCAATTTCAATTTTCCATAATGTTGGTCAATTGCCGATTTGTAGGCGTGATAAATTGTATCTTTTTCTTTCATTGGCACTTTTCCAACGGCATTGAAAGCGTTCGTGAATTCACGTAAATCAGCCAATGACTTTTGCTTATCGTCAGATGGAGCGTAAGCTTGAAGATTTTTAATAATTTCTTGTTTTGCCAATAAATTAGTTTCAAGTGCTTTGTCTTGTTCTTCAAAGTGTTTTTGACGCGCATTAAAGAATGAATCACACACCGCACGGAATTCTGTCCACAATTTTTGCTCTAATTTCTGTCCAGCATGACCAACATTCTTCCATTCTTTTTGCAAACGAATTAACTTCTCTGAAGTATCTTTCCATTCACTAGATTCCTTTAATACTTTTGCGCTTTCGATGATTTTTCGTTTAGCATCAGCAACAACAGCAAACTTGTCTTGAATGGTTGCGTAAAATGCTTTCTTCTTCTCAAAAAAGACATCACTTTGTGCACGGAAAGCGCTCCAAATCTCTTCATTTTCCTTACGTGGACCAAAACCAATCCCTTTCCAACTTTCTTGAAATTTTAATAATTTCTCCGTTGCATCTTCCCAAGCTTTCACTGAATCAGCAGCAATTGCTTCTCCAACATAAGTAGTTACTTCTTGCAATAATTCTTTTTTCTTGTTTAGATTTTCTTGCAAGGAAGTTCTGCGTTCGTCATAGTAATGCGTTACTTTTTCGTACAAAGCACGAACCGTTTCCCAATACCTATTTTTTAATGCTTCCCAATCATCGTTTGTAACAGGACCAATTTCATCCCATTCATTTTGAAGGCGCTTTAAAGTAATCTCCAAATCTTTGATGGAAGAAACATTTTTTAATTCTTCTAATTGCTTAACAATTTCAGCTTTTAATTGGTGATTGCGCTTTAAATCGTGGTCTTTCAACTCACGGTAAATCTTCATATTGTAGAAGAACAATTCCAATAACCGCGAATATTCTTTTTGAATATCTTCTCGTTTCTCACGTGGAATATTGCCTATTTTCTTCCATTCATCATGGATCTCCTTATACGTTCCAAAGGCGGCACCAATATTTTCTTCGTTTTGAATGACATCCTGTAATTTCGTCAATAAGAATTTCTTCCGACGCAAATTCTCTGATTCTTCTGCATTTTTCGTTTCAATGACAGCTTTGCGTCTTTCCTTATAAACATTAAACACATCATAAAAAGCTTCTTTCAAAGGTTTGAAATCTTTCGGCTCGTAAGTTTCTCCGCGTTCTTGCGCTTCTAATTGTGCCACTTGCTCTTTGCGTTCTTCTTCCAAGATATAATCCTCAAAGCGCGTTTTTAACTCATTGACTTCTCTACTTACCGTAAGTGCATCTTCATGTTGCACTAAAGTTTCTAATTCTCCGATGAAAGTATTTTGTTCCATGTCTCAGTTATTTTAGGAGTTTATCCTACAGGTTGTGTCATTTCGAAAGCTGCCAAGTTAACAAAGCGATCGATGCGAATTTCTAATTCTAATTTTGTAATTTCAGTTAAGCGTTCTGTTCCAAATTTTTCCACACAAAATGAAGCCAATGCTGAACCAGCGATTATAGCCCTTTTCATGTTTTCAAAAGATGAATCATCTGTTGCAGCGATATAACCCATAAAGCCACCAGCAAATGTGTCACCAGCTCCTGTTGGGTCAAAAACATCTTCCAATGGCAACGCTGGAGCAAAGAAAATGTGATCGCCATGGAACAGCAATGCACCATGTTCCCCTTTCTTAATAATCAAATGCTTAGGTCCCATCGCACGAATCACTTTCGCCGCTTTAACCAAAGAGTATTCTTTTGACAATTGGCGTGCTTCTTCATCATTGATGATTAACACATCTACCAAAGCCATTGTTTTTTTTAATTCATCCAATGCGATATCCATCCAGAAATTCATGGTGTCCATTGCAATCAATTTTGGACGAGTTTCTAAACGCTCAATCACCGTACGTTGCACTTGCGGGCTCAAATTACCCAACATTAAATATTCTGTACCTTGGTAAGAAGCTGGAATAATTGGATCAAAATGTTCCAAGACATTCAACTCAGTTACAAGCGTATCACGTGAATTCATGTCGTTGTGGTATTTTCCAGACCAAAAGAAGGTTTTTTCACCTTGTTTAATTTGTAGTCCATCCAAGTTAACACCTTTTGCTTCCAATTGGTTTAACATGTCTTTCGGAAAATCCTCTCCAACAACAGCAACAATCCGTTGTTCATTTACGAAGAAAGAAGATGAAAGTGCAATATAGGTTCCAGCACCACCGATAATTTTATCCGTTTTACCAAAAGGTGTCTCAATCGCATCAAAGGCAACACTGCCCACAGTAAGTAAACTCATTTATTGATTTTTAATAATACAAAGATAGAAGAAAGATTAAGAAAAGCGACAAGTTTTAGGCGTGTATCAGTAAGGTTTTAGAGAATTAAAAGGGAGATAATATTACTGTTAAAAGGAACATGGAGCATAGAACATAGAGTATTGATTTCATACTTCAAATTTGACGTTGTGTTTTCTTTTTACAATTTGTAACAAAACCGCACAATCGCTCGTTAATAAGTTTACGTGTTTCCCTTTAATGCCAAGGTAATCAGCTCTAATTTTAATCTTTAAATGAAACAACGCCTTTTAAAAATAGCAAAATGGTTTGCCATTACCCTCGTCAGTATTTTTTTACTGATCACAGCTGGTTTGTATTTTTTTAAGGATGAAATTTGCGGTGTTGTCATTGAAGAAGTAAATAAACACTTGAAAGCGCAGGTCTCCGTTTCAGAAGTTGACCTTACTTTTTGGGCTTCCTTTCCCAATTTATCGGTCGATTTCAACAATGTTTTCATTCAGGACAGTTATGCCAAATCCACTAATCGAGATACTTTACTCTTTTCTGAACGGGTGCGCTTGAAATTCAATCCAATGGATATTTGGAATGAAAAATATACGGTAAAATCGCTTGAAATTAATCCCGGAACAATTCAATTAAAGGTGAATGCCAGTGGTGAAGTAAATTACGATATTCTCAAGCCAAGCGAAGATTCTACTTCTTCACCTTTCAAATTTGAATTGGAAAAGGTGTTTTTAGATCAAGTTCGGTTTTCTTATGCAAATGAAGCTACAGCGCAAACGTATCGCACCAAGGTAAATGAATTGGAAATGGAAGGTCATTTCAGTGAAAAGCAATTTGATATCCACGCGAAAAGTAATCTGATGGTATTAAAAGCGAAAAGTGGTGAAGTTACTTTGCTGTCTAATCGCCCAGCTGCGTTTGATATTCGAGTGCAAGTTGACAAAGAAAAGGGTACAGTCGCTTTTCCAAATGCCATCGTTTACATTTCGAACTTGCCTTTCGCGGTGAAAGGGATTGTAAAACCGGAGACGTTTAATTTCAATGTAAAATCAAAGAATATTCAATTGGCTGATTTAGCGAATAACTTTTCGGTTCAACAAGTGGACGACATCAAGAAATTTGAAGGAAAAGGAAAATTGAATTTCAATTTGGATATCGATGGTGAGATAAATTCTACTTCCCCAGCCTTGATCGATTGTGCTTTTGGGATTCAAAATGGTAATTTGACTGAGCCAGCGAAAAGAATTAACATTCGAGATATTCACTTGGAAGGAAAATACAGCAACAAAGGAGGAAGTGAAAAGGAATTTTTGAAGCTCTCGAATATTCGCTTTTCAACTGTTGGCGGACCTTTTACTGGAAATATACTCTTAACCAAATTTGCTACACCTCATTTTGAAGGAAATGCCAATGGAAATTTATCCTTGAATGTTGTTCACGCTTTATTTAGATTGCCTGAAGTGGAAAACATTGAAGGAAATGTAAAGGTGCGAACTGATTTTGATATAAAAGCCGAACCCAGGGAAGATGAATCTCTTTCGTATGCCGTCAATAAACTGGAAGGCGATATTGAAATGGCTAAGGTATTGGTAAAAATCATTGATGATAAACGTGTATTCAAAAACATGAACGGTCGTTTATACTTGCGCAATGATGAAGCCGGATTAGAACAAGTTACTTTAGGAATTGGGTCTTCCGATTTTGCCATTGATGGTATTTTTAAAAATATTATTGGATACTTGAAAGATGGTAGTGGCCTGATTACCGATGTTCAACTGAAAAGTAATTACGTTGATATTGCGGATTTGGGAACAACCTCAAAAGAAGAAAAGATTTCTGATGGTCGCCAATTTGTGCTGCCAAATAATATTGAAGCAACGGTTTTTCTAGAAGTAGGCAAATTGCTATATGAAGGACATACTTTCAAGAAAATGAGTGGAAATATGCTCATGGGTAATCGTAAAATTCATTTCCCCACTTTATCATTGAACAATGCCGACGCGGATTTGAATGGAAATTTGACAATTGAAGAGCGTAGCCCTGAAATATTTTATTTGACAACTAACGTTGCGACCAACAATGTGAACTTCAAATCGCTTTTTAGAGAATGGAATAATTTCCGTCAAGAAGTCATCGGTGAAAACAACATTTCTGGAAAAGCACAAGCAAAAGTATACTTAGAAGCACCTTTTGATTTGCGGTCGGGTGTGATTTCTAAATCCATTAAGTCGGAGATCTATATTCGCATTCAAGATGGACACTTAAAAAACGTGGATGCATTTAAATCAATAACCGATAATTTGCGCACAAGCTCTTCGGCTAAATTAGCTATTGGACCTAAGAATATTTCCTTGTTAGAGAAAAAACTGCAAGACTTGAAATTTGAAACCTTAGAAAATACATTTATCATTCGAGATGGGAAGATGGAAATCCCCATGATGGCGATAAAGTCGAGTGCGTTGGATGTTGATGTTTCTGGTTCGCATACCTTTTCTAATCAAATTGACTACCGATTTGCCTTCCGTTTCCGTGATTTAAAAGAAACTGCGCAGGTGACAGAATTTGGAGAAGAAATCGATGATGGTACTGGTGTGATGGTCTTTATGCGTATGTATGGGGATTTAGATAACCCAACGATTGTTTGGGACAAAGAAGCAAAGAAAGATATTGCGAAACAAAATCGTGAGGAAGCAAAGCAAGATGCCAAATCAATTCTAAAATCAGAGTTCGGATTCTTTAAGAATGATTCTACCATAAATATTTACCAAGAGAAGAAACAGGAAAAAGAAGTGTTAAAAATGCAATTTAGTCCGGAAGAAACTATTGATCCAGCTTTACAAGAAAAACCCAAAAAGGACTCCAAGTTGAAAAACAAACTGAAAGAGATGCAAGAGGAGGCGGATAAGAATGAGAAAGAAAAGGTGGAGTGGGAAGTGGATTAGGCGGAAGGCGTGAGGGAATAGGCATGAGGGAATAGGCATGAGGGAATAGGCGGAAGGCGGAAGGAAATAGGCTTGAGGCAGGAGGCGGAAGGCTTGAGGGAATAGGCATGAGGCGAAAGGAAACAGGAGTTAGGTTTTAGATTGAAAATAGGAAATGGAAATTTGCAATCATTTTTTTGCTTTTTTAAAAATAAATCGTAGTATTGTTTTTATTAACGCTAACTCACTACATATGAAAAAACTGCTAACTATCTGTCTATTAGGCTATTTTAACTGGGGGGGGGGGTAATTTTCGCCCAGGAAAACACCTTAAACGAATTCGGTAATGTCGGGATTGGAACTATTACTCCAACAGAAAAATTACAAGTAACAGGAACCGTTCGATTTGATTCAACACTTGTGGTGATGGATTCGGTAACAATGGAAAAAGATGTGCGCATCAAGGAAAAGTTAGTAGTTGACCAGAAAGTAATCTTGAAAAATGATCTTGTCGTTAAGCAAGATTTAAAAGTGGAAGGGAAAAGTCATTTTGATTCAACTGCCATTTTTAATGATAAAGTAAGATTTACGAATCTTACTCCTGCAAATAACCTTAATAATCAAGAATTATTGATCAAAGGCGATAATGGACAAGTAAAAACACTTACTTTAAATGCCATGTCAGAGGCACTTTATTCGAAAATTTGTCCTGTAGATCCAAATGAAGATGTACTTTCTCCGACTTGGCAAAATGGCTTGAACAAAATTTATTACGACTGTCCGAAAGTAAATGTGGGAATTGGAACAAATACTCCACGCGTGAAATTAGATGTTGCAGGAACTACACATACGAATAGATTGGCGATCAATACGAATCCAACGACAATGACAGGTTGGTTTCACATGAAAACGAATATAACGAGTCAGGATATCCAAACAATTTTTGTAATTGAAAACTTAAATAAGAAATTATTTCAAATTAACAATGATGGGATTGTAAGAGCAGGAGAAGTAATTGTACAGTTACCAGGGCAATGGCCAGATTATGTTTTTGAGAAGGCTTATCCCTTGCTTCCACTGCATGAATTGGAAACATTTATAAAAAAAGAAGGTCATTTACCCAACGTACCGAGTGCTCAGAGCGTTGAAAGTGAAGGCGTCGCTTTAGGAGAGATGAATCGTATTTTGCTAGAGAAAGTAGAGGAGTTAACCTTGTATTTACTGGAGCAGAATAAGCGTATTGAAGAGTTAGAGCAACTGATTAAAAAGTAAGAAAGATGAAAAAATTCATTCAACTTGCTTTTTGCTTGTTTGCGCTGCAACAAGGGATAGCACAGGTCAGTGTGTATAATTGTGATGTATATAATCCTATAGTAACACAAGCTCAAATAGAAGCAGTACCTTACGAATTTAATAAACAGTGTATTTTGTTTGATCAACAGGTATATTCATTTTCAGGAAACTTGAATCGGATGGTGAGTGCGGCAACTAGCATTCATTTAAAACCGAGCGTTCACATTGGCCCCTTCACAGGCAATGGTGCTATGTGGCTTCAAATCAAGGACCAATCCGAATTTGATGTAGCGGTAATGAATTATACAGAGTTGAATAATGTGCTTAAGTTCGAAAAACTGGAATTGGGTATTTCGTTACCCGCCGATATTTTAGAGAATGTAAATAATTTTGTGAATAAGGTTAATATCGGTGAATCAGAACAAATTAATCCATATTTAGATACTAAAATCCGAGTTTACGCAGAATTTAATCACCCATCATTATCAGAGCCTATCGTTATTGATGGTTTTTATACCAAAGATTACGTTTCAGAAATTATAAATATATTACCAACACCGCAGAACTTAGATTCTTATTCTGATGCTGAATACCGTGATTTACTGGGTGGTTGGATTGAACAATCAAGTAATTTTCCATTTAGAGTAAGATTTGCACCTCCCAAAAATGGAGTTTGGACTGCATTAATAAAGATTGCTGTACCAAATGAGACTGTATTTTTTTCGGATTTATTCAAATTTACGGTAGTTGAGAGTGGAAATCCAGGTTATGTTTCCGTAGGAGATAATAAAAGATATTTAAAACACAATAATAAAACTTTTTTCCCTGTGGGATGTAATTTGCGATGGCCAGAAACGGATAGTATTTCTGATCCAGAGTTATTTAACAACTTGTCTTATTGGGGAGTAGATGAAAATAATAATCCTACATATTATAAAGCCCCAGAAGGATATCGTCCTAATTATTGCGCGCCAAGAGTATACGAAAAATACAAAAATGTTATGCATCAATTAGCAGATGGAGGGGCTAATTATTATCGATCAATTATGTATCCAACTGCCACTGAAATTGAATGGGAGGAACCAGGAAATTATACAGATAGATTGACTATTGCGCATGAAATGGATGGTATTTTAGAAACAGCTGAGCAGAGAGATTTGTTCGTTCATTGGAATATGCAAATTCATTATACATTTAATTACGGCGGAACAGCAGAAACTTATTATCGCGGTTGGTGTTGGAACGCTACACCAAATGGCGATTCATTTTGTTATAGAGGAGTTAATGGAGTGAACAACCCTGAGGATTTTTTTTCAAATCAAGAATGTAAAGATTTATATAAGCAACGGTTAAGATATATACTTGCTCGTTGGGGATATTCAACTCAAATTGCAGTTTGGGAGTTGTTTAGTGAAATTAACAATGTTGCTAAATCTGCACAATTCTATGATACAGGTAATAATTATGAAATTATCAGAGATTGGCAAGTGGAGATGGGTGAATACTTGAAAACAATGTATCATGGAAAAATCCATTTAGTAACAGCAAGTTATGGAGATTATTTGAGTAAAAAAGATTCAGATAATACTTTTGATGCACAGTGTTTTGATGTTATGACAACCAATGTTTATGATTTTAAGGAACCAACCTTTGCCGAAGAATTTATTAGTAAAGTTTCTAGAAAGATATTGAACCAAGGAGCAAACGAAGAAAATTGTTTTACTTGTAATTTTATAAAACCAGTTATTTTTTCAGAATGTGGTCCGGATGAGAGTGTAGGCTACAAAGAATGCACGAATTATATACCAGAATCAAGAAGGCATCTTTGGCAATCAACATTTTCTGGAGTAGCAGGAGCTTTAGCATGGAACATGGCATATCATCCAGAGTATTTTTATATTTATGGTCAAATTAATAACTTTATTGGAGACCTATTTCTTGATGAAGAAAGATGGCATCCAGGAAGCATGAATTTATTTGATTTTGCCGCTGAGCGCCAATGGCATTTCAATGAAAATTATTCAGATAATATGGATGGTTTCGTGAATCCATTAAATGAAAATGGAGGAACTAGATTGAGAAAAGCTGATGTTGCCTATTTGAGGTCAGGTGATGGAAATTACGTTATAGGTGTTATTACGAATAAAACGTACAATGAGGAAAGTTCTAATGGTTGTCCAATTGACACTGTTTGGACATTAAATGATAATAATGTTTTAATAGATTCTGAACCAATAAATTGTAAAAATGAAAAATTGAAATTAAAAGGTTTGCATGCTAACAAATATTATGTCAATTACTTTTTACCGAATAATTTCTCTGTTCCGGTCCATTCATCTGATAATATTGGCCCAAATGTAAAATTGGAATTTACAATTCAAAATACTGACTCAAAATACATTGTGCCTTTTCAAGCGAGACGGAAAAATTATAATTGGATAGATACTCAAATAAATCAAGAAAATAGTTTGGATAATTTACTCTTGATTGATTCAGAATATCTAAACGATAATTTTTTGAACACATCTTTTGAAAGCCCTAATAATTTTCAAATATACCCTAACCCTACAAAAGGACTTTTAACTATTAAAGTAGAGGGTTTAAATGAAATTTTAGAAGTAGTAATTAAGTCAATTGAAGGCAAAACTATGAAAAAGGAGAGAATGAACAATGGCTTTTTAGAATTGGATCTCAATCTTTATGATAGCGGTATTTATTTTATCGAAATTGTTCAGGGAAATCAAAAAATTCATCAAACAAAACTCGTAAAATTATGAAAATAATTATCTATATTTTTTCTTTGCAGATTATTTTAAGTGCCTGTCAAAAGGAAAATCCAAACTTAGGTTCTTATTATCCTTATTTAATAGGTGAATGGGAAAATATAGGTCAATCAGATGATAGAATGCGAATTAAATGCGATTATAAAGGTCGAATAAAAATTTCTGTTTCTACCCAAAGAGCTAAGAACTTTGTTGTTGGTAGGACAAGAGTCGCTCCAAATGACTCACTTTACATTACTTATATTGATAAAAATAACGAAGGTAATGTGTTCCCTGTTCATTTTAATATTGGTAATCAAGACACCCTTGAATTCATGTTTTTTCAGTATGTCCATGAATTTACAATGGGTGCTGGGAGTAATTACAAGTTTGTAAAAATATCACAATGAAATTATTTGGGTGGTTTTTTATTGTTTTTGTGCCGTTTATTTCTGCTACACAGGTAAATGTTTTAATTGAACAAAATATGGATTGGTACAAGCCATATACTAGGCAAGCTCAAGAATATTTAATTTTAAATGAAAAGGTAAGCAGTTATACTTCTAAAATACAAATCGAATTACCAATTGTAAAAAAAAACCTTTTTGAATTTGGCTTAGGTTTGAATTACAAAAGAATTAGTCATTTAGTTAAAAATAAAATTAATTATTTTGTCATTTTTGACGGTTCAACTAAGTATTCTCCAGTTGATGTTATGAGTAAATCTCATTCTTTGGGTTTAAATTTTTATGAAAAGTATAATTTGGTTAAAAAGGGCTCATACTTAGGTCAAATAGGTGTAAATTCAACTATATATGTGTTAGAAATTTATAAATCAGAATATAGATTTCAAATTAGCGATGCTGGATTAAACCCTTACTTTGAAGGTAGTTTCCGTCCTTTTAATCCCTCTGAATTTCTTTTCCCCCTTTCATCAATTGATTTATCAATTTTTTATAATAATCGTTGGCAACTAAAAGATAATTTTAGTCTCGGTGCAAGAATCAGCCTCGGCACCAACCTCTATTCCGATTGGGATCAATTTAAGAAATATGCATGGTTGGGTCTTGGTTTGGAAATGGGTTTTGGGAAGGGAATAGGCGATAGGAAATAGGCTTGAGGCAAGAGGCGGAAGGCGTGAGGGAATAGGCGGAAGGCATGAGGCATGAGGAATTAGGCGGAAGGCGTGAGGCATGAGGGAATAGGCGGAAGGCGAAAGGAAATAGGCTTGAGGGAATAGGCTTCCGATTTAGTTAGCGAGATGTTGGATTTAATTCTCTGTGTTCTCTTTGTCGCTGTGGCAAACACTTTTCAGCGACGAATCTAATCAATCTTCGTATTTTTGTGTAATTCGTCACAGAAATAACAAACAATCACATGCACAAACACACCAACGCGCTTATAGAAGAATCATCCCCTTATTTATTGCAACATGCGCATAACCCCGTGAATTGGGTGTCTTGGTCGGATGAGGTATTTGAACGCGCAAAACAAGAAGATAAGTTGGTCTTGGTGAGTGTGGGTTATTCTGCTTGCCATTGGTGCCATGTGATGGAACATGAATGTTTTGAAGATGAAGAAGTGGCGGCTTTGATGAATGAATTTTTTATCAATGTCAAAGTAGATCGTGAGGAGCGTCCAGATGTGGATCAAGTGTACATGACAGCCGTGCAATTGATAACGCAAAAAGGTGGTTGGCCATTGAATTGTTTCACTTTGCCAGATGGAAGACCCGTTTATGGAGGCACATATTTTCCAAAGGATCAATGGATGCATATTTTGAAATCCTTGGTGCACACTTTTAAGAATGAGCGCGAAAGAGCCGTCGAATACGCTGCACAATTGGCAGAAGGAATTTCAAAAAGTGAATTAATAGAGCATCCGACTGATTTTTCAGATTTTCAAGAAGAAAAGCTACATGAATTGGTCTTGCGTTGGTCGAGAAATTTTGACCGAATGGAAGGTGGATCTTCTCGTGCTCCTAAATTTCCTTTACCGAATAATTACGATTTCTTGCTGCAATATGGGGTCCAATTTTATGATGAGAAAGTCTTAAAACATGTGGAATTGACATTGGATAAAATGGCGTTGGGTGGAATTTATGATCAAGTAGGCGGCGGTTTCACACGCTATTCGGTTGATATGCTCTGGAAAGTTCCACACTTTGAAAAAATGTTGTACGATAATGGTCAATTGATTGGCTTGTATGCAAGAGCTTATTCCTATTTCAAAAAGCCTTTGTATAAACGAATTGTATTTCAAACGATTGAATGGTTGCAGCGCGAAATGCAAACGAATGAAGGCGCTTTCTATAGCGCATTGGATGCTGATAGCGAAGGAGATGAGGGTAAGTTCTATTGCTGGAATCCAGAAGAATTGAAAAGTTTACTCGGTGCAGATTATTCTTGGGTGAAGGATTTGTACAATGTCAATCAATTAGGGTATTGGGAAGAAGAAAAATACATTTTAATGCGCACAGAATCGGATACTGTTTTTGCTGCCAAAATGAAATGGACTTTAGCAGAATTTGAAGATAAAATTGCAAAAATTAACCAAAAGTTACTTGATGAACGCAAACATCGCATTCGTCCAGGTTTAGATGATAAGAGTTTAACCGCTTGGAATGCGATGACACTAAAGGGTTTATGTGATGCGTATAAAGCTTTTGAAGAGGAAGAAATGTTGCAAGCTGCACGTAAGATTGCACGTTGGTTATTGAGAACTCAAATGACTCCTGAAGGAAAACTCTGGAGAACATCAAAAAATGGAGTCTCAAAAATTGATGGATTTTTGGAAGATTATGCCCACGCCATTGATGGATTAATTGCATTTTATCAAATCACCTTTGAAATAGAATGGCTTGAAAAGGCGAATGAGTTAACCAAAACTGTTTTGGAAGAATTCCTCGATGTGCAATCGCAAATGTTCTTTTTTACGGCAACTTCTACGCGTTTAATAGCTCGTAAAATGGAGATCAATGATAACGTTCTTCCTTCTAGTAATTCGGTGATGGCACGCAATTTATTTTGCCTTGGTCAATTGTATTACAATCAGGAGTACAATGCAATTGCAAAGCAACAATTGGCAAATGTTTACGATGGAATGGAGCAATATGGCTCAGGATATTCCAATTGGGGAATGTTGTTGTTAGATGTAACCAGAGATTTTTATCAGATCGCTATTTTGGGAGATAAAGCACTTGAAAAGAGCAAGGAATTGCAAAAGTACTATTTACCCAATACAATCCTTGCCGGAGGAAAATCAGCCAATTTACCTATGTTGAATGATAAAAATGCTAGTGAAGAAACGACTATTTTTGTTTGTTATGATGGTACTTGTTTACTTCCGACATCGGATGTTAAAGCAGCTCTTGAAATGGTGATGCGCAAGTAATTTATGGGTTATTCAACACTTAGTATTCATAACATTTCAAAATAAGTGTACCCAAAACACTTCTTTTAGCGTTTTTTGTAGTGTGAAAGTCATCTTCTCTTTTCTTTTAATTATTTCAAACACTGTTTTCAGTCAGATGCTCGACAATCGACATGGGCTTGCTTTTACAGATAAACCATTTTTTGACTCTGAGTTTATTCGTATTAACAATGTGAAAACATTGAACGGGCGTTTTACCTATAAAAAGGCAGGCGATATTATGCGCAATACAGAATATGCCTATGTCTATTCGTTTGATTCCTTGGGAAGATTAGTCACTACATTTGAAACTAGAAAAGATGATGGAACAGTCGATACAACTTGGAATAAATACATTTACAATCAACAGAATTTGATTATTGAACACAAACGAGGCGACGGAAAAGGTTTTACTTCAAGCTTATATAGCTACGATGAAAAGCACCGTGTCATTAGTGAAAATTTTGTGCGAGAATACCTTGATTCATTGGGTATTTTACAGCGAACCATATTGAATGCAGAAACCATGAAATATGAAGAGTATAACGGTCAAACAAAAAAGACAGTTTACAACAGTTATGGTTTGCCGTATCTTCAAGAGTACAGTTATTACAATGAATTAGGATATTTAGTTGAACAATCTGAACGTTTGATGATGACATCACGAACAAGTAAAATCACCTACGAATACAATGAAAAAGGTTTGATTTCTTCAATTAAAACACTTATTGGTGATCTGGAAATTCCTTCTGAGGAAACAAAATTTTTGTATGACGACCATGGTAACTTGCAAGACAAACATTATTACCGAGATGGAATTTTTATTACTGAAATTGAGATGATATACAACGAAAGAAGTATGCTTTTGACCTATGTTTTAACGCGCGATGTTGCAACGAATTTTATAATGATTCTCAATTTTAAGGAGTATGACTTCTTTTGAGGGAGTTATGAGATATGATCGCAGTGAATTAATTCCGAATCCCGAATGCATCAAATTCCGAATTAAAGTAGTTTTGTTTTCAGGTTCTCATAGATCCAAATGATTGGCAGCAGCATGGAGTAATTGTAAAATAAATCTTCTACAGGAATAGTCAATATTCGCGTCCCCATAATATGGTTTGCACTGTACCAAACAATTGGTTCATCGGTTACAGCTCCCGTTAAAACCCCATTTACAATAAGAAAAGGAATTAAAGCGACGATATAGGTAAAGGCAAAATCGCCATACCATCTAACTCGTTGGATAAAGTAAACTCCAACCGTTAAAATAGCTGTTACAATGCAAGCGCTCGCGGTATACCAATTGTCTAGGTTAAGAATTCCAAAAAGAAAGCCGGCAAATGTAAAAGCAAACGCAAAATAATGTCCGAACTTCATTACGCGACGTTTCGGAAAATAGGCTTTCAAAACCTCATATATGAAAACACAAGCATAAGGAACAACTAGAAAGAAAAGGACTTCTTCAATAGGAAGGTCACCAAGGAAAATTCCAGATATATAGGCTTTGTTGAATCCCCAAATTCCTGCTTGAGTAAATAGTTGGTCCCATGAAATAAATGCGAATGCCACGATTAAAATTGCCGGGAAGAGTGCTTTCCAATACGAATAGAAGTGCACTTTCTTATCGAAACTCAGAAAAAAAGGTCCGGTGACTGTTCCGAGAATTATCCACAAGTATAAACTCATGCTTTATGTTGTTTGGCAGCAAAAGATTTTTTAGCTTCTATGTAATATTTTCTTGGAACAATGAGCATTCCAAAACATTCACCATCTTCCTTTCCGCGGTATTTGTGGTGAACCTTATGTGCTTTACGAATAGCCATAAAATAAGGGGTGTCAATATCTCGTAACCATTTAAACCTTCGATGAATGTAGACGTCGTGAATCAAAAAATAGGCGCATCCGTAGGCTGCAATACCGTATCCTATCCAAACTGCTAAATAGTTGTTATTCATCATGCCTAGCATAATACAGAGCCAAGATGGAATAGCATATATTAAGAAAAACACATCATTACGCTCAAAGAACCCAGGTTCTTCAACATGATGATCTGCATGAAAAAACCACATAAGACCATGCATCACGAATTTATGTGTTGCCCAAGCCATAAACTCCATAATGAAGAAGGTGATTAGTAAAACAAAGGGTCCCCACCAATACATATTAAAACACGTTTAGTATAATAAAGAAAATTGTCATAATGATAAACAAGGATACAAAGACTTTGTTCGTTTCAACAATTTTCCATCGAAAGTAAATGTAATGCAAAGGCAGGGAAATTGCAAACCAACAAACGTAGTTGTAAAACGGGATCTCACCTTTCCAATGCCAAAAATCACTTTTAATTGCTACAGGTTCCATTAGAAAGTCTAAGCCCGTCATTAATGCTGCGGCCAGTATTGCTTTAACAAAATTGCTGGTTTGAACCCGATTGATGATTGCCGCAGAAGAAACGACTAAAACCCCCCAATTTAAGCCAATAACATAAGGAACCCCATCGATTTTTGGACCTAAATTCTTTCCATACCAATAATCACCAAAGAGCCAGCCTGTCTTTGTACCGATCCATTCTGCTGTCATGCCTACCAGAAAACAAAGAGCAAGGAACAGTGTAAATATGAAAAAATCTTTTTTTCGGGCAAGTAGAATAACAGTTGTAGAAAGAACTAAATTGAAAAAAGAAAGTGATAGAAATTGATTTTTAAAGTCGGGAAGAAGAATACCAACTGTTCCAACAGAATAAAAAATTACCAGTATGCCAATCAGCAAGTTTTCTTTATGTTTTCCTTGAAGGTATTTCGAAAAAGTCATATTTTTAAAACAACTAAAATTTAAGAAAGTTTATAAAATTCTACCGTTTATGGTATTTTCTATCGTATCATTCAAATACCTAAAAGAAAAATTTAATTCCTTTTTCACTTTACTACAATCGTAATTCATTACGTTGTAAGCGGTATTGGCGGTCTCTTTTGTAATAGCCGCTGCATTTCCTCTAAATTTTGAAAGAAACCAAGAAAATCGCCAAGTTAGTCCTAATAACCATTTTGGAGTATTGATTGTTGGAGGGTTCTTACCCATTTTTAAAGCAATTTCTGTGAAAAGTTTCAGGTAAGGGACATTTTCAGCTACACATAGAAAGCGTTCGTTTTTGACTGCGCTTTCCGTTAATTTCACCATAATCTCAGCTACATCTCGCGCGTCAACAATACCAGTTTGACCGGAAGTATAAAATCGTAAGCCTTTGTCTAATGTTCTAAAAATTGTAAGTGAACTTTCTTCCCAATTACCAGCACCAAAAAGTACGGAAGGATTTACGATTACACAATCCAGACCTTCTTCAACCCCTCTCCAAACCTCTTTTTCTGCAGAGTATTTTGAGATAGAATAACCACTTGTTTTTGGAGATTGTTTCCATTTCGTTTCTTCAGTGACCGTTTCAAATGATTCTCCACCTGTCGCAGCTGTAGAACTTACATAACAAAGCTTTTTCACCCCCGCATCCAATGCACAATTGACTACATTTGCTGTTCCTTCACGATTAATTTTCATCATACCGTCAAAATCTCTTTTTGAAAAAGACACAAGAGCGGCGCAATGATAAACAACTTCAATACCTTGCAAAGCATCTTCTAAAACAGGGATGTCTAATATATCACCCTCAAACCATTCGATTTGTTCAAAAGCAGATTGCCAATTACCTTTTAAATAATATTGAAATACTTTCTGTACGTGTTGTATACGGGAAGTGTTTCTGTATAGTGCACGTACCCGCGAATTATTCCGAGTAAGTTCAACCAACAAATGACTTCCTAAAAGTCCAGTACCACCAGTAACAAGAATCATGTGATAAAATTACAATGTTTTAATTGATTAACATTTAGTTTTATTCAATGTTTAATTCAAGGGATGGATCCCAAAAGAATGACTTAAAATTGACAATTTGATCTTCTACAACATTAATTCCTTCCAATTTTAGTTTCTCTTCCATTAATGTTGCTGACCCAAAATGCATTTTACCAGTCAACAATCCTTGTCGATTTACAACGCGGTGAGCAGGTACTCCTTCTATTTTATGTGAAGCATTCATTGCCCAGCCAACCATTCTACTTGATCGAGCACTGCCTAAATAGTTGGCAATCGCTCCATAAGATGTAACCCTACCGTGAGGAATTAATTTGACCACAGCAAATACATTTTCGAAGAAATCATTGTTTTTGTCATTGATAGATTTGATCATAAGGTACTGGCTAAATGATTTTTTATTCAAAATTGTAAAAATGAAATGATTCTACACAATTTAAAGTTTATAAACAATCATTATTTTTTAATCAACAGTTTAACTTTTAATCAGCTATTTTTTTAACTTGGCTCTGCTAAAACGATTAAACTATGAAAACAAACTTAAAAATGAGTTTACTAGCTCTCCTATTACTAGTATTCTCGAAATCTTCATTTTCCCAGGAATATGTTGAGATGATGCGCGATCCAAATGTGAATTTTTACGATGTACAAGCGTCGTTTAATGCCTATTGGGCAGATAGACCCATGGAAAAAGGGAAAGGTTATAAAGCCTTTCGTCGCTGGGAAGCATACATGGAACCACGTGTTTACCCTTCTGGAAACATGACGCTCCCAAGTATGAATTACGAGAATTTTCTTACTTGGGAAACGCAACAAGACAATTCTGGAATCCCTAAGTCTGTGTCTGGAAACTGGTCTTCAATGGGTCCGGTTGGAAAACCAACAGGCGGTGGTGCTGGACGTGTAAACTTTGTTCGCTTTGACCCTACAAATTCTACTAATATGTTTTTGGGTACTCCAGATGGAGGACTATGGCGATCAACGAATGGCGGTACAAGTTGGACGACCAATACAGATCAGTTGACAGTTATTGGTTGTTCAGATATTGCAATTGATCCATCAAACACACAAAAAATGTTTTTGGCTACTGGAGACGGTGATGGTGGCGATTCTTATTCGATTGGTATTTTGAAAACAATCGACGGAGGAACAACTTGGATTCCCACTGGCTCAGCTCTAGTTACGTGGACGGCGAGTCAAGGTAGAACCTTAAGTCGTTTACTGATTAATCCAACAAATCCGCAAATTATTATGGCTTTTGGAAGTAACGGAATTTATCGTTCAACAAATGGCGGTACGACTTGGACACAACCAACTGGAACGTTTAACGGAATCATGGATGCTGAGTTTAAACCTGGGGATCCAAATACAGTTTATGCGGCTGGTACAATATTTAAAAAGTCTATCGATGGTGGTGCAACATGGACAACAGTAGCAACTGGATTGACGGGAATTGGCCGTTTGGCGATTGCAGTTAGTCCTGCAAATGCTTCATACGTTTATGTACTTGCAGCAAGAAATTCTGATGCTGGTTTTCTTGGCTTGGTTCGATCAACCGATAGTGGAACTACCTTTACAACAAGGATGGCTTCAACGGCATCTAACAATATTTTAGGTTGGGACAATGGTGCTGATGCTGGTGGACAAGGTTGGTATGATTTGACAATTGCTGCATCTCCAACCAATGCCGAAGAAGTTTTTACAGGTGGTATTAATATTTGGAGAAGTACAAATGGTGGAACTTCTTTTATATTAAATTCTCATTGGTATGGCGGTTATAGTAAGCCTTATGTGCATGCAGATATTCACGATTTAATCTTTTTGCCCGGTTCAGGAACAACAATGTTCTCTGGGAATGATGGAGGAATTTTCAGGACCACTAATAGCGGAGGAGCCTACACTGACCTTTCTTCGAGTCTTGTCATTGCACAGCAATATAGAGTGGGACTTTCAACAAGTAATGCAACACTTCTTGTAACTGGACATCAAGACAACGGTACAAATAAATTAAATGGTACAACATGGTCACAAATTTATGGTGGAGATGGAATGGATTGTTTTATTGATAGGACAAATAACAATACAATTTATGGGTCGTATGTCTATGGTGATTATTACCGTTCAACAAATGGTGGAGGTGCATGGACTTCAATAAATACTGGATTACCTGCTGGAGAATGGTTATGTTCATGGCATCAAGATCCTGTTTCAGCAACCACTTTATATGCTGGAGGTAGAGCCGCTCTTTATCGAACAACGAATTCGGGAACCAATTGGTCAGCACTTGGAACCCCAACAGGCACAGGTAATATTGAAGAATTTGTTATTGCACCAAGTAATAATCAAATCATCTATTCTATCAAAAGTGGGACGAATGCAGTATCGAAATCGATAAATGGTGGAACAAGTTTTACTGCTGTTTCGACAGGTTTACCAACTACCATTGCACCCACTGGAATTACTGTTTCTAATACTGATCCAAATATTGTTTTTGTTACTTATTCTGGATACAGTGCAGCTAATAAAGTATTCAAATCTATAAATGGAGGAACAAGCTGGACGAACATTTCGGCTGGTTTACCAAATATACCTGTTAATTGTATTGTTTTTCAAAATGGATCTACAAGCGATGCAATCTATATAGGTACAGATGTCGATGTTTTTTATAGAAACAATTCAACAGCATGGATTTCTTTCGATACAGGTTTACCCAATGTTTCTGTTAGAGATTTAGAAATTTTTTATTCAACAGGTCGTTTAAGGGCTGCAACTTATGGTCGTGGCACATGGGATAGTGATTTATATACTTCTGTCCCAGCATTACCTGTGGCTCAGTTTACACCATCTTCAACAACAATCTGTGTTGGTCAAACTGTTACTTTTACGAATACGTCAACTGGAATACCAACCTCTTATGCATGGACATTTACAGGAGGCACACCTGGAACATCAACTGCAACTAATCCAACAGTTACTTACAATACTGTAGGAAATTATACAGTTGCTTTAACTGCAACCAATGCAAGCGGATCAAATACCAGTACTCAAACAAATTTAATTACTGTTGTAAGTGCCACGGGTGTTGTTTTGCCTTTATCAGAAGGTTTTACCTCGACTACCTTTACTCCTACAAACTGGACCTCAACAAATCCTGATTTGGGTGCAACAACTTGGGCCAGAAGTGCCAGCGTAGGTTTGGCGCCAACTGCTGGAAACAGTATGTTTTTTAATAATTTCGGTTTCGATGATTCAGGTAATCAAGATGAGGTTAGAACGCCTAAACTAAGTTTTACTGGTGTTATTTCTGCTCAAATGACTTTTAATGTGTCTTATGCACCTTATAATGCGACATATTTTGATGGTTTAGAAATACTTGTATCTACAGATTGTGGATTGAATTATACTTCAGTATATTCTAAATCAAACACGGTATTGGCAACTTCTGCTGCTACTACAGCTGCCTTCGTTCCAACACTTGCAAGCCAATGGAGAACTGAAACGATTGATTTAAATGCTTATATAGGTCAATCAAGTGTGACTTTAGCCTTTAGAAATTTAGCGGGATATGGGAATAATGTGTACGTTGACAACATCAATATCACTGGTGTATTGGCTCCTTCACCGCCTGTTGCAAGTTTTACATCGGCACCTGCTTCACCAGTTTGTACAGGTCAAACGGTAACATATACAAGTACTTCTTCAGGATCACCAACATCGTATTCATGGACATTCACGGGTGGAACTCCAGCAACTTCAACTTTAGCGAGTCCAACGGTAACGTATGCCGCTGCTGGAACATTTACTGTTGCAATGACGGCGACCAATGCTGCTGGATCAAATACAACAACTCAATCTAATTATATCACTATAAGTACTATTCCAGCGACTCCGGGAACAATTGCGGGCGGAACGACTGTTTGCTCTAATGCAGCTGGAAATGTTTATTCAATTGCTGCTGTGGCAGGAGCAACTAGTTATACCTGGAGTGTGCCCGCAGGAGCAACTATTACTGGTGGACAAGGAACGACTTCAGCAACGATAACAATGGGTGCGACTTCAGGAAATGTAACTGTAACTTCAACGAATACATGCGGTACGTCCTCCGCTGCAGTTAAAGCTGTAACAATAAGCACCGCTCCAGCGGTACCAGGAACGATTAGCGGCACCTCCGCAGTTTGTTCTGGGTCAACTGGAAATGTTTATTCTATTACTGCAGTGCCTAGTGCAACAAGTTACACTTGGAGTGTGCCTGTTGGAGCAACAATTACAGCAGGACAAGGATCAATATCTGCAACTGTTACATTAGGATCAACAGCGGGAAACATAAGTGTTACAGCGACAAATACGTGTGGTACATCTGTAGCGGCTACTTTTGCAGTAGCTATTAATACTGCACCTGCGATTCCAGGTTCAATTACAGGAGCTTCAAGTGTTTGTTCCGGTTCGACAGGAAATGCGTATTCGATTACTGCGGTTCTAGGAGCCACTAGTTATACATGGAGTGTTCCTGCGGGAGCAAGTGTTACCGCTGGTCAAGGAAATCCCTCTACAACAATTAGTTTAGGCGGGACATCTGGAAATATTACTGTTACTGCAACAAACGCTTGTGGAACTTCAGCAGGAAGTTCATCAGCAATCACAGTAAATGCAATACCATCAGCTCCAACAGTTTCGGTTGTTAACAACTGTGGAAATTCAGTGTTAACGGCAAGTGGTGCTGGTTCATTTACTTGGTCAACTGGAGCAACAACTGCTTCAATTACAGTTTCCGCCGGAACATTTACAGTTACTCAAACTGTCTCTGGGTGCACTAGTTCCAATGGTTCTGGAATTGCTAATCCATCTCCATCTCCATCTCCAGGTCCAGCAGTTCCAACAGTTTCCGTTGCGAACAATTGTGGTAATTCCGTTCTTACGGCAAGCACAACTGGCACCTTGTTATGGTCAACTGGCGAATCAAGCACTTCAATTACAGTTGCTTCTGCAGGAAATATTACGGTAACACAAACAGTTGCTGGATGTACAAGTGCACCTGCAAACGTTTCAACGGCACCTTTGACAATACCGCCTGCACCAGTTGTAAACGTAATCGATAGTTGTGGTATTTCTCTTTTATCTGCGAATGTTTCTGGAACTGTTTTATGGTCAACGGGTGCTTCAACTCCTAACATATATGCAAGTGCAGGAACATATACTGTAACGGAAACTAACGGTGGTTGTACTAGTCCTGATCAAACTGCTGTCGCTTCACCATTTGTTGGTCCCTCAGTTTCATTTACTCCTTTAGCGGATGTATGCATAAATACTCCAACTTTTGCCTTAAGCGGTGGTTCACCAGCCGGCGGAACATATAGTGGAGTAGGAGTCAATGCGAATCAATTTGATCCAAGTATTTCTGGAATTGGCACATTTATAATCACATACGATTTTACGGATAGCAATGGATGTTCCGATCAAAATCAACAAACAATTATTGTTGGATGTGCTGGAATAGAAGATCTTGAAGTTTCAAACACATTAATTTTCCCGAATCCAACCAATGGAATTTTCACCATTTCTACCTTAGGTCAGAGCATCAAGCAGGTAATGATATACGATGGTGCAGGAAGATTAGTCGCTGTTATAGATAACGATAAACTTTCTTCTGAAGTCGCAATTGATTTATCTGAATATGCTAGAGGTGTTTATTCAATAGAAATTAGAACGGACAATTCAAGTTCAAGAAATAGAGTAATACTCGCTGATTGATTGAAGGTATAAACAAAAAAGTGGGGAAGCGATTAATCGCATCCCCACTTTTTAATATCGTAGAGTTAAACCGTTATTTATAATCAATTTATTAAACCATTTTTAGAACATTCCTTATTCTACCGTTACAGACTTTGCCAAGTTACGCGGTTGATCAACATTACAACCTCTCATAACAGCTATGTGATAAGAAAGCAATTGGAAAGGTATAGTTGCTAACAATGGAACTAAATGTTCGTCTGTTTCAGGAATTTCAATTATGTGATCTGCAATCCCTTTTACGGTTTCATCACCTTCTGTAACGATAGCAATTATTTTTCCTTTTCTTGCTTTTACTTCTTGAATATTAGAAACTACCTTTTCATACGATGTACCTTTCGTTGCAATCACGAATACAGGCATTTCTTCATCGATTAAAGCGATTGGTCCATGTTTCATTTCAGCAGCTGGATATCCTTCTGCGTGGATATAAGAAATCTCTTTCAGTTTTAAGGCTCCTTCTAATGCAACTGGAAATGAACTCCCTCTACCAAGGTACAAGGCATTTGTAGCATCCTTATATTTCAAGGCAATTTCTTCAATAAGATCACTTTTGTCCAAAACGCGTTTCACTTTGTCGGGAATTGCTTCTAATTCAGCCAAAAGCGTGTGAAATTTTGATTCGCTTAACGTTCCTTTTTTATGCGCTAATGAAAGTGCCATTAGAGTTAAAACAGTAACTTGAGCAGTAAAAGCTTTTGTTGAAGCAACACCGATTTCAGGACCTGCATGGGTGTAAGAACCGGCATCTGTAATTCTCGAAACAGAAGAACCAACCACGTTACAAATACCTAAAATAGTTGCACCTTTTGATTTTGCTAGTTCTAAAGCCGCCATTGTATCAGCTGTTTCTCCAGATTGGGAAACGGCGATAACAACGTCATTTTCATTGATAATCGGATTTCTATAGCGGAATTCACTGGCATATTCTACCTCAACATTGATACGCGCTAAACCTTCAAATAAATATTCTCCTACTAAACAAGCATGCCATGAAGTACCGCAAGCTACCATCACAATTCGTTGTGAATTGATGATTTTCTGCTCATATTCTTTAATACCACCAAGGGAAACCCAACCTTCTTCCGCATTCAATCGTCCTCGGAAACAATCGCGTATTGATCTTGGTTGCTCATGAATTTCTTTCAACATAAAATGCTCGTAGCCACCTTTTTCAAGTGCTTCTAATTGCAATTCTAATTGTTGAATGTAAGGTGTTTTTTCTTGGTTTTTTATGTTAACTATTTTCAAGCCATCATTTAGGTCTACAATAGCAATTTCCTCGTCTTCTAAATACACAACACGCTTTGTGTATTCTACAATAGGAGTGGCATCAGAAGCTAAATAAAAATCGTTATCGGATCCAATGCCAACAACAAGTGGACTGCTTTTACGCGCAGCAACTAGTTGATTTGGATTGTCTTTCGACATTACTACAATAGCATATGCTCCGACAACATTTAATAACGCTAATCGCACAGCTTCTGACATTGTTACTTTTTCATTTTTACGAATATCATCGATCAAATGAACCAGCACCTCCGTATCTGTTTCGCTTCTAAATTCATAACCATTATTGATTAATCCTTTTCTCAGGGTATCATAGTTCTCAATAATTCCGTTGTGAATTAAAACAATATCCTTGTTTGTTGAATAATGAGGATGAGCATTAACGTCATTCGGTGCTCCATGAGTTGCCCAACGTGTATGCCCAATTCCAGCATGCCCTTTTAGATCAAAGTTTGCAGCATAATCTTCTAAATTGGAAACTTTTCCTTGGCGTTTATACAAATTGATTTCACCATCGTTCAACAAAGCAATACCTGCACTGTCATAACCACGATATTCTAATCTTTTTAATCCTTTTAAAATAATTGGATAAGCTTCCTTTTTCCCAATGTAAGCAACTATTCCGCACATAAAAATTAATATTCAGTGTAAGTAATAATCAATTGTGGTTTTTTCTTGTTCATTGTGTTTTGTCCATTAAAAACAATTCGATCTGCAGAAGTAATGAAATATCTTGGAGAAAAAATCAACTCTGAATTCGCCGTATTTCCAGTTACGACCGCTTGTATATAGGTTCTTAAATCAGCCTTAAAATGCTTTTTGAATTCATCGTATGAAGCTAGAATACCAATACTTGTTAATCCATTTGGATTTGATGAAGGTCGATTTGCTACTGAAAGATCAAAACCTGGAAGGTATTTAGCACCTGTTTGGTACTGAATCGGTAAATATAATTCAGCTTTGTGGATAACTGTTTTTTTACTGAAGTTTGCTAAACCAGGGATTTGAACAACAGCTCGACTTTTAAAGGCTTGGGCGTAATATTCAACCATCCCACTCACAGTATCATTGATTACAGTTTGAACTGGTTTTCCGCTATAGTCAATCTCGACATGGTTGAAATCAACACAGGAGGTATTAATAACAAAATCATATTTTTTTGAACTCCCGTCTTGGGTATAATAAATTGTCATTTTTGACAAGGGATCATTCATGTTAAAATAGAAGATTCCTCCATTTCCACTTGCTTGAGGTCCATTTGTCGTCCTGACTCTTAGTCCTTTAAAATATTCTAAGAATGCATCATTAGATGCGAATGCTACTCCTGTCGAAGCCTCCGCAATTAAATCTGATGCTAATGAATTTTTTAATCGAATGCGCAATTGTGTTTCAACTGTATCAAGTCCAATAACAGTTACCGCGGAAGGGTCAGGGGTAATGGTTTCATATCCTGGCTCGATTAAATTCGTGCTTGAAGTTGTTAAACTTGAAAAGGCATAGTACATTGAATCAGCAGAAAGTGATTCTGTAATTTCGTTCACTTCAAGTGTCAACGGGTTGAAATCGCCATAACTACCTGCATATTCCAATCCTAAGATTAAACTATCTACTACAATTGCTCCACCACTAAAATTTGGATTCACACCGGAAAGTCTAAACTGAGTATAGAAACTAGCATCCATTTCACCAAATTTAGGATCGTTGTAATTTCCTAAAACTGCATACACGGGATCTTTGGTAATAACAGAATCGTCTTCTATGGTGAAAGTGATTAATTCAAATGTGTCGACAGAGGTAGAATTTAGTAATTGATTTGGATCTAAATTGTTCAATCCTAAATTAGTTTCCTTTTTCTTACACGAAACGATTAAAAAAAGTGCTAATAAAAAAGTAGCGGAAAGTGTAATTACCTTCCGCCACGAATAACGTTGTATACGATTCATCTTATATGAGTACAGTTTCTTCAATTACTTTATCAAAAAACTCAGACAATGCTTTAGTTTGCTGCTCTTCCGGCACAAAATCTAATTTCAAGCAATTAGCTTCATCAAATATTGCACGCAACTCAGGGCTTATCTTTTCAGTACCAACGTTAATTCCGTCAGCATATTTTGCAATCACACGTGTTATATTTTCATAACTTGTGTCATCCTTGAATTGAGCAACTAATTCATCATCAAAGCCGTCAAATTTAAGTTTTTCCGAAAATCGAGAATCCCAATCTTTGTTAAACCCTTCGTCATAGATACTATAAACCACTTTTGTATCAGCAAAATGTGGATCCTTACTATATAATTTCTTGATGTACAAGGCCATTAAAGAAGTCATCCACCCATGACAATGTATCACATCGGGTTGCCATCCTAATTTTTTAACTGTTTCTAAAACTCCTCGACAGAAAAACATTGAACGTTCGTCATTGTCTTCGTAGTAATTCCCGTCTTCATCTGCAACTGTGCATTTTCTCTTGAAATACTCATCGTTATCAATAAAGTAAACTTGCATTCTTGCTGATGAAATTGACGCAACTTTTATTATCAAGGGATGATCGGTATCATCAATAATTAAATTCATTCCTGATAGGCGAATGACTTCATGAAGTTGATGCCTTCTCTCATTGATACATCCGAAACGAGGGGTAAATACTCGAATTTCTTTACCAGCTTCTTGCACTCCTTGTGGAAGCGTTCGTGCGTTGTGCGAAATTTCGGATTTGGGTAAGAAAGGGAAGATCTCTTGCGAGATAAAAAGTATTTTCTTTTTCTCCATGAATTTTTATATTCGTAAAAACACTACAAAAATATAGAAAAAAAAGCGCAACTTCAACAAAAAGGAATAGTTTTGTCTGCTTACGTCAAAATAATCCATGGACGATAGAACGGTTTTTACTTCACGACAAGAGATTGAAATTGCAATTTCAGCAGCAAGACAGCTCGGAATGAGAATCGGCTTTGTACCAACTATGGGGGCCTTGCATGAAGGACATCTCGCTTTAGTTCAACGAGCAATGCAAGAATGTGAGTTTGTTATTCTTAGTATTTTCGTCAATCCAAGCCAATTTAATAATTCAAAAGACCTCGAACATTATCCAAGAATGTTAGATAAGGACATGAATAAACTAAAGGATTTTAGAAATCTTATCGTTTTTGCACCAACGGTTGATGAAGTTTATCCACCAAATGACCAATTTCCTGGAGTTTATTTAGAAGGTTTAGATACTGTTTTAGAAGGTGAATTCAGACCAGGTCATTTTCATGGAGTTGTTCATGTGGTATTCAATTTATTTCAAATTGTAAATCCTGATTTTGCCTATTTTGGTTTAAAGGATTTTCAACAGGTCGCCATCATTCAACACATGGTGCGTCTGTTAAAATTAAAAATTGTTATTGTTCCTTGTCCTACGCTTAGAGAGAAAAGTGGTCTAGCAATGAGTAGTCGGAATTTGCGTTTATCAGATGAAGAGAAAGTAGATGCCTTAATTATTTTTAAGACCTTGAAGCTGATGATTGAAAAGGCAAATCACTTGTCTCCCAAGGAAGTGTCTGAAGATGCCAAGGTGTTTTTCAATTCAAGTAAGTTGAAATTGGAGTATTTAGAGATAGTAGATCCACAAAGTTTACAGAAATTGACAAATAACTGGGTAAATGGAGCTGTTTGTTGCATTGCAGCTTTTTGCGGGGATGTGAGATTGATAGATAATATGACTGTAAAATCATGATTTATTGGGTTTTTAAGTTTTCCTCTTTTTTACAATTCTAAAATAAGCGACTTTTCGAAGTAAAATAGCATTACATTTGTCCCGAATTTTTTGTAAAATGTTGATACAAGTAGTAAAATCTAAAATCCATAGGGTTAAAGTCACGCAGGCTGACCTAAATTACATCGGTAGTGTAACTATTGATGAGGAATTAATGGATGCTTCGAACTTAATCGAAGGTGAGCGCGTTCAAATTGTCAATATCAATAACGGTGAGCGATTCGAAACCTATGTAATAAAGGGCGAACGAAAAAGTGGTACTATTTGTTTGAATGGTCCAGCAGCTAGAAGAGTAGCTATGGGTGACATCATCATTATTATTGGTTATGGTTATATGGATTTCGAAGAAGCTAAAAACTTTAAACCATCATTGGTCTTTCCAAACGAAGAAACTAATTTAATTGATTAATGCTAACAAAGAAGGCCATAGGGACATTATTAAAAACAGTTTTACCGCTGTTATTAGGAGTCTATCTATTTTGGTATTTCTTTTCAAGTATGACTGCGGAATCTAAAACTCTTTTCTACAAAGCTATCCGCGAAGCAAATTATTTCTGGATTTTTCTTTCACTTCTTTTAGGTGTTGTGGCTTACTTTTCTAGAGCCTATCGATGGAAATATGTTCTAGAGCCTTTGGGTTATGAAACGAAGTTTTGGCATCGTTATCATGCTGTAATGATAGGTTACTTGATCAATCTAACGATACCAAGAGCTGGAGAGGCTTCCCGTTCAGCAATGTTATACCGCTCTGATGGCGTTCCTTTTACTACTTCATTTGGGACAATTATCGCTGAACGAGCAGTTGATTTTGTGGTTTTGTGCTCAATTGCTTTGTTAACGGCATTTTTAGGATACAATGATTTTATAGAAATAAAACATCTTATTGAAGTACAATTTGGTGGTGTAGATGGGGATGCCCAGTATGGATTTCCATGGAAGCTTATTGTATATGGAATCTTTTTTCTTGGATTGCTAATCGTGGCCTATTTCTTTATTTTTAAACAAGCTTTTCGAAATAAGTTTATTGAATTCGCTAAAGAAATAATTGCTGGTCTATTTTCCATTTTTCGTTCACAATTTCCATTTTCATACTTGTTTCACACGGCTGTTATTTGGATTTGTTATATCGCCATGTTCGCCGTTTCCTTTCAAGCCCTTGATGAGACATCTGCCATGTCGGCAAATGCTATTTTAATCGCTTTTATAGCTGGTTCATTGGGAATTACTTTTACAAATGGTGGCATTGGCACTTATCCTTTGCTGGTAGGTTTGGTCGTCGCTTATTATATTGGTGACGAGCATGAGAACGCCCAAGCAGTGGGAAATGCGTTAGGATTGTTAATGTGGGCTTCACAAACGATATTAATGATTATCTTGGGCTTAGTTTCGATGGCACTCCTGCCTAAGAATTTTACTAAAGAAGAAAAGAATGAGCCGATTGACATTTCTGCAGAATAAAATTATTGAGTTAGATGACGCAAAGCGAATGCTTGCAATGTGGAGAATGAAAGGGGATAAAATCGTCTTTACGAATGGTTGTTTTGACATTCTGCACAAAGGTCATGTCACCTATTTAGCAGAGGCGGCTGAGGAAGGGACTCGTTTAGTTATTGGCTTAAACACGGATTCATCTGTTCGTTCACAAGGAAAAGGTGAGAATCGACCAATAAATGATCAGGATGCAAGAGCATTGGTTATCGCAGCTCTTGGTTTTGTCGATTTAGTGCTCTTTTTTGATGAACAAACACCAATTCAGTTGATTAATGAACTTCTGCCAGATGTATTGGTGAAAGGAGCTGATTATGATCCGAATGAAACGGACCCGAATTCAAAAAAGTTTATTGTGGGATCAGATATCGTAAAAGCAAATAGAGGAAAGGTAATTGCCATTCCTTTAGTGGATGGATATTCGACAACATCCATCCTTGCTAAGGGTAAAAAGTAAATTTATATTTTTGCTCTAAATCCACCACCATCACCCATGTTAAAGCGGAGGAATAATTCAAAACCACCTCTTGATCTTGATACTTGTGATAAGGAAGAAATATTGATGTCATAGGCGAATCCTGCAGAGAATTGATCGTATTCAAACATTAATTTCCCAACCATTGCGTCCTTTAAACGTCCAAATAAACCGATATAAAGTGCCATTGGACGTGTAAATCCTGTACTTCTTGATCCTTCATGTAAATTGTATTTGTAGTTGGCTCCAAAGTATATTTCTTGCGCTGATTTTTGTCGTTGATAGTAAATTCCAGGTAAAATGGAACCACGTGTATTCGCAATACCAATGTTCGCATTTACGAAACCAGAAATACGCATGTATAATTTTTCTTCACCGTTGTTGATGTAAGAATAGTTTGGTCTGTTCACATGATAAAATGCGATGCCACCATTAAACATTCGCTGTTTATTCTGATTCATATAACCTGCGCCATTTTTGTATGTGTAAACTAATCCTGCACCAGCATCGAAAAACGAAAAGCTAGGCGAAATAAATACTTCTCCACTCGATATATTTGGATTATAGGCATTTCCATCATATTGACTGGCCCATTTCCCTCCTTCAGGCGAAATTGACCGCTGACCGAAGCCAGAATAAATTCCTAGACCCAATGTACTTGATTTATCTAGAATTAAATGGTAGGCCAAGTTAAGATTAACATTATTCGTGTTTACTTTTAAATCGCCTGATTGATCATTGTAAAAGTTAATTCCACCAGCTATAATTCCGCTTTTATTGCGTTTGTTTTCATTGAATCTTCCGTCAAATGAAGCAGCAATGGTTTTATACGGTTCTGCAACACTATTCCATTGGCTTCTATAATTAACAATTCCTTGCAAAGGTCCATTTGCCCCAGCCAAAGCAGGATTTAAAGTCATAGGAGAATATTCCATGTGCGAAAAGTGAACATCTTGAGAAGAAGCGTTGAAACCTAATCCTAGAAGACCAAAATAAAGACTAATTCGTATTAATTTTTTCATAATTCTAGTTTTATCTTACAATAGTTAAGTTCCCAGATTCTTCAACCTCAGTTCCATCAAATAAAACTGCATAAATTTTATATGCATATACGCCTGAGTTTACGGGCTTGTCCTTGTACAATCCGTCCCAACAAATGGTGTTATCAGTTGTTTCGAAGACTTTTTCACCCCAACGATTATAAACTGCGTAGTTCAATTCGGCAATACATCCTCCAAGTACACATAAAACATCGTTTGCACTTGGACCAGATCCATTTGGTGAGAAAACTGTTGGAATAAATATTTCACCACAATCAATAGGCACATAAATACTCACCAAAGCAGTACCAACGCATCCATTCACATCTGATCCTGTAACAGTATAAGTGGTTGAAGTAAGAACTGTGGCAATTGGATTTGAAATATCTGTTGCAGTCAATCCAGTAGCAGGCGACCAAGTATAATTTGTCGCACCACTTGCATTTAATTGAACGGATTCACCTGCGTTGATTGTTGTCGAAGCGGGTGTTGCAATAATTGTCAATGTTCCACTTGTTGAAATCACATAGTTTTCAGTAATCGTACAACCATTTCCGTCTGTTACATCAAGCGTATAGTTGCCAATTGAAAGTCCACTAATACTTGCGCTTGTTTCCCCATTTGGCGACCAATTATAAGTGTAAGAGCCATCGCCGCCACTAACAGCGGTAGCAATTTGACCTAAAGAAGTTCCACATATAATATCTGTTATCGTTTGAGTTATTACAATTTGTGTAGGTGATCCAATCACTACATTTACAGATCCAACACATCCTTGATCATCCGTAACTGTAGCCGAATATGTTCCAGCAATTAAGTTTGTAGCAGTTAATCCTGTTCCACCAGTTGGTGACCAAGCATACGTTAATGGTGCCGTTCCTCCAGTTGCACTGATTGTTGCACTACCATCGTTTTCACCAAAACATGAAACATCTGTTGATGCAGCTAATGTAACAGTTGGACCTCCAATTGAGGTAACTACAATATTTATTGTTTCAGTACATAAATTTTGATCTTGAACGGTTATAGAATATGAACCTGCTGAAATATTCGTCGCGTTTGCTGATGAACTGACATTCGGTAACCAAGTATAAGTTAAAGTACCCGTTCCACCTGAAGCATTTACAGCAGCTGAGCCATCAGAAACACCACAGTTTGCTGGGTTAATTGTGCCTGCAGATAATAACAAATCACTTGGTTGACCAATTATTACAGTTGTTGAATTTGAACAACCACCTTGATCAGTTACAGTAACGGTGTAGGTATTTGCTGAAAGTGTATTTTGTGTTGCACCTGTCAAACCGCCTGGCATCCAGTTATAAGTGAGTGTTCCAGTCCCTCCACTTCCAGCAACGGTTGCTGAACCATTCGCACCTGCAAAACAACTAACATCTGTTGAATTTGAAAGCGATATAGAAGGTCCACCGCTAGATGATACAGTTGTGTTTCCAGTGACTTGGCAACCATTTCCATCAGTCACCAAAACAGAATATGCACCTGAAGCTAAATTCGTAGCTGTTGCCCCAGAGCCACCAGTTGGAGACCAAACGTACGTATAGGAAGTTGTACCACCTGCTGGCGTTGCGCTTGCCGTTCCATTGTTTGAGCCACAAGTGGCAGGTGTATTTGACATAGCGACAGACAGAACAGCAGCAGGTTGTGTAATCGTAACCGATCCTGTTCCTGGACAACTATTCGCATCTACCACATTAACTGTGTATGTGCCAGCAGCAAGACTAGATTGGGACGCTCCATTTAAACTCCCTGGCAACCATGTATATGTATAAGTGGCTGCACCACCTGTCGCATTTACTGTGGCCGATCCAGTGCTATTTCCAAAGCATGCAACATTTGTTTGTGAACTAGTACTTAAATTAATTGTTGGACAAGGAATTGAGCCACAAGCTGGTAAACCAGTTGCATTGTTAAGTAATAATGTTGTGCCAATTCCATCCACAATTTGTACGGGATATGAACTCACCGTTTGAGTTGGTCCTGTTCCAAATGAAGTCCATACTGTAGAAGCGCATGTTGTTCCAACACTACATGAAATATAAAGTGGACCGAACATTGTCGCCACTCCGCCACAAGCTACACATGTCGCTTGACTATTGATTGGAGTATTTACAATTGTCGAATTTGACCAAGTATAGACTGGTGTTCCATTTGAAACAGTCAAGGTGCCATTGGTTTCAACACAAACAGCTAAGGTCGCACATGGACTTACGATTACAGTTATTGTTTCAGAACCACATGCCAAGGTATAAGTTATTGAATGTGTGCCGGCTCCTGCAGTTGCGGGATTAAATACACCAGAAGCATTTACTCCAGGACCAGCCCAAGTTCCACCTGCTGAAGCTGTTGTTAAAGAAATAGGTGAATCTGTAACACAAAGATTTTCGGGAATACAAATTGTTGCATCACAACATGTTGCTGCTATTGGAGCACAAGCTGAAGCAGCAAACGATTGAACGCCACCTGAACGTGTTCCTGAAGAGGATGTTCCAGTTCCGCCACAGGCAATGATATCTCCAGCTAAACTAACAACAACATCATATACTTTAAAACTTGTTGCATAAAATGCTTGTTGTACCAAAGTGGAGTTGAATTTGTAAACACCAGTTGTTGATCCTACATAAATGTTTCCGCAGTTATCTATGTCAATTCCACTATTTGTAACCTGATTACCACTTAAGAAAACATTGTTATATCCCCCAGCTGGTATAGCAACAGTGGCTAAAATTGCACCTGTAGTAAGTGATCTTTTTTGTAATTGATTCCCTCGATGGGTGTAAACAGCATTCACATCTGCACGAATAGACATTATTCCAGCATTGTCGTATCTGAAGTCTTCACATTTGTATCCATAACCCATTCCATGGTCATTCTTATAGAAGCTTGAACTGTTATTTGGACATAAGTTGAAGTTATCATTCATGTAACCAATCGTGTCATGGGTCATGAAATAATACTTTCCATTTGGACCAGCAGCAATTGATCTCACTTCTTCAAGATTTGGTGGAATTGCTATTGTAGGTCCATTGGAAATGAATTGCTCATTGTTGATATTTAGAGTACTTGTGTTAACATCATAAATTACGGCGTCCAGCACAGGAGGAAAAACGGTGCCACCTGTCCCCCCAATGATTAAACCTGTTTGGTCACAGTTAAAGGCAATTGTCCAAAATTCTGCACTTGAAATAATTCCTCCCGGACTTGCATTGTTTAGTAGCATAGCTCCAGCAGCACTAACTTTTTGTATTTGGGCGACTGATCCAGCTGTAACATAGGAGATTCCTGTCAAAGCAACCGCAAATGTTCCTAACCAAACATTTGATGTATCATAAGGTGTATTGTAAGTCCATTGAAGAGCACCAGTAGAATTGTATTTCAAAATTTGCATTGGCATAATACCTCCAAGAATATAAACGTTTCCTGCTCCATCTTTTTCTACTTCCCAAACAACGTCCCAATTGGTATTGAATGCAGGTGTTTGTGTCCATGGATCAATTACGATAGTTTGTGAATTGTCATAATTGCCCAATGAAAAACGAATGGTATTTTGTTCTTGTTTGAAGGTCGAAGGTATAATTTGGTCAATCCCTCCTTGGTAGAAGGTGATGGGTGCATGATCGATGATTGAACCAAATTCCGTAGGTATATTAATTTCTCCTTCCAACAGTGAAATATCTCTATCAAAAACCATTGCAACCTCTGAAGGATTTGCTCCTGGACGAACAATAATCGCATATTTAATGCCTATTTCTGGGTGAACAACATATTCTATATCGATATTTGGATAAATATTCGAGTAGGTAAGTTTTTTAAATGCTTTAGCCTTGGAAACAGCAATATATTCACCACTGGTATTTTTTACAGAATAGTTATGATAATCTGTAGTGATTTCAGATCCGATAAGATGTGTTTGTAGTGATGGATTTAACCATTGCATATTAACAACATCTTGCTTGAACATGAACTTACCGACTAATTTTTCTTTTGATTTATGATCCCCAATAGATGCAACAGGAGAATTCATTATGCGCTCACGTTCAGCCCGAGGAATTTTTCGTGCTTCGAGAAAATTATAGGAAATACCTTTATTTCCAAACAAAATACGCGTTGAACCAAAATCAACTGCATATTCAATTTTACCTGTATAACTAGTTTCGAATTCATCGAATTGACCTAGGTTTTCAATAAATGTTTTACTTTTTGAATAGTCAGCAGTCCATGATTGAATGTCAGAAACTTGAGCAGAAACTTGAGAAAAAACAAAAAGAAACGTAATGATTTGAAGAAATTTCATGATGTATAGTTTAATCATTAGAATAACTATTAATCATCAAGTAAAAAATGCAGTAGTAGCAAGTTAACTTGATGATTATTAGGTTCAACAAAAATAAGAAACTATATCATTGGTTTTTGAGGGGCTAGCCCCTCAAAGCATTCTTACTAATAGATTAAATAAGGGAACTTCCTGTCATTTCTGTTGGTTGCTTAATTTGCAATCTTGAAAGAATAGTCGGAGCAACATCAGCTAAAACCCCATCCTTTAAATCGACCTTATCCGGAGTAACAAGTACCACAGGGACAGGATTTAAAGAGTGAGCGGTATTTGGACTTCCATCTAAATTTATGGCATGATCTGCATTTCCGTGATCAGCAATAATCAAAAATTCATAACCAGCTTTTAAACCAGTTTCAACAACAGTTTTTAAACAAGAATCTACGGTTTCGACAGCTTTTATTATGGCAGAATAAACGCCCGTGTGTCCAACCATATCCGGATTAGCGAAATTAAGACAAATGAAATTAGGCTTTTTAGTTTCTATGAGATGAACAATTGAATCCCTTACTTCCCATGCACTCATCTCTGGCTGCAAATCATAAGTTGCTACTTTAGGAGATTGGACCATGATTCGATCTTCACCTTCGAAAATAGTTTCACGACCACCACTAAAAAAGAAGGTAACATGTGGATATTTTTCTGTTTCCGCAATTCGAACTTGCGATTTACCCGCTTTTGCTAATACTTCACCAAGTGTCATCGAAAGATTGTCTTTTTCGAAAATCACCTTGATCCCCTTAAAGGTGACATCGTAATTATTCATAGAATAATAGTGCAAATATAAAGGCGACATGTTGTATTCAGGAAATGCGGTTTGCGTAAGAGCAGTAGTAATTTCTCTTGGTCGATCTGTTCTAAAGTTAAATGAGATTACAACATCGCCGTTTTCAATTATGGCTAAAGGTTTTCCATTTTCTTCAATTACACAAGGCTCAACGAACTCGTCGGTAACATTGTTCTTGTAGGACGATTCCAATGCGCTAAGAGCTGATGCAAAGGCTTTCCCTTCTCCTTTAACCATTAAATCGTATGCTTTTCTAATACGTTCCCAACGATTATCTCGGTCCATTGCAAAATATCGACCGACAATGGAAGCAATTTTACCCGTACTCGATTTTAGTTTATTTTCTAGTTCTTCAATGAAGGAAAATCCACTTTTCGGATCACAATCGCGGCCATCGGTAAAAGCATGAATGAATACTTCTGTCAATCCGTAAGTTTTCGCCATTTCACATAAAGCATAAAGGTGTTCTTGATTACTATGAACGCCACCCTTAGAAACGAGTCCAATAAAATGCAATTTGACACCTCGTTCTTTAGCTGTTTTCATTGCATCCATCAAGACTTGATTTTTAAAAAAATCGCCTTCACGGATTGACTTATTGATGCGTGTTAATTCTTGATAGACGATTCTTCCTGCACCAATATTCATGTGACCTACTTCAGAGTTTCCCATTTGACCTTCGGGTAAACCAACATTCTCACCACATGTTTTTAAACTTGCATTTGGATACGTACTTAACAAGCTATCCATAAATGGCGTGTTTGCATTAAATATGGCATCTGATTTAGATTGGTCGCCAATTCCCCAACCATCCAGAATAATTAATCCTATGTTATTTGTCATTTTTAAGAATTATTTCAAAGTTGGCGCCGTTTGGCATATTATTTTTATAGGTGATTTCGCCTTTCATTAGTCGAACGAATTCTGCAACAATAAAAAGACCTAAACCGCTGCCTTTTTGAGAACGAATTTCTTCAGATTCAACACGGAAAAATTTGGAAAAAATTTCTTTGGAATTCTCTTTCGTAATTCCAGGTCCATTATCCTTCACACCTAAAATAATAACAGCGTTTGAACTTTTCAAATATATTTCAATTCTACTCGTCGCACCACCATATTTAATGGCGTTTTCAATTAAGTTGTTGAACACTGTTTCAATTAAGAATCCATCACTTTGAATTTTAATTAATGGTGAAATTTCTTGAACGATATCTTGCTTAGGATTGAATTTTTTAAATCGATTGGCAATGTTTTCAAGAAGATTACTAAGGTCAACTTCTTCCTTCACCATTTGCAAAGAATTATTTTCAATTCGTGAAGCGTTCAGGATGTTATCAATCATCAATGCTAAGCGATCGTTTTCAGATAAAGCTTTTTGAACAATTTCTTGTTTTTGCTCATTGGTTAATTCACGCTTTCCGATGGTTTGAAGAAATAACTTATTAGCAGCAATAGGCGTTTTTAATTCATGGGTGACAGAAAGAAGAAAATTCTTTTGTCGCTCTGCGAGTTTTAAATCTTTCCGAATAGAGCTTTGAATTTTCCAAAATCCAAGAATCAAAAGTAAGAAGAATACGAGCCCTTCCCCGATAATCATCAGCACACGTTTAGGTAATTTACCTTCGTCACCACTTAATTCTTGAGTAAGTTCGATGAGGTGATATCCCCACCAAAGAAATTGGAGTACGACATATACAGCGAGAATATACAGAATTATCGTTGTTTGTCTTTTCATTCTTTACAAAATTAATACGCTCGTTCGTTCTTACCTTCTACCCAATTCATGAATGCGCGATTCACTACTTTGTTTCCGCCCGGAGTAGGATAATTTCCAGTAAAGTACCAATCACCTAAGTTATTTGGACAAGAAACATGAAGATTTTCAACCGTTTGATAGACTATTTCAACCTTCGCGTTAATGGCTGGTGGAGTTAACATTTCAGCAATTTTTGCAGAAACTTCTTCATTCGTAAAAGGTGCATATATCTCTTTTACATAATTGCGTATGAGTTCCTTCGGTAAGTTTGCTTGTTCCTTACATTTGGCATACACATCTTGGATAATATGTTCTCGACCAGTTTCTTTTAATAAATTTATGGTTGCTTCGAATGCTATGAAATCACCCATTTTTGCCATGTCAATACCATAACAATCTGGGAATCTAATTTGTGGCGCTGATGAAACTACGACAATTTTTTTCGGGTCTAAACGATCTAATATTCTTAGAATACTTTGTTTAAGTGTTGTGCCTCGAACAATACTATCATCAATAACGACAAGATTATCTTGATGACGTTTGACACTTCCATAAGTAATATCATAAACATGAGCAACTAAGTCATCACGGGATTCATCTTGTGTTATGAAGGTTCTTAACTTGGCATCTTTAATGGCAATCTTTTCAATGCGAGCGCGCTGGTAGATTATTTCACTTATTTGAGCATCTGTTGGATTGGCTCCTAATGCGCGAATTTGTTTGAATTTGCGATCATTCAAATAATCTTCCAATCCTTTGATCATGCCATAGAATGAAACTTCAGCCGTATTCGGTATAAACGAAAATACAGAATTGTCTAAATCGTGATCAATTGCATCAAGTACCTGTGGGACAATCATTTTACCAAGTTGCTTTCGTTCCTTGTAAATTTCAATGTCATTTCCTCGAGAAAAATAGATCCGTTCAAAAGAACATTTTAATGGTTGAACATCTGGTTGGTTAATTAAGGTCTCTGTAACCTGTCCGTTTTTCTTAATGATTAAAGCATATCCAGGTGTTAATTCTCGAATTTGCTCACTTTTTAAGTTGAATGCAGTCTGAATAACAGGACGTTCTGAAGCAACACAACAAATTTCGTCATCTTCATACCAATATGCAGGACGAATTCCAGCAGGATCCCTTAGAACAAAAGCATCACCATGACCAAATAAACCGGCCATTGCGTATCCACCATCCCAATCTTCTGATGCTCTTTTCAAAATGCGTTCAACATCCAATGTTTCAGCAATTTTCGAATAGATATCAGCATTGCTATATCCCAATTTTTTGTATTGAGCAAACATTTCTTCGTTTTCATTATCCAAAAAATGTCCAATTTTTTCTAGAACTGTAACAGTATCTGACTTTTCTTTTGGATGCTGTCCAACCTCAACAAGTACGTCGAATAATTCATCAACATTTGTCAAATTGAAATTCCCTGCAACAACTAAATTTCTGGTAATCCAATTATTTTGTCTCAAAAAAGGGTGGCAACTTTCAATAGAATTCCTACCGAATGTGCCATAACGCAAGTGACCTAAAAATAATTCACCAGTAAATCCTGCATGTTTTTTCAAGTATTCAACATCTTTTAATTTACTTGGATCTTCTTCTCCTATTTGCTGAAAACGCTCGTTTATATAGTCGAAAATGTCTTGTATTGGTTTATTGTGAATGGAACGGTAACGTGAAATATACCGCTCACCTGGTTGCATGTCTATTTTAATATTGGCAACACCAGCTCCATCTTGACCGCGATTAATTTGCTTTTCCATTAATAAATGGAGCTTATTCAAGCCATAGAAAGCCGTTCCGTATTTGTCCAGGTAAAACTGAAGAGGTTTTTTTAAACGTATAAGTGCTATTCCGCACTCGTGTTGTATTGCATCACTCATCGACGATAGAAGAATTGAGGTGCAAAGTTACGTTTTTATTGAACCGATTAAGTGAAAAATTTGTGAATATTTATTCACCAAAAAAGCAACCAAACTGTGTTTAAATGAGTTTAGTAGGTATAACGATATGTGAACAAGCTATTATATTGATTATCCGGTAGCTAAGTTTTAATTGAAATGTTGTAAATTCGAACTGAATGAATCGATTGAAATTTATACTTGTATATGTCATGCTTTGTGTTAATAGCACTTTGCAGGCGCAAGAGGTATGGATGATTCCGAACAAGGGACAATGGGATGAACGAATAGTTTACAATATTGAACTCATTAATGGAAACATGTTTATTGAGAAAGATGGCTTTACCTACAGTCTTTCTGATATTCGATCAAAAATTGGTCACAATCATGATGCTGAAGAAGAACACCATGAGGATGAAATAATTCAAGCCCATGTCATAAAATCGAAATTTTTAGGATCAAATTGGCAAGGAAAAGCGTTTGTTAAAGATTCGTCGATTCATTACAGTAATTATTTTTTGGGAAATGATCAGAGCAAGTGGAAATCAAAAGTGCACGGATACTCCTATGTAACAATGAAAAACTTGTATCCCGGAATTGATCTTGTCTTGGATGGTAAGAGTAAACAACTAAAGTATAGTTATCTTGTAACTGCAGGACATTCACCTACTTCTATTCAGTTAGAATTTACTGGTTCAGATCGAGTGTGGATTGATGATGAAGGAGTTTTACATATTAATAATCGTTTCGGTGAAATCAAGGAAAGTGCCCCAATTGCTTGGACAATAAAAGAAGGAAAGAAGAAATCGGTTAATTGCCAATTTGCCATTAATAGTAATGTTGTTTCTTTTAATTTTCCGAATGGTTATGACCAATCGGCTGAATTAGTTATAGACCCAAGTTTGACGTTCTCTACGTTTACAGGTTCAATCGTTGATAATTGGGGGTTTACGGCAGCTCCTGACGCAAATGGAAATTTATTTGCTGGAGGAATTGTTTTTGGAACTGGTTATCCTCTTACTTCTGGTGCTTTTGATCTCTCGTTCAATGGAGGCACTGGATCTTTCCCGATTGATGTTGGAATTACTAAATTCAATGCAACAGGAACATTACTTTTGTATTCAACTTATTTGGGTGGTAGCGGCAATGAAACACCTCAAAGTATAATTTCTGCACCAAATGGAGATTTGTTTATTTATGGGGTGACATCATCACCAAATTTCCCGATGGCAGGAACACCTTATGATCCAAGTTTTAATGGTGGCCCAGATGTTACAGAGAATTCATTAAATTTTGTAGGTTCAGATATTTATGTGGCAAGATTAAATGCAGCAGGAACAAATTTAATTGCCTCGACATACATTGGTGGGTCAGATATAGATGGCTTAAATCGAAATGCTTTGCAATTCAATTATGGAGACCAATTTCGTGGCGAAATAGTCGTCGATGCAGCACTGAATGTTTATGTAGCTTCTTCAACTTATTCTGGTAATTTTCCAGTTGTTGGAGGGATGCAAGGAGGAATTGCAGGTACGCAAGATGCAGTGGTTTTTAAAATGCCTGCTTCCTTAAGCTCCTTATCTTGGAGTACTTTTTTTGGTGGGACAGGAAATGAAACAGGAAATGCTTTGCAATTGGCAAGTAATGGCAATGTTTATTTTACAGGAGGCACAACTTCTTCTAATCTCCCCATCACCATTGGTCTTGATTTGACTGCCAATGGAGGACTTTCTGATGGATATGTTGCTCAACTGAATGGCACAAATGGTTCTTTTATCTCTGGAACGTATATGGGCTTTAATGAATATGATCAAGCATATTTCGTGCAATTGGATATCGATAATAAAGTATATGTTTTCGGTCAAACTCAGACTGCCTGGCCAATTACACCTGGAAAATATGGTGTTGCTAATTCAGGCCAGTTTATTCAAAAATACAATGCTGGATTGACAGCAATTGAGTGGACTACCATGATAGGTGCAGGAACGGGGAATGTGGAAATTTCTCCCACTGCCTTTTTGGTTTCTGACTGTTATGACATTTATCTTTCGGGTTGGGGCGGAGTTTTGAACGCAAATGCTAGCGTGAGTCAGGCAGTAAACTCTTCAACGAATGGTTTTCAAGTTACCGCCGATGCTTTTCAGCTAACAACGAATGGAAGCAATTTTTACATTGCTGTTTTAACGCAAGATGCAGCAGCACTGGAATACGCAACCTTTATGGGAGGTTTAACAAGTAGTAGTAACCATGTGGATGGCGGAACAAGCCGTTTCGATAAGTCGGGTAGAATTTACCATGCCGTTTGCGGTGGTTGTGGTGGAAATGATTTTGGATTTACAAGTACTCCAGGTGTTTGGTCACCCAGCAACCCAAGCTCCAATTGTAATTTAGCTGCCTTTAAATTTGAATTAAATACAATTGAAGCAATAGTTGCGGATCCTGAGCCCTTGATTTGTATGCCTGATCCTGTTATTTTTGATAACAATAGTGCCAATGGAAATACTTTTTTCTGGGACTTTGGTGATAATACAACTTCAAATGAAGTAAATCCTACGCATTTTTATGCTGGACCTGGTGATTATACTGTTACCTTAGTTGTTACAGATTCAAACGGTTGTTTTACACCGGACTCTGTTATTTTTATTATAAATATTGGTGATTTTCAAGGTGGCATTGTGCAACCAAATGGTGCAATTTGTCCAGGTGATGCGTTCCAATTAGAAGCTTTTGGGGGTGCTATCTATGCTTGGACACCTGCAAATGTTTTGGATGACCCTACTAGCTCAACCCCAATAGCCGTTTTAGATGTAACAACAACTTTTACCGTAATCGTGTCAGATAGTTGTGGAGCAGATACATTGCAAGTTACCGTTCCAGTTTTGCCTTTTAATCCAGTTATGGCAAATGATACTTCTATTTGTATTGGTAATTCAACTCCTATATGGGTATCTGAAGGTTTAACGTTTGTTTGGACTCCTGCGGCAACGTTGGACAACGCTTCAATTCAATCACCAATTGCTACTCCGACTGTTTCAACCACCTACTTTGTGGAGGCAATTTCAATTGATGGCTGTTCCTATTTTGATTCGGTTCGAGTTGATGTTTATTACGACCCTCCCGTTCCTGTCATTCCAGACCAGTTGGAGCTTTGTTTGGGTTCTTCTGTGACAATTACTGTTTCAGGTGCGGAAACATATTTATGGAGCCCTAATGTTTTGATAAATACAGTGCTTGGCCCCACAGTTATTGTTAGTCCAGTTAATAATATGACTTATTATTGTGATTTTACAAATGCATGTGGGACCATTTTGGATAGCGTGTTAATCAATATTATCCAAGCCAATATTCTGGCGGGTAATGATACAATTATTTGTCCTGGTCAAATTGCTTATTTATGGGCTGATGGCGGCACTAATTATTCTTGGTTTCCTCAATCTTCGATTTTAAATTCTCCATACAGTGCTAATGTAAATGTTCGACCATCTGTAAATACACTTTACAGTGTTATTGGTATCGACCAATTTGGATGTATAGATACTGCTTTTGTACAAGTAGATTTATTCCCCCAACCCTTTATACAAACTTCACCAGATGTTCAAGCAATGTATGGTGATATTGTTCAGTTGTCTGCAACTAGCACAACTACGGGTACTTATGTTTGGTCACCAGTTGAATTCTTAAGTTGTGTTACCTGTCAAAGTCCGACAACTTCACCGAATCAAAATGTAATCTTTACAGTAACTTATACAGATGCGAATGGTTGTTCAGCATCTGATGACGTGCGTGTTTCTTATGAGCCTTTTGTATATATACCAAATACTTTTACTCCAGGCGATGGCGATGAGTTCAATAACGGATTTACTATTGTTGGGGGTAATATAGAGAGTTTTGAATTGAACATTTTCAATCGTTGGGGAGAATTATTATACACTATAACTTCCTTTGATGATTATTGGGATGGCACTTTTAAAGATTTGAAATGTCAGGATGGAACGTATGTTTGGAAATTGCATTATTATGATTACAGTTATAATGAGTATTTGCAAACTGGCCATGTAAATCTATTGAGATAAGTTATTGTATTATTGAAAGTATGAAGGCTTTCTGAGTTCTCAGAAGAATTTAGAATCATACTTACAGGTTAATTTTATAGAAGATTTTATTTGGACTAAAAACAAATGACATAAAAAAAAAGCCTGATACTTCAGGCTTTTTTTTTAGAAAATATCCTTATATAAAACGTTCATCTATTTCCATTACATGTCCACAATTATCGCACGTTCGAAGCTCCAACGAACTGTAATATTCTTTAAAGCGTGGTTGAAAATCATTTTCAATATTAGTAAGAGGAAAACGGAATTCATGCAATTTGTGATTACATTTATCGCAGAACCACATAAGTCCATCAATCATATCAGTACCCTTACGAACCTTTTCGATCACCAGACCAACTGTATTTGCCTCTCGAATAGGAGAGTGTGGAGTATAACCTGGAAGTAAGAACATCTCACCTTCCTTAATTATAATATCCCTGACTTTACCATTTTCTTGCACCCGAACGAGTGCATCGCCTTCAATTTGATAAAATAATTCTTCACTCTCGTTGTAATGATAATCTTTACGAGCGTTAGGGCCGCCAACAATCATAACAATAAAATCACCCGCCTCTTTATAAAGGTTTTTGTTTCCTACTGGTGGTTTCAACAAATCTCTATTGTCGTCGATCCACTTTTGTAAATTAAAAGGAGCTAACATAATCTGTGTTTTTTGCTAAAGTACTAAGCATTTGAATACCTTTTGTCGTTTGTTAAAAATTCAACAAACAAAAAAGGGAAGTCTTTCGACTTCCCTTTTCAATATTCAGTTAAATCTTATTGAAGAATCACACGGAATGTTTTCTCAGCGTTGTCATTGTAAACGCGGATCATATACATACCGGTA
>Ga0105050_10000886_pt1 | contig 45528 bp, 46 predicted proteins | sample FRY01_FD_78088 | JGI IMG/M metagenome (GOLD analysis project Ga0105050, IMG submission 78088) | Freshwater microbial communities from Lake Fryxell liftoff mats and glacier meltwater in Antarctica - FRY-01 | ecosystem: Environmental > Aquatic > Freshwater > Ice > Glacier meltwater ...
GAGGGTGATGGTGACGGGCGTCTTTCCCAGAAATTGTTCGCGGCACTGCCGGAAGATCCACGGATTGCGAATCGCATGCCGACCAATCATGACGCCCGCGGCCGAAGTGTGCGCGAGGACCTTGGCGGCGGTGGCGGCCGAGGTGATGTTGCCATTGGCGAGCACGGGACATTGGGCGACAGCGGCGGCGCGAGCGATGTAGTCGTAGTGGACTTCGCTCCGATACATCTCCTTCACGGTGCGGCCGTGCACACTGAGCAGGTCGACGCGATGGCGGTTCACGCTGGCGAGGATGGCTTCAAAGTTGGCGTCGTCGTCGAATCCGATCCGCATCTTAACCGTAAAGAGGCCGGGGCAGGCGGCCCGGAGGGTCGCGAGGATCGCGTCGATCTTTTCAGGGTCGCGCAACAAGCCGCCACCGACGTTCTTCTTGTAAACTTTCGGGGCCGGACAACCCAGATTGAGGTCGATCCCCGCAACCGGGTGATCGAGGAGTTCACGAGCCGACCTCGCTAACTGCTCGAGATCTTCACCGATCAGTTGAGCGAAGACCGGCCTTCCGGTCTGGTTCTCGTCAATCGAGCGAAGGATGTGTTTCTCCAGCCGCGAGGAGGCGTGGACGCGGAAAAACTCGGTGAAGAAATAGTCGGGAGCGCCATAATGGGAGACGACCTTCATGAACGCGAGGTCGGTGACGTCCTGCATCGGAGCTAGGGCGGTCAACGGAAGTCGCGGGAGCAACCCGGGTGGCAGGGCAGGGCGAACCATCTCCATGATCACGCGGATTCACTATCGCTAGAGTCGTCAGACTGTTGGCGGAGCACGCGCTCGAGAATATCAGTGCGGTCCTCCTCGGATTCGTAAACTCGGCGGCTGACGTAAATTTCCCGCTGATGCTGCAGGGCGAGAACGATTGAATCGCTCGGGCGGGCATCGATCTCGACGATTTTACGCCCGAGCTCGTTGCTCATCTGAATGATGATACGCGCGAAATAGGTGTCTTCGCGGGCATCGTTGATGATCACTCGCTCCACTTTGGCTCCGAGACCGAGCAGAACACTGCCGATCAGGTCGTGAGTCAGGGGGCGGTCACGCTTGACTCCGGACAAGGACATCTGGATCGCGTGACCCATGGACTGATCAACGTAGATGAGAAAAGTCTTGGCCTCGTCGCCCAAAAAAACCGCGCACCCGTTGGTGGTTGGCATAACCCCCTTGATAGAGACGACGATGGAATCCTTCGACATAGGGAAAGTGTGGGCGGAAATCTAGGATGGCGCAAGTGGTCGGCTCAAGCAAATCCCAGAAGGTGGATGCCCCAGGTCTTGGCCTGCGCGATCACGGCGGGTTTATTGATCATGATGACTTTGTTGGTTTCGAGCGCGGCGGCGGTCAGTCCGGCCTCCCGCATCGCCTCAAGCGTTCGCTGTCCAAAGCAAGGAACATCGAAGCGATAGTCTTGGGTGGATTTGACGGTCTTCACAAAGAACGATCCGTCAGTCTTAAACGAGCCAGCTCGGCGGAGCATTTCGTCGGTGCCTTCGAATGCTTCGACGGCCAGCACGGTGCCCTTGCGGGTCACACAGCCCTGGCCGATGTCGAGCCGGGCGCACTCCCGCGCGATGTGAATGCCATGGCTAAGATACTCGTCCTCGATGGGGAAACGCCGTCCGGTCATACAGCCGGTCATGGTTAAATGGTCATCGAGGAAGGAGCGGGCATCGAGGAGGATTACGCCGATTGCTTCGATCTCCTTGGCGATGGCCCCGAAAATGGTTTCCGCATTGCGCCGTTTGAGCGAAAATAAGATTTGTGCGGCCTTAATATCGGGATGGAGCCCCTTGAAGAGACGCCGCGGGGTGATCTGCCCGGCCATGAGCGCAGAGCCAACTTCGAACTCGGTGAGCGCTTTGAGCATTTTGCCCAACTGGCCTACTTTGAGAATGCGGCGCTCGGAGCTGGGGAACGACTCGATGAGTTCTGGGGTGGTCTCTTCATCAAAAGCAATCAGGCGGACCGGGACGCCGGCGGCCCTTGCGGCTTGGACCACCAACAGGGGATAAAGTCCCTGGCCGGCGATGAGGCCGAGAGGGTGGGTAGGATCAAAATCGGTTGGAAGAAATGCGGAGAGCGATGGCACTGGTTCACCATGGGTCGGGTTGATCCCGATTTGAAGCGGAAATTTGACGCCTCGGCGTTAGTTAAGACTGGGCGCCATAATACTTTTTGTAGCTCCGGTAGTAGCGGTAGTTCGAGTAATACTCGATGCGGCGGGGAGAGAGTCCGTTCAGCACGACGCCGAGAATCTCATTCTTGGCATTATGCAGCGCTTTGATGTAGAGACGAATGTGCTTCCGATAGGCCCGGTTGAACCGGCACACGTAAATCACTTCGTCGGTGCGCTCGGCAATCAGGAGACTGTCAGTGACGGCTCCCAGAGGAGGTGAGTCGACCACGATCAGGTCGTATTCTTTCTTCAACTTTCCCAGAAGTTCGGCAAACTGCGGGTTCTCCAGAAGTTCGGTGGGGCTCTTCGAACGCCCACCCGAGCAGAGCAGCGAGAGATTCTCACTGATGTTGATGATACCGAGAGTAGGTTCGGTGGATAATTCGGTTTCGAGATGGGCGCCACCTTCGAACCACGTGATCAGACCAGTGGTGTTCTGTTGCTTGAAATGACGATGCAACATCGGACGACGTAAGTCACAGTCGATCAAAAGTGTCCGACGTCCGTGGCGGGCAAAGCTGCCGGCGACATTGCAGGAGATGAGGGTCTTGCCCTCGCCGGGAATGGTGCTGGTCACCAAGATCGACTTGGGGAAATCGAGTTTGGAGTGGATCTTGATCGAACTGTAAACACTTAAGAATGCTTCCGCTCCGGTCGCTTGCATGTCCTGCGCGAGGAGCGTGTATTTTTCCTCATCCTTGATGGCGGAGAGATCGGGGATGATCCCTAAGAGATTGACGCCGATGAAATTCTCGACGTCCCATGCGCTCTTGATGCGGTCGTCAATGTAACTCAATCCGATGGCGACGCCGAAGAATACGAGGAAGCCGATGCCCACACAGGTGCGGATGATGCGGGGGATGTTGGGAGTATAGGGCGCTCCGGAGATTTGAGCGTGGTCGAGCGGACGGACGGGAATCTTTTCGAGATACTTGGTCGTGTTGGTTTGGTTCAACCGATCGAGAATCTGCATGTAGTTTGATTTGGCGACGTCGGCATCGCTCTTGAGGCTTTCGAAATCGACGCTGAGACCGCGAAGCTGAAGGGCCTTCTGTCTGGCGGTGGAGTATTCCTCAGTGAGTTTTCCTTCGTTTTGCCGGGCTTCCGTCAGGCTCGTCGCCAAGTCGGCGATCGCTAACTTGATGGCGCGGTCGAGTTGCTCCTCGGTCACGGCGATTGAGTTGGAGACGTCCACCATCTTCGGATGACGTTCGAAGTAGCGCTCAGCCAAACGAGCCTCCTCTTGTTTGAGCGACGCGAGCTGGCCCTCGAGATTGGAAATGGTGCCGTGGCTGGCGATGAACGAGATCTCGAGGAGATTGTGGCCTTCGTCGCGAAATTTATCGATCTGATTACGGAGGGATTCGATCTCGATCCGACGCAGCCGGGAGGTGGTGAGGGCTCCGCTGACCGTGCGTAGTCGGTCGTCGACCAGACTCATGCTGCTGTCGAGCGAGATGAGGTTGTGCTCGCGCATGTAATCCTGAAGGCGTTGGGCTTTGATTCCAGATTCCTTGCGAAGCTGCTCGGCACGCTCGCGCAAAAACTCGACGGCGACGTCGTTCGAACCACTGACGTTGTCGAGCAGGTATTTTAGGAATTGATCCACGTAACGCTGGGCGACCAAAGCGGCGGCTTCGGGGTCTTGGTGCCGAGCGGTGATACTGATGAGGAAACTTTTGCGAAGAGAATTGATGCTCACTGAGCCGATGAGGCTCCCGGGGGGAGGCAGCGACGCTCCGGGCTGAAGGCTCTTCAGGTAGGGGCGTTGGAGGATTTTGATCTCCTCGGGCGTGAAGGACTCGATGACCTTGGTGCGGAGCCGATTGCTTTCCAGTAGCTGCAGATTGGTGTTTAGGTCGATGTCCGACCGAATCGAAGAATCAACGACGCCTTGAGTGGTGACGATGGTTTCCGGTTTCTCGAATAGCATCGTCGATATGCTCATGAACATCGGCGTTTCCCGCGCTTGGTAATAGCCCATGCCGATCGAGACCAAGAGCGCCAAGGGGAGGGCGATCCAGAGGCGTTCCCGCAGGATGATGTAATAATCGCGAATCGTGCGACGCTCGGCGAAGTTCTCGGTCTTGTCGCTGTGCCCGCTCGAGATGATCGGCTGGGGGCCCGGAGGGGGCGTGACGGGGGGGGCCATTAGAAAAGTCGTGCGGTTCAGATGAAGCGCTCGGGGACATACACGATGTCTCCCGGCAGAAGGATGAGTGAGTTGTCGCCGGTTTTGTCGCTGTTCTTGCCCTTGATCAAGCTTTCAACGTCTTCACTAAAGACCTGCTTTGTGCCATCGGGATTGATGCGGGTGACGGTCACAGCTTTGCCTTTAGCGGTGTCGGTGAATCCGCCGGCCTTGGTCACCAGTTCGAGCACAGTCATGGTTTGCTCAATGGGGAGGGAATACCGCGCCGGTTTATTGACCTGGCCTTGGATGGAAACCTCTCGCGGCGTGTATTCCTCGACGCTGATGGTGACCTGCGGGTTGCGCAGGAATCGGCGGTCGCGGTAGGCCGACTCGATGATCTCCTCAGCTTCGGGGATAGTCAGATGGTTGACGTTAATGGTGCCGAGCAAAGGGAGGTTGACGGTTCCCTTGATATCGACGCGCGCGATCATATCGAGATCGGATTCTAGGAAGACGCCAACCCGGATCCGATCATTGGTGGCGATGCGATAGATCAAGGCCTTGCGTGGGTCGAATTTCTCGCCTAGGCTCTGCTGAGCGGAAGCCGGGAAGAGCCCCGTCGCGACAAAAATTGAAGCAAGCACAAGTTGCCGAATAAAGGTTAAGGAGGGCGACATCATGGTTAGAATCGTGATGATGTGTTCAAAGTAATCGAATTCCGCGCAAAATTCGAATATGAATTGGACGACCAGTTCTGGAAATAGGCGTAGGTCAAAGCTAGCTTTACATGGTCGTTAAAAGTGTAATGAGCGCCGGAGTTCCAGCTAAAGTAGGTGTCGACGCGCCCCGCGCCGTTGACTCCGAGGAAATCGTTAACCCCGTAGCCTAGCCCCGCGGAGAGGGTGACCTTCGAGTTCATGGCATACTGGAAATCGACGCTGAGCGTCGTGGAATCGACGGAAGTGTTGGTCGACGTGGTCGAATAATCCTTAGAGGCCTGCACGGAGGCGTTCATCCGTTTGGACAAAGTCCAAGTCGCCGAGCCGGAGACCGTCAGACCGGAGAAGGCCTCATCGGCACGGTTGCTCGGAACGCGGGTTTGGAATCCGGCGCGGAGGGTGCCGCCGAGCTTGGGAAGAATCTTTCCGGAAACGCCTGCCGTGAAGGCGTGATCGGCGAAGGCGGAGTTGCCCGAGGTTTCACTGTAACGAATGCGATAACCGGCCACCAAATCCCGTTCGGACGTATAGATGTAAAAGATATCGAGGTTGGCCGAGTAAGTATTGAGGTCGACGAAGAGGGTGTTGTCGACGTAATCTCGCAGCGCGTAGCCGACCGATCCGGACAGCGTGTAGCGCTCAATCACCGGATATTTTAAATTGAGGCCTGCATCGTAGCCCCAAGATTCGTTGCGGACGTTGGCGGCGTTGTCAGCTTGGCTTTGGCGAGCGGCTCCCAACGTGAGGGAGCCGGTTGTGCGGCCGGTCGCCTTGGTGAATTCGGCCCGGAATCGGGGGTTGTAGAAACTTTCACCCTTATTCTGGACGAATTGGGAGATGTCCATGAAGAGGCTGCCGTTGACGCCGATCATACCGGCGCGGCGGAGAAACTCGATGCCGAGAGCCGCTGAGAACACACTGTCGGCACCGCCCACAGCGTTGGCAAAAATGTTGGAATCCCAAGCGTAAGTTGTCGAACCCACGACATAGAGCTGGTTCTTGCCATCGTTGATGCTGACCAAAGCATGCGAAGGCGGACACATAAGCGTGGCCACCAAAACGAGGGCCATGCTCGAGCGAATGAATCCAGGAAGTCGCATCAGCGGGTCGCGCTTACTCAAGATTAATTCGTGGTCGGGATGGTGGCGGCACTGACGGTGAACTGGATTGGCGTCTCGCCCGTGGCGGCTCGTTTCACGACAATTTCCCCACTCTTGTTGGGCCCAGACCCACCCGTTCCTTCGTCGCTTTCATCACTCGTATCAAAAGCGGTAATCTCGTCGGAACCAGCCCCATCTTGCCCATCGCCGACTTTCTGGTCGGAGACATCAAAATAGACGGTTTTGCGCGCCATACAGGCCATCGTGACTTTATCGTCGAGCGCTGCCGCTTGGTCTTGAGGGATCGGCTGGATTTGCACGGGACCACCATCCGCGGGAATGAATGCCTGTTGGCCCTGCTCCAAGACTTTTCCGCCGGAATCAAATTCACCGGCCTGAACCGTCACCTCGCCTCCGAGGAGGGATACGGTTGTGCCCTTGGCGTTGGAGTCGATGACGACCTTGCTGCCTTTGACGCTGATATTGGCGTGGGGTGTAGCGTAGTTCATCGTGCTGCCGGCCACCAATTTACTGGTGCAAAGGCTCACGGCCCCGCGGGGGAGAAAGGTGTCGGTGGTCGAGATGGACGGTTCAACCTCCATATCGCTGCGATTGGGCGTGAATGGCTCCTGCACAAATTTGCGGATTTCCAGACGGGTATCGGGACCGAAGGAAATGGCGGTGCCGTTGGAGAAAACCATGACGTTGTTCGAGTCCGCCTTCGTCTCAATCACCGTGCCTTGAGCGGTGTAGACCGAGTGTTTGGTGATTTCAGCAATGGTCTCGCCGTTGTCGATCTCAACGGTGCCGTTGACATCGGCGACATAAAGTTTGCCCGTAGGATTCTTCTTCCGGCCCGCGGCTTGGGACGGGAGGGTAGCGACAAGTCCGACCGCCAAAACTGCGATCATGGCAGGTAGAAACCGTGAATGTAGGGTGGAAATTTGCATGATAGATCCTTTTGGGTGAGCGATGGCCTTGCTTTTGTGGAAAAAAATAGGGTATAGACCCTAATTAATGCAAGGAGAAAGGGAGGGAACTAGGTCACAACGATGTTCAAGATGCGTCCGGGGACAAAGATGATCCTTCGAACGGTCTTGCCCTCCAGTTGAGCGGCGACTCGAGGGTTGGCCTTAGCGTGTTCTAACGCAGCATTTTGAGTGATATCAATGGGGAGCAACTGATCACCGCGATGCTTGCCATTGACCTGGAAGACCAGCATGGCTTCGTTGGAAATCAGGCGGTTTTCGTCAAATTTAGGCCAAGGCGCGATCGTGATCGAGCCATAGCCACCCAATCGATTCCACAACTCTTCCGCGATGTGGGGGGCAAACGGAGCCAAAACTTGAAGGAATTGCAAAACCGTCTGGCGCTGAACTTGGGGTGATTTTTGCAAAGCGTTCACAAAAATCATCATTTGCGAGACGCTGGTGTTGTAGCGGAGGTTCTCGATGTCGTCGCCAACCTTCTTGATCGTCTCATGCAACACTTTGAGAAGGTCGTCGGAATCGACTGCCTCGTCGGTGATTTTCGGACTGGGATTGCCGTCGATGGTCAGGCACTCCCGCCAGAGTTTTTGCAGGAAGCGATGAACCCCTTCGATGCCGCGAGGATTCCACGGTTTCATGGCTTCGAGGGGACCGAGGAACATCAAATAAAGCCGCAAGGTGTCGGTGCCATAGGCTTGAATGATCTCGTCGGGATTAGCGACGTTGCCTCGGCTCTTGGACATTTTCTCACCGTCCTCACCGAGAATGATTCCCTGGTGAAAGAGTTTGGTGAACGGCTCGTCGGTGGGCACTACCCCGAGGTCGAAGAGAACTTTGTGCCAGAAACGGGCATAGAGCAGATGGAGCACCGCGTGCTCAGCCCCACCGATGTAGATGTCGGGGGTTCCCCAATACCGCAGACGGTCATCCGCCGCGAGGCAGTTGGCGTTGGCGGGGTCGGTGAACCGGAGATAATACCAACAGGATCCGGCCCACTGCGGCATCGTGTTAGTTTCGCGGCGGGCTCGAATCCAAGCGGACTCCGGCTTGGGTTGAGCAGCCGCCACGGATTGACCGGTGGTGGGCTCATACCAGATTTCCAACCAATCAGGCATTGCGGCCAAGGGACTTTCTCCGATGCCGGTGGGTTCGTAGCGGGAGACTTCGGGGAGCTTCAGCGGCAGAGCCGCTTCGGGGATTGGAAGGGCAAACCGGATCTCGCCATTGATGACGCAACTCACTGGATCGGCCGGCAAAGGCTGAACCTTCTGCGCAGCCACCGCGCGATAATCCGCCTCGTTGACCCAAACGATGGGGAAGGGTTCGCCCCAGTAGCGTTGGCGCGAAAAGAGCCAGTCGCGGAGTTTGTATTGAATCGTATTCTCCCCGCGACCTGCGGCGGCAAAACGTGCCGCCAGTTTGGCCTGGGCCTCGGCCGGCGTCAGTCCGTTGCACTCACCAGAATTGATCAGGTGAACAGAATCGCCTTTGTCGGCATAGGGCAATTCGACCGCTGACCCGTTGATGGGAGCAATGACTTGGGGGATGGGAAGGTCGAATTTATCTGCGAACTCGTAGTCCCGTTCATCGTGGGCGGGCACGGCCATGATGGCCCCGGTGCCATAGCTCACTAAGACGTAGTCGGCAATCCAGATGGGGATCCGTTCATGGGTAGCCGGATTGATGGCGTAGGCACCGGTGAAGACCCCGCTCTTGTCTTTGGCGAGATCGGTTCGTTCGAGATCGCTCTTGGCGGCAGCCAACTTGAAATAATCGTCCACCGCGGCCTTCTGCGCCGGAACCGTGAGTCGAGAAGCCAAGGCATGCTCGGGGGCGATCACCATGTAAGTCGCGCCATAGATAGTGTCGACGCGAGTCGTGAAAATTTTCAGGCGCTCATCGGTGACCCCCTCAATCTCGAACTCGACTTGGACCCCCTCGCTTCGACCGATCCAAGCGGCTTGCATGCGCTTGGTGGAGTCGGGCCAATCGAGACCCTTGAGACCGTCGAGGAGCCGATCAGCGTAGGCCGTGATTCGGAGGACCCATTGGCGCAACGGTCGGCGCTCCACGGGGTGGCTACCGACCTCGGATTTTCCATCGATGATTTCCTCATTGGCCAACACGGTGCCGAGAGCTGGACACCACCACACCGGCTTGTCTTCCACGTAGGCCAAGCCGCGGTGGAACAACTGGAGCCAAATCCACTGAGTCCACTTGAAGTAACCGGGATCGGTCGTGTTGATCTCGCGGCTGAGATCGTAGGAGTTGCCAATGCGAATCAACTGGCGCGTGAACGTGGCGATATTCTCTTTCGTGACCTCGCTCGGATGGCGCCCGGTCTTGACCGCGTAGTTCTCCGTCGGCAGCCCGAAGGCGTCCCAACCGATCGGGTAAAGCACATTGTAACCCTTGGCTCGTTTGTAACGAGCCATAATGTCGGTGATACCGTAGTTTTCGCAGTGTCCGAGATGGAGACCAGCCCCCGACGGATAGGGAAACATATCGAGCGCGTAGTATTTGGGCTTGGTCGAAACCGCCTCAGCGCGGAATAGTTGTTGATCAGCCCAGAAGGATTGCCACTGGGGCTCAATCTGTTGAAAATTGTAGTCTTTGCAATTCGTTGCCATCGTATGAAATTCGCTACTTTGAGTCTTTCGACACCTCGGTCAATCATGCTGAGCGTGCTTCTCCTTGTCGTGGGGATCAACGGCGAATCGCGAGCGGCCCTGTCGCCCGAATTCAACCAACTGCTGGATGCCGTGGTGCGGATCGATGTGCGCGAAGTTTCGATCAAGAGCGGAATAAAACGATTCTCGGCGAGTGTCGGGTCGGACGTCATCTTATCTGCCGAAGAGTTGGTGCTGACGAATGCCCATGTCGCCAGTCCGGATGCAGTGGCGATCAGGGTGACTTTCGCGAATCTGGAGCGAGTAGGCGCGACGTTGGTGGTGGGGGGCATGGGACCGACCTCGCTTTGATCCAACTCGATCTGGCTGAGGTGGCGCGACGGGTGGTAGGCCAATTGGTTAAGCAAGGCAAGGTCACCCGCAGTAACGTCGGGATTGTCCCCGGCGTGCTCCAAGATCTGAAAACATTCTATGCCCTCGACCAAAACACCGGCATGTTGATCAACCGCGTTGATCGGGATCGCCCGTCGCCCGGGTTGGACTGCGCGGTGGCGACATTCGGCTCTCGATCAACGGGAGAAAAGTTGATGGGTGGTTTGCCGAGCAACGGCCCGAGATTCAGCATCAAATGGCAATCGAGCCGATCGGGAATCGCTCCGGTTGGAAGTGAAGCGGGGTGGGGCGATTCAGGAATTCGTCATGGCGACCGCGCAGTGGGAAAGTTGGGTCGGGGAGAAGGAGGCTTTTCCTCAAGGGGAGTTGAGCGTGGGGAAAGTTTCGCGCACCGATGCCCGCGAGAATCAACTGACCGCCGATCCGGGGATGAGGGTGCTGGGGGTGAGTCGAGGTATCCGGAGGAGGTGGCCGGACTTGCGGCCGGGGAATATAATCACCAAGATCAATCGGCAGACAATTTTGTCGCTTGAGACCACCCGTATGGTGCACGAAAGCTACCCGAAGGCTCCGCAACCACTCTTCGTCGAAACTGTTCGCAATCACCGCGTCTCTCTCAACGTATTCAAACTATGATTTTTCGTGCTCTACTCGCCGGTGTTCTTGGATTGGCCGCTCTTTTGTCGCGGGCCTCGCCGGACTTGGTCGACCTGTGGAAGGAGCGCGTCAACTCCGTGGTCGCGATCGAGTTTTTCACCGAAACCGAACTCGATCGGCACTCCACCCAAACCTTTGGGACGGTGATCGACGATCAAGGCACGATCATCTTTCCGACTCAGGCGATTGGCGCGGGGGTGTCGCCCGATCAGCTCAAAGATTTCCGGGTCTACCGACCGGGGGAACCGGCCAGCCGCTATGCCCCGGCCGAGTATCTGGGGCCGGACGAGTATACCGGATGGGAATTTATTCGCGTGCGAGATTCCCAAGCCCGAGCATCCCTGATTCCGATCACCCGCTACGCCGTGAGTGCGACTCCGCAGATCACAGAAGAGTTATGGGGGATCGGTCTGCGGAAAAAAGATGAGGATTTCGCGCCGTATTTCATGAGCGGGCGAGTCTCAATCGTGCAACGACTGCCCCAACACACGGCCCTCGCGGCGCAGGAAGTCGCCGGTCTGGGCTTGCCGGTATTTACGAAGGACGGTTCGTTTGTGGGATTGAGCATCGGTGGGTTTGGGCAGACTTACTTGCAGTTCTCGGCGCGTGATCGCGGCGGCATGGCCGTGGTGCTCGTGAATCCGGATGAATGTGCCGCCGTGGTGCTGGCCGATGAAATTTTGCCCAATTTGAACCGAATTCCACAGCGTGTGACGGGGCGGCCGTTGGCGTGGTTGGGGACCAATGGGCTGCAACCGCTCGATCCGGAAGTAGCCCGTTATCTGAACTTGGAGAATCGGGCGGGGCTCGTGGTGAGCGACGTGTTGGAGGACAGCCCTGCCGCGCTCGCCGGTGTGCTCGAGCGGGACATTATCCTCTCATTCGACGGGCAACTCATGCCAGTCCTGAAGCCAGATCGGGTGCTCATTTCCTATTTTCAACGGGAGGTCGATCGTCGGCGTCCCGGCGCGGTGATGATGCTCGGTGTTCGGCGCGGCGGAAAAGAGCTTCAGCTCAAGGTGACGTTGCAGGATGCTCCCATGTTGCCGCGGGAAGCTCCGAAACGTTTCTTCGAAGGGGTCGGACTGACGGTGCGGGTGTTTACCTACAGCGATGGGGTGGCTCGCCGATTGAGACGGGCAGATCACATTGGCGTGATCGCCCATTTTGTGAAACCCAACGCGCCAGCGAGCACCGCCGGTTTGCGCACGGAAGACTGGATCAAGGAAATTGATGGGGTCGTGGTGACCACTTTCCCGGAGGCCGAACAGGCGCTGGAGCGAATTGAGAACGATCCAGCCCGGGCTGAATTCATTCTTTTGGTAAATCGTGGTGGTGAAACTGAAGTGCTGCGGGTAAAGCTGAAGTAATTCTCATGTTTACCGGAATCGTTGAAGAAAAAGGCCGGGTGGTCTCGTTTGCTCGCGAGGGTCAGGCTTGGCGTCTCGTGCTTGAGGCGGACGTGACGCTCAAGGGAATCGCCCTGGGCGATAGCATTGCGGTGAACGGGTGTTGCTTGACGGTGGCAACGTTCGGGGCGGGCCGGATGACTTTTGATGTGCTCGAGGAAACCAAGCGGTTGACGAACCTCTCGCTTGGCGGGGCGGTCAATTTGGAGCGAAGCCTGCGGTTCGATGGCAAAGTCGGCGGTCACTTTGTAACCGGACATATTGATGGTTTGGGCGTCATCGAAGTGTTGGCGAAACGAGGGGCGGACTATTGCCTCCGGGTCAAAGCGCCGGCGGACTCCCAACGCTATTTGGTCGGGAAAGGGAGCATCGCCATTGACGGAATCTCGCTAACGGTGGCCGAGGTGGAGGAGGCAACGTTCGAGGTTTGGTTAATTCCCACCACCCTCGCCGTCACAAATCTGGGTGGCCGAAAGGTCGGCGAACTCGTCAACCTCGAGTTCGATCTCCTCGGGAAATATGTGGAGAAACTCCTGCCCGGCCGTCGGCCCCTTTGAACGATGCGACACGCGTTAACCGCCATCGCCGACGAGCTAAAACGTCTCAAGCGCACCGGAGTCCGAGAGATCTCGATCTCGCCGACCAGCCTTGACCGACTGCGTGAGGCAGTCGCTCAGCGAATTGCGAACGGCGAGGGTTCGGGCACCGCCGAAATTTCCGAACCTGAGCCCACGCCCGAGCCCGCTGAGCAGCGCGCGGTGGAGTCGGAAGTTCCGCCTGCGCCCGTCATCGGAAGAGCTCAGCCCCCGAAAAAGCCGGCTCTCCCGGCACCGCCGCGCGTGGTGCTACCCGAGGGCGACCAAGCGACTCGCTGGGCAGCGTTGAGAGAAGTTGTGCTGCGTGATGCGACCTGTGTGGCCCACGCTGGGACCGGGAATCAAGTGGTTTTCGGAGTGGGCTCGCTGGAGGCGGACATCATGTTTGTCGGCGACGCCCCCGATGCGGAGGAGGAGACGCAAGGCGAGCCGTTTGTCGGCCCTGCCGGTCAGTTGTTGACCAAGATGATCGGAGCTTTCGGGCTGGCTCGTAACGACGTTTACATCGCGAATATCATGAATTGGCGTCCACAGATGGGGCGCGATGCCAGCGGAAATCAACATGGCAATCGCCCGCCGAGCCGCGAAGAAGTAGACTACTGTTTGCCGTATCTGCGAGCCCAAGTCGAAGTCGTCGCGCCGAAAATCATCGTAGCTTTAGGAGCCACCGCGGCTCATGGATTATTGGGGAACGATTCTTTTGGTGCGCTCGGTGAGGTGCGGGGAAAGTGGCACGAATTCTCCGGAAAGCCGTTGAGGGTGACCTATCACCCCAGCTATATTCTTCGCAACCAGTCGAACCGATCAAAGCGGATGATCTGGGAAGACCTGCTGCAGGTGATGGAGCGAGCCAAGATTGCCATCACTGAAAAACAGCGCGGCTATTTTCGCTGAACGCGGCGCAGCGGAGGCCGACTCAAGCGGCTCCAGTGATTCGATTCAGCTCATGCTTGGCCTGATCGAACGTGGTCTTGATTTCGTCGATCATGCCACCGACATCGCGCATTCCGTTGGTGAGGGCATGTTGCTCAAGCTTTTCCGCGGCCGCCCGCAACGCGAGCGCTCCCAGATTGGCCGAACTGCCTTTAATACTATGGGCGGCGCGAGTGAAGCGTTCGATATCCTGAGCGGGAAGGCAATCTTCCAACTCGGCAATTCGCTCCGGGGTGCCCTCGAGGAAGATCGTCGCGATTTCCCTGAGGAACTCGTCATTATCGTCAGGATTCAGAGATCGGAGATTCTCGATCGCTTCGGGTTCAATGATAGGAAAATTGGTCATGGCGAGGGCAGGGAGCCGTTGGGGTTCTGACGGTCACCGCGAGTAGTAAGTCCTTTGTATCAACGCGGTAGAGGCAATCGTTTTTTTTGCGGGGCACCGGAGTTGGTTGTCGGACCGAGGCGCGAGTAGGTTGAGATCTTGCCGAGAGGGCTCGCGATCGACGAAATATAAGTCATATCAGCGACTAGGAATATGTTGATAATGCCCTTGATTTACGCAGGCGGTCTCTCCTAAGCTTCGCGCAACTTATGGCAAATTCCTTCGTATTTTCCTCCGAGTCGGTTGGGGAGGGTCATCCTGACAAGGTGGCTGACTTTATTTCGGACAGTATTCTCGATGCCTGCTTACGCTTTGATCCCACGAGCCGCGTGGCTTGTGAGACGATGGTCAAGTCGAACATCGTAATTCTCGCCGGCGAGATCACCATTCCGAAGTTGCAAGACAAGCGGACGGGCAAGACCCGCCCGATCGACGACGCGTTCAACGTCGACAAGATCATCCGCGATGCGATTCGCGAGATCGGCTATGTTAACGACGACGATGTTTTTCATGCCGACACGGTTTTTATCAACAATTACCTGACGGCCCAATCGAAGGATATCGCCCAAGGCGTCGATGCCAAAGGAGCGAAGGGCAAGAAGACCGCCGAGCAAGGCGCGGGCGACCAAGGTATCATGTTCGGTTACGCGTGCAACGAGACGCCCGAGCTCATGCCGACGCCGATCATTTATGCACACCACCTTGGTCGGGAGCTGACTAAAATTCGCAAGTCCGGCCAAGCCCCTTGGCTGCGTCCGGATGCCAAGTCGCAAGTGTCGGTTCGCTATGAGGACGACAAGCCCGTCGAGATCGTCAACGTCGTGATTTCCACGCAGCACGCGGCCGGAGTTTCCCACCAGAAGATCGAAAAGTTCCTAATCGAGAACGTGATCAAAAAGGTTCTGCCGGCGAAGATGCTCAACAAGAAGACCGAGTATCTGATCAACCCGACGGGCACCTTTGTGATCGGGGGACCGCAAGGCGATTCAGGTCTGACCGGCCGCAAGATCATCGTGGACACTTACGGTGGTTGGGGTCGCCACGGTGGCGGTGCGTTTTCCGGGAAAGATCCTTCGAAAGTCGACCGCTCAGCCGCTTACATGGGGCGCTGGGTCGCGAAGAATATTGTCGCTGCCGGTCTCGCGACGCATACGGAAATTCAATTCGCCTACGCCATCGGCCATCCGCAGCCGGTTTCGGTGCGGGTGGAAACGTTTGGCACAGGCATCGTGAGTGATGAGGTCATTACCGCGGCGGTGCGGAAGGTCTTCAGTTTCAAGCCCGCCGACATCGTTTCGCAACTCAAGCTGCTGCGCCCGATCTATCGCGAGACGACGAACTACGGCCACTTCGGCAAAGCCGGTCTGCCATGGGAACAGATAAACAAAATCGCGGCGCTCAAGGCCGCGGTCAAAGCGCTTACGTAATAAGTGAGGCCCCCTGCAATTACTACGAACAAGATTATGGAAACTACCTCCACCTCCGCACCTGCCTCGCAGGACTTCCACGTTAAAGATTTTTCACTGGCCGAATGGGGTTACAAAGAAATCGCCATTGCCGAGCACGAGATGCCCGGGCTGGTCTCCATCGGCAAAAAGTTTGGTGATGAAAAGCCTCTCAAGGACGTGCGCATCACTGGATCGTTGCACATGACGATCCAGACCGCCGTGCTCATTCAGACCTTGGTGAAACTCGGTGCGATCGTGCGCTGGGCTTCGTGCAATATTTTCTCGACTCAGGATCACGCCGCTGCGGCTATCGCCGCCGACGGCGTGCCGGTCTTCGCCTGGAAGGGCGAGACGCTCGTCGAATATTGGGACTGCACTTGGAAGGCGCTCGTCGGTCCTGACGGTCTCGGCCCTCAGCTGGTCGTCGACGACGGCGGTGACGTGACCTTGCTGCTCCACAAGGGTGTGGAAATGGAATCCGGTTCCGATTGGGTCAATGGTCCCGCGGAGTCCGATGAAGAGCAGGTCATCAAGAATCTGCTCAAACGGATTCATGCGGAGGATCCTGCGATCTTCACGCGCATGGCGAAGGAGTGGCGCGGCGTGTCGGAAGAGACGACGACGGGCGTGCATCGCCTCTATGAGTTGCATGAACAGGGTAAGCTGCTGGTGCCGGCGATCAACGTGAACGACTCCGTCACGAAATCGAAATTCGACAATCTCTACGGCTGTCGTGAATCCCTCGCCGACGGCATCAAGCGGGCGACGGACGTGATGATTGCGGGCAAGTTGGCCGTGGTCTGTGGCTACGGCGACGTCGGCAAGGGTTGCGCGCATTCGCTCAAGAGCTTTGGTGCCCGGGTGATCGTGACAGAGATCGATCCCATCAACGCCCTCCAAGCCGCGATGGAAGGTTACGAGGTCAACACCATCGAGAGCAGTCTCGGGAAGGCTGACCTCTACGTCACCACCACCGGCAATCGCGATTTGATCACCCTCGCTCACCTGGAGCAGATGAAGGATCAGGCGATTGTCTGTAACATCGGTCACTTCGACAACGAGATCCAAGTCGACCGGCTCTACAAGGCCCCGGGGGTGGTCCGCACGAACATCAAGCCGCAATACGACATGTTCACTTTCCCCGACGGCCACAGCATCTATTTGCTGGCCGAAGGACGTTTGGTGAACCTCGGTTGCGCTACCGGCCATCCTTCGTTTGTGATGTCGACCAGCTTCGCCAATCAGACGCTCGCCCAGATCGACCTCTGGAAGAATCGCGAGACTTACAAGGCGGGAGTCTATCGCCTGCCCAAATATCTCGACGAAGAAGTCGCGCGCATGCACTTGGAGCGGATCGGCGTGGTGCTCACCAAGCTCACTCCGGCCCAAGCCAAGTATCTCGGCGTGCCCATCGAAGGTCCTTACAAGCCGGAACACTACCGGTATTAAACCGTCGCCCCAGACCGTCTCAACGGATTGGACGAGATAAAGCCATGACCCGCGTCAGCACGACGCGGGTTTTGTTTTGTCCGTCTGCGAAGACGAGGACGCCAAAGTGGCGGAGAGAGAGGGATTCGAACCCTCGGTAAGCTTACGCCTACGCAACTTTAGCAAAGTTGTGCCTTAAGCCACTCGGCCATCTCTCCTCAATGGAGGCTCAGAAGCAAACCGACCGAGGACAAAGTGCAAGGCCGTTTTCGGGCTCCCGGATTTATTCTTCTTCGTCGTCAACCGGGCGCTGCAATTCGCTGCGGCACTCGGCAATTACGCGCAACCAGATTTCGCGAAGGTCGAAAATGCTCATAGTGACGCTCTGTCGATACTCAGCCACGTTGGACAGATCGACGTGCTTGTCATCGTTGAGCAGTCCCAGCGTTCGGTTGAGCGCGCTAAGGGCGCGTTTGAACAAACTCACAGCCATCGCGTAGTCGCCAAACTCCAAAGCGTGGATCGCTTGCACAGCTTGATCCTCACCGTGGTGAAGAAGGGTCAGATACGAGAGCGCCAGCTTCTGCGGAACCTCAGTCGAATCGGAGGACAGGAGCTCCCATTGCCGGCGGGCGCGCAGATAGATCGCCCGGGTGGCGATGAAAATCGGGTTCTGATGGAGCGTGTAGACGTCGGAATCCGGCCCAAACTCTTCGGCGAGGATTTCCTGGCTATCGTCGTCATCGTCCGGGCCGAGGTCCTGAGAATCCCATTGGCCGTCGTCCCAGCCCATCTGGCGGGCGACTTCGTCGATTCGCTGGGGGTGGGAGAGGCAGGATTCGTAGCACGCCAGATAGCGATTGATCGTTTCCTCCTGCTGCCGCAGATAGCGTTCCCAATCAAATTCGTTCCAGGCCAGTTCGCCTCGGTCGTTCCACTCGTTTTCGGAGGAGCCGTCAGATTCGAAGTTTCTCATTTATATAGAAGGAGACTGAGTCTGCTGACGGCGAAAGTGCAAATATAAATCGGTCAACGCTGCAAACCACCGCTATTTGCGCCCGATTGGGAGGTTTTGCAGATTGAAGTGAGGTTCGCCAAACGGTTAGCTCGCTGGACCATGGCTGAGATTCAGTGCTCGACAGTTTATTTTTCCGGGAGGGTGCAAGGGGTGGGATTTCGCTTTGCGACGATGCAAGTGGCCCGCGAATTCGAAGTGGCTGGATATGTCAAGAACCTCGCCGATGGTCGGGTGCTGTTAGAGATGGAAGGCCACCCGCGGGACCTCGCCGCTTTTGTTGAGGCGGTGGAAGCACGTATGCACGGGTATGTGCGCTCAACTGAAACCGCGGTTGATCGACGTGAACCCGAATTCTCCGGGTTCGAGATTCGCTGACGAATGAGTGCGGCGATCGAGTTAAGGGCGGTGAGTCTGGACTACCCGGCGGATTGGCGGGGTCATCGTCAGCGCGCGCTGGAAGCGGTTACTCTTCAGATTCCCTCGGGCTCAATCTTTGGGCTGTTGGGGCCGAATGGTTCGGGTAAAAGCACGCTCCTGCGCATCGCTGCGGGGCTGCTTCGGCCGACGCGAGGATCGCATCTCATGGCGATCGGATCGATCGGCTACACGCCGGAATCACCGCGCTTTCCCGGTCATCTCACCGGGCGGGAGTTCCTCGCGTATTATGGGTGGCTCGGTGGATTGGATGGCGAGCGACTGACCTCGCGGATCAAGGCGGTCTTGGAGGTGGTCGGGTTAGACGGAACACCAGAGCGTCGCCTTGAGCACTATTCGAAGGGGATGACGCAACGCATCGCGATCGGTCAAGCGCTGTTAGCTCAACCGGCGGTGCTGATTTTGGATGAACCGATGGCGGCGGTCGATCCGATCGGCGCGGAGGAAATGATGACAATGCTGCGGAGTCTCGGCCGTGATGGCACGACCGTGTTGTTTTCATCCCACGATCCCGCCCAGGTCGCGGCGATCAGTGATTTCGTGGCCATCCTGAATCAGGGACGCCTGCTTTTCTGTGGGACGACTAACGAATGGCTGCAGGTGAACTCGACGAAGGTATTTGAAACCGGACCGTTGGACACCGCGTCAGTGCGCGAGTTGAGCCAATGGATGGAAGCGAAAGGGCACTCGCTGGGTGTGGGCAGAATGGAGGGATTGAATGCATATCGGATGGTGCTCGCCCGCGATAAAGGGGAGGCAGACGGACGATGAATGTCACGCTGATGCGAATCTACCTGATTGCCCGAGCCACTGTGAGTGAGGGGCTTCGGCGCCGAGTTTGGGGGACGACGCTCGCGGTGGCGTTGATTTTTTCAACGGCGGCATGGTCGCTGAGCGATTTTCCGTTGGGGGCGTCGGAGCTGCATTTCGTCAACCATCTGGGTCTCGGGGTAATCGCGGTGTTTGGCGCGATGGTGACGGCGATGATCGCCATCCAGTCACTGCAGGATGAGTTTTACCGGGGCACGGCTGATCTGCTGTGGATTCGAGGCGTGAGTCGGGCCGAGTTCGTGATCGGAAAATGGCTGGGGGTGATCATCCTCAGCGGCCTTTTCTGCGGAGTAATCGGCGGACTCACCGTGGTGCTGAATTGCGCGCGCACGCGCACATTTATCGATGGGGCCTCGATGGAATGGTGGCCCGGGCTGTTGAGCCAAGTTTTTCTGGGATGGCTCAAACTGACGGTGTTGGCGGCGCTGGCGTTGTGGATGGCAAGTGTGTTCAGGCAGGCGCTCGGTGCGGTCACCGCGACGTTTCTTCTCTTCGGAGCATTTCATGCCGGGTTTGTCGTCGATCGCCTCGCGGCGACGCATTCTGGCTTTGCCGGGGTGGTCTTGTCGGCGCTGAGCTGGGGGCTTCCCAATCTTCAGCGATTTCACGCCGCACCTGAATCCGATCGAAGTTCGGCCTTAGCCGGACCGATGGTGATTGCGGTGGTCTATGTCGTCGCCTTTACGATCTTGGCGGTGGTCTCCCTCCGACGCCGTGAAAATTGACTTAACCAAGGGTCTCTGGGTGGTGGCCGTTCTGATTCTGGCCGGGGGGCTGACGCGCTTGGGGTCGATAGGAAACGACAACGGCGGCAAGCAGATAGACGCGGTCGTCGATCAGTCGGTGTTTGGAGGATTGGCGGTAGTCGCAGCAGACGCAGTTTGGATTTGGGGGCAGGATCGGTGGGAGCACCGGGACGAAGCTGGCACACGAAAGGCGATCCGTCTCGCAACTCATCTAGCGCCCGAATCACTTTATTTTTGGATCAACGGAGCGCGCATCATCGCTTACGACCTGCCGACGTGGCCCCGTGAGCAAGCCGGCTGGGCGGCCCGCGTCTACGCTCGCGAATCGCTGGTCCTACTGGCGGAGGTGGAGGGTAGGCATGGGAAAAGTCCGTATTATTGGATTGAGCGCGGGAGCATCGCGCTGAACGCTGCGCAGGACTACGCGGCGGCGGCCGAGTGGTTTCGCGAGGCATCCACGAAGGAACACGCGCCTTTTTTTGCGGCGAGGCTTCATGGTGAGCTCCTCGAGCGACTGGGCCGGACTGGGGAAGCCTATCGGTGGTGGCGCGACCTGCATCCGACGCTGCCCGCGACCGACATCGAGGCGCAGGCGGATCTGGTGCTGCTTCGAATTCGACGTTTAGAGGCTGAGCTACGAGTGTCGATGGTCGAACGCTATCGACTGAATCCGTAGCGCTTCGGGAACAGCCCGTTGGTTTTTGACAATCCAGCGAAATAATTCATCTCAAGTTCTACATTTACTGTGAGTATAAATTACGCCCTCCTCTTTCTTGCTACTCTCTTGTTGTGGTTCCCCCGCCATTGGTTGCGCAAAGGACGGAAGGCCGCCCGCGGATTGGGTCTGGCTCGCCGCTCCCGCAAGCGCGAGTTTGAGCGGATTCGCGAGAGCGGAGACAACCGGGTAAATTTTGCCGAGGAATTCCGGAAGCCGCGAAATTTTATCGATTTTTTTCGGGCCATGGTAGGTGGGTTGATTTTGATCGGGAATCAGGATTGGGGCATCGTGTCTTGTTTTGGTTTGTCGGATGGGGTGCTCACGATGACCGAGAGCACTTTCTTGTTTGAGATTCAAATGGCGATTATCGCAATCGGCGTGGTGCGTCAGGTCGTGCGGTTGGAGGGTCGGGTGACCTTCTACGCCCCCTTGTTTTTCTTCGCCGGACTAGCGGTGTCGCTGTGTGGCTTCGGTGCGGCCTTCTTTGGGTTCCTCTTGGTGTGGACCGTCAATTCGGCGCTCCCGATTCCGCCGGTGGGATTTCTGAGTGTTTACACGATGATGCTGTGGCTGATGGGCCTGCTTTTCCAGGGGATCTCGAATCGGTATGTTTACGCGGCAGCGATTCTTTTCATTCTGCCAGTGGTTGTCAGTCTGATGGCGCGACGATCGCTTGCGCTGTTTACCAAGAAATTTAGATAGGCGGATGGCTGTGAAGACACTTCCGAAGAGTCGCGGCTCGATTTGGTGGAAGGCGGCGAGACCGAAAACCTTGCCGGCGGCGATGGCGCCGATCATGGTGGCTTCAGCTTTGGCGTGGCGCGATGGCGGCTTTGATGGCGTGGCCGCCTCGCTCTGTCTGAGCTTCGCCTTATTGATTCAGATCGGCACCAATTTCGCGAATGACTACTACGATTTCGTGAAGGGAGCGGACACGAAGGACCGGGTGGGCCCGGTGCGAGCTGTGGTCAGCGGCGCGGTGGCGCCAGTGGTCATGAGGCGAGCGATGGGGGTGGCTTTGTTGTCGGCGTTCGCGCTGGGGCTCAGTCTGATGGCGTGGGGTGGACCGTGGTTGCTGGTCGTGGGTGTGGCGAGTGTGCTCTGCGCGATTGCCTACACCGGCGGACCGTATCCCCTAGGATATCATGGCTGGGGCGACGTTTTTGTCTTTCTATTCTTCGGTCTAGTGGCCGTCGGCGCGACCTATTATGTGCAAGTCGGCAACTTGACGGCTGACACTTGGTTGCTCGCCGTGCCGATCGGCCTACTCTCAGCAAATATTTTGGTCGTGAACAACTATCGCGATGTGGCGACGGATCGAATGGCGGGAAAACGCACCCTCGTCGTGCGATTCGGCGAGGGCTTTGCGCGCGCGCAGTTTAACGCCTGTTTGTTCGTAGCCGCGGCGGTGCCGGTTGTCGCGGCGGTGCGATTCGAAAGTGCGCTGCTCTTGTTTCCCGGGGTGTTGATTCCGATGGGTTGGAGCCACCGGCGGCGGTTGGCGAAAAGCAAGACGCCCAGCGAGCTCATTGAGCTGCTGGGCGATTCCGGAAAACTGCTGGCGCTTTATGCGTTGCTGCTTTCGGCGGGGATAGTCTTAGCGGGACCTTAGACGTGGGCCAACAATTTGGCCTTGAGGGCGTCCTTGGGGAGCATGCCGACGATCTGCTCGACGACCTTGCCCGCTTTGAAGACGAGCATCGTGGGAATCGCGCGGATAATGTATTCGGCCGCGATGGTGTCGTTTTCGTCGACGTTGACTTTGCAGATCGTGATCTGCCCATCGAGTTCGCCGGCCAATTCGTCGAGGATCGGGGCGATTGCCTTGCAGGGGCCGCACCAAGGGGCCCAAAAGTCGACGAGGACGGGAGCGTCGCTGGCCACGGCGGCCTTGAAAGTTTCACTGGACAGGTTGGGGATTTTATCAGACATGAGATGGTTAATTGAGAGAGACGAGAGTCGGAAATGTCGAAATGGCAAACGCGGTGAGCGAGGGGGAGGCTATTGAGGAGTTGATTTTTGGATGATCTCGGAGAGCTCGGTCTTGTTGATCTCGTGCAGGTGCTTCCCTCGGCCCTTGAGCTCTTCAAAAGTCTTGATGACCGTCTCGGTCATGCGCCCGTGGGTTTCCGCTGATCCGCCGACGATGGCAAACTGCTCACCGGTGGTCAGGCGCTTGTGGCCATCTTTGTTATCGAGGCCGAGCCCAAGCAAACCGGCTTGGGGCGTAAGAGAAGGCGTCTTTCGGTTGTTAGTCACTCCGTTACGGTGGGGGTGTTCTCCGCTGTTTCAAGCGGGATTTCGTTCACCGCATTACAGACGATATCGGAGAAGGCCTCGTCTTGACGAAGACTGATGCGCCCGAGCCGGGTGAGTTCGAGGACGGCGAAGAACGTGGCGACGAGCAGGCGAAGGGTGATCTTGCCCGGGAAGAGTGCGGTGAAGGTGAACGAGCGCTGGGTCTTGAGGCGCTCAAGGAGGCGCTCCATTTGGTCGGCGACCGTGACTTGCTCGTCGCGGATTTCACCGACGACGAGTTTCTCGGCGAGGCGCCGCAAGACGAGGTTGAAGGCATTCCAAAGTTCGATGCGATCGACGGGCTTGAGGACGCGGTCGGCGGGATCGACGTTTAACGACGAGACGAACCGCTCCATCAGATCGTGGCGGCGGGTGATCAAATCATTAAGCTGAAGCGAGGCGTCCTTAAATTTTTTGTATTGGAGCAGCTGGTGAACGAGCTCCCAACGCGGATCCATCTCGTCCTCGTCGGCATTAGGATCGATGGCGTGCTGGCCCTTCGGGAGCAGCATCCGGCTTTTGATTTCCATCAGCGTGGCGGCCATGACAAAGAATTCGCCGGCCACTTCCAGATCGAGCTCCTTCATCGCATGAAGGGCATCGATGTATTGGCGGGTGACCGACTCGATGGGGATGTCGTAGATATCGAGCTCATTCTTGCGAATGAGGAAGAGCAGGAGGTCGAGGGGACCTTCAAACACTTGCAGTTTGATGCGATAATCAGAGTCGGGAACCACTTCGGGATGTTTATGGACGGTTGAGGTCCGGCAATGGAAAAATCACGCTCGTCGCAGGGAGGCCACAAAGAATCCGTCGGTATTGTGGCGGCTGGGGAGAATGGGCATCCCGTAGACCTCTGAACGATAACCAAAATTGCGATCGGGCGGGATCAGTTGAAAGTCGGAGTGGGTGGCGAGAAAATGGGCAACAGTCCCTTCATTCTCGCTCTGGGTCAGCGAGCAGGTGGCGTAGACGAGCCGGCCACCGGCGAGGACGTGGCCAGCGTAGAGGGCAAGTAACTCTTGCTGGCGGGCGGCGTAGGCCGAAATCTTTTCGTGGGTGGTGACCCATTTGAGATGGGGGGATCGGCGCCAGGTGCCGCTGCCACTGCACGGCGCATCAACCAGCACCCCGTCGAAGAGTTGGTCTGGCGCCACTGAGGTGGTCGTGGCGATATTCTTGAGGCCAGCGCGGTGCGCCCGCGAGGTCAGTTCGTGCAAAGCATGAGCCCGAATATCGTGAGCGAGCACCCGACCATTGGATCCGAGCAAGTGGGCGAGTTGGAGAGATTTCCCTCCGGCACCGGCGCACGCGTCGAGCCAGCGTTCGCCGGGCGTGATCGTGATCGAGTCGAGGATCAACTGGGATCCCAAGTCTTGAATCTCGAAATTACCGTTTTGATAGGCAGCTGTCTGGGTCACATCAGCTTCTCCGGTCACTTCGAGGATTTCGGGGCCGAGCCCCGAGGCTCGCCAAGACCAACCCCGTTGGGTGAGCTCATCGGTCACAGTTTCGAGACGAGGGTTTTGCAGACGCAGCCAGAGCGAAGCGCGTTGGTGCAGGGTGTCGACCTCGGTGGGAGTGCTCGCGGCCGGGCATTCCTTCGCAAACCATTCAGGAAGGAGGTCGAGCGGAGCCCGCTCAAGGTGGGCGGCTTTGTCGGCGAGGCTGGTGGGGCACTCCGGCCAATCTGCGGTGAGCTCGGCGCGGTATTGCCGGGTGGCGGGGAGGTCCGCGGCAAGCCACGCGATTTGCCCGGCCGCCCGCTCAGGATCGGTATCAAAGTCCGATTCGACCCACGGAAGAAACCGCAAAGTGGTGTAGAGCAATTCCCGATAGAGTCGGCGATCCCGCGAGCCGAAGCGCTTTTCCCGCGCGAGCGTCTTTTGAATTCGTTCAGGCAACCGCGGATCATGGCGCCAGTGCGGGCGGAGCGACTCGGCGAGTCCCAGGTAGGTCTGGCGTTGGCTGCCGACGAAGCTCATGGCGTCCGACGGAGGTTGGGGGAGCAAGGCATGGCAAGGGGTTCAACGGACTTACCGCCAATCGGGCAAGCCTGGAAGAAACTCCGCCTTGTCGGAGACATCAGAACAGGAGTAGCTCCGGTGGATCGACTTCCGGCGGCTCGAGGCACTGCGGGCCGTCGTGACGACTGTTGTTTACGTAACGGTTGACCGGACGCGATTGCATTCGTTGCGCTGCGAGCGGGGCGGTGAGTCGGCGATAATCCTCGTCGGGCAGGGGGGCGTCGCCCAGCCAGTGGCGCATGGTCTCACTGGTCAGGATCACCGGCATGCGGTGATGGAGAGGAGCCACGAGCTCATTCGGCTCGGTGGTGAGAATCGCATAGGACTCGGGATGATTTTCGGTGGCGGGCTCCCAAATGCCGGCGAAGGCAAAGGGGACTTGATCGCACAAGGTGAACAAGTGAGGCTGCTTGAGCTTTCCTTTGGTCTCCCATTCGTAGAATCCGTTGGCGGGAACGAGGCAGCGGCGAGTGGCCGTCGCGGACTTGAATGCCCCGAGTTGTCGGGCCGTTTCCGCTTTGGCATTCGGGAGCATGCGCTGCGGTGGTGAACGCCGTTCGTAAGACGGAACATAGCCCCACATCATTCCGCGAATCTCCGGTTCTTGATCGGAGGTGGCAACAACCGGCATGGTGTGGGTGAGCGTCACATTGTAGCGCGGACCTAAGTTTCGGTATCCCGAAAGTTTGCGGGAGAGACTCTCGGCGATCGCCTTGATCGCCGCATCGTCTTTATGCAGAGTGTAGCGAACGCACATCGGATTGAAGGTTGCCGCAGGTAGAAGGAGCGGCCAAGCGATTTTCCTCAACTTTCGGGTGAGAGCCGCAGCTAGGCCCGGCCGCCTCCGCCCAGCGAGAGCCGGATCGAAGCGCCATCGAGTTGCCTCGGTTGAAATTCGCTGGTCGCGGCGTCGGCTTGGGCGATCTCAAAATCGGGCGAGGGCGACAAGACGATTTCCGTCTGGAGCTCGCACGCCGAGACCTGCCCCCCGCCGCATGGCGCTTGTTCACCAGCATGAGATCGGTGGGGGATTGCGACGTAGTCGGCTTGAGTTCGCCGAACTCGCCGACGACCATGTCGGTGGCTTGCAAATGATCAAGTCCGACGAGCGCTCCGCCGTGGTCGCGGCGCGCGAACTCGTGCCCCAGTCTACATCTTGGCGGATAGCGATGGACCCCGCGCGATCGGAGAGTCATGAGGGAGCTTGCCCACCGCCAAGATGATTGTGTTGAGCGATGGGATGAGCCGATAGCTCGCGGTGGGTTTGCCTTCGGCGGCGGTGGCGAACCCTTCGTCGAAATCCCCGCTACTGATCCGGTAGTTGTAATCCCAAAGACCTTGGGCCCAGTAAGCGAGGACGGGATTGGCCTGTCAAGGCAGAGCGGATTCGCTGGCCGTGTGAAAGCTGTATGCGGGAAACGGTTGGGCCCGCGATGTCCGATCAAGAGCAGAAACCCCCTGAACCCGATTTGCGCGGCGCCATGACCATGGTGAAGTGAGCCCCGCGATCTAAACTTGATACTCCCGCCGCGAACCTTCGTAACGATAGAAGTAGCCTCAGGCTGCGAGCGGAAATTAGTGATCGTTCTCCAACCTCTGGTGCTAGCGACGACTGGCCCCTCCGTGGCCAATGACGCGATCGCGGACCTCCAATTGGAAGTCTGGCGGCGGCGCGTCAGCAACGCGTCGAGGTCAAGTCCACTCGGGGGGATTCTGCAGGTGCGGTTTAAGGACGCCGATGCTCGGCAAATTGCGGTAGCGTTCGGCGAAATCGAGTCCGTAGCCGACGACAAACTTGTCCGGGATGTTGAAGCCCACCATGTCGGCGTTGAAGTCGACTTCGCGGCGGCCTTTCTTGTCCAACAGCACGCAGACGCGCAGGCTGGCGGGCTTCAGCTTCTTGATCAGGCCCGAGACCAGAGCGAGGGTCTTGCCGGTATCGAGAATATCATCGATCAACAGCACATCGCGCTTGGCGATGTCGAGGGTGAGGCTGTGCACGAGCTGGGGGGTCGCGATGGATTTGGTTTCGTTGCGGTAACTGGAAATCCGAATGCAATCCAAGCGGATCGGGTTTTCGATTTCGCGAATGAGGTCGGCGGTGAAGAGGATCGCGCCGTTAATGATCGAGATGACGGTAAACTCCTCGCGACCGTAAATCTCCCGCAATTCCTTCCCCATCTGTTTGATTCGCCGTTTTATTTGGGCTTCGGTGACGAGCACGCTTTCGAGATCGGGGTGGATGGAGGAAGATTTGGAGGCAGGCATGTCTTGAGGTCAGCCAGACAAAGGAGCTCGCCGGTGGCAATGCGTTACCTCGGGCGATTTGGGTTAATTCCTTTGACTTCATGGGGGGCAAATTCTTCCTTCGGCAGGTCCTCGTGCCCGCATGATATCCATTCGTATTCAGAATCTAACGAAACGTTTTGGGGCGGTTACTGCGCTGCATAACCTCAGCCTGACGATCGATCCCGGAGAATTGTTTTTTCTGCTCGGACCCAGCGGTTGCGGCAAAACGACTCTGCTTCGGAGCATGGCGGGTTTTTACATCCCCGAGGAGGGTTCGATTTTGTTTGGCGACGAAAATGTGACCAAACTTGAGCCACACAAACGCAATACCGGCATGATGTTCCAAAGCTACGCGCTTTGGCCGCACATGACAGTCGCTGAGAACGTAGCCTTCGGTCTCGGTGAGCGCAAGGTGCCCAAGCCCGAGATCACTCGGCGGGTGGGCGAGGCACTCGAATCGGTGCGCATGGGCGAATATGCTGCCCGGAAACCCAACCAACTTTCAGGCGGACAACAACAGCGGGTGGCCTTGGCTCGGGCCTTGGTGATTCGGCCGCGGTGCCTGCTGCTCGATGAACCCCTGTCAAATCTCGATGCGAAACTGCGTTTGGAGATGCGCACGGAGATCCGCCGCGTCTGCAAGGAATTCAAGCTGACGACGGTTTACGTGACCCACGACCAAAAGGAGGCGCTGTCGATTTCTGACCGCATGGCGATTCTCGACCACGGTCACATCCTCCAAGTTGGCACGCCGCGCGAAGTCTACAAGCGTCCGACGAGTAAGACGGTGGCGCACTTCATCGGCGAAACCGATTTCATTGTCGGCAAAATCGCGGGCCTCAGTGGCAAGATGGCGACGGTCGAAACGGCTATCGGTCGATTCGATGGTGTGCTCGGCGACAAGGAGCAACCTCCGGCGGTGGGCGCTGAAGTGACCTTGTCAATTCGCCCGGAGTGCTGGGAGTTGAGCCGAGAACGTCACAGCGAGCGCAACAGCGTCCGCGGCCGCATCGGCAATTTCGTCTATCTCGGAGAAGTGGCGCAATACGAGCTGATCGTGCGCGACACGCCGTTGAAAGTGTTTGAACGCAATCCGCGGTTTGTTGACGGAGCGATGCGAGGCGAGATTTTCGCGGCGGTCGACCCAGAGGATGTTGTGGTGTTGGTGAACTGACCGGGATGTTGAAACGGGCGCTTATTCTTCTGGCTCTGGCTGCGACGATCGCGCTGCCCTTCATGATGCGCCCCCATCGGGAGCGCGCGGCGAAAGCGGACGACACCCTCGTTATTATCACGCCGCACAATGAGGCGATTCGCCACGAGTTCTCCCGCGCGTTTCAAGATTGGTATCTCACTAAGACGGGGCGCACCGTGGCGATCGACTGGCGGGTGATCGGCGGGACGAGCGAGATCGCCCGGTTCCTCGAATCTGAATATGTGTCGTCGTTTCAAAATTACTGGAGCAACAAACTCGGGAGGGATTGGAGTATCGATGTGCAATCCGCGTTTGCCAATCGGCGGCTTGAGGCCGACGCCTCCGCAGTGGCCAAGGAGGCGCGGGCGACTTTTCTCGCTTCCGAGGTCGGCTGTGGGATCGACTTGTTCTTTGGCGGGGGCAGTTACGACTTTATCCGGCAGGCTCAGGCGGGGCGCTTGATTCCGTCGCGGATTTTCAAGACTCATCCTGAGTGGTTTCAAGAGGACACCATCCCCGCGACCTTTGCGGGGGAGCAATATTGGGACGAAGAGGGACGCTGGATCGGCAATGTGCTGAGCAGCTACGGGATTCTTTACAACAAGGACTCGATCAGGCGGCTCGGTGTCGAGCCAGCGCCAACCGAGTGGAAGGATCTCATGAATCCGAAGTTGATCGGTGAGGTGGCGTTGTGCGATCCGACTAAGAGTGGATCAATCGCGAAAGCCTTTGAGAATCTCATCCAGCAGCAGATGCAGATTAGACTCCGGGCGCTTGTCCGCGCGAAGGGTGGGTTGAAAACTAACGCCATCGAAAATCAAGCGGTGAGGGAAGGTTGGGCGGAGGGGATGCGCATCCTTCGGTTTCTCGGCGCGAATGCCCGTTACTTCACCGACTCGTCGCAGAAGCCACCGATCGATGTGTCGCAGGGGAACTCAGCCGCCGGGGTGTGCATCGATTTTTACGGGCGTTATCAGGCGGAAGCAGTGCAGCGGCGGGATGAGTCGGGTCGATTGGTCTACGTGACGCCCCGCGGCGGCACGGTGAGTTCCGTGGATCCCATCGGAATATTGCGGGGGGCGGTCAATTTGGAAGCGGCGGAAGAGTTTATTGAATTCACCCTCTCGATGGAAGGTCAGTTGCTGTGGAATTTTCAAGTGGGCACGCCCGGGGGACCCGAGCGGTTCGCCCTGCGGCGCTTGCCGGTGCGACGCGATTACTATGCGCATAACGAGTGGCGGCAGTATCGATCCGATCCGGACTCCGAGCCTTATGTCGGGGAAGATCCGCTGATCTATGAGCCCGCTTGGACGGGTCGACTGTTTCGCGAAATGGCGTTCGGCATCCGCGTGATGTGTTTGGACACGCACCTCGAACTCGTCGAGGCGTGGAAGGCGATCATCGCGGCGGGAATGCCCCCGGAAGCCATGGCGGTGTTTAACGACACGTCGGTGCTCAGTTACGACCAGATGCTCGGTCCGATCAAAGCGGCGTTGGGAGCGAAGAACAAAGTTGAGGAAGTCCACCTCGCGAATGATTTGGGCGCGAAACTCCGAGCTCAGTATCGGCACGCCGCTGATTTAGCTCGGCAAGGAAAGTAATGGCGCCCGGACGACGGAGGTAGCTCCGCGAGTCGCCGGGCTCAGTTGAACGCTTGGATCTCGGCCGCAAACGCGGCCAAGTCGGGCGCGCGATAAAACGCGGTGCCGGCGACGAAGGTGTCAGCTCCGCTTCCATGGCAAGACCGCGCGTGTTCCAAATTAATTCCGCCGTCGACCTCGAGCCGCCAAGGGTAGGCGTGCTCAACCCGCCATTGATGGAGTTGGGCGAGCTTCTCGAGCATCGCTGGCTGAAAGGACTGCCCGCCAAATCCCGGCTGCACGGTCATCACCAAGACGAGATCGACGCGATCGAGCAGGTGCTCCACGGCTGAGGCGGGGGTGCCGGGATTGAGCACGATACCGCATTGGCAACCGAGTGAACGAATCTTCTCGAGCGTGGCGACGTGGTCGGAGTCGGGTTCGCTATGAATACTGATCAGATCTGCGCCCGCTTTGGCGAAGGCGTCCACGTAACGATGAGGCTCCGATAGCATCAGGTGAGTGTCGAAAAAGAGTTTGCTGCCGGCTCGGCGGAGGGCGGCGAGAGTCTCGGGACCAAAGCTCAAATTGGGCACGAAGTGCCCGTCCATGATGTCGAGGTGGATCCAGCTCAGCCCTACTTTCTCTACGGTGCGCGCGCTTTCCGACAAATGACCGTGGTCGCCGGCGAGGAGAGACGGAGCGAGGATGGGCGAGTGCTGAGGGGAAGTCGCTACCATGTGTCGAGCACGGCGTGCGCCGTCTTTTGGGCGAGGTCTTGGGCGAGGAGTGGCAGGATCTGATACTCGGCTTGCTGTTGTCCTCTGTCGGTAAACACGTCGCGGGTGCTCACGATTGGACGGCTTTCGAAGAGGGGCTGGCCTGTCCGATTGTCAATGAGTGTGGCTTCGGCGGTGAGCGTCACTTGGAATTTACGCGCCAAACCGGTGTCGCCGGGACGCACCGTGGCAACCTCGCGATGATAGTCGCGCACGAGAATCTGCAAAGTTGCCTCAGCCTGTCCCGCGTCGTTGACGAGGGTCACTCGGCCGTCGCGAGCAAAGGCCTCGCGCACGTGGGTGCTGAGGATCGGTTGCGCCTGCGGAAGCAGTGCCCGCATGGTGATCGGCGCGATGTAGAGGGAGCGGAAACTCAGTTGAGCAGACGTGCCGAGGCGATACGACTGGCAACCTGGCAATAAGGCGAGGAGCGCGCAGAGGAGGACGGAAGAAAGACGGGGACCAATCATCACAACGTTGAGCCCGGAGTCTTAAGGAGTCCGTCCATTAAAAGAAGAAAAAGCGCTTCTTCTCTTTGGTTTCTCCTCGGGAGGGAGTCCTGTCTTGGGTGGGCTGATGGGCTGCGGCCTTTGCCTCGACTTGGGCGAGGCGCTCTTTGGCGAGGCTGGCGACGGCCGAGTCGGGATAGACGGTGATGGCCTCATTGTAGAAGACGCGAGCCGCGGTGTAGTTGTCTCGTTTGCGGAAGTAGAAATCGGCCATCTTGATTTTACTCTCGGCGAGGACCGTGCGCATGCCGTCGAGGCCGGTTTCTGCCGAGGCGACATTGGGATCGCCGGGGAACAAGATCATGAAGTCTTGAAAATAGGTGATGGCCTCTTCGGTCGAGGCTTGATCATAATAAGGACCGTCGACGAGGGAAGCGTGGGTCTGTGCGAGCTTGAGGTAGGCGTCGGCCGTCAGGAGGCTAGACGGATAATTGTTAATCATGCGGTCGAGCGCATCGATCGCCTGCAAAGTGTTGTGAAGCCGCTGATGGGCGCGAGCGATGTTCATCAACGCGAGCGGAGAGTAGTCGCTGTAGGGCGCTTCGAGCAGGATAATTTCAAATTGCTGAATACCCTTGGGGCGATCGGGCAAACCGGGCAACCATCCCCAAAAATGTCCGCGGGCGCCGTCAACCAGCGAACTGGCGATGCGGTATTGTTCGCCGATGATTTCGTTGAAACGCTTGCTGTTCGGGTAGCGCAAAATGATGCCCTGGAAGGCGTCGAAGGCCTTGGGGTATTGCTTCCGCGCTAGGTAGACATGGGCGCTGCGGTAAAGGGCTTCCGGCGTGTAGATCGACGTGCCATATTTCTTGATGACCTTGTTGTAGTTTCGCAGGGCCTTGCCGTAGTTGCCATGCTCCTCGGCCCGGCGAGCCGTGTTCATCAGATCGAGGGCCTTGCTGCCTTCGCCGCTGACCAGCCCGGAGAGGGCGCCGCCCTCAATTCGCCACCCCGAGTCGGGATTCCAGATGAGATCGGCCGCCAAGCGGGAAGGGAGGAGGGTTGCGAAAGCGGCGGCGATGAGGCCCAGGAAGAGACGGCGAAGAGTGAAGGAAGACATGTGCAAAAGTTGTTACCAGCGAATCAGGGCGGAACCATAGGTCAAGCCTGCCCCAAACGCGACGAGGAGAGTGATATCGCCCGGCTTGATGCGACCGCTGCGCCGGGCTTCGTCCAACGCGATCGGGACCGAGGCTGCGGAAGTGTTGCCGTAGCGGTCGACGTTGACGAAGAAACGGTCCATGGGGATTGCAAGATACTTCGAGATCGCCTCGATGATGCGAAGATTCGCCTGATGAGGGATCACGAGGTTTATCTGATCAGCATGAAGTTGATGTTGTTCCAAGATATCCCGGGCCGCTTCGTCCATCGCGCGCACGGCGAGTTTGAAGACTTCCTTGCCCTTCATCTTCATGAAGTGATCGCCAGCGGCAATCGATGCGGCGGTCGCCGGTGCGTCGCTGCCGCCCTTGGGGATGCAGAGGAGATCCACGCCTTCGCCGTAAGCGCCGAGTTTAGTGCCGAGGAGGCCGATGTTCGGCACGTCTGAAGCGCCGATAACGACTGCTCCCGCGCCATCACCAAAGAGGACGCAGGTGGTGCGCTCACTCCAATCAACGACCGGCGAAAGACGTTCTGAGCCGATCACTAAGGCCCGCCGGTAGCGCACTGAGGTGATCATGGCGCACGCGGTGTCGAGACCGTAAATAAAGCCAGAACAGGCGGCATTCAGGTCGAAACATGCGGCGTTGGTCGGGATCCCCAGCTTGTGTTGAACGAGGCACGCGGTGGCCGGCAGGGGGAGATCAGGCGTGATCGTGGCGACAACGAGCAGGTCGATGTCCGCCGGGGTCAGCCCAGCATCCTTCAGAGCGGCTTGCGCGGCAAATACGGCCATGTCGGACGTCGATTCACCCTCTCCTGAAATGCGGCGTTCGCGAATGCCGCTGCGGGTGAAAATCCATTCATCGGACGTATCGACCAATTTCGATAGTTCCGCGTTGGTGAGAACTCGTTTGGGGGTGTAGGACCCGGTGCCGAGGATGACGATCGATTGGTTGGCCATGGTGGATGGAAAAGGGAGACGCGCAGATTGGCTAGGAAACACTCGGCTGGGCGAGCAGTTCGTTGACTCGTCGCACGTCAGTCTCGATGCGATAATTGAGGTCGGCTTTGATGATTTCGTTGGCCGCGCGGATCGCGCTGCGAATGGCGTGGCGGTTGCTGGAACCGTGGGCTTTGAGAATGTTTCCGCGCAAACCCAAGAGGGGCGCGCCGCCGTAGCGTTCGGGGTTTACGCGCTCTTTCAGGGCAGTGAAGGCCCCTTTCGATAGGAGCGCGCCGACCTTGCGCAGGGGTGTGGCAGTTAATTCCTCCTTGAGCATGTTGGAGAAAAAATTCACAAGGGACTCCCAACTCTTCAGCATGATGTTGCCCACAAAGCCGTCGCACACGACGACGTCGACGTGTTCGGCAAAAACCTGAAACCCTTCGATCGGGCCGGCGTAATTGATGATCCCGTGGGCCCGTTTGAGCAGCTCGTGAGTCTCGACGGTGAGGGTGTTTCCCTTGCCTTCCTCGGTGCCGATGGTCATCAAACCGACGCGAGGGTTCTGGATTCCCAGCATGACGCTGCAGTAATGACTGCCGAGAACGGCGTTGTGGAGGAGATGCTCGGGCTTGGCCTCGGGGTTGGCTCCGGCGTCGATCAAGATAAAGTGACCATTCTCTCGGGGCACGACCGCGGCGAGCGCGGGCCGGGCGACTCCTTCCATCGTGCGAAGTCGGATCGTGCCGGCAGCCATGAGCGCACCGGTATTGCCGCAACTGACGACGACGCTGGCGTGCCCGTCTTTGACGAGCTCGATCGCCCGAATCATCGAGGAATCCTTCTTTCGCTTGAGCGACGGGAGAGGTTTGTCGTCCATGGTGACGACTTGGGAAGCGTGGTGGATCGCCACGTTAGCCGAATCGTGTAACCCGGCTTGTTGGAGCAGCGGGCGCAGGATTATCTCGTCACCCACGAGGGTGATCGGATTGAGTCTCTGATCTTCGGCGAGGGCCAACTTGACAGCTTCGACTACTTCCGAGGGGCCAAGATCGCCCCCCATGGCATCGACTGCTATCCGCCCGAATTTGCCGGTTGTTGTGACCATCGCGTGGATGGCAGAACGGAGATCTCGGCGATCAGACCTCGACGTCGAGGACCTGACGACCGCGATACATACCGTTCTTTGGATTCACGCAATGTGGCCGAAAGAGGCTGCCATCGGTCGGATCGGTGGCGAATTCTGGTGCCTTGAAGGCGTTGGCCGCACGACGGTTAGCGCTGCGGCGTTTGGACTGCTTACGTTTCGGTTGAGCCATGGGAAGTGATGTTGAGTGGGTCGTGCCGGGATGAAACGGCGTCGGGTGCTGTGAAAAGGTTCGGAGTAAAGGGTCGGTTGGAGGCGCGTCAAGCGATATAACGGCCCGCGACTTACAGATAAAAGTAAGCGGCGATGACCGAGGCGAGGAGGATCCGGTAGACAGCGAAGGCCACCAAGCCAAGTCGCGTGAGGAAACCAACCAGAAATTTGACCGCGATTGCGGCTGAAATAGCCGCCACGGCGATGCCGAGAAGCACGTTGGACCAGCCGAAAATCTCGATCATGGCGCCCCCGGACCGCCATCCTTTGAGTAGGGCCGCCCCGCCGAGCACCGGCAATCCGACCAAAAAGCTGAATTCGGCCGCTCTGGCCGGGTTCAATCCGGCCAGATAACCGCCCAAAATCGTCACCATCGAGCGGCTGGTGCCGGGCCAGAGGGCTAGGCATTGGATGAATCCGATCTTGATCGCCTCCGTGGCATAGAGGTCGGCCGGTTCTTTCCGCCCGTCGCTGACGCCCGCGCGACGCCAGCGCCAGCGTTCGACCCAAATCATGAGGATCGACCCTCCAACCAACCCGATAATCACAGTTCCGATCGAAAAAAGGTGTTTTTCGATCATCTTGCTAAAGATCAGGCCGACAACGGCCACTGGCACGAAGGCGCAGACGACATTGCGGAGCAACCGCGCCCCATTGCTGTCGCGCCCCATCAGCCCCCAGAGCATGCTAACAAGGGCTTGACGGTAAAGAAGCACGATGGCGAGAATCGCGCCGATCTGGATCACCACGGTGTAGGTGTCGGCGGCGAGCTTCAGGGTGAGGGGCACGCCTTGGGGATTTTGGGCGGTGGGCGCCTTGTGCCAGAGCGGGTTGCCCGCTTGGTCGGTGAGGGGCACCTCCGATTCGAGACCGAGGACCTGATTGGCGATGATCAGGTGACCAGTCGACGAGATGGGCAAAAATTCGGTGATGCCTTCGACTAAGCCCAAAATGATCGCATCGACCCGGTCCAACTCGGCCACCGGTTGACTTGCGACCGGGATTGGTCCGCTCTCAGCGTAACTAGGGGCGGCGAGGGCGACTGCGGCGAGGAAGAGCAGGAGAATACGCACGGCGCTTTTGCTGAAAGCATTCGCCCAGCGAAGCAAATGTATTTGCTGCTCAACCTTGCGACTGCCTCCTTGGTATCCGTCATGGAGCTTTTATCCGATCTCACCGCGATTCTGCGGCAACGAAACAACTTGGCTTCCGGCCAAGTCGAGACCGCCGCCGAGGCCCTGACTTCGCCGGAAGTGAGTGAAGCTGATAAAATGATGTTCCTGAGCGCGTTGGCCGACAAGGGTGAAACCGAGGGCGAAGTGGCTGCTTTTGCGCAGGCCTTTCGCGCTCGGGCCACCGATCCTGGCGTGCAGGCGTGGGCCGACGAGGCCATCGACGTCGTGGGGACGGGGGGAGACCACTCCGGTGGCTTTAACATTTCTAGCATGGTTGTGCTGACGCTCGCTTGTGCGGGCGTCCCGGCGATGAAGCACGGGAATCGCGGGATCACGTCCAAATGCGGGAGCGCCGACCTGCTCGCGGCCTTGGGAGTCGATTTAGCGGCACCCCCAGAGAAGCTGTCGCAGGCATTGGGCGAGCTCGGTTTCGTGTTTTTCTTTGCGCCTAATTATCACCCTGCCTTCAAACACATCGTGCCCGTGCGAAAAGCGCTCGCGGCGCAGGGCAAGCGCACGGTGTTCAATATTCTAGGGCCGCTGATCAATCCCGGCCGACCCGCGCATGTCTTGCTGGGCTCGTTTTCCGAAGCATGGGTGCCGCGCCTCGCAGGAGCGTTGGCGGTGTTGGGAGCGAAAGCCGGTCTCGCGGTCCACGGCGTGATTGAACCGGGCAAAGGAATCGACGAACTCACGTCCGCGACGACCAATCGCGTGCGCGGATTTGGGCGTCTGGACGACCTCGATACGCAGTGGTCGCCCGAGGATTTAGGCGTGGAGCGGGCGCCTTTCGTCGATCTACTCGGTGGAGACCTTGAGGCGAATTTGGCGATTGTGGAGGCGATCCTCGACGGCAACGGACCGCGCGGCTTGGTCGACACGATTGTGTTGAACGCGGCGGTGGGACTGTGGATTGTGGGCAAAACCGCCTCGATTCAGGAAGGTTTGGGCGACGCTCGCAATCTTCTGATCGGCGGGGCGGTTCGGCGAAAAATCGAACAGACCCGCGAATTCTACTGTTCATGAAGCGGCACTATTTTGGCACTGACGGCGTTCGCGGACCCTACGGTGGTCCGGTCATTAATGAAGAGTTTGCCACCCGACTAGGAGTCGCGGCGGTGGCGTGGCTTCGAGGAGTAGGCGAGCGGCGGAGTTTTGCCAGAGACGGACGAGAAACCTCGGGCGTGGGCCGGATCCTGATCGGTCGGGATACTCGCGGCTCGGGCGCTTCGTTGGAGGCCGCGATTGCGCGGGGCATTCGCGCGGCGGGAGGCGAACCTATTTCGCTCGGCGTGGTGCCCACTCCCGCGGTGGCGCGAACCGCCAAGGAATCCGGTGCGCGGATGGGCGTGGTGATCACGGCCTCGCACAATCCGGCGTCGGACAACGGAATCAAATTTTTCGGCCCGAATGGGGTGAAGCTCACCGACGAGGACGAGGCGATCATCGAGAGCCACTTGGCGGCCCCGGCGACCTCCGGTGAAGGTCAGCTCGTGTCGCTGGATCAGGCGGCGATCGATTATGTGGCTGCGGTTGGGTTGATCTTGCAGCCCAACGCCCTCGCGGGCTGGAAGATTGTGCTCGATACGGCCAACGGCGCCACCTGGATGACCAGTCCGGCGGCTTTGCGCGGCCTAGGCGCTGAGGTCTTGGTCATCGGCGATGCGCCCGACGGCACGAATATCAATGCAGGGGTCGGGAGCGAACATCCGGAAGTGATGGCGGCGAAAGTGATCGCCTCGGGCGCTCGCCTCGGGATCGCCCATGACGGCGACGGCGACCGCTGCGTTCTCTGCGACGAGTTTGGGCAAGTGCTCGATGGCGATGAGATGCTGACGATTCTCGCTACCCATGCGGTGAAGCGGGGGCGATTGCCGAAAAAGACATTGGTGGTCACGGTGCAGAGCAATCTCGGTGTGGATGCGGCGATGACCGCTCTCGGGGGTCGGGTGCTGCGCACGGACGTGGGCGACCGCTACGTGATCGAGCGTATGCTCAAGGAAGGGGCCACGCTCGGAGGCGAATCGAGTGGCCATATCATTTGTGCGGATGTCTCGCTCACGGGCGACGGATTAGCCGCGGCGCTCCAAGTGCTCAAGGTGATGATCGAAACGGAGCAGCCGTTGTCTGAACTGCGTCAGGTTCTGAAGAAATTCCCGCAGGAAACCGGGGCCCTGAAAGTGAGCGCCAAGAAGGAGCTGGTGAGCTGCTCGGCACTCGCGCAGTGCATCGCGGAACTGGAAGCGGAAATGAAAGAGACCGGACGGGTGTTGGTTCGCTTCTCCGGAACCGAGGCGAAATTGCGACTGTTGGTGGAAGCGGCGAGCGAGGAGATTGCCCGGAATGGCTTGGTGAGGTTGGAGGCTGCTGCTCGGGCCGACCTCGACGTCCTCTAGGATTGCACCAAGTCGGTCGCGTTGCTCGACTGTGTTTATGCCAGACACGCCTGTCTCGTCGTTGGATGCTCGCCAGCAGAAGATGCTCGATCACGCTCGGCGCGCATTCGAGCAGGATAACTTCGCTTATGTCGGAACCGCCTGCGCGCAAATCCTCCAGGCCGTGCCGGGATGCCTCAGCGTGCGCAAACTTCAACGGGCCGCCGCGCTCCGGGTTCGGCAAAAGACCGGCCCGCTGCGGCGAATGTTTGCCCGGTTGAAATCGCTGCCCTTCGCCGTCGGTGGCAGCATGGACTCCCCGCAAGCTGCTTTGGCTAAGGCGGAGAAAACCTTGGCGGAGAATCCCGCGAACATTCCGGCCCTGCAGATGCTCGCCGAGGCGGCCCGGGCGCTTGATTGGCCCGAGACGCGGGCCTTCGCGTTGGAGGCAGTGTGCGCGCTGGAGCCCGACCAGCGCACTCACCAGCTTGCTCTCGGTGTCGCTTGGCTGGCTGCCGGTAAACCGGATACTGCCCTCAAAATAGCCGATCGCGTCTTGCGGAAGTCTCCGGTTGACGGCGACGCGCAAACCCTCATGAGGCAAGCCTCGATCGCTCGCACGATCACTCAAGGGCAGTGGGAGGGTGAGGGGAATTACCGCGAGAAACTCAAGGTCGAGACGAGTTCGTCGGAGACTGCGAAAGTGATGGCTTCGCCAGTCAACCCGCCCCCCGACGAGAAGACGGCCCCGCTCGATTCCATTGAATCAGCTCGCGATTTTGTCGGGCGTTACCCGGGCGACCTCGATGCTCGCTTTCGCCTAGCGGAGTTGGCGCTCGCGGCGGGGGAAGTCGATCTGGCCATCGCGCAGTATCAACAGGCGCAGAAGAATCCGAAACTCGCTCTGCGCGCTTCCTTGGGGCTCGCGCGGTGCTTCCGGCGTCGCGGTTTGGATGATCTCGCGATCACTCAACTGCAGGCGGCCAAGCAGTCGCTCGTCGTGATGGATGAGCTCAAGAAGGACGTGGTCTACGAACTGGCGAGCTGTTACGAGGCGAGTGGGCAAAGCGACCTCGCGATGGCCGAGTTTAAAGAGATCTATGTCGAAGACATCGGATTTCGCGACGTCGCCGCGAAGATTAATTCCCACTACCAACGGCCGAAATCTTCGGAGTGAGCCGAGATCACGGCGGACTGATCGTCGTCGACATCGCCGGTTCGCGTACGAGCGGAAGGCTGGCAATTGAGGAGACCGCGAGGTTGTCCCACGAGCCGGACCAAAGTTTGATGGCGTCGTCGGTCTTGATGAAGACCGGTCGGTCAGCCATCGGATAATCTTTGGGCGCGTGCCATCCGCCTTCGACCCAGTCGGGCAAATCCGGCCCGAAGGTCACGCGATCTTTGCGCCCAACAAGATTGAATACGCCTTGCCAAAGGTAGTCGCCAATCGCCCAGTGGGAGCCGCGTTCGATCCACAGACATTGGTCGCCGAGCAGAATCGAGGTGCGTTGATCAGGGGTGAAGAAGACGTCCCAGAAATCGGCGTCGATGCCGTGGCGATGCACGAGATGCCGGAAGTCATGGCTCTGCCAGCCGGTGCTCGGCGCAATATCCACTTCACTTTGCCAGCCGGTGCCCGCAACAAAGAATCCCCGCGGGTGTTGATACCCCGCATAGGTGCGATCGGTGGCCCGAAGAAAATCTTCCAGTTCCGGGTCCGGCCGCAACCGCACGTAGCGCTGGATCCCTTCGAGCGAGTCGCCCATGCCGCCGATGAGCATGGGGCCACGGTTGTGGTGCCATTTGCCCGCGTGAAAATACCAAGTGCGGTGGCAACGCACAAAGCCTCGTTCGTCGATCCAATGAGAGCGGGCTACGTGTCGGCAAAGTCGCGCCGCCTCCTCGAGGTAACGCTCCTCGCCGTAAATCTCCGCTGCGAGCATCAAGGGGCAGATCATCAGTCCGTAATACTCGGAGGGCTCGAGAAGATCTTTGACCCCTTTGATTCGTAGCGTGCCGGCCGAGTCATCATCCGGCATGCCCCGGATATGAAAATGGTGGATCATGAACTCGATGTCTTCGCGCGTGCTGTCGTGCCACTGGCGATCGTCGAAGGCCTGCATGAAGAGCAATTTTCCCCAAATGCGCGCGTAGTCTTGATTGCACACCGCGGAGTCATCTGGACGCCCCGCTTTGCCGTAGGGCAGGCAACCTTCGTTCATGTTGCGGAGGATGGCGTCCCGGATCTGATCGAGCAGGGGCGTCGGGAGCCATTCGCGGGAGCGCAGAGCGGTGAGTCCGAGCGAAAGGTTGGGCACGGCGTTGTGAATCAGCCCGCGCTGGCAAATTTCCCCAGCGTTGAAACCGATGTGCCGATACTGGCCGTCGTCGGCGAACGAGGTGGTTTGAAACTGCACCAACTGTTCCAGCAACTTCTGGGCGCGCGGATCAGGGCGTTGCGCAATGGCTTCGGCGAGTCCGGCGAGGAAGGGCGAGGCCCAGGTGGTGTGACCGGCGGTGAAATCCCCCCAGCGATAAGGATTCGATCCCCACACGGGGTGGTTGTGGAAACCATGGATGGCGCCGTTGAGTTGCACCCACGAGTGAATCCAATTTCCGAGGGCCGCGAGGTTGGGTGTGTCGGTCATGAGAGTGACGAGTCTAACATGCTTTGATTGAAAAACGGGGCGGCGGTTGAGGCAGCGTTGAGTGAACTCAGGGGTGGGAGGTTGCCACCTTCGGGCCCCACCAGTTTTCCGCCAGTCCCACGGCCACGGTCATGATGACGCCGCTCCAAAGGAGCCGAGGGATGTCGGTCTGCTCGCCGAAGAAGAGCAACGACACGGCAACACCTACGGGGATTTTCGCGTTGTTCATCACCGCGAGCGTGCCGGTGTTTACGCGGGTGGCGCCGAGATTCCACATGAAGAAACCGATGCCCGACGCGACCACCCCGAGGTAAAGAATCACGCCGAGTTGCGTCATGGAAATATCTAGCGATGTCCAACTCGTGGTGAAGAACGACGCGGCCAAGGTGGTGACGGCAGCTCCAACGTAAAGCAGCGCGAAGACATCGGATTCCTTGGCGTCGGGCACGCGACTGCGCTCCCGCTTCCAGGCCAACTGGCCGGCGGCGAAACAGAGATTGGAGAATTGCATCAGGACGAAACCGATCGCGATGTCACTGCTGGGCGCAGCCCGCCAGAGAATGATCGCTCCGCCCACCAGCGCGAGGGAAGCGGCGAGAAGGTGGCGCCACTCCCAACGTCTCTCGATCGCCGCCGCGAGCAAGGCCACATAGAGCGGCGTGAAAATGGTGAACAGCACGACTTCAAACGCCTGTAGGTAGACGAAGGCGTGCAGGTAGAGCAGATACATCAGCCCAAACTGAATCGCCCCGATCGCGGCAAACCGCCACGCGTGACGACGCGGGACTTTCTTCCATCGCCACAGCGGGAGGAAGACCAGTGCTGCGCACACTAAGCGCAGGGTGGCGACCGCCGAAGGATCAATGCCCGTAAGCTGACCTTTGATGAGCCCGTAAGAAAAGGCCCAGACCAGCGATGTTAGCATGAGCCATCTCATAATTGTAGAATCAGACGCGGAAGATCACGCCGAGTTTCTTGCCGAGCAACAGGCTCATGCCGATGATGGTGACGCCGAGGAAGACCATCGCCCACACGCCGAGAGCGCTCGCGATATACTGACCGTCGCCGAGCAGTTGGAACAGTTCCATGATCGCCTTGGTGATGGGATAGTAAGCCTGTTTCTGCGCGAGAATCAGCGAGTCGGACACTTCGAGCATCGCAAACGCGAAGGCGAGCAAGCCGCCGGCGATCAGGTTGGCGGTGATTAACGGCAGAGTGATTTTAAAGGTAGCTTTGAGGGGCGGACAACCGAGGTTCTGTGCGGCTTCCTCGAGGGTCTCGCTGGTTTGCTGGAACCCGGCGACCGCCGAGCGCACGACGTAGGGCAAGCGCCGGACCGAGTAAGCGATGATCAGCAGCACCGTCGGATCATCGATCGGATTGATGAAGTCGAAAAACTTTCCCTCTTGGGACATGGCGAGGTAGCCGAAGGCCAGCACCAGACCGGGCACGGCGAGCGGGAGCATGGCGAGAAAATCGAGGACCTGCCGCCCGGCGATTTTCGTGCGCACCACGACGTAGGCGATGGCGATGCCGAGGATGACATCAATCACGGTCGAAATACTCGCAAACTTGAGGCTGTTGGCGATGGCGGGAACCGTCAGGTCGTGGCCGAGCGCGATGCTGAAGTTCTCCAAAGTCAGGCTCTGCGGAAGAACGGTGCCATACCAATCTTTCGAGAGCGACACGAGCACGACACCCATGTGGGGCAGGATCGCGATGAAAGTTACTCCGGCAAACATCAGCGTGCACAAGGTCCGCGCGAAGGGCGGAAGCTTGCGCGGCCCACCGGTGCTGGTGGCTTTGGCCATCATGGCGTAACTCGTGCGCCCGAAGAGCCCTTTCCCGATCGCATAGAGCGCGAACGAACTGAACAACATTACTGCGACGAGGGCGTAGGGGAACGGGTTGCCGCCGATGTCTTTTAATCCGTAAAAAATCTGCACCGAGGTGACGCGGGCGTAGTCAAAGACAAGGGGGGTGCCGAGTTCGGTGAACGACCAGATAAAGACAATCGTGCCGCCAGCAAAGAGGCCCGGCATCATTAATGGCAGAGTGATCTTGGCAAACCGGCGAAACCCGGAGCAGCCGAGATTCTCCGCGGCCTCTTCCATCGCCGGGTCGATGTTGGCCAACGCGGCGACCGCATTGAGGTAGATGATGGGATAGAGTGAGAGGGCCTGAATGATCGCGACGCCCCAAAACTGGTTGGCCGCGAACCAATCAAACGTCCACCCCTCGGGCCGAGCGCCGATTGCGATGAGCAGGCTGTTGACCGCGCCGTATTGTCCGAAAATTTGCTTAATGCCGATGGCCCCGACGAAAGGAGGCAGAATCATCGGCACGAGAATCAGGGAGCCGAGAAAGCCCTTGCCGGGAAAAATGAATCGATCGCTAATAAACGCCAAGGGGAGGGCGATGATCAACGTCAAGGAGGTCGTCGCGCAGGCGAGGAGGAACGAGTTTTTCAAGCCGCCGAGGTAAAGCGGATCGCTTAACACTGCGGTGAGGTAGGCGATCGTGAAATGTCCATCGGCATCGATGAAACCTCCCTTGAGAATCTGGATGATCGGCCAGACGAAGAACGCGGCAAAGAAAAGAGCCGTCAGGGCAAAGACGATGCGCGCAAAGGATTTCGACACGGCGGGCAGTGTGGGCGGTTTGACGAAATCCCGGCAAGGCGGAAATGTGGTGGCGGTGAGGGCCGCCGAGCTTTTCAGGTCTTGGGCAGGGACCGTTCGAATGCCGCCAGAGTTTCCGGACTGACATGGTGTTCAATGCCCTCGGCGTCGAGTTCCGCCGTTTTTTCGGAGATGCCGAGGGAGCGGAGGAACGCGACAACCGTGAGGTGCCGCCGCTGGCAAGCGGCGGCCAGCTTGTGACCGGTCTCCGTGAGAAAAATTGCCCGATAGGGGCGGGCAATGACATAGCCTTCACGTTGCAGGCGGGCCACGGTGCGGTTTACGGTTACGTGAGTGACGCCGAGGCGGCGGGAGAGATCCACCACTCGGGCCTCGCCCTGTGAGGCGGTCATGTCGGCAATGGCCTCGACATAATCCTCGGTGATTTCAGTGGCATGTTCGCGGCGCGTAAGCTTGAGGCTCTCGGCTTGGAGCGCCGAGGAGCGCACGGATCTTTTGGGGCTTCGGACGATTTTCTTCACGGGCGAAGCCACTAGAATAAGGAACCACTTGACAAGTCGAGCGAACAATATGTAGCTCGTGCTACATTATGTATAAGCGCATACGAATCCGATTTTGGACATTACTGCTCGCCCCATGCTTTGGGGTCGGGGGTTTATCACTGGAAGGAGCCGAAGGGAGGGACCAGAGCGGCTATACTTGGGCGAATCCGGTTCCTTCTGAAATGCTGCGGGAAATGACGACCGACCGGCCGGACGCGACCGAAAGCCCGTTCACGGTCGATCCCGGTCACGTTCAGTTGGAAATGGATTTTGGCAATTTTTCCCGTGACCGAGAAGCGGGCGTAAAAGTGACCGAATGGGAAACGTTACCTTTCAATCTGCGGTTTGGCATGAGCGAAAACTTTGAGGCGGGAATATTTGTTGCGCCCTATCACCGCACCGTGGAGACGGCGGCGGGAGTGCGCACGACGGCGGCGGGATTTGGAGACATCGGCCTGCGCGCTAAATGGAACGTCACCGGCAATGAGGGAGCGGACTTTGCATGGGGACTGATGGCCGACTTGAAGCTGCCGACGGCGGCGACAGGTCTGGGTAACGGACACTGGGAGGGCGCGCTCACGTTGCCGACTGCATTCGAACTTGGCGGCGGGTGGGGCGGCGGAGCGATGACGTCACTTGGATTGGTTTTTGATGATGCCGACCGCCGCCGTGCGGTCTGGGTCAACACCTTCACCGTCGGGCACGATCTGACGGACAATGTGGGAGGCTTTCTTGAAGTGACATCGGAAGTCGGCGTCGGATCGCACGTCGCGACTTTTAACGTGGGGCTCACTTTCAGCCTGGACGCCAACACGCAGTTTGACTGTGGCGTTAACCTCGGAATCAGCCGGTCAGCACCGGATGTCGTCGGTTTCGCCGGAATCTCGCGCCGATATTAATTTTAAAAATGAAATCACTCAAAACCATCCTCGTTTGGACACTGCTTATCGCAGCGCTCGCCCCAGCCGACAGTTTCGGGGCCAAAAAGCGAATTGTGACGACCTTTACGATCATTCAGGATATGGCGCAAAACGTCGCGGGCGACGCGGCCATCGTCGAATCCATCACGAAGCCCGGGGCGGAAATTCACGGTTACGAACCAACGCCGCAGGACATCGTGAAGGCGCAGAAAGCGGATTTGGTGCTGTGGAATGGCCTGAACCTCGAACGTTGGTTCGAGCGCTTCTTCGGCAATCTTCGCGATGTGCCCCGCGCGGTGCTGACCGAGGGCATCGAGCCGATTGGAATTGAGGAAGGGCCTTA
>Ga0105050_10000888_pt1 | contig 45514 bp, 34 predicted proteins | sample FRY01_FD_78088 | JGI IMG/M metagenome (GOLD analysis project Ga0105050, IMG submission 78088) | Freshwater microbial communities from Lake Fryxell liftoff mats and glacier meltwater in Antarctica - FRY-01 | ecosystem: Environmental > Aquatic > Freshwater > Ice > Glacier meltwater ...
AGTGACGCAACACCCCATAGCCGATACCTTTATCGGGCAGGGCGCGCAGGTCTTCTTTGATCTGTCGCAAGGCGTGACCGGGCGCCTCGGGCGCAGACCAGTCGAGCTGACCGAGCCGCAAACGCAGTGGGAACAGGCTGGTGAGCCAGCCGAGCGTGCGTGTCAGATCTTCCTCGGTTTCGCGACCATGACCTTCGAGTGCGATCAGCGGATCACCGAGGGTGTGCTGGTAGCGCTTTTGGCTCCATTGGCAGAGTGCTATGCCTAGCGCGGTGAGCAACACATCGTTGATTGCGCCGTGATAGACGGCAGGTGCACGTAACAGGCGTTGTGTGTCGGCCTGGCTGAGCTGTCCACCGACGTGGGCGGAGCTGCCCAAGGTGTTGTCTTCAGGTTGGATCGGACGATCGCAAGGTAAGGCTTGGGCCCCTTGGAGCTGCGAGAGCCAGAGGTGCTGTTCGCTGCGACGCGTGCCATTGGCGCCTTGTCGGGCGAGCGACTCAGACCAAGCCCGCAGTGACATCGTGCGCGCGGGCAAAGCTGCGCCGGGTGTCAGCGTGCAGGTGGCGAGATCCTCCATCAGGATGCGCCAGGACACGCCATCGATGGCGAAGTGGTGAATGACGAGCAACAGCAGGGCGGGTGCCTGCGGGCGTAGGACCCAGCGCGCAGCCATGATGCCGCCTGGCACTTGAGGATCCAACGCGTCGCTCAAGCGTTGGAAAGACGCGAGCATCGACTGCTGGGCGGCCTCTGGACTCAGGGAGGTGAGGTCGAGCGTTGGTAAGGTCAGCGCGGGCAGGGCTGAGGTGGGATCGATCACCATGCTGATATCGGCGCAGGACTCGACCGCACTCTCCAACTGTTCAGCTGAAATCGTTCGCAAGCGCAGCGCACCGTGGTGGTGACGCAGGCGCTCGAGCGCCTCGAGCACAGTTGCATGATTGAGCCCTGCAGGCACACGCAGGCAGACGGCTTGGTTAAAGTGTTTGAGCGAGCCTTTGAGCGCGAGGTAGTCTTGGGCGATGGGCAGGGGCGACAACTCGCCTTCTTCGACCCAGACGGTCTGCACAGTCTCGGTGGAGGCGAGTGTGGCTGCAGAGGCGAGTGCCTCCGGGGTTTGGTGTTTAAAGACGTCTCTAACGCTAAACACCAGACCTTGTGCGCGGGCACGACTGACTAGACGAATTGCCGAGATGCTATCTCCGCCAATACTGAAAAACCCGTCATCCAAACCGACTTGAGCCATGCCAGTCACCTCTGAGAACAGGTGACTGACCAATACTTCCTTGGCAGTCTGCGGCGCGCGGAATCGTTGCGTGGAGGTCTGAGCTAGAGGTAAGGGGAGTGCTTGTCGATCGAGCTTGCCGTTTGCATTGATTGGTAATGCCGTCATCGATACAAAATAGCTCGGCACCATGTAGTCAGGCAAGCTCGACCCCAAGGCGCTGCGCAATGCTGTGTCACTCGGGACGTCATGGCCCTCTCGTGGGACGACGTAGGCAACGAGCCGCTTGTCTCCATGGATTTCTCGAGCTAGCACAGCAACTTGGGCAAGCGCTTGGACCTGGTTTAAAAGCGTAGCTTCTATTTCACCCAATTCGATTCGAAAACCACGAATTTTGACTTGATCATCGGCACGACCAAAATACTCAATCGCGCCATCTGAGCGATAACGTGCCAAGTCGCCCGTTCGATACATACGCGTACCAGTCGCATCGGATGTTGAGAAAGGATTAGCGATAAAACGTTCGGCAGTCAATCCGGGACGGCTGAGATAGCCGCGTGCTAAACCCTCGCCTGCGATATACAGTTCACCAACAGATCCGGGGGCGACAGGCTCGAGTCCCGCATTCAGTACATAAAGTTGGGTGTTCCAAATGGGACGCCCAATTGGAGGGGGGAGTGTGGCACTACTGCGTAGACATTTCCAAAAAGATACATCAATCGCCGCTTCCGTTGGGCCATAGAGATTCCAGAGCGATGCTTGTGGAAAGCGTGTCAGATATTGGTTTTGTAGTGTGGCACTGAGTGCCTCACCACTCATTACGATTTGTTTAAGACTTGAGCAAGATTTTTGATGAATACTTTGTAAAAAAACCGCAAGCATCGAGGGCACAAAGTGCATCACCGACACTTGGTGGGCATCGATCATTTGCTCGAGATACTCTGGTTCCTTTTGTCCGCCTGGGCGAGCAATCACGAGCGCGGAGCCCGTCAGTAAGGGTAAGAGCCACTCCCAAACCGCAACGTCAAAGCCAATGCCGGTCTTTTGGAGGATACGATCTGTCGCGTTGAGTTTTAGAACATCCTGCATCCAGTCCAACCGGTTGGTCAAAGCTTGGTGCGTATTACCTGCGCCTTTCGGCGTACCCGTTGACCCTGAGGTGTAAATCAAATAGGCAAGTTGATCAGGATGGTAGGGCTGATTTCTTTCAGAGCGAACGATCGTCGCCTTAGGGTATTGAACCAGACTCTCCTGCCAAGCAGGTGCGTCGACTTCGATGACGATACCGGGCCTTGCCGCTTCGCTCAGGCTTTCTAAGCCGCTTGTGGTCGTGAGCAGCACGACGGCCTGACTGTCCGTCAGCATAAAGTCCAAGCGCTGTTGTGGGTATTCTGGATCAAGCGGGAGATATGCCGCACCGGCTTTCAGGATCGCCAACATCGCGACGATCATCTCTGGACAACGATTAAGCAGAACCGCTGCAATCTTGTCTGGTCCTAGACCCTGGGAGATCAAGCACCGTGCGAGTTGATTTGATGCTTGGTCCAGTAACGCATAACTCAGTGGTTCAGTTTCTGAGCCCAATCCCGAAATGAGTGCTGGCGCGTCAGGTGTCAGGATGCATTGCGCAGTAAAACGCTCCATCAGTGACGCATGTGAAGCATGAAGCGAAACACGTGCACCAGATGATTTTGACAATACCGTGTCGCGTGTGACCAGATCCATGACAGGTAGGGTCACCAGCGCAGCGTCGGGATGGTGAATAAATCCTTTGAGCGTCTGGTCAAAGGCCTGCATCCAGACCTCGACCGTTGAAGTCTCGAATAAATCTGCATCAAACTCGAAACTTCCGCTCAACTCTCCGTTTGCTTGCTTGGTTAGATAAAGTGTCAGATCAAGTTTTGCCGTGGGTAGGCCAACTGATTCAGGTACGCAACGCAGACTGCCGAGTTTGAAACCGGTCTCTCCTTGTGTTTGGAGTGATAGCATCGCTTGAAACACAGGTGTGTGCGAGAGCGATCGGCTGATGCCCAAGTGCTCGACTAGTTGCTCAAAGGGTAGATCTTGATCGGATAGACAATCTTGAACAGTGCGGTGCGTCTGAGCAATCAGCTCAAGAGGTGACTGCGTATCGGTCACAGTGACCGGCATCACAACTGTATTTAACAGGAAACCCACCATCGCTTCGGTGTCGATGTCGTCGCGCCCTGAAACAGGAGAGCCAATGGCGACTGCATGTTGTCGAGAGAGTTTGGCGAGTGTCGCACCATAGGCCGCGAGTAGCACAGTGTAGAGCGTGGTGTTTTGTTTGCGCGCAAGTGTTTCTAGCGCATTGACTGTTGGACTAGCGATCGTAAGAATGAGCTCTTGGGCGCGGCGACTTCTGTCAGGATCACGTGCGCGATCAAGCGGTAATGCAAGCAACTCAGGTACCTCAGCCAGACGCGCTTTGGCACGTTCTACGGCGGGTGCGAGACCATTTTGTAGATTTTCCTGTTGCCATGCAGCCCAATCGCTGTAGTGAATTTCTAGGTCTGGCCAATTGAGATTTTGACTTTCTGCAAATGCGCAATAGGCTTCATCAAGTTCACGCGCAATGATATTGCGCGATACGCCATCAGCGGCCTGGTGGTGCATGGTGAGGAGTAAAACTGACTCAAGCGGACTGATTAAAATGAGTCGTGCGCGTAACGACAGATCATTTTCGAGATCGAAAGGTTTTGCAGCCTCAGCGCGAATCAGCTCGGTGACTAAACCTTGACAATGCTCAGCATCTTCTTGATGGCGATCTCGAAAATCGATGATCTCGAGGATGTTCTCTATGTTGGGCGGATCCAGCAGATACCCAACTGGTTCGCCACTTTCTGACGCACGCATCACCGTACGAATCGCTTCGTGACGCGTGCATATTGCCACAAAAGATTTTTTTAATGCCTCGATATCAAGTAAGCCACTGACGCGGATGGCGAGTGGCATGTTGTAAGTTGCGGAGGAGCCTTCTAAACGATCCAGAGCCCATAAGCGACGTTGACCATAGGACAAAGTAAGCTTAGCTGTCATTGCGAATTCTTCCCATGCCTGACTGAATGCGGCGTCTAGATTGTTTAGTGATGCCATCCAAAAATGCCGCTAACTGCTGTGGCGTTGGATGTTCAAAAATGGCGCGAAGCGGTAGTGTTTTTTCTGTTTCCTGACGCACTCGGGCGACAAGTCTCATGGCGAGCAATGAATGACCGCCAATTGCAAAAAAACTATCGTCTGTGCTGACTTCAGTGACTTCTGTGATTTCCTGAAATAGGCGTACCAACAGAACTTCACTCGCAGTGCTGGGTAGCAGAGAGACTTTCTCTGAGGACCCGAGATCAGAGAGACCGATCGGATCGGGTAGTGCGCGGCGGTCGAGTTTGCCAGCCGGACTAAGTGGCAAGGCCTCTAGCGTGACAAAGTGTGCTGGCACCATATAGTCCGGCAGTGTTTTGAGCAGAGCCAAGCGCAGTTGTGCTGCGCTCAGGAGCTCTTGGTCTTGGTGGTGCACGATATAGGCGACGAGTCGTTTATCTTGTGAGGATTGCCCGACTTGCCGAGCGATCACAGCGACTTGACTGAGGCCAGGGCATTCCTTTAAGAGCGCTGACTCGACCTCACCTAACTCAATACGAAATCCGCGAATTTTGACCTGATCATCTGCCCGGCCTAGAAACTGAATCGCACCGTTAGGCATGCGAACGGCAATATCACCTGTGCGGTACATACGCGCACCGGGTTCACCATAGGGATTCGCGATGAATTTTTCAGCGCTCAAGCCTGAGCGATTGAAGTAGCCTCGCGCTAAACCAATACCCCCTAGGTAAAGCTCTCCAAGAATACCGTCTGGGACAGGTTCGAGGGTCGCATCGAGAATATAGAGCTCGGTATTCCAGATAGGGTAGCCAATGGGCGGGAACTCTTCCCACTTGCCCTGATCCTCATCCATTGAGTAGTAACTGACAACATGCGCCTCAGTCGGGCCATACAAATTGTGCAGGCGCGAGTTTGGGTGTGCCTGATAGGCTGCACGGATCGCAGGCGTGATCTGTAGTTGTTCACCTGCGGTAAAGACCGCCTCTGGCCATCCCTCGACCTCAAAGTTTTGCTTGGCGTCCGCAAGATTATTCAGCACTACGAACGGCGCATATAAATGGGCGACTTTGTGATCATGAATATATTGCGCGAGTGCTCGGCTATCTCGACGAGTCTCGTTGTCCACTAATACGAGTGTGGCGCCTTTTGTATACGCCCAGGCGATTTCTTGCGCAGAGGCATCGAAACTGATGGGAGAATATTGCAGCACACGCTCGGCTTGACTTGGTATCGTGGCATGTTGCCAATTCACAAGATTCATCAGTGAACGATGTAAAAATCCTACCCCTTTTGGGTTACCCGTGCTGCCTGAGGTGTACATCATGTAAACCAACTGATCGGGCGATAGTGGAGCACTACGATCGCGATTGGTCACATTTTTTGTGGGTTGTGCGGCGACTTCGTCTCGCAAGGACGGCTGATCAAGACAAAAGGTTTGTCCCGTCACCGCATTTTGACGCAACACTTCATTGAGCACCTCAAGGTGGATGCTTTGGCTGAGCACAATGGGTGCACGACTATCTGAAAGCATGAAGGCAAGTCGCGCTTTTGGATAATCGACATCAAGTGGCAGATAGCTTGCACCCGTTTTGTTGATTGCCAAGAGTGCAATGATTAGGTCTGGCGTGCGATCCAACATCATTGCAACAATGTCGTCACAGCGGATACCTGCATGGATCAGGTAGTGTGCCAATTGGTTCGCGCGGGTGTTGAGCTCCTGATAGGTGAAGCGCTGATCTTGAAACTCAAGTGCGATGTTGTCAGGGGTCAGTAATACTTGCTTTTCAAAAGCGCCGTTCAGGGTCAGATCACTCTCATCGAGTTTGATTTCTACGCCACGTCCTCTCGCGAGCGTTTCAGTACGCGCAACCTCATTCATGAGGGGCAGTGTTTGTATGGACACCTCAGGTTGCAAGGCCAGCGCCGCGGTGAGTGTTTCAAAGGCGAGTGCCCAGCGTTTGACGCTTTCAGTGTGAAAGAGATCACTGTCATACTCAAAGGATCCACTCAAACTGCCATCTGCCTCAGGGCGCAGATGTAAAGTCAGATCGTACTTGGCAGACGCGGCACCCAGAATCTCTTGTTGCGTATGCAAATCACCTAATACAAAGGGTGTTGAGGCGTCCGCTTGAAAGGCGAACATCACCTGAAACAGAGGGCTGTGGTGCAGGGACCGTGTGACGCCGAGGTCTTCGATCAGACGCTCAAAAGGAATATCCTGATCGACTAAGGCAGCATTCACGCTGTTCTTGCTCTGCTCAACCAGCTGGGTGCCGGTCAATATGCCGGATACTTTTAGCGGAATCGCGAGTGTGTTGAGCAGAAAGCCAATCAGACCTTCGGTTTCGATATGTTGGCGTCCAGCTACGGGTGAGCCAATCACAACGGCGCTTTGACCCGCTAGGCGTCCAAGAGTTGCTGCATAGGCGGCGAGTAACGTCGAGAACAACGTGGTGTTAGATTGCGCAGCAATCTCCCGCAGCATACCTGCGGTCATTGCATCAATCTGAATAGGCACGTGCTTGGCTGGACGCACACTCTGTGTTTGGCGTGGATGATCCAGTGGCAGAGTCAATAGCTCAGGATAGTCAGCTAGACGAAGTTTAATTTTTTCGATACGTGCTGGAGCGTGTGACTGTAAATTTGCCTGTTGCCACGCAGCCCAGTCGGCATAACTCACGGACAACTCAGCCGATGCAGGAGATTGTCCTGCGCAATAAGCCTTGTAGGCATCATTCAATTCACGTGCCAGAATACCAACTGAGATCGCATCAGCGGCTTGGTGATGAACAGAAATCAACAAAGTCGCGTGTTCAGGACTTTGATTGACGAGCAATGCTCGCAAGGAATAATCTTGCTCTAGGTTGAATGGTCGCGCAGCCTCAGCTTCGATCTTTTCGCGAACGATTTGACTACTCTCTGCCTCATACGCCGAGTGAGCGAGCGTTTGGGTGACTAAAAGCTGGTCAGTCGATGGAATGGGTAGAACGCGACCGAATAGCAAACCGTTATCGTCTTCTTGCATGACAGTGCGCAACGGCACATGCCGCTTGACGATACTGATCAAGGCGAGACCAAGTGCTTCGACGTTGAGTACGCCTTGCAGGCTGAGAACCGCTGACATGTTGTAAGCAGCTGACGGCCCATCGATACGATCCAGCGTACCTAGACGGCGCTGACCGAATGACAGGATGACCTGATCGTTTGGTCTCTGGCCCAGACCTGCTGTCAATGGAGTGCCCGATTCTTGCGTGAGCACTTCAATATGCGGGGCGAGCGCCTGAGGAGTGGTGTGTTCAAAGAGCAAGCGTAGTGGCAAAGCAACGCCCAACTCTTTGCGGATACGTGCCACCAGACGCATCGCCGTCAAGGACTGTCCGCCGATTGCAAAAAAGCTGGCGTCAGCACTGACAGCGTTTAGGCCGGTGACATCACCGAATAGACGACACAAGAGTGTTTCAGTCGCGGTGATTGGTGCCACATAGTCATTTGCTTCAACTAAAAGCTCGGGTGCGGGTAGAGCGCGTCGATCAAGTTTACCGTTCGCATTGAGTGGCAATGCGTCGATCACCATCAGGTGAGTCGGAACCATATAGTCTGGCAGTCGCACAGAGAGTCTGGCTCGGAGAATAGTCATGGCAGGAACGACTTGATCTTGATGGCCGACCAGATACGCGGCTAGACGTGCTTCTGAGCCTGCAGCTATTGCAATGACCGCCACTTGACTAAGCTCGGGTGAGGTCATCAGTAAGGCGGCTTCAATTTCTCCAAGTTCGATTCTGAAACCGCGAATTTTGACTTGATCATCGGCGCGACCGAGATATTCGATCGCACCATCGGCACGTTTGCGCGCTAAGTCACCTGAACGATACATCCGTGCGCCAGGTGTGAGCCAAGGGCAGGCAATGAACCGCTCGGCCGTGAGTCCTGCGCGACCGAGATAGCCTCGGGCCAATCCTTCCCCGGCAATGTACAGCTCGCCCACCACACCTTCAGGGATGGGTTGGAGTGCTGAGTCGAGAATAAAGAGGTGTGTATTCCAGACGGGCAGACCAATCGGTGGCGGTGTGAGTCCGTCTTCGGGGCGACAACGCCACGCGGATACGTGAATCGCTGCTTCCGTCGGACCGTAAAGATCCCAGAATTCAGCGCGAGGAAATGCCTGCAGGGTTTTATGTTGAAGCGTACCGCTCAAGGCTTCGCCACTGGTGACAATCAGTCTCAGACTTTCGTGTTTAAGTCCCTGTTGTTCTTCCAGAAAGAGTTCCAGCATCGAAGATACAAAATGGATCATCGTGATGCCATACGTATCGATGGCCTGATGTAGATAGGTCGCATCTTTTTGACCGCCTGGTCTTGCAATGACCAGCGTCGCCCCTGCCATGAGTGGTGCAAACCACTCCCAGACGGCGACATCAAAGCCAATGGCCGTTTTTTGTAATACGCGATCACCAGGTTGGAGCTGCATTGTTGACTGCACCCAGTCCATGTGATTCACAATCGCATGATGGGTGTTCCCAGCGCCTTTTGGTGTACCGGTCGAGCCAGAGGTGTAGATCAGATAGGCTAACTGTTCGGACAGGCTAGGACCTGCGCGTTGTTGAGCAAGAATCGTTGTGCTTGAGAGCGCTGCGATTGCTGTATCGACTTTTGGTGCATCAAGGGTGACAACTTGGCAAGTGGCTATCTCGGTGCCTAAACGTTGTTGTTGCTTCGTTGTCGTGATGAGTGCCCGCGCTTGGCTATCGCCCAGCATAAAGCTCAATCTCTCCTCTGGCACCTCAGGATCAAGCGGCAGATACCCAGCCCCAGCTTTTAGCGTCGCGAGCATTGCCACGATCATTGCAGGTCCACGCTCGAGCAAGATCGCGACGATGTCATCGTTGCGAATCCCTTGGATCAATAAATGTCGGGCTAATTGATTCGAGCGCTGATCTAACTCGCTGTAGCTCCATGCGGAGGTTAGCGTTTCAGCCAATGATATCGAATCAGTGCTGAAAGCTTCAAACATCAGTGCAACATTGTCTGGTGTTCGCTTGACTTGCTCGGCAAAGCGCGCAACGAGTGTCAGTGGCTCAGGTGCTAGTGCGTGTAACGCTCCGGCGCTGGCTTTAATGGTTGCCTGGATGTGCTGCTCTGACATCCAGGGTAGCTGCGCGATTGGACTTTGCGGAGTTTGGTACAGCACAGTTAGAATCTGTTCAAAAGCGTGCGCCCATCGTTGCACGCTTTCTTTTGAAAAGAGATCCGCATCATATTCAAAGACACATTCCATCTCACCGGTCTCAAGCGGTGTGAGATACAGCGTTAAATCATATTTTGCGTGAGCGAGCGTCACAGGTTGCATCGTGCACTGCAGTCCTGGCAACTCAATAGTTAGAGGCTTATCTGTCTGGTAGGCTAGCATCGCCTGAAATATGGGTGTCTGACCGAGCGAGCGAGGGATATTCATTTCCTCGACGAGTCGCTCAAAAGGCAGGTCTTGGTCGCTCATTGCTGCGGTTAGGTTTGAGCGGGTCTGATGGAGTAACTCAACGCCAGTTTCATTGGGCGAGACCGCACACGGAATCGCCATTGTGTTGACAAAATAACCTACGAGTGACTCAGCTTGACACGTTGTTCGGCCGCTAATGGGTGAACCGATGACAACAGACTGTTGACGTGAAAGACGCGATAGTAAAGCGGCGTAACCAGTCAATATGGTCGTAAAAAGCGTTGTCTGCTCTGCACGTGCAACCGCCTCAAGACCGAGGATCGTGTAGCGATTGAGTTGTTGTCTGACATAGCCAGCATACTTTTCACGATTATTGCGGCGAGGATAGTCCAGAGGCAAACTTAGAAACTCAGGCGCACCCGTTAGCCGGTTTTTTGCACGTTCAATTTTATCTGCGAGACCATCTTCAACCACTGACTGTTGCCATGCTGCCCAATCACTATATTGAACACTGAGAGGCGACCATGATGGCGTATGTCCGCCTAACAAGGCCTCATATGCTTGCGCAAGCTCTGCAAAGAGTTGCACACTTGAGAGACCGTCACCAGCCTGGTGATGGATGGTAATCACGAGCACGAAGTCTTGTGGGGCGACCTCAAGCAGCATGGCGCGCAGGGACAGATCGCGTGCTAGATCAAATGGTTTGTTGTTGGCATCACTGATAAAAGATTCAACCAGCGAAACACCATTCAGTGGCTCAGCATGTTGAGCCAGTCGTTGATATTCTGCAGGTGTGAACGATTGCAAAATTTGAGTTGTCGCCCCGATGGGGTCAAGCACACCGTAGAGCTCGCCATCGCTGGCTTCTTGTATGAACGTTCGCAAGGGTTGATGGCGCTCAACTAAAGCCGTCAACGCATGATTCAAGGCTTCGGTGTTGAGAGAGCCACGGATTCTAACTGCAGAGGGCAAGTTGTACGCCGATTTTGCATGGTCCAGTTGGCTAAGTGTCCAAAAGCGTTTTTGTCCCTGCGAAAGAACAATCCGCCCCTCTGTCCGCTGACCCATGCCCGGTCGTGGTTGTGTCAGCGTTGGTGCTTGCTCTAGTGATGTGGCTTGCGTCTGCCCTTGTGACTCTATGTGCGCGGCAAGCGCTTCAGGTGTTGGATATTCAAAGACCTTATCCAGTGTGACCTCGTAGCCTAGTCGCTCTCTAAGTTGAGTGACCAGACTAATGGCAAGAAGGGAGTGGCCACCAATTGCAAAGAAGTCATCGTCGATGCCGATTGGGGCGGTGTCAGTGAGTCTTCCAAACAATTCGCAGATTATTTGTTCGGTTTGATTTCGGGGGGCTCTAAAGCTATTACGGTCGGTTTGAGTACCTGGCTCAGGCAAGGCGCGAAGATCGAGCTTGCCATGCACAGTGAGAGGCAACGTGTCTAAATATTCGAAATAAGCTGGCACCATGTATTCGGGCAGCGCGCTTGAGAGTACCGTACGCAAGCGACTTTGCTCGGGTGCTTCTTGATCTGCTGACGTGACGAGATAGGCGACCAGTCTGAGTTCGTCTGAGAATTTTTTCGCAATCACAGCAACTTGAGTCAGCGACTCGAACTTTGAGAGCAGTGTCTTCTCGATTTCACCTAGTTCGATTCTGAATCCACGGATCTTGACTTGGTTGTCCGCGCGTCCGACATAGACCATCAGTCCATTTTTGTTACGCTGGACAAGATCGCCTGTGCGGTACATACGTTGGCCCGGTGTACCAAAGGGGCATGCGATGAACCGTTCCGCCGTGAGTCCGGATCGACCGAGGTAACCACGGGTGACACCGATGCCCGAAACATAGAGTTCACCGATCGTTTCGTCCGGCACGAGAGCCAGCGAAGCATCCAGAATGTAATCGTTTACGTTGGCGATCTGAGCACCAATCGGGACGGGTTCATTTGCAGAGGCGCCACCGTTGTAGTGCAGTGGTGGACTCATTGCGGCACAGACAGTGACCTCGGTTGGGCCGTAGGCATTCACCATACGTCTGTTGTTCGCAAAACGTTCGACTAATTCGGACGGACACGATTCGCCTGCGACACAAAGCGTTCGCAGCGGTGCAATTGCGCTTTCATCCAATAGTTTGACCAGGGCAGGTGGCAGCGTGGCATGGGTGACGGCGAATTGTTCAAGGTGCTCCGCGATATTGGCAGCGGTGTTCATGCGCATGCTGTTGGCTGGGAGGACCAGTGTGGCTCCCGCCGCAAAGGCAGACCAGATTTCCTGAACGCTGCCATCAAAGGCATGCGAGGCAAACTGTAAAACGCGATCTCCAGCCTGAATCGCCAAATACTCCCCTTTTGCATGCGCCATGTTCAACACGCCGCGGTGTGGCACGCCGACACCCTTGGGGTTACCCGTCGAACCGGATGTATAGATGATGTAGGCCAGATTGTCTGGCAACAGCGGTCTGAGACGCTGCGCATCAGTAATCGTGGTCCCATCGAGCGACTGGATGGTTAGGCTGACAGCAAAATCCTCCAGATCAATACGTTTTTGCTGTCTAAGCGCGTCTTCCAGTTCAGCAACTTGCAAATGCTCGGAGATCGAGATGATATGTTGTGCGTTACGATCTTCGATCAGGTATTGCAGTCGGGCTGCCGGGTAATCAGGATCGAGAGGGAGATATGCTGCACCCGTCTTTAACACCGCCAGCATTGCGACAATCAATTCAGGTGAACGCCGCAACAAAATGCTGACTGTTTGTTCTGATCCAACGCCTTGTCTGATGAGGTAACGCGCGAGTTGATTGGCGCGCTCGTCAAGCTCTGCATAGCTAAGCGTAGTTGGTCTACCCTCATCGCTGTACATCAGCGCCGCTGCATTGGGTTGCTTGGTGACTTGCGCTTCAAAGAGTGCAGGGAGGTGGCGTATGGCAGGGTCAAGCGCGAGAGCCCGACCCGTTGAGTTTTTGAGAATTCTCGCTTGTTCGTCAAGATCAAGAATAGAGATATTGGCGATTGGCGTATCGGTCAACGAGGGGAGTTGAGACAGCAGGTGGTACAGACGAGTGAGGTGTTCGAGCGCTTGTTGTTCATGGTAGCGCTCGCCGTTGTAGTCCAACCTGATTTGAACGGGACCATCATCGGATCGATCAAAAATTTGTAGCTCAAGATCCGCGATGGCTCCGGCGCCTCTAGTCTCTACAAGACCTGTGGCATCACCAAAGTTCACGTGTTGCTCAAAAACTAAATGATTAATTAAAAATGAAAATGGCGCATCCAGATTCATCTGGCGATGCATTGCGGCGATTTCACCATAGGGAAATCGATTATGTCTCAAGCCTATACGCGTTTCACGCGCGATACGACGGATCAGCTCAGAAACTGTTTCTGCACTCTCGACGGCGACGCGCAGCGGCACGGCATTGGCCAGCATACCCATCAAGGTACGGGTATTTTTGCTGCGCCCTGCAGTCGGTGTTCCGACACATATGTCGGTTGTGCCTGTCATTTTCGACAGATAAATTGTGACCGCTGTCGCAAAGCTCGCATAGGCGCTTCGACCCGTTGCAACACCCCATTTTGTGATCTCTGTGTAGAGTGCACGTGGCATATTCGTCGTCACCGACAAGGGTCTCGATAAATCAAGACGCTTGAAAGGCTTGGGGCAAAGTGTTGCTGGTGAGGGAACGCCTGCTAGTTTTTCCTGCCAAAAGGCTTTATCTTCACTCCAGGCGGGACTGAGCTTGTAGGCGGCATCTTGTGCAATAGCTTCGGTCCAGCTGATATTGCGGTCAACGAATTCGGTCGCTCTATTTCGATAACACTCTGCCAATGCCTGAGTGAAATATGCAGCGCCCGGCGCATCGATCATCAGATGATGAAATAGTGAGTAGTAAATCCAGTCCTCGTCAGTGAGTCTAATTAACCCAAAGCGGTAGTGAGGTCCATTTTCCAGGTCAATTGGATCAAGTTCAAACTGCTGCAAGAGAGCATCCGCATCGGCTTCAGGATTTTTTGCTTGACGCAGGTCCGTTAGTTCAAGCTCAATGGGTTCTGCTTGCACGACACGCTGATAGGGTTCACCTTGGACGCTGCCAAAACGTAAGCGGAAAATCTCCGTGCTAGCAACCAAACAGTCATGCGCGCGGTTGAGGGCAGGGATGTCAATGGGGCCTTTGATCCGAATGAACTGCCCAACGTTGTAGGCTGGGCATGCGGGATTAATTAACTGGTGATACCAGACAAAGCGTTGGGCACTGGCGAGAGGCTGATGCATCACTGGTCCAGACATCACTTATTCGCCGCCATCGCCTTTTGAAGACTCAGTGGACGCATGTCCGTCCATTCGCGGTCGACATAGGCGGAAGCCTCTGCTTTAGAACCCGTAAAATCAGTTTCAAACCAGCCTGCAGGGGTGACTTTCTTTTCAGGCCAGAGCGAATATTGACCCTCTGCGTTTTTAATGACTTTGAAGAGGTCACCGTCAATTGTGTAAGCATTGATGGCTGGCGTTGTCTGAGAGGTCATGAGTGTGCTTCCGCAGTGAATACATCAATTTGTGTGCGCGCAGAGGTGAGAGATGTATGAATGGGCGCGAGGTAGGCGTGAAGTATGAGCCAAGCACGTTCAGCGAGGGCAAATAATCCTCGTGAAAGCTCACACTGGGTGAAAAGATTTTGAGAGAGGGCTATTGTTTGAATTGTTGCGAGTTATTGTGAGGAATTGTGAGGGTTATTGCTGGCCCGCGGTGACAATGTCATGAGTATTTTCAACAGGGTTCACCATGACCATTACGATCGATACGGAAGCCATTGAAGTCTTCCCAAGTACTGAACAAACATTGCGGCTTGACCATGCTGGCAAGCTGATCGCCTCAGCTTCGCGTTGGAGTCTTGCCGCTGCGCTGATTCCGGTGCCTTACTTGGACATGGCTGCTTTGGCTGGTGTGCAGACCAAGTTGGTGATTGATTTGGCCGAGCTTTATGGTGAGAAGGCGTCGAAAGAGGTCGTCTCTGGCGCCATTTCTGTTTTGTTGGGCACGCTGGTGCCAGTAGGGGCGACCCATGCTGCGGTGGGTGCCACCGCTAAACTCTTTCCTGGCATTGGGACGATCATTGGTTCAGTTTCGATGGCAGCTTTCGGTGCTGCAGCAACATATGCTGTCGGCAAGGTTTTTGTTCGTCACTTTGAGAATGGTGGCAGGATGTCTAATTTAGGAGAGGCCAAGCTTCAAGCTGAACTCAAAAAAGAGTTTGTGAAAGCGGCTTCACAGAGCTAAACCACAGAGTTAAACCTAGCGGTCCATTTTGGAGCCATAAAAATCACGGCACATCGGCGGTCGTGATTTTTTCTATTTCACGTCATGCAGATAATCGCGATTTCCAATCAGAAGGGTGGTTGTGCCAAGACAACAACTGCGGTTAATTTGGCTGCGGGCTTGGCGTATGCCGGTCGCAGGGTGTTGCTCATTGACTTGGATCCTCAAGCTAATGCCAGCGATTGGTTAGGTGCCTCAGCGGCAAAAGTCGGTAGTTTGGAGATCTTTACCGCTGAGCAATCACTAGACGCACTGATGAGTGCTTCAAGCGTCAATGGCGTTTCTGTTATCGCAGGTTCTAGCGCGTTGTCTACCCTCGAACGCATCCTTTTGAGCGACCCACAGCCGGAGACGTTTCTAAAGCGCCGACTTGCGACACTCTCCACGGCGCAGTGGGATGATGTGATTCTAGATACGCCGCCGACGTTGGGATTATTAACGCTGAACGCCTTGACCGCCGCCGATCAGTTGCTTGTGCCGGTGACGTTGCAAGTGCTTTCATTGTCAGGCGTGGCCCAGCTGATGCAAACGGTGGATCGGGTGCGCGAGACGTTAAATCCCAACCTTGAGTTGCTAGGTTTACTGGCCTCGCGCGTTGACTTAAGAACACTTCATGCACAAGATGTGATTCAGGCGCTTGTTGAAAGTTTTGGCAACAAATTGCTCAAGACGCGTATTCGTGAAAATATTCGGCTCGCTGAGGCGCCTTCGTTTAGAGAAAGTATTTTTCAATATCGCCCCAAGTCAGGGGCGGCAGAGGACTATCACGCGCTTGCGCAAGAAGTCTTGTCACTCACGCGCTAAAAGGTTTATGCATGGCGACTAAGCGCCCCAACACAATCGGTTCGAATCCGCTAAAGCCGTCGACCGTGACTCCCGAGTCGACATTGCCTAAGCAGTCGCCAGGGACCGCGCCGCGCGTGCGACGGTCAGTCAAACAGACGGAAGCACTATTTGCGGCCCAGTTGAAACGCGATGATCCCGAGGGGCAGGTCGCAGAATCGAAGGCCGAAGAGGTTAACGCTCCGGACCCAGTCCAGGAGCGCAACAGTGGCCAGGAGGTTCTAACAAGTGACCGTCATCGTGAGGCAATGGTGATTGTTAAAACATGGTCGCAATGGTCTGTTGTTGCCGGTATGACACCCGTTCCGATTCTGGATACGCTGGTGCTGTCCGGGACGCAGATCAAACTCATTCAGCTTTTGTGCAAACATTACAACGTGCCGTTTGAACACAAAGTTGCCCTCGCCGTTGCAACCGGTTTGGTCGGTGGTACCGCGACAGTCACGATTGCAGGCGGCATCACGCGCTCTCTTGTGAGAAATGTTCCTGTTTTAGGACAAATCTTTAATTGGACGGTGGAGCCTGCGCTTTCATTTGGCTCAACCTATGCCATCGGAGCGACATTTGTTCGTCACTTTGAGGCAAATGGTAATTTATTAAGTTTTAAAGGGGAGCAGATGAAAGAGTACGCAGCGGAGCAGTATCAAAAAGGTAAAAACCTGTTTCTAAGCAAGAAACGTGCGGCCACTGCATAATCCAAGCTTGAAATAACTTTCTAAGACTGAGACAGCGCTGAGCCACTGCTGTTCGACCACTGACTGGATGTTGATGTGAATTGTTTATGCGTAGCCTAATGAAATCCGATCTCTTCGACTTTTTAAGTCGAGAGAGTCCGCGCGAGTTGCGACGCATGATCTGGCTATCTGTGTTTGTCGGTATCACCAACACGGGCTTGATTGGACTGATCAACATGGCAGCCACAGATGTGTCAAAGGGTGATTCGGTCACTTGGCAATTTTTCGCTTTTGCAGGCATGCTTTTGTTGCTTTTGTTGGTGACCCGTCGCTCTAACGATGAAAATATCCGCAGTGCACAGACCTTGATCTATCGCTTCAAGATCAAGATTATGAGCGATGTCTTTAAGTCAAATCTTGGCAAGATCGACGAAATTGGTCGCAACTACATCATGGAGGTGCTGGCGCGAGATACTCAATCGGTCTCTTCAGCAGTCGGCGTGACGGTCACGACCTGTCAGGCTGTTGCTACGTTGATATTTCTGACGCTTTACATGGCGACGGTCTCGATGACCGCATTCTTCATTATTTTTGCATCGACAACATTGATTCTGGTCGTAGGTGTTTCTGAGCTATTCAAGGTGACCGGCCAATTGCAAAAGGTTGCTGAACGTGAAGGGCAGGTCAATGCGATCTATGCTGACTATCTAAGTGGTTACAAAGAAATTAAGATGAACTCAGACCGCGCGTATGAAATTACGCGCCATATGGTTCAGGAGTCAAAAGACGTCAACGAGGAAAAAGGTAAGCTGGTCGTGACGATCACGAACTTCTTTAATAACCTACAGATTCTCTTGTACGTCATCGTTGGGATCATGGTGTTTGTGGTGCCTGTGATGTCGACAGATTTTGCGCCACACGTTACAACTGCTGCGACGACAGCTTTGTTTTTAGCAGGTTCGCTTTCGGGCATTATCGTCAGCATTCCTAATCTTTCACAAGCAAATGTGGCGGCCCGCACCTTGCAGACGCTGGCGATGCGTTTGGCAGAAAGCGCTCTGGAAGCGCCCGATGAGCGTGAAGAAATCTACGATGCGATCAAATCGATCTCCCTAGAGGGCGTTTGTTATCAGCACCCGGATCAGGAAAAACGCAGTGGATTTATGCTCGGTCCTGTGGACTATCAGTTCGATGCGGGCAAGGTTTATTTCATTCGCGGGAATAACGGCTCTGGCAAAACGACACTGATGCGGATTTTGATTGGTCTCTATCAGTCTAGTGTTGGACGAATCTTAGTCAACGGTTTCCCGATCTCGGAACCGACAACGGGGGCATATCGCGACATGTTCTCGGTGGTATTCAGCGATTTCCATTTATTCAAGACTCTCTACGGTTTGCCGGCGGACGATGTACGTCGCATGGAGGACTTACTGAAAGTCTTTCAGATGGAGGGCAAGGTCAGTATTCAAAATGGCCAGTTCAGTTCGCTTCAGTTCTCGACCGGTCAGCGCAAGCGTTTGGCCTTGATCGTGGCTTTGCTCGAAGACCGTCCTTTTATCATTCTCGACGAGTGGGCCGCCGATCAAGATCCTGAGTTCCGACAGGAGTTTTACGAAAATATTATTCCGAAGTTGCGTGCGATGGGCAAGACCGTGATCGCGATTACGCACGATGACCATTACTATGACAGGGCTGATCACGTCTTGTTTATGGCCAATGGCAAGCCAATTAATTCCTGACTGACGGAACAATGATGCGATATCTCAGAAAACTTTATCATCGATTTTCGGATTGGGTGGTCGTCAACATTATCCCAATGCTGATTTTTCTGTTTTTGTTTATCGGTGGCCTGGTGATTCTCTATCCTCGCATTGTGATGCTTGTCCCCGCTGGTTCAGTCGGCGTCATGTACCGGGCACTTGATGGTGGTGTGGCGTTGGACGAGTTGGTTCCTGAGGGCGTGACGCTCATCTTGCCTTGGAACTCCGTCTCTCAGTACAACAGTCGAATACAGATCCAGACTTTGGAGCTAGATGTTCTCACCTCTGATCTGCTCAAATCCAAGATCAAACTAAACTTTCAGTTCGAGGTCAATCGCCTCAGCTTACCCATGCTGCATAAATTCGTGGGCCCCGACTACGTCAAGACATTGGTGATTCCTGAAGTGACATCCGTAGCAAGAGAAATGTTTGGACGATTGAGTTCTACTCAAGCATTTACTGATGGAATTAATCAGGTTGTTCGAGATATTGCCATTACGGCTGATCGGGTGATCATTGATAAACTGAGTCCACCAGGACTTAAAGATGTCAGGTTGGTGCGTATCAGTGCTGTTCAACTTGAGTCGATCACTTTTCCTGAAGGCATACAAAAGGCGATTGAGGAAAAGCTGACGCTTGCGCAGGTATCCGAATCTTATATGTATAGGTTGATAACAGCGCAAAAAGAAGCACAGCGTAAGGTGCTGGAGGCCAAAGGAATTAAGGAGTTTCAGGATATCGTTAATGCTGGAATGACGGAAAGCTATTTACGTTACCGTGGCATCGAGGCAAGCGAAAGTCTTGCGAAGTCTGAAAATGCGAAAATTATTATGTTTGGTTCACCAAGTGGCGGATTGCCATTGATCCTTGGTGGATCACAGACTGATCCAGGTGCTCTGATCAAAAGGTAGTTTAACGTCCACAGCTTTCATAATGTTCGAAGTCTATTCGATTGCGTTATCAACTGCGTTATTAACCCTAATGTAGAAGTTGCTGTATTCATCGGCTAGGCGTTCTGTTGTGTTGCCCAGATCTGCTTGGCGTCTAATTCTTAAAATTTTAGTGAGTGTCTTGACCTCATAGTGCCATCCTGTGGGAAGGTTTAGATATTGTGCAAGATTTTCTGCTAATTCTTCAATTCCCTTGATCTCAACACCGATACCACTTGGCAGCAACTGTGACATTACAAATACGTGCCCCTGATCGTTTGTCAGCGTATAAATCTTTGACCCTGGTAGCCAGAGATAATCTACATTTTCAGCCATTTTTATCGAGTTGTAGATCGTGACTTTGCTGCTCCACTTTCGCCAGGTGTGTGTGTTGGTGAAAATATCTTTGATTCCGATACGCGCGGTAGAGATGACTGAAAAATTCAGTAAGCCAATAGATAAATAGGGATTTGAGACTGTGCTAGTGTTTCTGTCCATAAGTTGGACAAACGGCCCAACGAGAACGACTCGTTTGATAGGTTGAAATGTATCGAGTTGGGCTTTAGCCGAAGCTGCAGTCAGGTTACGAAACACTTTTGGATCGCAAGCATTAATACCGTATGTGGAAAGGATCGTCATCTCGAAGGCTAAAAACTTGAAATCAAGCAGGTTAATATTACAGCCGACAGCATATTTAGCTTTTGGATCGTAATTTTCGTTGAGTCTGAGCTGATCTAGAGCAAACGCTTCATTAGGAATAGAATCTGTTGCTAGCGCTGCATTTGGAAGTAAAGAGGTCTGTGCCTCAGCTGTTTGCGGCACAAGCAAGCAGCTAAGCAGCGATAAAGAAACGACACCAAATAATTTTTTTAACAAATTCATACGGGATGTCTTTCTCTGGTTAAACTCAGTAAGTGTTGCTCTGAGTGGCTTTAAAGCATTTTTTGATCTTAACATTTGGATGACTGAGGTAATAATGGCCTATACCGCTGCGCTATATGTGTTGCTATGTTTGATGGTTGGATTCGTCGGTCGCTGGAGTCGTTTGGGTTATTGGGGTGTTGTATTGGTTTCGCTCGCAGTAACGCCTGTAGTGACTGGTTTATGTCTGCTGTTCTTAAGTGATCGCTCGCGTCCTTTAACGGCTCCAGCGAGTCTAATCTCTGAACGTTTTAAGCGTCAGCAAAAAATCTGATCTTGCTTCGCAGATTGATTTTTTCCTTCAGCAGTGATGCCAGCTCTACCGCACGATGGTTGAGGTAAAAATGATCACCCTCAAACCAGTGCGTCTCAAAGCTCCCTTGTGTGAGTGCTCCCCAAGGTTCGAGTGTTTTTATATCAAGCCATTCATCTTGTGTCGAACCTAGCCCGAGGATCGGGCAGGTCAGCAACGGTGCAGACACAGGCTTGTAGTGCTCTGCCAATGCGAAATCAGCGCGCAGTAGTGGCAGCAACAACTCCATGAGTTCTTCATTTTCCAAGACCGCTGCAGGGGTGCCTTTGTAGGTACGCACCTGTTGCAAAAATTGAGTGTCTGTTAAGTGTGAAATAGCGGTTCGCTTTGAAGGAGTCCCCGGACATTGTCGACCTGAAACAATCAGGAGCTCAGGCGAGCGACCCGCGCGTTCCAGCGCCTGTGCCGTCTCATAAGCACACGCTGCTCCGAGACTGTGTCCGAACAAAATAATTGGTTTGTTAGTCGCCTCTAATATTGCTTCGGCTGCAGCGCGCGCGAGCGCACTGATACTGGTCACAAAGGGCTCTGAAAATCGCGTCTCTCGCCCCGGCGCTTGAACGGCAAACAGCTCAAGTTCAGCTGGAAAAAGTTTTCCCCAGCCCCTGTAGATCGATGCGCCCGCACCTGCATAAGGGAAACAAAACATGCTTGCCTTGGTAACAGCGCTTGCAACCGAATGACGAGCAACCGGCAATAACCAAGGAGTGGGCTTGAGCTGAGTGGTTGATATCACTTGATCAGCACTGCGGGCGACGCTGGGATTGACCCAGGTACTTTGTTGAGCGTCAGCAACTGCGATAGCAAGGTCAGTACTTCGCGGGTATAGCTGTTGGAGTCTGAAGGGACTGTGTATGTTTCGTTTTGATAAGTGACAGAGGTCAACGATTTACCTACGCTACGGTCTTTATTCACGATAAACAGAGGAATCGCGGATGATGTGTCATTGATGAGACTTGGATTCAGTGCAATCGCATCTGAATTCATGACCTTGATTTGACGTGCCGGATCACCATTTTGCAGCTTGACTAGGGTGCCTAGGAAATCAAAAACATTGCGTGTCGAGCGCAGCTTAATCACCAGACGGCTATCCTTGCCGACACCCGCCGTGCGAAGTGCTTCAGCTGCAGCGGGTTCCAATGCTTTCTTTGGCAAAATGCCGACTGCCTCGCTGTTACAAAAAGCCGATTCTGCAAACGTCTGACCCAGTACATTTTGCTCAGCCTGCTTGTTTAAACACATGCGTGTCGAGGGCATCATCCGTACGACCTGATATTGAGTCACGCCACCTGTTTTGATCGGCATGATCATCGTGCCTGGTTGGGATTGTGCAGCGACTGCAGCCACCAGATTACGGTTCAAGGCATCGGCGCTCATTGGAGCGGATACCACAAGCTTTTCCATGACAATTTCGGTACTTAGGCCCGCTTCGATCAGCCTGTAGAGCGCTTTTTGAAACTCTCCGTAGTTAGGCAAATAAGGGTTATTGAAAAACTTTGAAATCACAACGTTGTTCTTGTCGCGCAACTCTATCGTGTCGATAACCAGCGAGTACAAAATGGATTTAGGTCCGACCTGATTGTTAGTGAGACTTGCAACCACCTCAGGTCTAATGTCGCTTAAAAATGAGGTCATAAACTGTGAGTTATCTAGCGACGATTGGGTAAAGTTAAAGCTGCTGTTCACACTCAAACCGACACTGGGTCCAAAAGAAGAAAGGCCTGCAGTTGGGTCAGCCGAGAAAAATCCAGCTACCGAGCTAGGCGCTTTGCTCAAGACTGTGCCGCCAATGCCAGCATTGACGCCGACACTGCCAGTACCAATCACCGAAGGCATGTCTAGAAAACTGACAGGCATGTTTTTCGAGGAGCGAACGATATTGAGTAAAACGTTATCGTTGGCATAACTTTCGAGCACATCGCGATAGGCAGCAGACATATCTCTAAATGAGGATGATCCCGTAGGCGCGCAGCCGGACAATAAAACAACGGCCGCGCAGGGCGCCAGAATCAGTTTCTTAAACATATTGCTCTTCTCGTGAATGTTTGGGGGCAAGTGCGTTTGAATCGCTTGCCATTTTCCCGTATCTCGCGCGATCGAGCGCGGAATATCTGCAAACTACCTCTCAAATGCGAGTAATTGAGAGGTTTTGATGCCAGAAGAACATTAGTTTTAGAGTTTGTTGCCGCAGTCTCGACAGTACTGATCTTGTTTGTCGAGGTGGTCGGCACCACATTCTGGACACGCAGCAACCTGGTTGTAGCGATGGTGACCTCGCGTGCGTGACATCTCCGCAGTCACAATGCCAGTCGGGACAGCCAAGGTACCCCAGCCCATCAGCATCATGACCGAGGCAATGAGTTTGCCCAAATCAGTATGTGGCGTTATATCTCCAAAACCAACGGTGGTCATGGTGGTGATCGCCCAATACGTTGCAATGGGGATACTAGTGAAGCCATTTGTTGGACCCTCCACGACATACATGAGCGTTCCCATCACTAGATTGATCATTAAGACAAATGAAAGAAAGACAAGTATTTTTTTACGACTGGCGCTGAGAGCACTTGCGAGGTGAGAGTACTCCTGCATGTAGGCTGTGAGCTTGAACACTCGAAAAATCCGAATCAATCTCAGCACGCGCACATCAATCAAGGCATGAAGCTCTGGGAAGAATAAGGCTAAGTAGGTTGGCACCACAGCAAGCAGATCTATGACACCAAAAAAACTAGTCGCATATTTTTTTCGGTTTTTAGCGCAATAGAGACGAGCGGCATACTCCACACTAAAGAAAAGCGTAAATATCCACTCCAGTACGAACAAAATGGAACGGTTGTTACGCCTAATATCTTCAACGCTGTCGCATATCACGACGACAAGTGAGAGCAAAATCAGAGCGATCAGTGTTTTGTCAAAGCGGCGGCCAGCGGCTGTTTCATTTGTAAAAATCAGCGTGTACATGCGATCTTTTAAATTATGTCGAGCGTGTGTCATCTTGATTCTTATTTGAAATGTTTAGCGATATCTTGCGAGACAGCTTGGCCGCTGAGCCAAGCGCCTTCGACTTTTTCCGTGCTAGTCCAATCGCCGCAGAGACCGAGCTGCAAGTCATGATCAAAAATGTGGCCATGATGTGTGGCGTGCCCAAGTCGAGCAAATCGCCAAAGGTGTGTTTGGACAGTCACGGGTTTAAAACCTGTCAGTGCTGTAAACCCTGACGCGAGCAGGTCAGCAGCCTCGTCCTTGGTGAAGTTCTCGTGTGCAACACTCCACTGCGTTGTCGCATGGGCAATCCAGGCTTCGCCTGACTGGCGTTTGGGTTTGCTCGAGCTCCTAGCGATCCAGCTGAATATGCCTTGGTTAATAAAAGCGGCATCGAAGTCTAATGGTAGTTGCTCGTGGGCATACACCATCAATGCCCAACAGGGTGCCATGACAGCATCTTGGCAGCGTGCAAAAAGTGCCTTGGAATGAGGTTGGACAAGCAGCTCTGCTTGTTTAGAGGGTATCGCCAGCACCACCGCGTCAAAAGATGATTCAAGTAAACCATTTTCCTTGCTGTGCAATTGCCACGTGTTGCCTTGCCTGAGAAGCTGATCAATGGTTGTTGTGAAATGAATGGTCAGACCTTTTGCTAAATGCTTGGCAGGTGCTGTCATGGAAGGTGTGCCAACAAAACGACCCTCTGAGGCTTTGCTTGGCGCCCAGCCGGCGGCGTCAAAGCTCGTGATTTGTGCCTCCCACAGTGCCGCAGCTCCTTCGGCTTGCCACGTTTTGACTTGGCGATGAAAGTCGGGATCCGTTGCCGTGAAATATTGGGCGCCGTGATCGCAAGCCCAGCCCTCAAAGCTGCGAGTACTCATGCGTCCTCCCGCGCCCCGACTCTTTTCAAAAACCTCGACGTGATAGCCCTGAGCAGTGAGGGATTGCGCACAGCTCAGACCTGCGAGCCCGGCACCGATGATTGCGATCGAACGTGAGTGCTTCATGAATTCTTGGTATCCAACACAGAAAATGGCGATTAGAGATGTGCACGACATATTAAATGACGGGGGGGGCGATACTCATTTTACGGTGGGCTTCAGGGCTAGGCATAGGGTTTATGCCGATGATCTCTCAGAGCACTCCGGTTTATTCTCAGGAAAGCATTTAATCTTTAGAGGTCATTCATGCGTGGAACAGAAAAAAAACATCCTTTCAACACGGTTTTGAAAGGATTGGCAGGTCTTGTTGCTTCGGTGGCGTTCGTTCTTCCTGTCACAGCAACGGCTCAACCAGCCAATTTCGCTGGCAAGACGATTGAATTTGTCATTCCATTTGGCGTTGGGGGGGGGTCGGATGTTTGGGCACGCTTTAATGCGCCTTTTTTGACAAAATATTTGCCTGGCAATCCTAACGTAGTGATTAAAAATGTACCTGGCGGTGGTTCAACGATTGGCGCCAATCAGTTTGCGTCGAGTGCCAAGCCTGATGGTTTGACGATCCTGGGCACTTCCGGTTCAACGCAATTCCCCTATCTCTTAGGCGATAAGCGCGTGCGCTACGACTATAAAGATTGGAACATGATCATGGCCGCGCCCACGGGCGGTGTTGCCTATATCAGTCCAAAATTCGGTGTGACCTCGGTCAAAGATCTTGGCAAACTGAAGGGTCAAAAGCTTGTGTACGCAAGCCAAGGTGCCACCTCGCTTGATTTGGTCCCATTGTTGGCGTTTCGTCAGCTTGGCTTAGAGGTGCAGCACGTCTTTGGTATGAAGAGCCGTGGTGAGGGACGTTTGGCCTTCGAGCGTGGCGAAGCAACCATTGACTACCAGACAAGCTCAGCCTATCTTAAAAACTCCTTACCCTTGGTCAAAGAAGGTAAAGCCATACCTTTATTCAGTTGGGGTGTGACGGACGCTAATGGTAATTTGATTCGTGATCCTGCCTTCCCCGATTTACCCCACGTTGGTGAAGCGATTGAAATTGCAACTGGCAAGGCACCTTCCGGTAAGGAGTGGGAAGCGTTCAAAGCTTTCTTGATTGCTGGTTTTCCCGCGCAGAAATTGTTGGTGTTGCCTAAGGGCACCTCTAAGGAAATCGTAGAGGCCTATCGCCAAGCGATCCGTCAGATGCTTAAAGATCCTGCATATAAGGCAGGCGTGGCGAGTGCGCTAGGTGGCTATGATCAGGTCACGGATCAGGCGGGCGATGCACTGTATCGCGAGGGCACCACGATCTCGCCTGAGGCGCGCGAGTTGGTTCGAGAGTATCTTATCAAGAACCACCAAGTTAAATTTTAAAAGCCAGTCTGTTTAGACAGCCCCTTGCTGTGGACTCATCCTATTAGGTGAGTGCTCTTGCAAGGGGTTGTTTTTATTTAAATCAGAATAATTTTTTTTAGTTCAAGTAAAGGAAAGTAATGTTAGATGCCATGCAAACCGCACTCACAGGACTCATGGCCTGGCAGCATCTCGGTTTCATGATGCTGGGCATCGCAGTCGGTTTGGCTGTTGGCATTTTGCCTGGCCTAGGGGGTATTGCTGGCATGTCCTTGCTGATGCCGTTTATCTATGGCATGGATATGATTTCGGCAATTGCGATGCTGATTGGCATGGTGGCTGTGATTCCAACAGGCGACACTTTTACGTCGGTTTTGATGGGTATTCCTGGCTCAAGTGCGAGCCAAGCAACGGTCTTGGACGGGTATCCTCTCGCTAAAAAAGGTCAGGCGGCTCGGGCGCTAAGTGCTGCCTTTACCTCCTCTATGCTGGGCGGCCTCTTTGGCGCCATCTTGTTGACAGGTTTTGTGGTGGTTGCCAGACCGCTGATTTTGGCGTTTTCTACCGCTGAACTCTTTATGTTGGCAGTCCTTGGGCTCTCCGTTGTGGGGGTGCTCTCGGGTGCGAGCATCGTCCGAGGTGTCGTCGCTTGTGGTCTAGGCATTATGGTGGGGGCGATCGGCGCCGCGCCGGCGACAGGCGAAAGCCGTTTTGATCTGCAGCTAGATTATCTTCAGGACGGAATACCACTTGTCATTATCGGCCTTGGGTTGTTTGCCATTCCAGAGCTCTGTGAGTTGATCAGACGCAGTAAACCGATCGCGACGTCTTCAGGATTGGGGTCAGGTTGGCTGCAAGGGATGAAAGATACCTTTAGCAACTGGTTTTTGACGCTACGATGCTCTGTGCTCGGAACCATTTTGGGAGCCATCCCTGGCCTAGGCGGTGGCGTCGTGGATTGGATTGCCTATGGACATGTGGTTCAGTCTTCCAAGGATGCATCCCAGTTCGGCAAGGGTGATATTCGCGGGGTGATTGCACCGGAGGCGGCCAACAATGCTTTGCAAGGCGGTGCTCTGATGCCGACGTTGCTTTTTGGTATTCCGGGTTCAGGCAGTATGGCGGTCTTTTTGGGGGGGATGGCCTTATTGGGGATGCAGCCCGGCCCGAGCATGGTCACGACTGACTTGAACTTGACCTATACGATCGCATGGACCCTCGCCCTAGCCAGCATTATTGGTGCCTTGATTTGCTTTTTCCTGGCTTCGCCGATTTCAAAGCTGACCAATGTTCCTTTTAATCTGATCGCACCCTTTATGCTGATGATCATTTGTTTCGCGGCTTTTCAGGCTCGTCGCGATCTCAATGATTTGTTGCTTTTATTTGTAGTGGGTATTTTAGGTATTTATATGCGGCGTTTTGGATGGCCAAGACCTGCCTTCTTGGTTGGTTTCGTGCTGTCTGGACAAGTTGAAAATTATCTCTATCAGGCGCTTCAGTTTTATGGTTGGGGATTTGTTCAGAGACCAGGTGTCTTGATTATCGGGGCTTTGGCCGTGGTCTCCTTGCTGTTGGCCATGCGCGCCAGAGTGTCCGATGACGGTGCGGTTACTAGCGCAAAAGGCATCTCTGCAAAAGACGCTGCACCTGCAAAAGCTGTTGGATCTTTAGGTGGCCTAACTGTACGTGAGCGGTTGCCACAGCTGATTTTTGCTGTGATCATTTTCTTGACATTTGTTTATGCCTTCACTGATACGATCAAACTATCATTTTTAGGTGGAGTGTTTCCTTTGTGGACCTCAATCATCATGATGGTCTTTTCCCTGCTGCTCGTCTGGACGTTATCGGTCGGTAAACCGGGGCACAGTTCTCACTATGATCAAGAGGTCGCTGCGCAGGTATCAGGTGGTTCTGATGGCACGACACTCTGGCCCTCATTGCGATGGTTTATTTTCTTGTTTGGCATGACTGCGGTGATTGGATTTATTTTGTCTGTCACGATTTTCATCATGTCATTTCTACTCTCGCGCACCCAACTTGGTGTGCTTAAGAGTTTGATTTATACCGGTTGTTGCATTGGTTTCATGGTGTTCCTCGGTCACTTTTTAGTGTTAGATTTTCCGGCAGGGGTTTTGCAACACTATGTCGCGATGCCTTGGCCATTAAAGTGAGTGTCTGATGAAACCCATTGACCAAGTTGCTCTGCCCTCTGGGGTCCGCTCCAGACTGATCCATGATGTGAATGGCATCGATCTGCATATTTTGGAGGCTGGTTTCGACAGGCCGGATCGTCCTTTGCTTGTCTTGCTGCACGGCTTCCCCGAGCTCGCCTACAGCTGGCGAAAGGTCATGCAGCCCCTTGCAGAGCAGGGTTACCATGTAGTGGCCCCAGACGTAAGAGGCTATGGCCGCAGCGGTGGTGCTGGGGTTTCCTATCACGATGATTTGCGTCCTTTTAGTACCTTGAACAAGGCGCATGATGTACTGTCACTAGTTGCGGCACTCGGTTATCGTCAAGTCGCTGCGGTGATTGGGCATGATCAGGGCTCACCCCTCGCAGGTTGGTGTGCGTTGATGAGGCCGGATGTGTTTCGTTCGGTTGTGATGATGAGTTCGCCGTTTCGAGGTGGGCCGGTTGCTTTACCGTTCAACACGGCAAATGAGGTCGTCAAACCTGAACCACCGAGTCAGATTGATGAGGCGCTCAAACAGCTCAATCCCCCAAGAAAATATTACATGCGGTACTACGCAACTGAACCTGCCAATGAAAACATCTGGCATGCCAAGCAGGGATTGCACGATTTTTTACGCGCTTATTACCATGTCAAAAGTGCCGACTGGACACCGAATCAGCCCTTTCGCTTAAACGGACTTACTGCGCAAGAATGGGAAAAGTTACCGCGCTATTACGTGATGGATCTGGACAAGGGCATGGCAGAGTCGGTGGCGCCCGACATGCCTTCGGCACAACAGATTGCAGACTGTTCTTGGCTGACGGAGCAAGAATTAAAGTTCTACGCTGACGAATACAGTCGCACCGGTTTTCAAGGCGGTTTGCAAGGCTATCGCACGAACCCGGGCGATAAAGATCTTGCGGTGTTTGCGGGCAAAACAATCGATGTGCCCTCGATGTTTATTGGTGGGCTACACGACTGGGGGGTCTACCAGACTCCCGGTGGTCTTGAGCGTGTTGAGGGGACATTGACCACGCAATATCAAGGCACCTTTTTAGTCGAGGGCGCAGGTCACTGGGTGCAGCAAGAACAACCAGAGGTTGTGACACGCTTGTTACTAGATTTTCTTGATCGAAATGCAGATGATTGAGGTAGCATTGAGGGGCAGTTAGGCGCTGACGCTTAATTGCGTTGCTTGACGGAGCCTTCTCATGAGCATTACCAGTATTGATTCTGATAACACGCGCTTGGAGCATGATTTACTAGGAGAGCGCGAAGTCCCCGTCCAAGCGTATTACGGGGTCCATACCTTACGCGCGATTGAAAACTTCCCGATCACCGGCTTGCCGATTTCGCAATACCCTGACTTAGTTCGCGCACTCGCGGAGATCAAAATCGCCGCGGCATTGACCAATGAAGAGTTGGGGATGCTCGATGCCACCAAGTGCCAGGCGATTGTCGCGGCCTCCAGAGAAATCATTCAAGGTAATTTGCACGATCAATTTGTGGTCGATGCCATTCAAGGGGGCGCAGGCACCTCGACCAATATGAATGCCAATGAAGTCATTGCGAATCGTGCGTTGGAGTTGCTTGGCCATGCGCGCGGCCAATACGCCTATCTTCATCCGAATGAAGATGTGAATATGAGCCAATCGACGAATGATGTCTATCCGACGTCTCTGAAGCTCGCGACTTATCGCGGCTGCCAGCGTCTCCTGACCAAGATGTCGAGTCTGCAGAGCGCGTTTGAATTAAAAGCTGAAGAGTTCAATCACATCATTAAAGTCGGACGTACGCAACTTCAAGATGCGGTACCCATGACATTAGGTCAGGAGTTCAAAACCTATGCGGTCATGCTCAGCGAAGACATTTTGCGCCTCAAAGAGGCCTTGCCCTTGATTTGCGAAATCAATTTGGGTGCTACGGCAATCGGCACTGGAATCAATACCCATCCCGACTATGCAACAAAGGTACGTCAACACTTGGTGACGCTGACAGGCTTGCCACTTGAGACGGCCCCGAATTTGATTGAGGCGACACAGGATTGCGGTGCCTTTGTGCAGCTTTCAGGTGTTTTAAAACGGATTGCAGTCAAAATCTCCAAGATTTGCCATGATCTGCGTCTCTTGTCGAGCGGACCTCGTGCTGGTTTTGGTGAAATCAATCTGCCAGCTGTTCAAGCCGGCTCGAGCATCATGCCCGGCAAGGTCAACCCTGTGATTCCTGAGGTCGTCAACCAAGTCGCGTATGAGGTGATCGGTAATGATGTGACGATCAGTTTTGCTGCCGAGGCTGGACAATTGCAACTCAATGCTTTTGAACCCGTGATCGCGTATTCGATGTTTCGGAGCGTCACACATTTAACAAACGCCTTCAACACACTGGAGCATAAGTGCGTGCGTGGGATTACTGCGAATGAAAGTCGAATCAAAGAGTTATTTGATCGCTCGATCGTGTTAGTGACAGCGTTGAATCCCTACATAGGTTATCAACATGCGACTGAGGTCGCTCAAGAGGCACTCGAAACAGGTCGCCGTGTCTATGACATTGTGCTTGAGCGTGGGTTATTGACCGCAGAAAAGCTTGACGATATTTTGAAGCCTGAGTCGATGACCATGCCAAGACTACCACTACGATAGTGCCTGTCTTTATCGGTCAAGTGCAATAAGCCAATAGGCCCTGAGCACCTCGTCGTGTGGAGCCAGTCATGCCTAGAATGATTCAGGGTTGACCATGGATCGGAGGGCACAATAATTTATGACGATGCGACTAAACGCTTTCTCTCAACACACATCGATCGCCGCTGGCTTTGCGTTCGACCATAACAGCAGAGAGTTGCGGCAAGGAAGGCTTGAGTTGTTTTCTAATAAAGGCGCAGAGATTTTCAAGCGTTGCCGGTCCGAGGTCTTTGACCTCATCAAGAAAACGATGATCGAGCATCTCGCGCACGCGGGCGACTTCGCGACGCAAATAGCCCAAATCTACGAGCATGCCGGACTGAGCATCTGGCACGCCCGCGACAGTAACTTCGGCCTCATAGGTGTGACCGTGAATACGCAAACTGCCCTCGGTTTCTATCGTGCGACGCAGCGTATGCGCCGCTTCAAAATAAAAGCGTTGTGAAAGTTCGCACCAAGGTTGCGTGCTGTCTGCAGTGTCAATGTTGGGTGGGGTGGCGCTCATCAACGTATCTCTAATACTTTATGTGTCTGCACGGACAGTCGCCATTGAGGATTTTCCTGACAATAGGTGATCGCAGCGCGCGTGTTAGCCAGTCTGTCTGGCCCATCCATCGGCTGCAGTAAGTAATGCTCAAAATGGCTCGCGCCTAAATGCTCTGGCATGAGTGTCGGCTGAGGAAAGACGAGTTTGAGTTCATGCCCCGCGCGTTGGACCCAGTCGGCGCCGGCTTTCGGACTGACGCAGATCCAGTCGATCCCCTGAGGCGCGCTGAGCGTCCCATTGGTCTCCACCGCAATCTCGAAGCCTTTTGCATGCAATGCATCGATCAGTGCTTGGTCGATCTGAAGCAGGGGCTCACCTCCTGTCAGTACGACATATTGGTGCGCGCGTCCGGCAGGCCAAAGTGCGGCGATCGCGTCGGCCAACGCCTCAGCCTGCTGAAACTTGCCACCGAGCGTGCCGTCGGTTCCGACAAAATCGGTATCGCAAAACTGGCAGATTGCATTGGCACGGTCTTCTTCGCGTCCTGACCACAGATTGCAGCCAGCAAAACGACAAAACACCGCTGGGCGTCCGGCGCGAAGCCCTTCGCCTTGCAGTGTGTAGAAAATTTCTTTGACGCTATATGTCATGGATGTCAATGTGCAGATTGATTCAACTTTTGGCATTGTAAACGGAGCCAAGAGCACGCTATAAGAAGGGCGAATTTTTCAAGTAAGCTGCGTGGGCAGTGCGTTTAATTGGGCGTTTCATGCCAGTTTGGTCGTAGATGGGGGCAATTGTGGGTTTATTTGAACGATTTTTGACGGTTTGGGTTGGGCTTGGCATTCTGGCGGGTGTTGGGCTGGGACTCGTCATGCCCGAGTTTTTTGCCTTGATTGCCAAGCTGGAGCTCGCACACGTCAATTTAGTCGTCGCCGTGCTGATCTGGATCATGATTTATCCAATGATGATTCAGATTGACTGGTCTGCTATTAAAAAAGTGGGCAACCGGCCGCGCGGTCTTGTCTTGACCCTGGTGGTGAACTGGCTGATCAAACCTTTCACGATGGCAGCGCTGGGCATTTTGTTTTTTGAATATATCTTCGCACCTTGGGTTGATCCCCAGACCGCGAATCAGTACATCGCTGGCATGATTTTGCTGGGCGTGGCGCCTTGCACAGCCATGGTGTTCGTTTGGAGTCAGCTGGTAAAGGGCGATCCGAGCTACACACTGGTGCAAGTCTCGGTCAATGACATCGTGATGATCTTTGCTTTTGCACCGATCGCGGCGTTTCTCCTTGGGGTCACCACGCTGACTGTGCCTTGGGAAACCTTATTGTTATCGACCTTGTTGTATGTCGTGTTGCCTCTTGTTGCAGGTGTGCTGACGCGTGAGTTGTTGTTACGACGCTCAGCGCAGGCGGTGGTAGGGTTTGTGGCGCTGCTCAAGCCTTGGTCTATCGTCGGACTTATCGCCACGGTGGTGCTGCTGTTCGGTTTCCAGGCACGCACAATTGTGGCGCAACCTCTGGTCATTGGCATGATTGCGATCCCGTTGATCCTTCAGACCTACGGAATTTTTGCAATCGCTTGGTTGGGCGCTCGTTGGTTAAAACTTCCCAAAAATATCGCAGGCCCTGCATGCCTGATTGGCACTTCCAATTTTTTTGAGTTGGCGGTCGCTGTTGCGATATCGTTGTTTGGATTGAATTCTGGTGCGGCCTTGGCCACGGTGGTGGGAGTGCTGGTCGAGGTTCCTGTGATGTTGTCACTCGTCTGGCTGGTCAATCGTAGCAAGATCAGTTGATCTGTCACTTGATCACGATCTTGCTGGATGAGGCGCAGCTGCAGTGCGTCTTTTAAGCAGGCCATTGGCAAGCGCCAAGCCAGTAAAAATCAACAGTACGCCCATCAGTGTGCGCAGCGTAAAGTGCTCATCCATTAAGGCCCAGCCCCAAAAGAGACCGACAACGGGGACAAGATAGGATACGGTCATCGCGCGGGCGGGTCCGATGTCTCGGATCAGGCGGTAGTACAACACATAGGCGACAGCGGAACAGAGCACCGCGAGCACAAGGGCTGCGCCCCACGCCTTAACGCTGACCGGTTCAGTCGGCCACCAGAACCAAGCTAATGGCAAAAGCAAGATACCGCTTGTCAACGATGAGCCTGTTGCATTCACAAAGGGACTAAAAGACGATAGGTGCTTTTTCGCGTAACAGGCTGAGAGTGCGTAGCAAATCGGACCGCAGACCGCCGCGATCAGAGCGAATGTGGAGTCACTCAAGGCCAGCTCGAAACGATCCCAGACTAAAAAAGTAATGCCAACTAAACCGATCAGTAACCCCAAGATGCCAGCGAATGTCAGGTGAATGCCCAGCCACAACCACGCGACCAGAGCGCCCCAGAGTGGCGTGACCGCATTAATCACTGAGATCGTGCCAGAGGGCATATGCAGAGCGGCGTAGGCCGACAACATGTACGGTAGGCTGGAGTCCAGCAGGCCGAGGGGTACAAAGTTTTTCCAGTTTCGCAAGAGCACGAGGACTTCGCGCCTAAAAGCCAGAATGAGCAACAGTACCAGCCCGGCGAGCATGGTTCTTAAAAATATAAGGGCTGCGGGTCCAAACTCGGTCACACCGACTTGAATCAACAGGAAAGAGCTACCCCAGAAAAAAGAAAGCAGCAAAAGCTCGAAAACACTGTGTGGACGCATGCGACATAGTATCCGCTTAAAATGTGAAAATTCCTCTAAGCGCGGTGCGTGATTGAGGCTTCGTCAAACCTAGCGTTTCTCTCTTGTGTCCCCTTTTGGCTATGTCATACAGAAATTTACTGTGGTTCATTGTGGCAACAGCAGTCGTGCGATTGCTATTGCTAGGTTTTTCGCCTTTGATGGACACCACCGAGGCCCGCTACGGTGAAATCTCCCGCATTATGTTTGAACTCAATGACTGGGTGACCCCTTGGTTTACTTACGATGTGCCCTTTTGGGGTAAACCTCCGCTGGCATTCTGGATCACCGCCTTGAGCTTTAAGGTATTTGGTCTCAATGAGTTCGCCGCACGTCTGCCACATTGGCTGGCCGGTATGGTGGTGTTGTGGATCATTTGGGGCATGCGGCCCCGCAGCGGCAATACGGGCGCGACCTATGCGATTGCCTTGCTGTTGGGCTCGGTGATGTTCTTTTTGGCCTCAGGCATGGTCATGATGGATATGGCGCTGGTGGTGGGCACGACCTTGGCGATGCGTGGTTTTTGGAATGGTTTGCACGGCGATGCTCAACAGCGGCGCACTGAGGGCTGGCTGCTTTTTATTGGGTTGGGCATCGGTCTGTTGGCCAAAGGCCCGGTGGGTGTTGTGATGACCGGTTTACCTTGTGGTTTGTGGGCGTTGACCTCAGGGAATCTGCGCGTGATTTGGCGAGATTTGCCTTGGGTCCGCGGCCTATTGCTCACCGCGGCGATTGCGGTGCCTTGGTATGTGATCGCCGAGTTGCGTACGCCGGGATTTATTGACTACTTCATTGTGGGCGAGCACTTTCATCGTTTTGTGACGCCGGGCTGGAAGGGTGACCTTTACGGTACGGCGCATAACTATCCTTACGGCACGATCTGGCTTTTTATGATGGCCGATGTCTTGCCGTGGACGATTCTTTTTCCGATATTGGCTTGGCAAACCCGGGGCGCGCGGCTTGATGGATCAGCAACCGCAGCCACATCCACAACCGCAGCCACCACTGCATCCACAACTGCATCTAACACCGCATCTAACACCGCATCTAACACCGCATCTAACACCATCTCCGCCGCGACGACTTCCACCACGACATCCGCCACCGCATCCGCCACCGCGTCACCCGCTTCATGGCGCAACTATTTACTGCTCTGGGCGTTCATGCCTGCGGTCTTTTTTACGATGGCAGGCAACATCATCTGGCCGTATGTGATGCCTGGCTTGCCGGCCTTGGCGTTGCTGATCGGGGGATGGCTCACCACACGTGCCAATCAACCGCTTGTTAGACTCAATCTGGCGTTAGGCTTGTCTATTACGATGGTGTTGGCCATTGGATTCAATATCAGCATGCCCTTCACGGGACGAAGTGATGACTTAGCGGCCAAGACACTGATTCAGGCGTATGAGGCCCACCGAGAGGCGAGCGAACCTTTGATTTACTTGGGCCATCGACCTTTTTCTGCGGCCTTTTACAGCCGAGGTCAGGCACAGATTCAAAAGACGCCGGCAGAATTAGAAAAGCGTTTGCAAGGTCAGGTCGCGTATGTGGCGATCAGAACATCAGACTTGGCGTATATGCCCGCCACCTTGATGACGGGACTCGAGCCGCTCGGGGTACACGGTTATTTCACCTTGTTTCGGAAACTGAGCGCTGCAGCGGCAACGCCAACGTCACCAACCAGCAAATGATGAGCATGAGGGCGGATCCGGCGAGCGCGTAGAGTAGGCCGCCCCACTGATAGAGCAAGCCAGATAAAAGCGTACCAATGAAACGACCCAGGGCGTTCGCCGCGTAATAAAAGCCGACGTCCTCGGCCGCCTTTTCAGAGCCAGCATACGCCAGCACAAGATAAGAATGTACGGAGGAATTGACGGCAAATGCGACCCCGAAAATGCTCAAGCCGGCGACGACGACCCACTCAAGGTGACTGACCTGTTGCCAAACCAAGACACACAGAATCAAGGGCACACAAGCTAACATGGCCGACCAGTGTCGTGCAGCTGGGACTTCGGTGCTCAGGCCGTCCTCGCTGCGTCGGACCACTGCTGGCGCCATCGCTTGTACGAGTCCATAGCCGATCGTCCACGCGGCGATGAAGCCACCAACCATGGTGAAGGTCCAGCCCGAGGCATACAAAAAGACGGGTACGCCGACCACAAACCACACGTCGCGCGCACCAAACAGTGCAACGCGTGCAGCCGCCAACAGATTGATGCCTTTGTTTTTTGCAAAGAGCTCTTTAGCGGACTTAGAGGCTTTGCTTTTGCCCATCATGGTCGGTAACGAAAACACCACACTGACCAAGATCACAGCGAGTAGGGAGGCCATCACCCAAAGTGAGCCTCGAAATCCCAGTTGATCCAACAGCAGGCCGCCGAGAAAGAAGCCAACACCTTTCATCGCATTTTTGCTACCCGTGAACCACGCTACCCATTTGAAAAGTTGACCAGAAGCTTGTCCTGCGGTGATTTTGATAGCTGATTTACTGGCTGTTTTAGTCAGATCCTTTGCGACACCACACACGCCTTGCGCCAAGACCACCCAGGCGACAGACATCGCAGCTGTCCAGTCGGGCGATAGGGCAGAGAGCAGCAGAAAACCGAGAATTTGCGTCGTGAGTCCGACCGTCAGCATGCGGGTGATGCCATAGCGCGTGGCGAGCCAGCCACCGACTAAGTTTGCGACAATGCCTGCGCCCTCGTAGAGCAAGAACAGAAAGGCGAGGGTAAACGGGGAATAGCCAAGTCGGTAAAAGTGCAACAGCACCAACATGCGCAAGGCGCCGTCAGTCAGTGTGAAGCCCCAGTACGCGGAGGTCACGATCGCATAATTGCGTGCCGCATGCTGAGCGACCGCTGAGATTGCTGCTTGTGACATTGCTTTAGAGACCTTGCTTGTTCATATAGCAGGCGAGATCGACCATACGGCACGCATAACCCATTTCGTTGTCATACCAGGCATAGACTTTAAGCAGGGTCCCGTCGGTGACCATGGTCGAGAGCGCATCGATGATCGAGCTGCGTGTGTCACCCGCATAGTCAGCACTGACGAGGGGCCGGGTTTCGTACCCCAGGATGCCTGCTAACTCGCCTGCCGCGGCTTCGGCGAATAGGCCATTGACCTCCTCGACGGTGGTTTCACGCTTGAGCTCGAATACGCAATCCGTGAGCGATGCATTCAAGACCGGTGCTCGCACGGCATGACCATTCAGCTTGCCCTTCAGGTCTGGATAGATCAGTGTGATGGCGGTTGCGCTACCCGTCGTCGTGGGTGCAAGGCTTTGCATGGCGCTACGTGCGCGGCGCAAATCTTTGTGTGGAGCATCGACGACTAGGTTAGTGTTAGTTGGATCGTGAATCGTGGTGATCTGGCCATGTCGGATACCAATTTTTTCATGAATGACTTTGACGACAGGGGCCAGGCAGTTGGTGGTGCAAGAGGCGGCCGTCACAATATGGTGCTGGCTTGGATCATAGAGGTGTTCATTCACCCCCACTACGATGTTCAGGACGTGACCGACTTTGATAGGCGCCGCGACGATCACTCGTTTGGCGCCACGATCGAGGTGGCCTTGAATCGTTTCAGGCGTGAGAAATTTGCCGGTGCACTCGAGGACCAGTTCGACGCCAAGCTCGCCCCAAGGGATGTCTGCAGGATTAGGATGCGAGGAATACGAAACATGACGATGACCGATATGGATCAACGCGTCGTGCTCAACCTCGATGCGTTCCTTCCAACGACCTTGAACCGTGTCAAAGGTCAGCAGGTGGGCTGTCGCGGCAATACCACCCTTAATTTCATTGATGTGCACAACATCTAGCCGGTTAGCTCCGCGTGGATCATCCTCAGGGCGGTGTGCGGCGCCAAAGGCCGAACGTAACGCCAGGCGACCGATGCGCCCCATGCCATTGATACCAACTTTCATTTTGTGCTCCATCCAATTTCTAGTGCATGTGTAGATCTCATTGTTATAGTCGATTGATATTTCAAAATCATGACATGCACCGCTCAAGCTTGTGTGGCTGTTTCGAACGCTTTATGGCGATCGTGCGTGAGAGGCTGGCCGCTTAATTTGCTTTTGGGCTGGGTGCCGCGCACGACTGCAGCCACTCAAGGGACACAAAATCAAGTGCGCGTTTGTGTGTGGATTCAAGGACGACGTGGGGAGCCACGCCTGCTTCGAACGCCTCTTTCCAGCGCAGCGCGCAGAGACACCACCGATCCCCGGGCTTGAGTCCGGGAAAGCGGTAGTGCGGCATCGGTGTGATCAGGTCGTTGCCTCGCTGACGCGAAAACTCTAAAAACTCTTGGGTCATTTTGGCGCAAACGACATGCGAGCCGAGGTCATCGGCTTGTGTGTTGCAACAACCATCCCTGAAATATCCCGTTAACGGGTCATAAGAGCAGGCGATTAGTTCCGTGCCAAGTACGTTGGTGCCGACTGCGTTCATAACTTGATTCCTTCGTGTTGGGCAACTTTTTCGAGTGCTTGTTCAAACAGAGCTCTTGCCGATCCAGATATCGAAGCTAAATAGGTATGTAAGTGGGCATCTTCTGTGCTGTTATTTAAACACTCCTGACTGTACTGCTCAAAGCTGGCGAGTTGCGTGATGAGCTCAGCCACGTGACGTGGGCATTCGCACAGCACATTGGTTGAAATATTGGCCACGCGCGCAAGCGTCTCGTCAGAATATTTACGTGGTGCAATGTGCGTGCTAAGTGTGGGCTCAGGCAAAGTATGTGCCGGCTTCACCTGCATCACCGACTGGAGAAGTTCTGCGAGTTCATAGTCTGCAATAGGCTCCCGGCGCACTAGCATGCCTGCGCTTCGCATCGCCTGTGCGACTTGGTCTCTGCCGAAGTTATACAGCACAATCACTTGCAAGACGTTGATTTTTGCAGTGATCTCCTGGATGTCGCGCATCACGATTTCGTGAAGCGTGTTGACCTTGAGTAACAGTATTTTTGTCTGAACCGAGCGGGGGCCTGTTTTGGCTGCTTCTAGGTCTGCATAGATATCAGCAATTTGTAGGTTGTGACCTTCCATATGGAGGGAGAACTTTTTGGACTCTATACGACCGGCAAGACCGAGTCCGACGACCGTCATCATGACGACCTGATTCGTGGGGCCTTGCGTGTGAGCAGGACTCGCGTTTTGATGCTTTCTGTAGAGCTGGTTCAGTTCCTGTACGTTCAAATTTGCAATCGTGCTGATGGCATGACCCGCATCGCTGAGTTGCTTGAGCAAGGTGGCACGCAATAGATCCTCCTCTGCGTACATCCGGTGCTGACCATCCGTTTTGACAGGGCTAAAGGCTGCGTAACGAGACTCCCAGACGCGCAATGTCGGGACGGGTATCCCAGCCAGCTTGGAAATTGTCCCAATCCGATAGCTATGTTTTTTTAAAGTTCCGACCATTTCATTCTCTTTAAGCACTTCAATGAATAGATATTGAATAGATTAAATCATATTTTTTAGCTTTAATGTGATATTTGATTAGGTATTGAGTGGAATTTATCGCGATTTGGCGTATATTAGTAACTCGAATCTATTCGTCAACGGACAAAGGATTAAAAATGAGCGCGAACGAATCCAAGCATGCTCTGAGCCTTGTCGTATCACTCGCAGCCTTGCCACAGGGTGACGCCTTAACGACACAAGATCTGGCCCGCAAGTTAGGTCTGTCTGTGTCTTATGTCGAAAATCTGCTCAAGGGCTTGCGCACTCGGCAATTTTTGAAGTCGAACCGAGGCCCCCGTGGTGGTCATCGCTTTGATGGCGATTTGTCGAGTCTGACGGTCTGGGACATTGTGTCGATTTTCGGTACATCCGAACTGCCGCCCACGGAACCGAGTGAGCATGGTCATGTCACGGCCTGGCTCGAGGCAGAGTATGAGCAGATCAAAAATGAGTTTTTAAAATCGGTCCCTCTTGTGAAATTACTCGGTAATCCTGCTGAGATTGATTTTTCACTTGAATGGGAACTGACGGCGGACGACTTCAAACCGATGCTCAATACGCTCGGACTGCAATCGGTGGAGCACGGTGAGGCCAGTGCACACGCCTAGTGAAGTCTCTCGCATTATTGAGATGGCTTGGGAGGATCGCACGACATTTGAGGCGATCAAAACTCAGTTTGGACTCAATGAGTCACAAGTCATCGCTCTGATGCGATCCGAGCTAAAGCGTAGTTCTTTTAAACTCTGGCGAGTGCGTGTGACAGGGCGTATCACAAAGCACAAAATGTGTCGCCCTGCTGAAATGAACGATGGTCACCGTCATACTGCTACTCTCGCGCAACCCACACCACGGCGGTAAGCTCAATCTTGAGCGCGCTGTCGTGTTAGGCTAGCTCTGAAGACAAAAGCCTAGGAAATACCCCGATGTCCATCCAAACGTTACAACCTCCCTTGACTGCGCCAGAGGTCTTGCGCGAGACCATCAAAAAGCAAGGATTTGCTGTGCTGAGCCCCCAAGCAGTCTCTATGCTCAGCGGGGCCTCACTCGCTGATTTGCATGCACTTGAAAACAGCTGGGATGCGCTAGCGCCCGATCAGTACCTCAAGGACGGTGGACGTTATCGCTATCGGCGCCATGGCAGCTATAAAGTGGACGCACCAATCGTCAAGGCGGTCACGCATCGCGCCCATTGGCAGCCTCTTTCTTACAACGCCTTGCATGGAGGCATGCATCGTTGGTTTGAACCGATCGAGACGCGCATTGCGCAGCAGTCTGCATGGCAGTCGCTGATGACTTTTCTGGCAAACGTTGCCTCGGATATGCATGGCACGCAAACTTGGTTTGTGGAGGCGCATCAGTTTCGCATTGATACTGAGGGTGGCATTGGTCGTCCCACTCCCGAGGGCGCCCATCGCGATGGCGTGCATCTGGTCGCAGTGTTTATGGTTGGTCGTCATCACATCAAAGGCGGAGAGACCCGTGTCTTTGATGTGAACACACCCATAGGACAACGCTTTACTTTGAGTGAGCCGTGGTCAGTGTTGTTGTTGGATGACGAGCGTGTGATTCACGAAACGACGCCAATCCAGCCAGAGGGTGAGCGCGGCTGGCGTGACACGCTTGTGGTCACACTCAGGGCGGGTTCGTTTTTGGATGATCCCGCCATGATTGAGCGCGAAGTGCCCTGAGAAAATCCTAACAACGGTCGCTATTTCTTTTGAATTTTTCCAACGGAATACTGACCGTTCGTTTCGAACGCCTCAAATCTGATTTCATCCCCTGGCGCGAGATTTTTGAGTAACTCGGGTTGTTTTGCCACAAATACCATCGTCATCGGCGGCATATCGAGTGCTTTGATTTCGCCATGACGGATGGTGATTTTTTTGTTGTCCAGATCAACGCGTCTGACCACACCATCGGCCATGGCCTGGGCAAGCGCGGAGGCACTGAGTCCTGTAGCGCCGATCACAACAGCAATGCTTAATAACGATTTTTTAAGCTTCATCATTTATTCCCCACGGTGATTTTTCCAACCATACCTGCATCGTAGTGGCCGGGTAATAGGCATGCGAAATCAAATTGGCCCGCACGATTAAAGTTCCAGATGATGTCGGCACTTTTGGAAGGATCAACATGTGCCATATAAGGCTCATCGTGCTCCATATTTGGATGTTTTTTCATCATTTCAGCATGCTCATCGAGCTCTTTTTTAGTACCGATGACTAGCTCATGCATGAGCTTGCCACTGTTTTTGATTCTAAGTCTGATCGTTTCACCTTGTTTGACGCTAATTTGCTCCGGCACAAAACGCATCGTGTCGAGCATCGAAATCTCGATCACACGGGTGACTGCGCTAGCATCGCCTGCAATGCCCCAGTCCTTTTGTTCTTTGACGACCGGGTGATGGGCCTGATGCTGTGCCGGGCTGTGCGCCAGGACTGGCAGCGTTGTTGTCGCAGCAGAGAGCCCAATAATCATTGATGCAATGAATTTCATGCAGTTTCCTTTCATTTAATGTTGATGCGAAGAGCCAGAGGTTTGACCTGGTTTACGTGCCTGTGCATTCCCTGCGTCGGTCGCGGCTGGTGCGGTTGATGCCGCTTGGTTGTTTCGATTGACAGGAGGGGGTGTCGCGCCCTTGTATTCAAAGGCCTGAGTTCCCGCAGGCTGCTGATACCAGCCGGGATCCGAATAGTCATCCGGTTTTTGATCTTCTCTGACCTTGAGTGTCGTGAACATGCCACCCATACCGATCGGGCCATAGGGACCGGTGCCCGCCATCATCGGGATCGTGTTGGGCGGAAGCTCCATTTCCATTTCTTTCATGTCATACATGCCGCGCTCGCCCATCACCATGTATTCGGGGACGACCTTCTGAATCCGTCCAATCAATCCCTGATGGTTGATACCAATCATCGTTGGGACATCGTGACCCATGGCGCCCATCGTGTGGTGACTCTTGTGGCAATGCATCGCCCAGTCGCCCGGCTCATCAGCGATAAATTCAATTTGTCGCATTTGTCCGACCGCGATATCGGTCGTGACTTCGGGCCAGCGTGCGGAGGGAGGCACGGGGCCACCATCTGTTCCGGTGACCTCAAACTCTATGCCATGGACATGAATCGGATGGTTGGTCATCGTGAGATTACCCACTCTAATGCGCACGCGATCACCAAGCTTGGCGACCATAGGGGAGATACCCGGATAGACTCGGCTATTAAAGGACCAAATGTTGAAATCAAGCATGGTGTTGACTTTGGGCGTTTTGCTGCCGGGTTCCACATCGAAGGCGTTCAGGAGCAAGCAGTAGTCTCTATCAACCTCGCTAATAAGCGGATGCTTGCCCTTGGGGTGTGTGACCCAGAAGCCCATCATGCCCATCGCCATTTGGGTCATTTCGTCCGCGTGAGGGTGATACATAAACGTGCCAGGACGTTTGGCAACAAATTCGTAGACAAAGGTCTTGCCGACAGGAATGGGTATTTGGTTAAGACCGCTCACGCCATCCATGCCATTTGGCAGTCGTTGTCCATGCCAGTGAATCGTCGTTTTTTCTGGCAGCCTGTTGGTGACAAAAATCCGAACGCGATCGCCTTCGACGACCTCAATCGTAGGACCTGGGCTTTGGCCGTTGTAGCCCCACATATTTACTTTAAAGCCTGGCGACATCTCTCTGACGACAGGCTCAGCGACCAAGTGAAATTCCTTGACACCGTCTTTCATGCGGTGGGGAAGTGTCCAGCCATTGAGTGTGACGACGGGCCTGTAGTCGGTGGTCCCATCCTGTGTATCGGGGGATTTCCAGGGGGCGGCGGTTCCGGCACTCGTTTGATAGATTGGCTCAGGTAAGCTTGCCAACGCGCTTTTGCTCACCGCAGCAGCGGTGACGGTACCTGCTAGGCCAATCAGCGCATTGTGAATGAAGTCTCTGCGTTCCATGTTGTTCAATGACCTTTGGCTGTGGAGCTATTGTTGTTCGAGTCGACTGCGCTGGTGCCAGGACCGGCATACGGTGCACCCGCAAGAAAAGCACGCATGTCTGTGAGGGCGATCCAGAATGCGCGCTTGGCTTGCGCCACGGCGAGCTCGGTCTGCATCTTTGCCTGAGCCTTGGCGATCAGTTCCCACGTGCTGATGAACATACCGTTGTAGCGCATTAAGGCCTCTTCTTCGGCATGGCTATAGAGCCGTTGCAGCTTGTTCAAAATATCTGATGCTTGAGTATGTGTGGCGCGCAAGTGCTCACGAGCCTGATACAAATCAGCTTTGGCTTTGATGCTTAAACGGATGGCCTCTGCACGTGCGGCAATCGCTCGGTCAAGATCGTGATTCCATAGGATTTTTGTGCGATCCAGCGTTGGAATCGCACTGGTCCAACTGTGCGTCGCACTCACGATTGCATCGAGATGTTGTCGCCATTGTTCAAGCATGGCGGGCCCCACGATACGCTCATAGTACTGAGCATCTTTTTCGATGAGGCTGTAGCGGGGATGCCTGGCTAAAAGTTCTGCCTGCTGTTGTTCTGGAGGCGTGAGCAGTTCTGATAAGCCAGGCAGCGAAGTCGGGGCAGGCAGGCTGGCGGGCAGTCTCCACTGCTCGGAACCAATCTGGGCGAGTAGCTTCTGGCGCGTATTAAAGGCGAGTTGGTCTGCCTGAATGAGCTGGTTGCGTGTGGACTCGTAGGCGATCTCGATATCGATCAGACGGTTGCGGCCCCAGTTTCCGACTTTTTCCATGCGGCGGGCGAGTTCAAGTGAGACGCTGGAGGCCTCCATGATGCGCCTTTGAATATTGAGTTGTTCTTTGGCCGAGACTGCTTCTACCCAAAGTTTATGTGTGGTTTGTTGCAGGTTCAGTAACTGTGCGTCGCGTGCGACTTTTTCTAGACTGCTGATCGCCTGACCGGAGATCAAGTCCGGGTGTAGCATGAGCGTGGCCTGCCGAGCCGCTTGTTCGGTCAGTTCTGGCGCGGCCGAGTCCTCTTTGTAGACGCCAAGTTTGGCGCTGCTGTCGAGTGTGGTCCGTCCGCGTTCTGCACGCAGCAGATCAATGTGACCGCGCTGAAAGCGTCCAACTTCAGTATTGGCGTCGCGCCAGCGGGTGCTGTCGTTCTGCGCAGAGGTTTGTTTGGTTTGCGCGGCAAGAGGCATGGCGCTTGAGAGCGCCGCGGCAACGACCAAAAGAGAAATCAGTGGCCTGACTTTATGAGAGGTCATAGTTTGTCGCATCTTTGTCTAAATAGGGTGATTCATATTGAGTTCATCACTGTAGTGCAGTGTGTGCGATAAGGACATGACTTGAACATTACAAATTTGTTATTTTGGATCGGCTAAAGCGCACTCGGCGCGGGGGCTAGGGTATATTTCAAACGATCTCTAGAGCTGTGCGCTCGAGGGAAAAGGAGTTCAGCATTGAAAATTCTGATTATTGAAGACGAACCTAAAACAGGTGATTATTTACGTCAAGGCCTTCGCGAAGCGGGCTTTTCTGTCGACTTGGTGCAGGACGGTCTAGATGGGTTACATCTCGGGATCGAGGGTGATCAAGATCTCATTATCCTCGACGTGATGTTGCCCCGAATGGACGGGTGGAGTGTGTTGCAAGCGCTCAGTCAGGCGGGTGTCACGACTCCGGTTTTGTTTTTGACTGCACGCGATCAGGTAGAGGATCGTGTGCGGGGCCTGGAACTGGGGGCCGCCGATTATTTGGTCAAACCTTTTTCATTTGCTGAATTGCTCGCACGGGTACGCAATATTTTGCGGCGAGGTCGTGGGGTCCTTGAGAGCACGACCTTACAGGTGGCGGATCTAGAAATGGACTTAATGCGTCGCCGTGTAACCAGGGCCAGCCGGCGGATCGATTTGACTCCCAAGGAGTTTGGTTTGCTCGAGTTGCTGATGCGACGCCGCGGCGAGGTTTTACCCCGTTCGTTGATTGCTTCGCTGGTTTGGGATATGAATTTCGATAGCGACACCAACGTCATCGAAGTCGCCATGCGCAGATTACGTGCGAAAGTCGATGAGGGGTTTGATACGCGTCTGATTCAGACTGTACGTGGGATGGGTTATGTCCTCGAGCCGGGCAGGGTGGAGTGATGTTCCAACGTTTCACACTGGTGGCGCGCTTGACCATTTTGTATGCGCTGATTTCAGCCGTCATTCTGTTTGGACTTGGGGTATTGGTCGCA
>Ga0105050_10000900_pt1 | contig 45316 bp, 24 predicted proteins | sample FRY01_FD_78088 | JGI IMG/M metagenome (GOLD analysis project Ga0105050, IMG submission 78088) | Freshwater microbial communities from Lake Fryxell liftoff mats and glacier meltwater in Antarctica - FRY-01 | ecosystem: Environmental > Aquatic > Freshwater > Ice > Glacier meltwater ...
TCGAACTACGGCCTACTACGTAAACGATTAGGTTTTGGTTTCTGACATCCACTTGCGGCACCCCAGACACTCACAGCTTGCCCAAAATACCATCCATTTCTTGGCGGGATGCCAGCCACACCCTCAAGGGATTGTCGAAGGCACAGAAAAAGCCCGGCCGTTTTTCCCAGCCGAGCTTCAGACAAGAGTTGCATGGAAATAGCAATTAGAGCATTTCACCACGTTCTTCGTCGGTGAAACTGTTGTCCACGGTTTCACCTTCGCTAACCGCTTTTCGCATGCGCCCCAGCTTCTTCCCAGCAACATCCCAGGAGGCACGTTCATTGCCCACCGCGTATGCCGCAATCCCATCCTGAGCAATCCCCATGGATGCGCCTTCCGCGAAGGCATCCTGATTTGCCGCCAGAAATGTGAATTGCCAGTTGTACACAGACTGCTGGTGCTGAATCATCTCGCGGATTTTCTCTCGCTTGAATTCGCGACTGGAATTCTCCTGACCGTCGGTCACGATCACAAAGACGACGAGTCTCGGACGATCGGCCTCGTTCATCGCCGCGAGTCGAGCCCCCGTTTCATGGATCGCCCGCCCGACCGCATCCAGCAGTGCTGTCGATCCACGAGGCAAAAGCGTAAATGCGGTAACCTGCTTGATTGGCACGCCGGAACGAACGAACTCATATTCCGTGTCGAACTGAACCAGTGTCAGCAGAGCCTCTCCGGACTCCTGCGTTTGCTGTTCGACAAAGCTGTTCATCCCACCTTCTGCATCAGTTTTAATGGAATCCATCGAGCCGCTTCGGTCAATCACCATCGTAATGTCCGTCAAATCTGTGCGCATGATTCTGATCCTTTCGTGATCAACCGTTGAGAAGACAGCTCTTTGCCCGCTTGAGTCAGTTGCGATCGTCAACCAAAAGCGTCCAATGACAGTTAAGATGGATACCAGGTTCACAGATCCGTGGAAATCAAATTGGCAAAGAACAGACGCCATAACGTAGAAAGAGTCGGCACGGATCAGACGACCTGACGATTTCTCCCGCTTTTGTTGATCCTAAACTACAGCGGCCCGGATGTGATCCACCGTATGAACCAGTCTGGCATGGACAATGTTGGTCGGCGTGCTCGTTGAAATGACCGACGACATCGGCAAGCAGGTGGCCTACGCGGCCCTTGCGAAACAGGGCATGTCGAAGCGCGAGTTCCGGGGAATTCATCTCTAATTACTGCAAGAACGCCATGCCGACCTTCAAACAGATCGTCAGCTTCGACGCCGCAAAGAAGGTCCTGAAGCTTATTTCGCCGAGGACCAGTATGGTGGTGGACTTGTGGGACGGAATGAATTCAAACAATGGATGTGACCGTTTCTATTTGACCAGAAGTAATAAAAACGATCAGTCCGACAACCGCACCCGTTGCGGTCAGATAGCTTCGAACCTGATCACGATAGGCCTCCCTAACAGCAGCAGTCGGATTCACGTCACTCTTCCAGTCAACAATTGTGTGAATCTTTCCATGTTCGTATGCGACTGCATCAGCAATGCCAGCGGTCAACGATGCGTTTTGCCCCACGACAGTGGCTGCATAGACGTGCAACTCAGGCAACAACCGCGGCCGCAGTTGTGAGATTTCCGCAAGCGTGAGGGTGCGTTGCACGGCCATTGCCAGCTCGCTGCTCGACAAACCGTCCCCTGCATGCTCTTCGTCCGCTTTACCAAGCTGAAGAACGAGTTCCGAAGCACGCAATTTCAGATTGGTAACGTCGTCAGATATTTCGCCGGTCAGCACTTCTTCCATCAGCTTGTGCAGAATCACTCCACGTTCCGGTCCACCTTGGATCGTCGTGTTTCCGTTTGACTCGGACACGCTCTCAAGGATCGAATCCGCGCCCACGAATACCGGCCCGGCAGACTGTGTCTGAACGCTGGCTACATCCTGTCGGCTGGGCTGAAGCCAACTGATGCGCCGTTCCGAGGAGGCGATCGTCTCAGCCTGTCTCTGCCACGTCGCAAGGTCCTGGCTGTTTTGGTTGATCGCCACGGGCTGAGCAGAACAGTTTCTAAAACGATTCGGCTCAAAAAGTGGTAACGCTTCGATTTTGAGATCCACAAGGCTAAGCCAGTCATTCGGAATTCGCTCCGTCTGCCGTGGCATTAACAGCAAATCGCGGGCACGAGTCAGTGCCACATACCACAGCCGTACTCGTTCGCAGCGTGCCGCTTCCGTTTCCGCATGGTGGACGATGTCGTAGTCTGCACTTGAGAAGCCAAACACCTTAAAATGTACGCTGTCGTCAGCTCGGCGATAAAGAAAGCCGTCCATAGACTTCGCAGCTGTCGTTGAATTGATGGGGATTACGATAGGCCATTCAAGTCCCTTTGCCGAGTGGATCGTCACGATGGAGACTGCGTCGGCCTCAGCATCCGGCCGCCCCTCCACCTGTGCATCTTCGTCTTCCCACCGCTGCGAAATCGCACGAGAAAAGTCGCCAACCCCTCGCCCGTCGTAAGCTCTTGCCATCTCCAAAACAAGTTCGACATTTGCCAGTGCACGCTCTGCTCCGCGCAAATGGCGAGCTTTAAGAACCGGCCGGATATTGAGCTCTTCGACAGCCTCTGAAAGGAGCAGATAAGGCGTCGTCCGTCGGGCTTTCTTTGCCAAATTCTGAAGCACAGTAAGTGTCTGCTTTAGAACTGGATGGAGCACCGCCCCAGGGTCAGTCCATAGGCTGAGACGGATCGGACCATCGGCAGTATTGAATAGATGCTCGATCTCATCGGCAATCTCTTCCTCAGAGAGCCCAACCAAAGGACCACGAATAATAGTGCCAAACGACAGAGTGTCACGATGGTCAGCAATTGCTCGTGCAATCGCAATCAAGTCCTGAACCTCCTGCCGACGAAAGAAACCTTTACCCGCCTGGGTAGCAATCGTCACGGCACGGTTTTCTAATTCCTGCTCATAGATCCACAAGCTTGTGCCCGTGGGAGCAAGGAGTGCAACATCGCCGGCGCGTGCTGGGCGATATTCGCGGAGCCCTTTGTCCCACACTGGATAAGAACCGATCAGAGTTTGGACAATGTCGGCGACGACCGCAGCCTCTTCTTGCCGCACTAGGTCTACTGCCAGTTTACCGTTCCGCCTGTGACGGTCGTCCAGAGGGATCTCGAAGGCAGCGACGCCGGGTTCATGATTGCTAGCACGAATCGCCGCAAGAGGCTGAAATCCAGGCTGCCCTTGAGACACGTCGAGCGCAACAGCAAAATGCGAGTTCACGTACTCAAGAATTGCCAGTTGCGACCTAAAGTTCGCTGAAATGGTCAGGACCGCACTGGCATCGAACTTCGCAATCGCCCGCTTGGCGACCAAATAGGTTTCGACATCCGCTCCTCTAAAGCGGTAGATCGCCTGCTTTGGATCTCCCACAAGAAATAGAGCACCGGGACGAATTAAGCGATCATACCATGGAGCTTCTGGATCACCTTCACCAGCCAGTCGCCAGAGTATCTCGGCCTGAAGCGGATCCGTATCCTGAAACTCATCAACCAGAATGACAGGAAAACGTTTCGCGAGGGCCTGCCGCACTGCCTCATTTCTTTTCAGCAGGTTCGCAGCGTGGTGTAATAAGTCGTCGAAGTCGAGCAAAGCCGCTTCTTGCTTGTACTTGCGGTAGAGATCTGCAAGTGCATCAAACTCAGAAACAAATCTTTGAAACGCCACTAAGCCCAGCGTGTCACAAAACAATTGGTAAGCCGAAGCACATACGTCGTAAAGGGCCTCACCCGCGGCATTTAGCTGCTCGCTTTGCGCGGCGCTCATTCCGGCCGCCTTACCCGCGTCTTTCCATTTACCTTTCCGACGCCACTGTTTGAATCCTATTTCATCCTTCTTGCATGCCTTCGGCGATTCGTGAAACAATAACTCGGCGACGCGACGCCCAGTCAATTTTTGTGTGCCATCCTTACTTGCCAATCGGGCAAACTGCTCCAAATCTTCGATGAGTTCGGCTGTTGTGGGCTCGCTCACACCACACTGACCGTACCAATTCGCGAAACTCACAACGGCATCCGAAACCTGGGTTAACCCGGTACCATGGAAGGGCACACCTGTGCCACCCGCCGTCCTGTGGGACTTGAGGAAATGAGCCGTCTTATGAATCAGCCTCAGTGTTTCGTCCGGGGATTGATTAAGCAGTTCGGTGAAGAAATCTTCCTCACCGCCCGCTCCTGGAATGGCCGGAATTCTCCCGAGACCTTCGGTGCTCCGGTCTCTGCCAAACCGAGCGGAAAGCCACGCGTCCATCAAATCCTGGTATGCTAGTGCCGCAGCTGCCGGATCTATGATTGCTGCACCGGGATCAATCTCTGCCTCGACTGGAAAGGGCTTTACCAGTTGTTGGCAGAAACCATGTATTGTCGTACATGTTATTTCGTCGAGATTGGCCGCCCCGAGCTGCAGGTGATTCGTCTGCAACGCAGAAAGTCCGTTCGGCAACACCTCCGCAAGCTCGATTGGAACCGGCCCATGCAGTAACGACTGCACGGTACTTTCAATACGTTCCTGCAATTCGGCTGCAGAGGCTTCAGTGAAGGTGATTGCCACGATGGATTTCGGAGGCATATTCTCCGCAAGCAAAAGGGCAACTCGACCGGCCATGAGAGATGTTTTTCCGCTGCCGGCCCCAGCTTCGACCAGCAGGCTGCGTTGATGATCTGCGATCGCCGTCACGCGAGCGGATGCGTCGGGGAGAATTGAAGTCGTTGTAGCGTCTGACATGTTATTGTTCTTCCCACAGTGGCGCCAGCGCCGCGAGTGATTCTTTGACCAATGGAAATTTGATGGCGAGATATCGTTCTTTAGCACCACCAGGAAGTGCGAATGCCAGATCGTGCCAATCCTCACTGGCAGCTGGCCCCGGAAGTGCCGCTCCGCCAAGAAAAGACCTTGTCGCGGCATTCAGGTAATCTGTCAGCCGTCCGAGCGTTCCCTCTGGATCCTCAAGAGCCAATCCGTGCTCGTTCCGCTTTGGGTAAAGCAATTGTGCTTCGACCTGAGGATGGCCGCTGATCAAAACTTTGGCGGCATAGGCATAAAGACATCGCTGCAATTCTGCGCCTCCCTTCAACTGAGTTGACCCGCTTCGCAGATTGCCAGATTTATAGTCGGTCACGCGTGCACGGGTGCCGTCTCCGGCAATATCGAGGCGGTCGATTGATCCACCAATACTCAATACAGTGCCAGGAATGGTCACTACGACTAATGGGTCCCATGGTAAACGCGACAGTGCTTCGGTGGTTAGTGCGGAAGCCTTCTGGTCTCCACCAAACGGGACTTCTGCCCAACTGCGTTCGTTCGGATACGGCTCGTCGTGATGAGAAAGTGCAATGAACGCCAATTCGGCCGCTTCCTGCAACTTCCTTTTCCAAACGACTGGAGGCGGCACTGGGCGGCTCTCTACCCACCCGGCATCGATTTGGTGGACAACCTTCTCGATGCTTGCTTGAATCTCGGGTTTCGAGGCCCCCGCAAATCCTCTGGGGTGGTAAGACTCAAGTTGCGTCACTGCGTGCTCGAGAATTTCATGCAAGAGACTCCCGAATGCCAGTGCATCCAGTGTCAATGGCTCATCTGTTTCTTCCGGTGCACTCCAACGGAATCCGTAGGTCCAAAGATAGCCAAGTGGATCTCGCAGAAGTTTGACCAATGATGTGGCCGACTGACGTCTGTTTAGCGCCCTGTGCAGGACTGGATGGTTTGCCCGAACCAGGCCATCGTGACATGTAATCAACGATTGCTGCCAGTGCCTCCACGCCTGGATCGCTGATGCCGCCGCTGGCAAACCAGCGAATTCATCAGGCCTTGCCAGTAACCGATCACTTGGGCTGGCTGCATGGGCTGGTTCCCGGGTTTGCGTGTAATAGGATTCATTTAGATCTCGCGGGTAAAGAGGAGATATGCCATTTAACCGCCCGCCACTGCCGCGACGCGCCCGTGAGCACACTAGCTCTTGCTCGGTCATCGCACGAATTGTACAAAAATCACGCCTGTCGGCTTTGTGAACCGGCAGTGGATCGAGACGGGCAGTGGCAATTACATGATCCGGAAGGAGCGAGTCCTCACTGGCACGTCGCGGCCAGGATCGGGACGTAAGGCCAACAAGCCACACAAATGGACGCGGCACGGCTGCTATTGCAGACGCGGGGGCCCAAACGCAGGAGGCCTCTGGTTCCAGACCGTCGTCCACACGCAAACCCGTGAGCGTTACGTCGAGCGCAGCAGGTGGACCTTCATTCAATGCTTTGCGCCAAATCAGAAGTGCTTTCCCATGCAGCAAGCCCTCACCGATCTCTGCCGCATGAGCCAGCCCTTTGCTGAGCGAGTCAACAATTTCCCGAAGTGCCGGTCGGTGGTCTATAGCGTCGGAGAAGTCTTCGGCCGAAAGAGTCTCTATCAACCGCCCCCACCGAGCCGCATCAAGTAAAGGAACACTATCCGGCAGGACGTGCCACCAATTACTCGGCAACGGCCGAAAACGTGCTGTATGTGACCGGAGTAGCCCCACAAACCGAACCACGCGAGTGCGGGAAAATCCTCGCAAGAGGATCTCGGCTAATGCTGCGGCCAGTTGACCTTCTGGGGTCGAAAGGGCGGCCCGACCGTGCACGAAATGAATTGGAAGATTTGCTGATTCAGCCAATGACAGCACGTGGTCGTCCCACTCCTCAGGGGCCGCCGCAGCGATCGCGATATTTTGCGGAGGAACGCCCTGCGAAAGGTGCTGACGTACCCAGCGGACAGCCTCCAAAAGCTCGTGACGTGGGCTTGCGCATGAAACAGTGCTGACGACGGGATTCGCAGCCGGCGTTCTTGTCACCACGATGTTTAGTGCAGTGAGCCAGTCTGGAGTGGATCTTGCATTAGCTACCCAGACGACTTCGGTATGCTTCGCAAGAGTCGAAAGCAGTGGCCGCCAGACCGGCGCCACCTCCGTAGACCCGTGAATTTCGATCCGGCCGAAGATAGCCCTGGAAAGAGCGGCTCGCTTCACTCCACATTCGACAAGCTCTCGTGGCCGAAGCTGATTCTTTGGAAGTTGAGCAAGCACACCCTGTTCAAGCAATGAAAGAGAAACAAGGCGTGCCTTAGCATCGGTGTCCTTCGCTGAGTCTACTTCATCGAAAATGTTCAGGCCCGCTGACCATGCCTTCATTAAAGTTGCCGCCGCAGCGCGTTGAAAACCTGGAAGTTGTTTTATGGCTTCGAGTTCACCTAGCGGTTGCGAAAGCGTTGCACACACTGCTGCCTCGAATGCGGCTGGATCAATGGGCCGGAAAAACCCACCTGCAAGACGCGCGGCCAGCTGTTCCAACGTCAACAATTTAACCCCCTGGACGGCATTGAGAGCAGTCTGTGTTCGATGGCACCGCCATGCGTGCCTATTATGCACAACGAGAGTCGTTACCGTAGGCTTCGATGCCGGCAACTCGGTTAGCGTATTTGCTGTATGTTCCATTAAACCTTTTCCTCACGGTGCATGAAAACACGGCTGCAGTTTTTTATCGCGACGGTGGCTATCAACGTAGAACACAACTCAAGAAACCTTAGCCTCCACATGACTGCAATAGCATGCGGAACTCAGAGTCGGTCAGGATTCGCAGCTTACGTCCACGGGCGACAAGTTGCCTGGCAGTGTCGAGCTTTGATTCTCCAACATTATCCGATCCGACCACAAGAATAGTCGTTGAGTTTGTGATTCTCGGATGCACATTACAACCAGCTTCCGCTGCCATATCCGCGATGCGGTTTCGCGATGTCCACATAGTCCCGGTGAGAACAACCTCTTCGCCAGACAGGCGACCGGACTTCTTGCCTGCTCTCTGCACTTGTGGGGCATAGGCACGTGATCGCGAAGTCGATGCTGCGACGGTAGTCACCGTCCGCTGGGCAATCGAACGGTTCTTGCTCAGAGCTGCAAGCAGCACTTTCCCTGCTGTTCGGGCATCTTCAAGAGCGTCGTGGTGATTAAACTGGATCCCGAGTTTGTCCGCCAAATTCGGCAGTCGATGACACGGCAACTCCGGCCACGCTCGCCGAGCAGCGTCACAGGTATCCAGCCATTCGAGGCCATGTGCAACCTCTGGGCACGCCATACTCAAGCTCCGCTGGTCGAACAGGGTATGGCTGACAACAAGTCGGTCGGTGAGCCGACCGTGAATCTCGTCTGCCAGTTCTCTGATGGCGGGGTGTCCGGCAACATCCTCCGGCCGGATACCATGGATCTGGATGTTTGCCTGCAGGAAGGCTTCATCCGGGTCCACCAGCGAACTCCACTCATTCACAATCGCACCGCTGAAGAACTCAACGATGGCGATCTGGCAAATGCTGCCACGATTATTGTTTGCGGTTTCCACATCAACAGCGACAAAATGGAGGTTGTCCATGGCAATTCCTGAAAGCATTCGGGAAACAAGGTGCGGCAGCACGCATGGCTGCCGCACGTACTGGTCACAGCGATATTTAGAACGACTCGACCGGTGACTCTTCGAAGGTGTCCACTGATGCCTTGGTCAGTCGCGGCATTGACAGCCCTTCGATTGCTGGAAGCGAAGCTCCAATGATCCCTTGCAGGTCACCGTAGAGACCTGCCGTATTCATCAGGGCTCTCTGCAATTGCTTCTCACGTTTTGACCAGATTCGCTGCATTGAGCGCCGTTCAGCTTCCAGGTCGGACTGCATTGAAACGAAGGATTCAACCACTCCAGAGACGCGGTGGCGAAACTCATCGCCGGACAGATAGCTGTATGCCAGCTCCATTTTTTCGTTTTGCCCTTCCTGGGCGAGGCGAACTTTTTGCATTTCGATGAGTCCCGTCCGCAGAGCCGTCGCCAAACTCCCGGCACAGGCCCGATTGCAAACCCAGACACCTTCAACAATGTCGAAGTTTCGAACGCCTTCGGGCAGAACTTCGGTAACAATCACAGCGATCGCCGCGCGAGCTGCCCGTTGGTCATCCCGTGCTTTTGCCAGCCACGCTTTCTGCCAGTGCTTCGTCCGCTTGGACTCCCACAGAATTCGACCGCAGTCGTGTCCGGCGATGTTGAAGACGTCCTGATGCACGTCGGCCCCATTCACGCCTTTGCTAACGGGACAGATCGAATCAACTGGGAAGAGTTCTGAGAGAAGCTCTTCAAGCGCTAATTCCAGCACTTCGCCCTGCAGTTGCTGGCTGGTCAGCTCACACCTGCGTTTCAGTTCATCGATCCGCTTGCTCATATCACTGATGGTTTTGTCCTTTTCTGCTTCCCGGAGTTGCTGGCGTTCGTCAGCCTGCCGCATTGCCTCTTCACGAATGAGCCTGCGTTCCGCGTCCAGTTTTCTTTCCACCTCGATTTCAAGCTGTTCGGATTTCTCTTTTAATGCCCGCTCCCGTCGACGCATTTCCAGTTCTGCGACCTGAGACTTCTGAAGTTCCTCACGCAGCTGATTGACCTCGCCGTCTCGATCGGCCAATTCAACCTTGATCTTGTCACGTGCCTTGATTTCCAACGCAGCCACGAGTTTGGCTCGTTCGGAATGGAGCGTCTGCTCGACCTTGCGATCAATTTCTTCTTCAGATTGTTGAAGGCTGATCTGCAATTCCTCAAGCTCTTTCTTCTTCGCCGCCAGTTGCTTTCGTTCCTGCGACAGGGTCTCTGCCATCTCCTGCCTTGTCTTTTCTGCCACTTGACGTTCGATGACATCATCAACTGGGACCGACACACCGCAACCTGGGCAAATAATGTTGAAACTCATTTCAGTGTTCCTTGATTCGGGACTGGTTAAAAAAGGGGCAACATTGCGCCCATGATTTTTGGGAATAGAATGGAGCTCGAACGAATTCCATTGGCTAAGACCCGAGACCGAGCTCGGCCAAAGGAATTCGAATGCGATAATCACCGCAGAGTCCACAGTTCACAGTCGTCAAAGGAGCGTGATCCGTTGTAGGTCGACTCACTGCGTGGCGTTGATGGATATGGTGTTCCAGCCCCAAATGAATGCGAGGACTCTCTGAAAGCCACGGCTCGGCGTGCTTGTTTCAAGTAGTGGGTATCACGATGTGATTTCGAATAATCTTCTTCGGTCGTAGGGACTGCTGCGTCGGACATCGCTTTCTTCTCCTGGTGACTGGAAGTGCTGACTCACGCAATCTCATACAGATTCGGTGAATTCGTTTTTCACGACTTTCCGGAAGAAAAAGAAATTATTGGGTCAGCCCAAAGAAATGGGGGCTGTGAGCTGCCCGGAGCCGTTTCCAGATAAACGTCAGCGCTCGGTCGCTCGAGGCGCCGCGACCACAGCAGGCCGGAGGGCAGCAGATGTTTGATTCGATGACGGTGTCCTGAACGACCGGCGCTCTTTTGAAGTCGTCGAACGGTGAGCGTCAGTCGGTCGAATGCAGAATTCAGGCAGATCCATCATTACCGGATGGTCGCCGTTGAATATTGGCGGGTATGACCGGCGTGATTCAACAGCATCGACTGCAGTTATGCGGTAGGCAAGGCGCGCCGATCGGAGTCGCCAGCGGAACAGTTGACTGAACAAAGACGCAGCCAGACCACATAATCAGTTTGAAAACTGCCCGAAATCTGGTCTTCCCGTCGCTCAGCCGTTCAATACCGCATTCACGGCTTGCAGCAGACTAGCAAGCCCCACGGCATCGTTGCTCTGCGAGAGTCGATCTCGCCACAGATGCCACGGTTCCATTGGGATCCCTGAATCTCGGTCCCGTCCAATTGCAGCCGTAATCAATTCCGCGTCACTACAGCAGAGGTCTTCAAAGCTAACGGGAACAATATTTAGCTCGCAATCTCCTGCGAACTGCGAACGATTGATAGCAATGTCCGCGGAGACGAATCCTGAGGATCCCAAATGCAACAGCACCATCCCGGTCGCATTCACTTTTTCATTCCGTAGTGACCAGCCAAGTAGTTGTCCAGCCTGCGTCTTGTCCCGGGTTGTGAGGTCGATCACAAGATGGTCACCATCTTCAAAAACTCTAGCGTCGAGCCCAAATGGCAAACTCCAGGACAGAGGCCCGGTTGCCAATGTATCAGCCGCCGCCATATGAAGGCTCGAGAGGCTAAATCTTATCGGACTGCGAAGAAGTGAAGGTGCGGCACTCGCAAGTTTGTTGAGCGGCTGCGACGCGAGTTCCCTGACATCCGGCCACGAAGGCACTTCAGCGACATGACTCCCCGCGACGACAATTTCTCCAATCCCAATTAAGTCCGTTAGGAAGACCTGGGACTGTTCTGCAAATCGCTCGATTCTCGCCATTCCCTGTTCGTCGAGCGCCCCTGTGAAGTAGTCGAACATCGTTTCCGGGTCGATGTCGGCAACTTCTTCAGCCTCATAAAAGTCATCGTCGGTGATCTTCTGGCTGGTCAATTTAGTCCTGAGCTTTTTCAACAGGATATCTGGATTCGTCGTTTTCATGATTCATTAATCCCGCAACTCTTCCCTGAGGAGCTTCTCAATTCGTTCGGAGCACTTATGGACCCATCCGACGGAGCGTCCCATTTCATTTGCAACGATTTCCATCGTACTTCCGCCAAGTCTGTATTTTCGAAATGCCTCAATCCGTTCGGCGACATCCGGATTTCGTTCTGCCTCGCGGTTGAGCAGATCCTCTACGGTCTTGAGACGTTCTTCGTCGATCTGAACCTGCTCGCGTTCGAGATCTTTCTTATCAATTGTCTGCTCGGGCAGTTCCGCCTTTTCGTTTCGATCCTTGGCGCTGCCACGTTTTGCAAGATTGATCAAATGATTTCGAAAGCAGGTTTTCATGAATGTTTGCAGCCGTACATTCTTCCCAAGCTCAAACTTCTGCAGCTTATCTTCAAATACAAAAAAAGCATCCTGTGTCAGATCATCCAACCGGTCCTGACACTTGCTGACGCGTCGCACACCACCCAGCACTTGAGTTGCGATAAAGGTAATGGTTTCGCTGAGCCGACTCCAAAGTGCCGCAACCACAGCCCTTTTCAAGATCTCTTCAGGGCGACTTTTGTAAAGCTGAACCAGAATTAGATCGACGACAGCCTCTCGAAGACTCACATCGAACGATTCACCGGACGTGCTGACACGTGACGCAAGCGAGGCGATAATTTCACGTTGAGCCACAAAGACTTCCCGAAGCTCATTCTGGCTGGGGCCAGATTCGCCCAGAAGTTCATTGATACTTTCAGCAATTTTGGACCAGTTTTCATCTGAATCGTGAAAAGGTGGCCCTGATGTCTGTGTCATGGATGGCATTACAACTGAACGTACAAACTTGCACTGCAGAATTTTCACGCCTGTCTGGATTATTCTCCAATGAGAGCCGGAAAACCAGCCAACTCGCTGCAGGTAACGCCAACAAGACAGCCGTTGCCCTCGTCGAAGAATCGAAATTCGTAGTGATCCGCTGAATTCACAATTCGGTCAATAAATCTTTTGTTTTTCGATCCTTTCGGCATGCGGATGTGCAGGTACCGACGGACACGAACTCCAGAAAACACCTGCGAAATAACTGTTGGGTATGAGCGATCTGTTTTTTTCGAGGGACGCTGCAAAAGAAGCCCGCCGGTGAGCTCGACAATACGTTCGTCATCATGGCCTAACTGATCCAGGAGCCAGTCGAAGTACGCATCGTCGGCGTCAGTGGGAGCGGTGTACCGCATTAGCCACGCGAGGTCGCCAGCAGCTGCCAGCTGCTTCATCAATTCATCGCGACAAGTCTTACTACAGACTGGGAGCATATTTGTCATTACTCGCATCGCCTCAATACGGTGATTTCGCTCACTGGATTCGAGACGTCTTCGGATCTCTGCAAATTCTTCGGCCTCAAAAAGGCAGTCACCCAACTGGGGAAGCAGAAGCACTGCATGTTCACGGGCCGGATTTTCATCATCGCCAAAGATCTCCAGCAAAGACTTCACAAACGCTGCTGGATGAGCCTTTGCGAGAAACGACACGGTCTCTGTCAAAGCTCCAGGAGAATTCTCCCGTAATAATGATTGAACCATCGCCTCTGCGACATTCACTGTCATTGCAGCAGGCTGCAGATTCCGCAGCGCATCCGCACCGGCACGCCGAAGTTTCTCCCGGGGACTTGTGATCAATTCCAAAGCAACTGTGACGAAACGACCGTCTACTGAACCAGAAGCAAACTCACGAAGCAACGAGAGCGATTCGACAAGTGCATTTCTTGGCGCAAAGTCGATGTTCTGAGCGACAGACTCCAGGAGCAGGTCAGAAGCACCATGCATGGAGTAAACAAGATGGGGATAACGCCTTGCAGATTCCCAAAGCTGTTGGTCCTTCACGAAGCTCCTCAGGTAGTCGCGGTGTCGCTGCGAGAGTAAACAGCATGCTCGACTCATTTCGAAAAGCGTTTCATCAAACGTCTCTGAAGTGAACCGCAGAAGATTTGCTATGTACTCGACCAACAGTTCGTTGAAACACGACAGGCACGCAAGCCGAAACAATGGCTGGAACAAAAGTCGCACGGGCAGATCACTGTGATGTCGAACCAGATCCAGGGCTGCAGGATCCGTAAATGACGAGCCGGCCTTTTCGCCAACCAGGGCAGAAATTAAAGTGGCCACGGTGTCCGGAGCAATGTCGAAGCTCTGTTTTAATGCCAGTGATTCGATCAACTTCCTGACAGCTTGTAGCCCGGCTGTGCGATGTGATCGTGACCGCAGAAGCTTGCATGTCAGTGCAACAGATGACATGTTTGAGTCTTTTTCAACCAATGAACACAGGTACGGAATCACCGAGGGCCTGAGTTCAATCAGTCTTTCAAGTCCCAGTAGCCAATCCTGCTGGTCATTCGCGTTGAGTGCCACGTACAACTCCACGCCAGTTTTCTCTCGGTCGGCATGTCCCAGAATTGTTTGCTCAAGAGCCTGATAAAAATCCGGCCGAGCGAGAGCCGTCTGCAATTTGCGGGCGGTATCAATCAATGGGCGGGAGTTTCGCAGTGGGAAATTCAAGGACGCCAGCGCAGATCTTACCTCAATGGAAATTCCGGCAATTTCACCAAAGCTCTGCAGCAGGAGAAGCGAAGCTTTCACTTCAACGTCGGACGCGTGGGCAGTCAGCAATTTGACACAACGAGGAATCAACCCGGACTCCAAAAGTGTTTCTGAATTGATCGGCGGCAAGCTTTCGATTGCCTGTCGCAGAACCAGGCTTTCAGCACCAGAAGCCCTTAGCCATTTCTCTCCAAGTGATCTCAGGAACTCAGGCTTCATAATCACCTGTGCGGCCGACTCGGATTGCACCGCTCGAAACACGGCTCGAACGACTCGTGAAGCTAAAGCATCGTCAGAGGCTTCACTTCTTTTGAAGATCCGCTCAACATTGATCTCGTCACTGACGGCCACAATGGCCTGGGCGATTCCTGCAGAGGATCCGTGGGTTTGACCGACTTCTGGGGAAGCCCCGGCACAGGCGATCCACAATTTTTCATTGAGCCAGTCTATGAGCTGCTCAGAGTAAGCCGCTCGACCGATCGCGATGAGTAGTCGCTCAGCCAGTGGAATCGATTGTTGCAGAACTTTTCGGATGGGTCCCTGTGAACCTTCCACATCGACCAACATAAGTGCGCGCAGACCGTTGGTGGCGGCTATTGACACCGGCCAGTCAGTCGGCAATTGCTGGATGACATGGATCACCTGATCAGAAATGCTCTTTCCTTGTTCCTGCACAATCTGGCTCATACGAACTTCGGGCAGACATTGTGCTGCAAGCATAAGGCGATGACGGTACAGATCATCCCCTTGACTGTTCTCAGCCGAAGGCGAAGGATCACTCAGCCGCGTCAGAAGAGCTTCCGGTTGATTAAGACATCCTGCACAAAACAGGACTATTTGTTCCCATGCCGGATCCCAGCATTTACTTTCGACGACATGCCAGTCGCCTGTCTTGTTGATGGCTGCTGCGATGTGCTGGCCGCCGAGATATTCACCAATCGTCCGATGCAGGAACATGAGCGGCGAGTCAGGATTGCCCGCAGAAATCGGCACGATCAATCCACAGTCCTGGAGATCATCGAACAACTGATGGAACCGTCGCTGCAGCCCCCAGAAATTCCCCGTCTCAACAACCGTCTTGATCAGGTAATGCAGTTGATCGCGTTTCCAAACAGTCCGTCTCGGATTCTCCATCCACATTGTAAACGCCAGTGTTCCAAGGAACATTCGGAACTCATGCGATTCCATTTGCCTGACGGGTTCGGCAGTCCGCTGTTGCCACTGGCTCAATGCGACATTCACGAAACCATGGTAGAGCTGTGAACGTCGTTCCCACGTTGGCAATTCCAGATTGTTTTCACGGGCCGAACAAATTTGCTGGCTTGCCATGTGAAGGAGAATTGGACTTCGGAAAACGTCCTGCAGACGATCATTTCGAGAAATCTGCCTCCAGACCATTCGTGCCAACTCCGCATCGCTGCCAAACCAGGCATGCACTGCGGCCTGCATCTGCTGCCTCGAAAATGGCAGCAACTCGACCTGATTCTCATTCGGGATGGGAAACGGAACACCGCGAAAACCGGTCAGGCGAGAGGTCAGAAGGATCGATGCCGCTGGATGCTGCGCAACGTATGTCTCAAGATACTTTCGAAGTTGTCTCGCATCGGGCACTTCGTCTAAAGCATCAAGGCAGAGCAAACACTGTCCTGTTCTCAGCTTTGCGGCGATGAAACTATTGAGTTGGTTTGATAGTGCATCTCCAACGCGAATGGACTTCAGAATCGCCTCTTCGTCTTCGAGCGATCCACTTTCAAGAGATTCCGCCAGTCTCGCAGCCGGCACGAAGAGTGCGAAGCGAAGGTTGGATAAAGCTGTTGCTCCGGTCAGAATGTCCCTGGCGGCGGCATCGCAACGCGTCGCCGTTTCCTGCCATAGCAACGTCGTTTTTCCGAAACCTGGATCACCAAGGATGACGGCACGCCCTTGAAAATCGCAAATGAAATCAGCCCAGGGCAGCACCTGACGATCAGATGCAGGGGTTGATTCTGACTCCGCTTCTTCAGTGTCAGGCGCATCCTGTTTGTCGTCGTCTTGATCCGGACGAATCCCTCGAGCAACATGCATGGGGACAATGAGTGAGCTTAGTTCCTCGACGGAGTTGATTGGTCTCGCCAACCTCACGCTTGCCTGTTCCAGAACTGTAGTGATCTGTCGGTGGAGGAATTCCTGGATTTGTTGCAGTTGCTGACTGGCGACCGTCACTAACTCAGCCAGACGACCGCACGCCTTTACCTGAATCCCCTTTTTCTGCCACGCATCCTGATCTGCGGCATTCAAACGGTTTGGCTCAGAAACCAGTACCTGAACCGGATCATTGCCGACCCGCAGACGCTGAGCTGCGACAAGCTTTGGGTGCCCTGGTTCCTGAATTCCGCTGACCGGTCCCAGGAGCCCATCTGCTTCGACTTGAGCCGAAATTACACACCGTTCATCATAGGGAGCATCGCGGAGAAGAAGCTGCAGCCCGACGAAGAATGCCGCTTCTGCCGAACGCCCGGAGATAGAATCGGAACCTTCGATCCACCAGCAAACATCTGCTGCTGACCTGTTTTCTCGGTTGGCAATGTCCCAGGCTCTTTGGATTCCCTGCAACGTGTCCGACGCAATCTCAGTCGCGATGAGAGTTCTGGCCGACGGGTAGCAACGACGGCGATTGCCGGGAAGCCTCTGTAAATGCAACCACGCCAGAATTCCGTCATTGTTTAAGCGATCGACCAGCAGGATCGGTATTCTCAGCGAGTGTCCTGGCAGAAGCTCTACGTTGGCCAACTCAGAGGCAAGAGCACACAACGCAGATGTGGATTGATCTTCGACAACGAAGGAATCAAGCGATCGCCTGATCAGAGTCTGCGTCGTTTCGAACTGAACATCGGCCATCGGTGCTTCATTGTCTTCCTCGGCACCTGCGGCTCGACGAGCCCACTTCGGAATTGCCTGTGCTGCAGATTGAGCCAATGGCTGACGACAGTAGTAGGCCAGACAAGCGGATGCGATGGACTGAGCGACGAAGGCGACCCGAGCTGCTCCGGTCGCAAAGTGAAAGACAGACTGATGGGCGATCCGAGCATTATTAGTGGCCGCTTCCGTACGAAGCAGTTCATAGGCCTGTTCAAGTTCTTCGATGTCAGATTGCAGCAGCGCCTGCCGACATGAGTTGATGACAAAGTGACTTTGCAGCAACTCACGCCATGTTTCTTCCAGCTTTCGCCCGTCGGCGAGAAATCGACATCTTCGGCTGAGTCGTCCCATGAGCGGTCAGTGTTGCCTCTTTCAAAATTCTGCAGCGAATCGTTCGCCATTCTCAGCCAGCCACATTTTCCGTTCATCGTAATCCGGCATTACCCGATCCAGATGAGCCCAAAACAATGGACCATGATTGTGATACAGCAAATGGACCAGTTCGTGGACGACCACGTATGTCAGAATCTCACGGGGCAGCTGGATGGCTCGCCAGCTGATCAGAACTTTGCCGTCAGTCGTACATGAACCCCAGCGAAATCCGATGTCCCGAATTTCCACTGCAGAAGGCGGAGCGATCCTGTCAGAGAAGGAGGCCACGATCTGCCTGACCTGTTCAAGGCCGATCGATGCATACCATCGGCGAAACAGAATCGCTGCCTGGCCCACTTCTTTGCGATCCAGCTCAAACCAGCCACTCTGCAGTTCAAGCGGAGGTGATAGCTCAAAGTCCAGCTTGTCGACCAGCTTCAGCCGGTAATTGGTCCCCAGAAAAGTGAAGTTCGCTCCATCGACAAAATCCTTTTTGTGCGGTTCGTCTCCGACCAACCGGTTGCGTTCCAGTAGCTTTGTGTAGATCCATAGGGACTTGCTGCGAACATAGGCTTCGATCTTTTCATATTCGCATTTGACAGGTGCTGAGACCAGAATCGAACCATCACGTTCCACCGTGATTCCGACGGACTTCCGGCGGGGACTTCGAATCACCGGAAGACGCAAGTCATCAAGTTGGATGCATTCCTCTGTGCGTTCCGTCATGCCAGCACCGTATGCTTCGATTTCGCCTGATCGACAATTTGGTCGGCCAGAGCTGGAACCTTGTCATGATCCTGAATGGCATCGTTCTCATACAGGTACACTTCGACCCAGCTTCGCAGTACCTCACGTTTGTTTGGATGTTGCCAGAAGCCGGCGGCACGAATCTCCTGACGAATATGATCCAGGATGTCGACTGTCATTCCTGCAACCTTGCGAATGGCAGTCGCGTCCATAGACTTCCCATCCAGCCCCGCGTGCTTAATGAGGGTTCGGAAGAACGGAACCTGCGTTCCCGGAGAAAGTCCGGCCACATCCTGTTTCTCGGCTGCTGTCAGATCGCCAATGCACTTCAGGAACGCGGCTTTCTGCTCCGCCCAGTTTTCAGCGAACTCGGCAAGGATCTTATTGATCCGTTCACTGAACTCCTGGTAGAGCACAGGGTCTTCATCCATCTTCTTTGAACAGTGAGCTCGAACAGCGTGTTCCATCGCGGCGGCTTTGGCCCGATCAGAATTCTGCTTATCAACTTCTTTTCCGAAATTTGGATCCATGATATCGACCGGCTCAATCTCCGGATCGATGCCACGAGCAATCAGATGTTTATCAATCAGTTCGCGGACGATCTCACCGCAATCGGCGATGTTCAGCTGGCTGTCGCGGTAAAGATTGGCCGCTGACTTGTTGATGAAACCCAGCTGGCGGGCATCACGCTGGTCTTCTTCACCATGTTGCAGCCGCGTTTGCTTATTCAGCAGACGGTGAATCGACTCATGAACCGCTCGATACTGCTGATAGCGAGCCAGCACTTTGATCGTGCGACCGGATTCGTCCATAAACAGGACGAAGTTATGCAGCAGGTCCAGAATTCGATCCGGATGCAGCATTCCGGCGATCAGCATTTGCTGACTGCTGAGAAGCCTTCCTTTGACAGACTGTCCGGACGACGTCACATATTTAAGCTCGGCATCGGCCACCGTGGCCAGAGAATTGTCCGTGGGAGTAAAAACATCTGCATCGGCAGAGATCTGGCCATCAGTGGCTGAACCTGATCGCACGCTCGGGCGAGTTTTGCGATGGGCCGCAAGTTTCTCAGCCACTTCGCTCATCGGCGTTGGGCTGGTGTCCTTCCATTCCATGAAGTGCTTTGGTCGAGCCCCGATGGTCCCGCTGCGGGCTTCGTAGAAGGACGTTGCCACCATAAACAGGTTGAAATCGAAGAGTCGTTCAATGCCTTCTTCTTCTTCGTTGTCACGCTGGTTCGAGTATTTCCGCAGGTCAGTAATCGCGGCTCCAATGGGATTACTGGACGCGGGATTTTTGCACTCCACAACAACCAGCGGCAAGCCGTTGACAAACAAGACCAGGTCGGGGATACAGTGTGAGCGACTGCTGCTACCCAGAATGTCGACGCGGAACTGATTGATGGCGAGGAAATCGTTTTGAGAGGAGTCGTCAAAGTCAAAGACTCGCACGGATTTGGTCGGGATATCATGCTCCCGAGGATCCACATCCACTTTGACGCCTTTGACCAGCAGCATCATCGCAGCCTGATTGCGTTCCATCAGCTTTGAACCGGCGATATGAGTGATCGCATAAACGGCCTGCGACATCTGCGACTCGCCCATCCAGGGATTGAGCTTTTTCAGAGCGAATTTCAGCCGTCCAAGGAGCAGGGTTTCGCGAAACGAAGTGCGCTCGGTCAACTCCGGAACGTCGACGTCGCCCGGCAGATGTTTCCATCCCATCGTCGACAACTGTTCAAAGAACGGCTGTTCGACCATGGTGTATTCGTTGTTGGGGTTGGTCATGGCGTGTGTATCTTGAGGGGGAACGCGGATCGCAAAGGCGTTTAATGTTTGCACAAACTTTTCACTCGCACGTGCCAGCCAAATGTTCATTCAATTGCAGGGGTCGTAGGCTGTTGCTTGACGCGCCTTGTCCCAGTAAGCGAGTCGTGCATTAGCCCTGCCTTGAGTTTTCGGTATTTGGTAAGGACTTCATTCTCGTCATTGATTCGGTCGATTAACGATGAAATTCGTTGGGCGATTCGTACTTGTTCAGATAGTGAGCAGACCGGAATCGGCAAATACTTGATATCGCCAACGCGAACGTGGCCGACGGTCGACCCACCTGCTTTTGCAGCGAGTCCATCCTGAACTGGTCGCGACAGTAGCATGTAGAGCAGGAACTGTGCGTTGATGCGGTTTCGATTGATCTTGTACATCGTCATTCGCTGGCCAAGGCAAAGTGGCGGCATTTGCTCTGTGACCAATCCAACTTCGCCCACCGGTGCCTCGCGAGTAATCAAAACATCCCCTGCCACTGGTTTGCCTCTCGCCGTCCAGATTTCGTAGGCCACGGGGTCGGTCAACGTCATCGTTTCAACAATCAGGCGCCCGTTCCGTACGTTTGTCGTCTTCACAACGTGGTAACCGACTTTGGATTCGGGCGGGGTTCGATTCTTGCAGTCGATGACGGCATCGCAAAGCATCGTTGCGGGAACAACTTCCCAAAACACAGGGATCCGCCCGTAAAGCGAGTCCTTAAACTTATGTGTTTTCTCGCTTCGGACATTTCCGTTTTCGTCGATGCCGCGAGTGAGGAGGTCCTGGAGCAGGCCGGCTTTCATCTGCTTGAGCTTGGCGATCAAGGCCTCGGTCTTCTGGATCGCATCGTCCGCCGTATCCAGAATCTCCGCAATCCGCCGCTGCTCGGCGGAATCATTGGGCCAAAGGAGCATGGTTCCGTCCAATGTACCTTTACTCAAATTCGGTTGGCCAGATCCTTGAACCGAGGCGAGGATGTCGCGGGTTGAGTTTTTCAAAATCCAATATAGCCATCGTGCATGTGTTCCGTCTTGCGGTTGCACCGCGAGAACGGCTTGGTTGGTTGTAGCCGGGATGTTCAACCAGCCCACAACCCCGGCCGTCGCGCCGTAAAGTGCCACCAGTGGCGATTGAGCACGAACCCATTTCGCGGCAGATGACTTCAATCCGAGTTGAGTCAGTTTTTCGCTTGTGTCACTGATTTGACGTAGATTGACCTCCGTCGACTTGACCCACAAGGCACATCGCCACCAAAAAAACTTGGATTGTTGCGGTTGGGCGTACCACCAGCAAAAGTGTCGGCTAGTTGAGAAAGCTGCCTTAATTGCCATCCGTCCGGAACCAGATGCTCATCCCGCGACATAGCCAAGCTCCTTCGTGAACTCGCGAAGCAACTTTGCCGACCGGTCACGATCGTTTTCGATGCTGGTCAGATCGATCGAATACTTGTCCCAAACCGTCTCGCCAAAGGCGATCAGACTGCGACGATGAGCTGAAACGTAGTCGTCCAGCATTTCCGTGAAGTCGTCTCGCAACATGTCAAGCACCAGCGTTCCCAGCTCGTCCTCGCTCATTGCAGCGATCTTCGCTTCTAATCGCTTGAGCAGGTTCTCTCGTTTCTCTCTGACCAACCTGCGAGCAACCGACAACTGGTCCTTAATTTCCTTGTACGGCTGCAACAGTTCGTCGATCTCCTTCATGCGGCCTTCCACCGGTTCAATTTCGGCCCGCAATTTGTCGCGTTCAGCGTTGAGGGGGCGAATGTCCTGGCCATTTTTTGAAGCATGCTTAATCGAGCCGTTTTTGGCCGGGCCAGCATTCAGCACCTTCAGACGATCGGACTGATCTTTGATGGCATCCTTCTTCTCTTTGCGTTCGTCGTCCAGACGCTGTGCGTAATTCCGACGTCTTGGTTTGGCTTCATCGGTCTCCTCATCGTCCGTGGATTCCTCCTCCCCTTCGACTTCCTGTTCGCCCTCCGGCCCCAGCTCGGATTCTTCTTTCTTTGCATTGCATTCCGCAACGGTGGCTTCCGCCTCCGTGATCTCGGCAAGGTATTCGGACAACAGCGTTGTTACCAATCGATGCTCAAACGGATCCGCCGCGTCCTTGTCCGGCTCATCGCCTTCCTCAGGTGCCACCACCGCACGAATGGCTTCGACCCAACTGTCGATCAGTCCCGCAAAACCCTGAGCGACAAGCGTCTTCATGTCGAACTGATTGTCGGCCCACCAACTGGCGACGACACCGCTGAGCTTAAACGAATCCAACATGCCGACCGGCAGCAAAGCATCGTCAAATGAATTGAGGACATCGTTCCGCACTTTCATCAACTGCTTGTTGACGGGCAGCTCACGCAGCTGTGGCGAGTGCTTCTTCCACCACTTGTCGAAGGCTTTTTGCACGGCCTTTTCCTGGGCGATCACGCCGGCATCCGATTCAATCCGCTGCTTGATCTGAGACCGCTCGGTCAGCTGCGGATCAAAGTCGAAGTAGGTTTCCTCTCGATCGACAAACAGTGACGACGGATTCAAACCGTGGGCCTTTAGCAGGCTGCCTGCATCGGCGACTTCGGCTTTCGGAACACCGCCAATCAAATGGGCTCGCACATCATGCGGTTCCGGTAATGGGGCATTGTCCGCATAACGACGGACGTTCAGATTGAAGTCCTCAGCTTCCAGCTGCTCGTTCGTGACCACAGTGGCGTAACCGGGCGAGTCCTGGAACGCTTCGTAGGTGCTTGTGATCTTTTCAATATGCTCGGGCCCCAGGTAGTTCTGAGCTCGGCCTGAGTAGAATTCGGCATCAGCATTGATGAACAGCACTTTGCCTTTGCGTTCTTTGGGTTTGCCACCCTTGGCTCGCATCACAAGAATGCAGGCCGGAATGGAGGCACCGTAAAATAGGTTCGGAGGCAGGCTGATGACCGCTTCCAGGAGGTCGTCTCTGATGAACCCTGCACGAATTTGCTTTTCAGCACCGCCACGGAACAGAACACCATGCGGCATCACAGTTGACATAATGCCATCGTCATTCAGCAGACTGACCATGTGCTGCACAAACATCAGGTCGGCACGGTCTTTCTCCGGACAGTATCCGTACTGAAAGCGATGTTTGTAGGTCAATGAAGACTGCAGATAATCCATGCTGAAGGGAGGATTGGCGAGGATGCGATCGAACCGAATCAGTTCACCATCCTGCTTGTGCAGCGGATCCACCAGCACGTCGCCTCGCTGAATATTGGCATCCATGATGCCGTGCAGAATCAGGTTCATCTCGCACATCGGGAACGTATCGGGATTACTTTCCTGGCCATAATAGGCCGCCTTGCTGCTGTCGCCGCCGTGGGCTTCGATGTATTCCTTCGACAGAATCAACATACCGCCCGAACCAACCGTCGGGTCGTAGATCTTCATCCCGGCCAGCAGCTTTACCAGGCCGACCATCAGGCGGACGACATCACGCGGGGTGTAGTATTCTCCGCCGCTGCTTTGCACTTTGTCGGCAAACACCTTGATCAGGTATTCGTAGGCAGCACCGGGAAGGTCAGGGAATTCGAAATCGACGCTTCGCAACGAGAACTTGCTGAAGTGCTGAATCAGACTGACCAGAGTTTTGTCCGGCAGGTTCAGGCGTGAGTTTGCAAAGTGGATATTGCTGAGAACATCCTTCAGCACCGTTTCATTTTCGTCCTGCAGCGCGGCCAGAGCGATGTCCAGCTTTTCGCCGACGTTCTTGGTCTCATTCTGGAGGTTAGTTCAGCGAGCTTTCTCCGGAACGAAAAAGACGTGATCCATGATGTAGTAGGCTTTGATTTCCGCCTGTCGCTTCGCCTGTTCTTCGGTTCTCCCTTTAGCGAGCTGGTCGTCAATAATCTGCTGCCGCTTCTGATTGAACTCATCGGAGGCACGTTTTAGAAACAGCATGCCGAAAATGTAGTTCTGATAGTCCCACGCATTCATCTTGCCCCGCAGAATGTCGGCTGCGGCGTAAAGATGTCGTTCCAGTTTGCGAAGAGTCAGCTTGGCCATGGGGATCTTTGTTCAATGTATCAGCAGAAATCACCGGGTTGCGGCCGATATTGAGTGAGTCACGTCGCTTGAGCAGACAACGATCGTGTCGGGATTGTGGCGGTATTTTCTTACATGTCGATGCATCTGCATGGGAATCTTGCGGCCCGCCGCTCTGATTTCACTCGTTCTGGTGTGGAATGAGATCAGACACCACTCCATGGCCACGCAGAGTCATCTGCACGGAAGCTGATTCTACAGCCATCCTGCTGCCGCCAAACGACCTTTCAATCTGACCGATCTGGAAGCAGCAGCTGGCGTGGCGTGAAATCGATTCGGAAGGCGTACCGGTGCTCAGCGGATTGTTATCCAGCGACGCGTCGACCTTCGAAAAAACACTTGGATTTATTGGGGAGGATCAACTGGATCTGACGTGCTTTCGATAATGGCTTTGGCGTACTCATCATTCACTGGCATAAAGACGTGGTCGCGAACGTCGACCGCGAGGCTTTGCTTTCCTCGCAGCGGATCAGTCACTCGCACCAGAACATAAGGCAAATTCAACGCCTGAACCTGCAGCAATGACCCTTTGAGGAAATCACTCTCCGGGGCTCCCTTGATTGGAGCCACAGGGAAGCGGTTCCGGAAGACGGTCATGCAGGTGCCAATTTCAAGGTCATCGATTTCAATGCGGCGTTTATTTCGTGTTTTCATGGGGCTTTCCCGGTGTGCAGGGTCGAACTGAAGCTCTGACGTCCAGGGTCCTTACAACGTCGCCTCACAAGATTTTCACGCGAACCGAAACTTTTTCTGAATCGCTGGGATTTCTGCCCATTACTTGTGTGCTGAGCCTTACAGGCTGAACTGTTGTTGGAAGGAATGCAGAATTCCATGCCTCCGGAATTCTTTCTCCCCAGGGTCGTTGCTATTTTGGGCGTCAGCCCTCGAAACCCTGCATAAGTGGGAAGACAGAGAAACCGTGCATTGGCAGATGCAAAAAACGAAAGGCACGTATATCAGCGTTTTGCGTGAAAATCCGGGAGACGGAAAGCGTATGTTTGCCTGACGGCACATTGACATGGCGTAACCCCAATTGAAATCCGCTATCAGGAATCAGGGAACAGTGAGTTCACAATTGCAGGAGCCAGCGTCGTCATTAAACCTGTTTCAGGTGGATGGCGAACTCGGACAGCCGCGGCTTCGCCAAAGTTGTGAACAGCTTTATGTCATGTTGGACCGGGGATCCCATCTGTTAATCCTATTGGTTCTGCGTGGCTCGACTGAGGACGTGATCAGTCAGATTCGACAACTGAAGCTGCCTGTCGAAAACTTACTGGCGGATGCGCTCGACGAACTCGAGCAAATGCTGGATTCCGCAGGTCTATCCGTAGAGTTGGACGCGTTTGTTCTGCTGCCGGATGTGGAATCGAGCGAATCGGAAGCGCTGCGCAAGCTGCTGCCTTCTGGACAAACGGTATTCTCTGAAGCAATTGCCGAGTTTCCCAAGAGCTGCGTTAACATTGAGGAGCCTTTGACCGGTAAGAACTACGATCGCCTTAGCAGCCTGCTGTTTCCGAAGCGTGAATGGAAACGAGTGCAGCTTGTTCGTGACGAAGGACGCATGGCAAGGCAGGAGGTCCGTGTGGAGCTCGACAAGCAACTTGTCCAGTTCGGCTGGGGCTTCAACGCAGCAACGACGATCATCGACGGCGGACCAGGAACAGGCAAGTCGCTGCTGTTGAGTTCCCGAGCGCGCTGGCTGGCGGAAGCGCTGCCGGATGCAAAGATTGCCCTCGTCACATGGAACAAATCTCTCGCCGAGGCACTGGAGAACTGGCTGACCGAGATCGGTGCGGACGTGAGCCGAGTCCATGTGCTGTCATTTGCCGAACTGTTAAAGCGACAAAATATCGAACTGAACCTGGCCGATCCTGCAGATGCGGACTTGCGTTGCAGACAGTTGCTGCAACGAGAGAAATTCACGGCAACTTTTGATGCGATCCTGGTGGATGAGGCACAGGATCTGGGCGGAGTTCTGCTGGAACTTCTGCAAAGGCTGCTGAAGCCGAATCGCGGTGGCCTGACGATCGCCATGGATTCCAGTCAGAATGTCCGAAACCGTCCACTCATCGACCGGTCAAAATTGTCTGCTCCAGTTGAAACCATAAGACTCACACAGTGCCATCGATCGACGTTCTGCATTCGATCTTTCTGCCAGCGGCTTGAAGGTTCAAATGCCTTACCTGAACCCAACGCGAAAAATGCTATGGAGGAACCCGTCCGATTGGTTTGGGCGGAATCTCCTGAGCAGTGCACCGCAATGATCGTGAGTGAAACAAGACGGCTGATCACTGACATTGGCCTGCAACCCCACGAATGCATGGTGGTTGCATTCGACGGCGAGCAGCGACGCCAGCTTGCAAAAACATTCCAGGAACAAGGCCAGCAGACGTCCTCTCCCGGCCGACTTGAGACCAAAGGAGAAGGGATCCGAATCGCAACTCCCGAGAATGCCAAGGGACACGAGGCATCGTGCGTCTTTGTCGTGGGCTGGGACAGCAAAGACGGCGGACAGGAGCCTCATGTGCGTGCTGCCCGTCGATATGTTGCCGCCAGCCGAGCATGTGACATCCTGTACGTGGTCTATACGTCACAGGATGCAGCGATGATTCCGGGCGATTCAGATTCAGGTGTGTTGAAACAGTTGTGGCCGGATGATTTTGAGACTTCATTGCAGAGACAGGATTGAAATCAATGGCACAACTTTTTGCGTTTGACGAGTTTCAAGGACCGAACGAACGAGCGGTTGTTGAGCAACTGGCCAGTGAGTTGCCTCAGAGCTGGATCCTGATCTGTAACAAACAGATTGTCCAGAACGACCACAGCCGTGAGGTGGATCTGATCTGCATCAGTCCGCGGATGGTCTTCGTCATTGAAGAAAAGGGCTGGTCCGGAGTTATTCGAGGCACAGAAAATGGCTGGCTGATTAGCGGCGAGATGCGATCCAGTCCACTGAATCAATGCGAAATGAGTTCGAAGATGCTGGCCGGAATTCTGAAGAACCGCCAGCCGCAACTGAATGACTACGGATCCAGCCTTGTCACAGGAATCGTGTTACTTTCCTCGCCGCGTGTAGAAGTACAGATCAACGATTCGCGGTCCAGGAAGCGAGTCATCCACCTTCCGGACGCTGCGAAAAAGCTGATCGCTCTGGATGCAAGCTCGGAGAACCCGCCGCTGGGAGATCTTCAGCTGAAAATCCGCGATCACCTGACACGAATGCCTCAGCGAAAACAAACTCCCGAGAGGATCGGAGAGTTTTTGATTGCCGAACAGCTTGACCCCCAGTTTGGTTGTCAGGTGTACCGCGGGACTCACAGCGATGGCTCACAGCGAATTCTGAAAGTCTTCTACGGCATCAATGCTCTGGAAGAAGCACCAACAGGCGATACGTCGGTGCGCCGGCAGTATGACGCCCAAAGAAAACTGGCCGTAGATGATCTTTGTCCTCCTGTGGATCCCTATTTCACCTGGGATGATGGCAGGGCCATGGTTCTGGCGTTCTCGCCGGCGAAGGGAAAGAATCTTGGGCAACTCGCTGTCAACGGCCCACCCCCGGAACACGTCCTGCCCGTGTTGCTTGCGGCATTCAAAACGCTGAGGCAGGTCTTTGAACATGGCGTTATTCATCGCAGTCTCAGACCCGACCGGGTGTGGTGGGATCACATGGCAGAGAAGGTTCGACTGTCGGACTTCCTGATTGCCAGACTGGATGGTCAGGAGACCGTTGTCGACAGGGCTGATCAGTTCGATGTGGATCATCCGTATTGGGCTTATGAATCTCGTGTCGATCTGGCATATGCGACGCACAGCAGTGACGTCTACAGCCTGGCTGCTGTGCTGCTGAACTGGATCACCGCAGCAGAACCGCCGAGCGATGAGTGCTGGTCTCCTTCGCCGTTAACTGAACTCAGGAAGGACTTGGATCCGGAGTTTGCTCTGCAAATCGAGACGGCACTTTATCCTGCTTTTCAGCTTGAGCCCTGTTCAAGGCCTGCAGCCGCCGCGATGGAGGCAACTTTGCAGGCGCTGATTGATGCAAGGAAGGCCGTTGCTGCAGCACAAAAGAGCGCTGAGGGCGTTCAGCCGCAACTAGACGATCCTCGTTATCAGGTTCTTCATTCGCTTGGGAAGGGCGGGACGGCCGAGACATTTTTAGCCAGAGATAATCATCGAGACGAACTGGTGGTACTTAAGAGGCTCATGAGACCCGATGTTCATGGCTATCTTGCCACGACTGAGTTTCGTGCGCTCAATCGGCTCAGGCACGAATGTCTTCCGAAGCTGATTGATATTTACGGACCCAATGATCGCTTCCATCTCAAGTTTGAATACATCGAAGGACGGTCCCTGAAGGATGCATGGCGACAGTACCGCGGTTGCGGTAGTGAACAGAAACTGGCAATCGTAAGGCGAATCTCTACAGATATTCTTGATGCTCTTGAGTACCTGCACGCCAACAATTTCCTTCACAGAGACGTCACCCCCGGTAATATTCTGATTCCCGATGATGAACGCAGTCGAATCCGGCTTATTGACCTCGGTCTCGCGTCTGACATTGAGCACGCAATCAGTCGTGTGGGCACGCCCCTTTATCTGGCGCCTGAAATTGAGCAGGCTATTCCCGCCTGGTCTGCCCAGTGTGACTTGTACGGCCTTGGAGTTCTGCTGTTTGAATTATTGGCTGAGAAGCTGCCGTATGTCGTCGATGGCAATCGGCGATTCAAAGACAAGTTGATTGAGTTTGAGCCTACTCCACCAGCCGGACTGATCGATTCACTGATTGTGCTTCTTCGCAACAGGGCCTGCGATCCGAAGCCGGCTTCGCGATTCAGCTCGGCTGCAGAGATGCGGTCGGCCATTCTGGCGTTGTATCGGGACTGGGAGCGAAGAAATGAGGAAGCCGCAGAAGTCCAGACGGTGGATATTTCTGGTCAGACGACTGCCGTTGTAGAATCGGAACCAACCTCTCCGCAGATAAACAGTTTTGTATCAGAACTGCGGCAGGCATTTCGAAACAGCAAACTTGGCAATACCAACAATCGCGGCATGGACAATGACTTCAGTCGGAACACCTATGTCCGAACCGAGCTGGACAATTTGCTGCCCGATATCCTGTCGGGAAAATGGAAATGTGTTGCGTTGAGCGGAAATCCAGGAGATGGAAAAACTGCTTTTCTTGAGGAGGTTAGGCGTGAGCTGATGAGTCAGGGGGCGGAAGTTTGCTACATCAACGCGGCCGGCTGGAAACTGCGTTTTAAAGAGCATGACTTTGTTTCCGTCTATGATGCTTCGGAGTCCCACGAGGGCACATCAGCCGACGAACTTCTGAAAGCAGCCATTGAACCGCTGAGCGGACGAAGTCGTCCAAACGCAACCTATACAGTTCTACTGGCCATCAATGACGGCAGACTTCAGGATCTGGTAACGGCCCACCGGCTCACATTTCGGTGGCTTTGCGGAGCACTTCGGGAGCACATGCAGGCTAAGCCGAGCGCAGACAAAGAGGTCTTGCTGATCGATCTGAAGCACAGATCTCCGATTGCTGGGAGCCGAGCCAATCAGCCGTCCCTGTTTCCCGGACTGCTGGACGCGTTTGTTCAACCAGAAAACTGGAGCATCTGTCAGAAGTGCTCGGCATACCGAGACTGTTCCATTCGAGCGAATGCTGTTGCCCTTCGGAGTTCACGACCTCGCGATCAACTTGTAGAGATCCTTGCTGGTGTCTATTTCCTGGCAGAAAGGCGGCCCACGATCCGTGACCTGCGAAGCGCATTGTCCTGGCTGATTGCCGGGGATAAAGACTGTCAGCAGGTTCATGAGGAAGTTGTGGAGGGAATAAGCCACGATCATCGCTATTACAATCTGGCATTCGACGTCAGTGCAGGAGAAGATCTGGTGCTGTCGTCCTTCCGGGGGCTGGATCCTGCGTCTGTGGTGAATCCAAAGCTGGACCGTCAGCTGGCCATCGGAAATCCGGCGCGTTTCTTTGCGTCGGCCGAGGTGCACCACCCTGTGTCCTCCGGCGGGACCACAGATATGTTGACAGATCTGAAGCGACGGTCTTATTTTGAATCTGGCTTTGAGTCCGGAAATTTGGAGGCGCTGCTTCCGCCTCGCTCGATCAGCCAGTTCTTTGGGCTGGTATCCGGAGAACTCGACCTCAAAGCTGTGCTGCCCATGATCCTGTCGGGGCTTCAACGGTTTGACCGAATCCCGCCACATGCAGCCAATGATGAACTGGCATTGCGATTGGATTCGACAGAGGCCTCACTCATCGTCGTTCGAAAATGGGACGCTGTTGAGTTTGTCCTGGAACTGCCCGCGGAGCCGCCGACGGTACTCAATCATCTACCCGATCACTTGATCTTCCGGCATGTTGATGGGTGGCCAGAAATGGCTATAGGTCTGCAGATGTATGAGATTTTGCAGAGAGCTGCAGATGGCCTGACTCCGGACGCTACAGAGCATCAATCTCTGCTAATGGATTTCGAACGCTTTAAAGCGCAACTGCTGACTCGGCCGACGCATGAGGTCATCCTTGTAAACGCGGGTGGAGATAAAAGTCTCGTGACTTCAGTCAATGGGCGAATTGAGCGTAAGGTTCTGGAGGTGCAGTCGTAATGTTCAAGCTCCCCAAAAGTATGCGGCGCACCAAGTTTGATCGATTACTTTCACTGGAGCTCAACGACTTTGATGTGGAAAGGCTGCTGCCGACGCTTTTCAATCTTGTCGTTGCTCGTGGCCGTAATCGGACGTCGGGAAAAAATGAAGACAAATCTGTCACGCAGTTCATCAACGGTCTGGCAAAGAATCCTTCGGTCATTGGTTTTGACTCCGTTGAAGGCCGACAACTCCTGGAGCAGTGGGTCCGTGCTGTCTGCCTGAAAACAGGGCAAGCAGGTCGAGGGAAGTCTCGGGAAAAAATCGAGTTTGTTTCGCCCGTGACGCTGCTGACATACAAGACCGGTTTGCCGAAACCGTCAAGTCGTCAAAGAAACGTTCCACGGTTTCTCTACACGGCCATGTGTAATGCAATCACTGACGGGTCAATCAATGAACGGCGATTGAATCTACAGCACTGGCTGAAGGACATCTTTGGAACCGGCCTGCAAATGCAGGATTCCCCACCGTATGAAGGTCACTACGATGGTACGTCGGATGTTGACATTCACACCCTTCTGACGCTCCACCTTCTGGAAGAATTTGAGACGGGCGCGATCACCAGCCACGAAGCCGAGGAACCTCAACCGCTCCTGGAAAAGCAGGCAAAGCAGGCGGGCGAAAATGTTCTGCTGCTGATTCGAGGTTATCGAGATCTGTTGCCGCCAGTCTTCGTGGGCCGCATGTTGATGGCGATCATCAATCTGGATCTTCTGACATACACGCTTCGTTCAATGTCAGCAGTCGCCGCGCTCTGTCGCGACGGAAAGATGCCCAACTTTAATTCCAGCGAAGATCAGACGTTCCCTGAGATTTATCTTGATGCAACCGGGGACCGCAGAGGCCAGAGCGATTCCATAGCAAGATCCTGTGTAGAGCGTGACCTCGAAGCCACCGGAAGATTCTTTGAAAACAGTCTTCGACTTTTCACGATTCACCGCATGCGTGAAGTCTCAGACACGCTTCAACAACAGATTTCAGACGATGCCAGCACATCGGTGACGCAGTACATCACACGATTGCTGAAAGCAGAATCGTCAAAACATGTGGGTGTAAGGGCAGAAAGTGAACTGGATCAGATTCTTCAGGAATCCCGCCTTGACGTCACCAATGAAACGGAGCTTGCTTCTTTCAAAGATGAACTACAGGCCCGGCTCAGAAGAAAACCGGCAATCTCCGTGCTGCATGAAATCCTCTGTGAAAATCTTCGGCCGCAAGGTGTACAGAACATCGGAAAATGGTTTCGTGGAGTTGGTGGACTCAACAGGCCATACGGATTGCTGCTTGGAAATATCCGAGGTCCCAGAAACTGGCGTTATGTGCTGACTGACGAATTACTGCGGACACTCGTCTATCTGAACGCTGTTGAAAAGTATCGAGACAATGTGAACGAGGCACGTCCCGGTGCCAGTCTTCGACTGGATGAATTCATGGCCTGGCTCCGGGAACGATTTGGGATTGTAATCGACCGGCCGCCGCGAGAATTCTCATCGACAAGTGCTCGACTGGCTGCTGCGGAAAACGCAAATGCATTCAAACGACGACTGCGGCAGTCTGGCTTCTTCAGAGGCCTGTCAGACGACTTTAATGTGCAGAGTCTGACGGTTTCACTGGCAGATCGTGGCGACAAAGAGGAGGCTCAATAATGGAAGCGGGACTGGACTTACTACTGAATTTTCTTGCCAGCCGCCTCACTGATGAAATCGTCGTGAAGGCCGACGGCTATTGTATGCGAGTTGATCATCTGACACTGGAGATCGCTCTCTCGGTTTGCCAGCGAGTTAACGATGCAGCCGGTGAGAATCGATGCTATGTCCTTGTGGCAAAAAAAGTCGCGGATCTGGCTGGCTGTGAGCTCAATACGGAAAGAGCAATTGAGCTACGAAATCGCAAGCCTGCCGCTTTCATCCTGCTGGTTCCAACCGGTGTTATCGATTCCACGGCAAGCTCGTTGCGGAATGCCTTTGCTGCGTTTGATCTCGACGTCTGCTGGAAGAACGCTCAGTCCGTGTTAACGCAGCGACTGTCGACGACAGTTCGCGATTATGTGTATAGGGCGATCCGGTGCAGCGCATTACCGGGAATCAGTGAAGAAGATCGTGCTGTCTACTGTGCCGCTGTAGCAGCCACGGGAGCATCCCCAACGGCGGCTGCATCAGAACTTTATCGTGTCGGCCTGATCCCTGACTCACAAGTTGATGAAGAACGACTGGCAGACAACGTTCGAGCATCACGAGAATTAGTGCGGCCGGTGAAATCTCATGCCGCCTTGACTGATCGACTAGACAGTTTCGGCTTGCAGCCTGGGCCGCAACGGGAACAGTTGGAGGACTTCTTTAGTCAGCGACAGTTGAGTGACTGGCGAACATGGATGAGAGAAATTGCTCACAGCGAGACTTCTGCCCTGCAGTTTTCGGAATGGGACCTTGTCACCAGAAGCCGCTCCAAATTAAAAGACATTAAACTGGTATCGTGGCTGGACGCCAACGGTTCGGTAGAGAAATGGAGCAAGCTGCAGCAACCGGGTCCAGGCACACAACCTTTTGCGGTTGTTGGACCCAAGAATGAAATTCAGGTCAGATGGCAGTCTGATCCCAAAAGCCCTGAAGGCTTGGCAAAATGGCGAATTGAGATGATCCCTTCGCGGGATTTCTATGCGGCCTCAGAAACCCCGGACGTGCTTCTTCCTTCAAAGCAAGTTAAGGGAACTCTCGAACGGACGACGCTTAAGCTCAGTGCAATAGACTGGCCCGAAGACGTCGCATCCATTGTTGTACAAATTCGACTGACCGCCATCTCGGATTCCGGTGGCGAACTGCTGGATGTTGACGATCATCCAATCGAAGCGATTAGTGATGAGTGCCAGCTCAGGCCTGATGCAGAATCTCCGGTTGGCGAAGACCGATCGTCACAGTCATTGAAGAGCAGTCGAGATCTGAATCTGGCTCGGTTGCGAATCGTTGCAGACAAAGGCACTGCTGATCTGTCGGAAGAAACGTTTCACTGGTCCGGGACGTTGGGCAACGTATTCACGCTGGGACTGAAATCCCGCGACCGAATCCGTATCAGTTATTCCCCGCCGTTAAAGGAACTGGAACGCCACTCCATCGCGAATCCGCAGTGTCTTGGCCAATGGAGTGCCAGTCTTGTTGCCGGGGAGCAGTGCGACTCTGCAATATGGGCCTCCGCCGTTCGAAAACCCATGAGCCAGTCCGGAACGGATTTTATGGCGGCCCGAATCAGCTTCTTTCAGAAGCTGGCAGATCAGGAGCAGCGGCAGTGGCTGGCCATCACGCGCTGGGATCGGGATCTGGAGGAGCAAGCCCGTCGTTATGTTGATGCGTATGTTGCATGGCTCAACGACACCTCGCATTCGGAGCTGAACTTCGCTCTCGCAGTGGACACCGGAATTGTGACGTTACGCACCGACGGGCGAACCATCAAGGCGTCCATTAACTCGCCGCTGCATCCGTTGAAGGTTTCCTGGTGGTTAACGTATCAAAACCTGGTGGAAATCATGATCTCGAAGGCCGTCGCTTCGGCCAGGGGTAATAGTGGAATCTCTGACTCACTCGATTTCAGCCTCTTTGAATCGATTGAACCCATCGGCTGCCCAATGCTCTCGTGTCTGGAAACTGGTGAGCAGCATCTGACTGCAGGCGGTCTGGATTTTCTTTGGACGGTGGGCCTGCCTATTGACTGGCCTGATCCAGAGCGCGGTCTTTCTTTGATCAGTCAATCTCTCGGAGTGACAGATTCATCCTCTCAGGATCACTCCTCTCTCGTGGCTCGAATTGCTGGTCATGTAAATAGTTATTTGGCACTACATCCCCATGCCAAACAGCTGCGTGTCGTCACTGACAACGCTGGCGACGGGCGTTTCTGCGCCGATGTGTTACGTGCGTCAGTCGCGATTGCAGACTCCGAAGCGGACGACTCGTCATCACAGACGAGCACGACTGGCCCAGAAAGAATTGAGCTGTTTGCGCACTTTCGACCACCGTTGCCCTCTCAACTGCCGGGAATGGATTCTCTTCGGCAGACGCTGGAACAACTGGGCGCACGAAACGCAGCGTCTTCGTTTCAGCCGTTGCTGGAGACCGGTATTCGTTCTAGTAGTCAGCTCACGTCGATCCTAGGTGGAGGAACACACCTCACATTGATGATGGATGTGACGACAGCTCAGGTGAAAATTGAGCTTGAAGAGCAGAATCGTGGTACAGCCGCGCTCAACGGCCTGCTCTGTCCTTTCCGATTGCTGCCAGGCGGTCCCCCGTGGCGTTATTGCGTGCCCGATGCCCGCCCGCAGGATAAGTTGACTCAACAGATCATCCAGCACCAGCGTGCTCTTGCTCGGCGAATTGGTGGTGTTGAAGCGAGTAATTCGCTGCCGGTCCTGCATGTTGCAATCGAAGGTGACGTCGAACGACTGCAGGCTGTCCACGAGCAGTCGGACTGGGTGATTACGCTCGATCGATTTGTCGAGCCAGCGTGGATTGAGTCGAATGCCGGAATGCGATACCTGCTCGATTACAGTCCTGATGTTTCCGACGGTCTTTCGCGAAGGTTGTTCGTGTCCACCGGGCATCGAGCCGAAGCCGAACAACTGCTGAGTGAGACACTGTCGGAGCTTGGTCTTGAGTCATCGGAAGGGGCTGTGACTTGCGTGTTACATCGCCTCCGGCAAGTGAGCGGAAGATTGGCGCTTCGCGCTTTCGGTTCCAGCACTTCAAGACGTGAGGCCACCGCCCTTGCCATTGCCGTCGACTATCTGCTCAGGACTGGAGAGCTACGGGAGTCGATTCTGATTCCCGTTGATGCTCATATGGAGGTCTTTGCCCCGGGAAAGAAACGCGGACGGTCGGAGAAGACGCGCCGATGTGACCTGCTTGCGGTCTCATTGACCGCCGAGAACTCCCTGCACATGAAGTTGTACGAAGTCAAAGGTCGCTCCTATCGTCCATCTCCGGATGTTTTTGCAACGATCCGGGATCAACTGGAAAGCACAAATACGCTTCTCGAACTGCTCTGGTGCGACAAACGTCGAATTGATCGCGACTTGCAGCTTTACCGCCTGCGACAGATTCTGGAGTACCACCTGCGACGAGCATCCGCATTCGATATGGTGAAAAATCCGCTCCGATGGCAAGCAGTACTGGAACGTCTGATCAATGGTACTGTCGAAATTGAAATGTCGATGCATGGGATCATCGTCTGTCCCGGTGCAATGCCGGAGACTATTCAACGGGGTGATATTGTCATTAACGTGATCGGCGACATTGAATTAACCAGAGTAGGCGATAACGCCGTCGACAGCACGACGCTAAAGAGAGCATTCGTGTCTCGTCAACCAGCGGCAGTGGCCTCAGCACAGCCAATCACTAACCAGCTCAAATCATCAACGGCCCCAGTAAAAGCGTCGGTCCCAACAAAAAGAACGCTCGACTCGTTCAAGCAATCCCTGCCCGAGTCGAAGGCCCTGCCGGCCGCTCAGCAGGCGCCTTTGTCTATAACGCCGCTTCCTGACTTCGGAGCTGGCGATATTTTTCTTGCCGCGTTCAATACAAACCCAGTGATCAGCGATCAGGAACCTGTCGTACCCCTGATACCGATGGTCATACATGGCAGTCCTGACGAACCATCGTCGAAGGCGGTTGTCTCGGAAGTGCAGAAGTTGAAGGCCGAAGAGGAAGAACGCTTTGCCTCACATGATCTGCCAACTAACAAAGTGACAATCGACAAGCAGGAACTGGCCAGCAAGTCATCCATGGAGAAGGACAATCCAGCCGAAGAGGAAGTCCTGGAGGTCAACGAACTTTCAGAAAGTCACGGTGTTGAACCCTCACTGGATGATCAAGCTAAAGTCGAAATTGTCATCGGTCACGGCAGTGAAGGACCAGCCGTGTGGAAACCGGCGGTTGCAGGAAGTCCTCACTTGTTTATCATCGGAATCCCGGGGCAGGGCAAGTCGGTTACGACAACGCGTCTGCTGTGCGAGCTTGCTAAACAGAACGTCCCCGCCCTGGTGCTCGATTTTCATGGAGAGTTCGGGAGTAGCTCCAGCTCTTATTCAAACCTTGCAGATCCGACAGTGATGGACGCTGCAGAAGGACTTCCTTTTTCAATTCTCGAGCCAAAACATGGAAAAGGGCCACGTGCCAAAGAATCCATTTGGGAGCTTGCTGAGATTTGCCAGTACGTCTGCGGTCTGGGTGAGATTCAGAGAGATTCGCTGTATCGTGCCTTCGAGACAGCCTATGAGACCGTTGCGGATGGGGCCACACCATTGCTGAAAGACGTGGGTGTACTCATAAGCAGCGATGAGAATGAGGGAAGCGCAAAGAACGTGGTGGCTCGATGTCGGCCGCTTTTCGAGTTTGGACTGTTTGCGGATTCTCCCAGTGAGATCATTTACGATCAGTTTCGCAAAGGTGCAGTCATTGATCTGCATAATTTAAAAAGTGAAGCCCTGCAGATAGCCGCCGGGGCGTTCACTCTGCGCAAGCTCTACCGTGCTATGTTCTCATGGGGTACCGCAGATCGTATCCGCCTGGTTGTTGTACTTGACGAAGCACATCGCCTGGCGAAAGACCTGACCCTGCCTCGGATCATGAAAGAAGGACGAAAATTTGGGGTCGCTGTGGTAGTTGCCAGTCAGGATATCAGGGATTTTCATGAGCAGGTGCTGAGTAACGCGGGGACCAAAGTTGTGTTCCGAGTGAACTATCCGGATTCAAGAAAAGTGGCAGGGTTCGTCAGGGCAGACAAAGGGGATACGTTGTCGACAAGAATTGAGCGTCTTGCGGTTGGGGAAGCGATCGTCCAAACGCCCGATATGCCAGCTGCAGATTGGGTCAGAATGCTTCAGGTCAGCGATTAAGGAATCATCGCTCCGAGTTCCATGATTTTCCTTTCATTGCAGGAACCGGACCAACTAGATTTCCGGCTTCTTTCACAGGATTACGTTTTCGATGGACGATGAACAGAAATTCCCAACAACCAGGCCTCGTGTCGGCGGGACAAGAGACCTGACACCAATTCCGTCCATAAAGTTCTTCCTGATCATCGCGCCGCTTTTCATTCTTGTTCTTGGCCTGCAGGCGATGGATATCAAACATCGTGCGGAATCAAAAGAGGCATCGTTGAACAACGAGGGTGTCATCTCGCGAGTAACGCAGGCTAAAGAGGATTTCGAAAAGCAAGCTGCTGGCTGGACTTCACTGGTTGATTCTTATCAGACTCGACTTAACGAGCTTCAGGAAGGCATTGCGCGAAACGAAGCCCAGATGGCGGCGGTCAGTGAGAAGAAGATCGCCAACCTGGCGGAGGCCGCAAAGGTTCAGGAGCAGCTTGCAATGCTGGAGTCAGAAATTGCGACCGCTCGCAGTAAACTGACTCAGGCAAAGGAGGAATTCGAACGCGTAACAGCGCGCAAAACAGATCTCGATGTGGCCTACACGAAATCGGATATCGAGATGACCAAACAGAAGACAGCTCAAATGGCTTTGCAGGCTGAATACGATCGACTGAGCAAAGAATTGGTTACACAGCAGGAAGTACAAAAGACACAGACCGGAACGATCGCAGAAAATCAAAATGTGATACGTGATCTGGAGTCAAAGAAGACTGAACTGGCAGGCCTCAATCAGGAGATTAAAACGAGTGAAGTCATTGCCATCGCACTCAAAAAAGAAGTGCAGCGACTTGAGACACGTCGTACAGAACTAGATGAAGAGATCCGCAGGAAAGAATCCGAAATTCAGCCAACAGAATCTTCGGCGGCGGACAGCAAGACTGAAACAGAGGAGACAAGCCAGTGATCTGGGAATATTTTTCTTCCATATCTGGTCTTCTCGGCACACTCATCGCGCTGACCATGTCGACCTACGCGTTCTTTACCTACCGCAGCGCCTCATTGCGGTACCGTCAGCACGAAGCGAGACTGCCTGAAGCAACACGCTTCGAAAATCTGACTCACATGATTGCCAGTCACCAGGAAATGCTTGAACGTCTGCAGGAAGAGGCTTCCAGAGCCCAGCAGACAATCGGCGAGGCACACGCTGCGCGGGGGGAGCACGACAGGCTGCAGGAGAAATCAGAGACTATACAACGCGATTTGGATAGTCTCAGACAGCTCTATGCCGAGCGAAAACACGACGCTGAAAGGGAGTTCCGAGCAAACTCCTCACAACTGCAATCAGATTTTGACGCACTGGAAGACAGACTTCGCCAGCAACAAAAGTCGCTCGAACTTTCGGTATCAGACGCCAGACAGTCGGTCGATCGGGACATTGAGGAAACTCAGCATGCGTGGGAGCGAAAGAAAGAAGCTCTTGAGACGTCAGAACAATCCAGAATACAGGCCCTCCGACAATCATTGACCAATAGTAAAGCTGCCATTGAAGGTGAGATTGAACAGATTGAGCGAGAGCACAGCATTAGAAAGAGTGATCTGGAGAGAGAAAACGAATCCGTCATTGCTGACATGCAGCGAAACTTCGATTCAAGGAAACTGAGGATCAATTCGGCGTTTGAACAGCAGAAGGCTGACTTCATATCGCAGCTTGAAACACTCAAGCTGCAGGTGACGAAATCCGAAAAAGAATCGAACCGTCTGGAAATCCTACAGGGGCAGTTGTCCGAGGTTGTTGAGACACTGACGGACAGTCGTTCTGAATTGAAGATTGAAGTCGATGGTCTGCGAAGCGAAAAACAGTCTATTGAAAAAGCACTTCCACAACTTCAAACCATTTGGAAAAGACTATCGGAACAAACCGGTGGTGGAACTGAAAGTGAAAGAACCGCTGAACTTTGGCAGCCGGTCTTTCACACGGCAGAACTGCAAAACAGCTTTTCCGAGGAAGAGGGACTGCAAGCCATCCAGGACTACATCAAGTCCTGCGGATTAAGATACAGCGAACGCACTCTGTACGCGTTTCACACGTCGTTAAAGGTCAGCGAGACTTCACCCATTGTTGTTCTCGCCGGAATCAGCGGGACGGGCAAAAGTGAACTTCCACGTCGGTATGCTGAGGCCCTTGGAATTAACTTCCTCCCCCTGGCAGTCCAACCTCGCTGGGACAGTCCGCAGGACATGTTTGGATTTTTTAACTATCTTGAAAATCGCTTCCGCGCAACTGAACTGGGCCGGTCGCTTGTTCAAATGGATCCCTATTTCGATGAATCCGAACGAGGCTGGCCGGGTAAACTTCCGAAGTCCTACGTAAATCTTTCTAACCAGATGCTGATGGTGTTGCTGGATGAGATGAATCTGGCGCGAGTGGAATATTATTTCAGCGAATTCCTGAGTCGACTGGAATACCGACCAGGAGTGATAAAAACAAACCCGGACAGTCGACGTAAAGCTGAACTTCCTCTGGAAATTGGTCGCTCTGGGCTGGGCAGTCCAACGATGAGTATCTTCGTTCCCACCAATGTCCTTTTCGTGGGCACGATGAATGAGGATGAAACGACTCAAACGCTGTCGGATAAGGTCGTGGATCGTGCAAACGTGATTCGATTTGGATGTCCGACGAATCTTGAACTGTCGCAAACAGCGGAGGCATTACCTCCCGCAGGCTATCGACTTTCTGCGGACACCTGGGCAGCCTGGCAGGTTCTGGATGACAAGGCCCCCGTTGATCGGGACCAATTGGAACAGTGGATTGAACGACTGAAGCAAGCGATGTTAGCTGCGAAGCGTCCCTTTGCGCACCGGACGAGTCGGGCAATGCGATCCTACGTGGCAAATTACCCTCGTGTCCGTGAAAACTGGTTCAAGCATGCGGTCGCAGATCAGATTGAGCAGAAGCTCATGCCAAAATTCAGAGGACTAGATCCATCAGAAACGGAGGTTGGAAAATCTCTCGACAAGATCGAACGTATCGCCCAAGAACTGAAAGATGGGGAACTCGTTTCGGCAATCCAGTCAAGCCGCGATGGCCACCAGTTTTCATGGTCTGGAATTGATCGGCTGGACGCTGCGGAGGCTTCGCCGTGACTGACGCTGACACGCCGGAACATGGACCAGTTCCATTCGCGTCCACTTGCCATTGGCCCGACGCCTCGCACGACTTGGAAGCGCCGCAAGGCATGCGGACCTGGCTTTGGTCGCCGACAACTTTTGCATCGGCCAGTTGCCCGGAACTTGGAGCATTCAGCACTCCCAGAATATACGACGACGCACTTTTGGAGCGGTGGTGTCGATTTGAGCTTCCTCATTACGATCACCCCGGAGTGACCAATGCAAATGTAGAGCTGATTTCGTCGGACAAAAAGATCTTCGTTTCTGTCAAAATTGGCTCCCGTCTGCCGTCCCGTGCCATGCTTGAAGAAGTTGCGGAACTGAAGAGTCACGGAGAGGATGATCAGGCAGACGATCTGCTTAATTCCCTGGGATATGATGGGAGAGCCTTCAATGCCATTGAAATTCTGAACCTCATTGACAGACATGCAGACCTGATGTATCGACTAGGTCAGTCGGCTCGATCACTGGGTCCCTTTTCAGAATACGATCATCAGGGCAAACATATTCGATCGGCGCGCCGTATCTGCACGTCGTGGGAAAGGATTGGGAAATCCCGTACTCCACCGTTATCGCTTATTGTGCGACTTGCTGCAGAACTTCCGGAAACCATTAAAAACGTTTGTGCGTCTCCACGCGTCGTTCTGCGACGAGTGCGTGAACTCCAACAGGCGGCTCGGATTCGCGAAGTGGATCAGTCATGCATCCGATGGCTTGGGCGACAGCCGGGACGAACCTTGGCCGAGAAAGCTGGTCCTCGTCAGCAACTGATGGCTGTGGTCAGAAAAGAGGATTGCGACACGCAGGAAAATCGCGTTGTACGTGACCTGTTGATGAGGTGCCGGCATGAGGGGAGAGCATATCTGGCGAGAAATACAGACTTTTCGGGTGATGATCGAATCAAGAGCGTAAAACAGCTGGTTGCGCTTTGCGAAAAGCATCTGAGAGTGTCTGCGATCGGCAGTGTGCGATCTTTGGTAGGTGTTGCACAAGCAAATTACGTGTTGCAGCACGAAACCCGATATCGAGTTTTATGGGACGCATACCTGCGTCTTGTTCGACAGGAGCAATTAACTCAGTCTGTGTGGCAGTGGAGAGAGCACGTTTGGCTGGAATGGCTGATGGTCGGGTTTATGAGCAGCCTACGACAACTTTCAGTGCGATCGCAGGGCAGTCGCCAGGGGATACATATTGAGTCGGAGCCCAGAATGGGGAGTTATGTGAATTCCTCCTGCATTGGGCCGTGGTGGCTTAAATCTGACCTCTCCAAGTCTGCTTATCTTGTCCGTGGAAATGAAATGGATGAAAGTCCATTGCCCGCTTCTATCAAGAAGATGATGCCGGATCTGGCGATCCTCTTTCCGGATAACAAGAACGCATCTATCGCAATCTGGACGGTGCTGGACGTTCTGGAGCCTGCTAAAACGGCCGTGAGACTTGCTACACGACTGAGCCAAAAGTTTTCATCGAAAAGAGTGTCCGGCTGCAAGTTGCTGATCGTCGTCGGTGGCTCGAAACGTATCGACCGCGGTAATCCAGGAGAAGCAGTTCAGTGGATGACAGTTCCATTGATGCTTCAGGATTCGCTCGATCAATGGGTCAGGGCTTTGTCGGAGCTAATTGAAGATGTCTGACTCTGAGTGTGTTGGCATCAATCTCGAAACACTTCGCTGTCACATGGCGACGGCTCATGATTTTACGAACATCGCCAAAACCGCGAACAGCATCCCTCCAGCAATGGTCCTGCCGTCCGGCAGACACCAGTTGCAACTGGACCAGTTCTTTCCAGCATATCCTGCCGGCACCGGCCAGACGTGGCCCGAAGCCGCACAAGTTGAAGGGGGATTTTCGCGAAGAATGCCTGTCGGCTTACTTTGGCAGCTGGCAAACGATCAGCGAATTTGGACGGTGGATGCTGAAACATCCATAGACCCCATACAGGCCCTCGGAATCGCGGCGCGTCAATTGATGGGGCAAACATCGGGATCTGTCGGATTAGTGATACCAAACTGGCTGCGACAATCTCAACAGCAAGTTTTGCTCGACGCAGCCTCCCGATCTGGTGCAAGGTGGTATCTGATCTGGAGACCAATTGCTGCGGCAACGGAATGGCTTAGTCGCTTCCCTTTGAATCCGCCCGTAACAAATACTCGCCAACCGATAGGAAAACTGGTCGTTTTGCATCTTGGGCTCTTCGAATGCGAATTTACAGTTGTGGAAATTGTGGTCGAGCCTGTGAACGGAAGCCTAATTCTATTACCAGCTCGCCTGAGAGCCGACAAGGAGTCTGACTTTCGTCCGGGAACCATGTCCAGTGATTTCCTTAACACGATTGCCAAAGAGCAAAACGTTGATATTGAATCGCCAGAAGTCTGGCAGCAGATGTGGACTACCCCATGGCTGATCAGGGAACTGAACGCCTTGTCGGGAAAGATCGAACTTCCGTCGGGCGTGTATAGTGAGCGAAATGACCCGCCAGCAAGAATGCTTCACCTGAAGAATTCGAATTCGGGAATCGACGGCAGCGCAGGGATCAAATGGAAAGTTGAACCCATTCGAGCCATCAAAACATGGATCGAACAAAAGCTTCGCGACGCTGGTCCTGTGGTAGGGGCTGTCGTGACAGGGGAGCTTGCCGCAGTGTCGCATGGAGGAAAAAGTCTTGGAGTGTCGTTCCTTGAGCAAAGCGTGGCATCATCCCACATTCTGGTTTCCGGCAGTAACTCAGAGGTAGACGTATTAGCGGCCGGTGCTGCGAAGCAATGTTCCAGACTCGTAAGCTCTCAACCCTCGTATCTTACTAAGCTGCCTCTACTGCGAACGGTCGTCAGTCGGATGGGGCTGCCCGAATGGATCTCCCTTTTGTCCGATGATGATGCCTATGTTTCTGGCGGCCAGAAATGGTCTCGTCCTCAACCCGTGGGAGGGATACGCATTCCAGGGTCGAAAGTTCTGAAGCTCGCCGTAGATCACGAGGATTTCGACGGTGTACGTGAAGCGTCGATCAGCATTCCGGCCTCTTACCTACCAAACCAGGCCGCTGAATTGCATGTAGAAATTACGCCGGCTCAGGGTAACGCCAGAATCGAGTTGGTGACCATACCGAGGAGAAAAGAGCAAAATCCAATCGTTGCTAACCTGCAAAAAATGGAAGCGGTTCTCAACGCGAATCAGCAATCGGTGTCACCAACAAATTACGTGGCTCTTTATCCCAGACTTGCCCCTCCATTGCTGGAAAGGCTTTCAAGTCCCACAGCGTGGTCCAACATTGCGAGGAGCCATGTCGTGCCGTTGATTAGGTCGACGCTGCCTCAGAACTGGACCACTGCAGCAATGAACCACATCAAGGAAGAATTGCTCCAAAAAAGGAACGCAGGAAGTTCACGCAACGTGACCGCGATTGGCTCAGATGGGGTGGTCTCCACTTTTCATGCCGAGCTAAACCAGCTTGTCGAAGCAGCGTTCAGCTTACTGAAATCGCGGGATTCCCAGCTTGTGGAGAATGCAAAGCGAATGATTGCCTATACGTCGACAGCTTTACCATTGATTCAGGTTTACCTCGTCAAAAACTCAAAGGTCAGCCCGGAGAGAGATGAGGACTTCAGAATGATTGGGAATTGCCTTCGTGATTCAAAAGGAATCAGCAACTTTCTGCTGGCCTGTGAACCCATGCGATTATCTACGCACCACATTAGAACTATCGCAGAACTTGCATGTTACCGCGCGACAGCTCTGGAATTGATTCCGACAGAAAAATTGAATTCAATTTACGGAGCGATAGCAAAAGAATTCAGTGCTCACTCCAGATATCCCAGGCTACAGCTCCACTTTCGTTATCTGACACTTTGTGTTGCATTTTTGCTTCGCCGACGCATCTTTGACGACTCGTTTATTCTGCCTGACAGTGAGTTGGCTGCACTTGTCAAACAGACGTGTCTGGCCGTTATTCACGGATACGAGAATGGGACCATTCATGTCATGGGCGGTGCGGTGGACCTGCCTGCCGTGATGCGACAACTCATCAAGTATGTCGACCGTGAAGGTCAGGGGGCGTTTGTGTTGGCGACATAAACCAGTCTGCCTGGAAGTTCCGGAACTGCAGCATTTTCAGCGAGTCACGATGTTCAGTGATAACCCCGCCCTGTGATTTCTTGAGCGGCAATACATTTGCATGTTGAGCGTTCTCCTTTCGAATCGCGTCTGTTGCTGACCGGTTTACCTGTTTAATCATTGGGCATCAGTTCTGCCTGCAGAGGATATCCGAACCACATGCTAGCGCCGTTTTTGAGTGAAGCAGATCCCAAAGAATCCGCCGAGGGATCAATTGACCCGTTGGGGATGTACGCCATCGCTGATGCGATGGCGGTGAAATTGGTGCCCGGAGTTCGCGAGCGGCAGCAGCATCCGCGGTTTCTGACGCATCTGGCGGTGTCGTTGTCCTTGACGGCGGAGTTTGATGATCTGCCTTCCGCTGATGGTATGACCGAACCATGGCAGGTGTTCGAGTGGTATGTCGTCGAAGGACTTGTTCGTCGAACCACCGACAAGTTGAAACTCCGTGGTCTGCCCGGGCAGGAGAAGGCGACGAAGGCGAAGAACGACGAAGTACCCCTGAATGCCAGTCGTTACCTAAAGACGCCATCAGTCTTCGGATTCCACGGGATCTATCGAGCGCTTGCA
>Ga0105050_10000902_pt1 | contig 45296 bp, 41 predicted proteins | sample FRY01_FD_78088 | JGI IMG/M metagenome (GOLD analysis project Ga0105050, IMG submission 78088) | Freshwater microbial communities from Lake Fryxell liftoff mats and glacier meltwater in Antarctica - FRY-01 | ecosystem: Environmental > Aquatic > Freshwater > Ice > Glacier meltwater ...
ATTGGTCACAGCGCCACTGGGGCGGGCCGCATGGACGGTTTCCACTTCGGCCACAAGCGAGGTGATCGGCCCGATCAGCGCCAGGGCTGCATTGATCATATGCGGCGCAAGATCGCCCATCGTGCCATTCGCATCGCCATCGGTGCGCCAGTTAGCGGGGGTCGCGGGATCGGCCAGAAAATCCTCGGTATGTTCGCCGCGAAACCACGTGATATCGCCAATCGTGCCTTCGGCAACAAGCTGGCGGGCGAACTGGCTGGCGGGGGTACGGATGTAATTGAAGCCGGTCATGCTGATCTGGCCTTCCGCTGCGGCAACCATCGCGCGGCTGTCCTCCAGCGACGCACCCAACGGCTTTTCACAAAACACCGGCTTGCCCAATGCGAAGGCCGCTTCGGCAATCTGGCGGTGGGTGCCCTGCGGCGATGCGATCACAACCGCCTCTACCCGTGGATCACCCACCAAGATCCGCCAATCATCAGTGCCGCGCGCAAAGCCATAGCCCGCGCGGTATCTTTCTGCCGAGGCGGGCGATGTCGCACAGACCATTTCAAGACGCGGGCGAAGCGCTGTGTCGAATACCGCACCTACGGCTGCCATCGCAACCGCGTGCGCCTTGCCCATGTATCCGCCGCCGACAATCCCGATGCCTATTTCCGACATGATCCGCCTCTTACAACAAAATAAGTTTGCAACCGGTTGCAAAATTTGTATCCTCAGATTCGAAACCGCGCAAGCCGCAATCGCTTGCACGCGACGTTGAGAAAGATTCAAGCGCATGGCGAACAGCACCCTTCGACTGACAACAGCGCAGGCGATCATCAAGTACCTGACCAACCGGTTCGTCGTTGTGGACGGGCAGGAAATGCGTCTGTGTGGTGGCGGTTTCGGTATCTTCGGGCATGGCAATGTCACTTGTCTGGGTGAGGCGCTTTATGATCTGCGCGATGCCCTGCCCCTGTATCGTGGCCAGAATGAACAAAGCATGGGCTTTGCGGCGGCGGGCTATGCCAAGCAATGGCTGCGCCAGCGGTTCATGTTTTGCACGGCAAGCGCCGGGCCGGGCTTTGCAGTCATCAACACGCTGCAAAACAACACCGGCAACCAAAGTTTCAACAATCTGATTGCTGACAGTCCGACGGTTCCCGCCCCCTTTGCCGTGGATTTCGAGGCCCATGCCCGGGCCATGGGGGCCAACGCCGAAACCGTGTCGAATACAACCGAACTGGGTGCTGCGTTCATGCGCGCCAAAGCGTCCGATAAAACCAGCGTGATCGTGATGCAGGTCGCCCCCTATGCCGGCTGGACAACTCAAGGCCATGCGTGGTGGGAAGTGGGCACGCCGCATACCTCCAACGATCCCTTGGTCGCCGAAAAACACATCGACATCGAATCCGGGCGCGCAAATCAGCGAAAGGGCGTCTGATGGACCTTATGGCCGCACTCGGGAAGAACCGCTTTCTTGTTATCGGTCGTGTCGGGATGGACCTTTTTCCAGCCCCCGGCATAGCGATTGAGGATGCGGCCGGCTTCACCGCCGACATAGGCGGATCTGCGGCCAACATGGCAGTGGGCATTACAAGGTTGGGCGGCCACGCATCCCTTCTGACACGGGTGTCGGATGATGCGGTCGGGCGGTTCTGCGTCAACAAGCTTGGGCAGTATGGGGTCGGCGTTGACCACGTGACCCGCATTGGCGGAGAGGCCCGCAATTCGCTGGCGCTTTTTGAAAGCCGCGTTGTCGGCCACCAGTCGGTGATCTATCGCAACGGAGCTGCCGATTTTCAAATGACCATCGCGGATGTCGAGGCTGTGGATTACAGCCGGTTCGGCGCGCTGATCGCCGCAGGAACCGTCTTTGCGGCAGAACCGTCCCGCACCGCCACGTTCCGCGCATTTGAATTGGCCCGCGCGGCAGGCCTGCCGATCATTTTTGACGTGGACTATCGCCCCTACAGTTGGCCCAGCCCGCACGTTGCCGCTGACGTGCTGTCAAAGGTGGGTGCCTTGTCGGATGTGATCGTGGGCAATGATGACGAGTTTGGCTTCATGGCGGGCGACAAGGGCAAGGGTCTTGCCATGGCCCGCGATTTGACCCGCAGCAATGCGGCAATCATAATCTTCAAACTGGGCGAGCATGGCGCGGTTACATTCCGCGATGGCAAAGAATTTCGCACCGGCATTTATCCGGTGACCGCCCTTAAACCGACCGGCGCGGGCGACAGTTTCATGGCGGGGTTTCTGACCGGGCTGGCGGATGGCTTTGATCTGCAAGCGGCTGTCCTGCGCGGATCTGCCTGTGCGGCGATCGTTGTGGCTAAACCGGGTTGCGCTTCTGCCATGCCCGACCCTGCCGATCTTGAACATTTTCTGGCGGGTCACCCCGGCCCGACAACAGCCTCCTAAGGAACACCGATGCATATCGCGCCGCATGACAACCAAAACCAACCCATCGTGGATGTCGATGATCCGACAGTCCCGCTGACCTATTTCAACATCGTCATGCTGAAGTCTGGCGAGGCGTTCGACTATCAGGTTCCGGGATACGAGACCTGCATCGTGCCCGCGACCGGCACCGTCGATATCTTTGTCGAAGGCGTTGCTTTCAAAGCCGTCGGCAACCGCACCATCGACGTTTGGGACGGAGAGCCGGAAGGCGTTTATATTCCTGTCGGTGCGAAAGTGACCATCGTGGCGACCCGCGACACCGAAACTTTCATCGCCGGTGCGAAATACGACAAGGTACTCGACCCGTTCGATGTCCGTGTGGCTGGTTTGGACAAGGTCCAATACGGCAGCGATGACACGAAAACCCACCGCAAGATCAAGCACATCCTTGGCCAAAAGCACCACGGCAAAGTCGGCCGCCTGTTGGTAAGCGAATTGTTCACCGTAGGACAGGGCGGCTGGTCCGGCTTTCCTGCGCATAAGCATGATACCGACCGCCTGCCCGATGAGACGCGCCACGATGAGACTTACAATTTCCGTTTCAAACCCAACCACGGCTCCGGCGTGCAGATCCTGCAACGCGAAGAGGGCAAGCCCGGTGAAGCCTATCAGCTGATGGACCGCTCGACCATTTGCATCGACAAGGGCTATCATCCCTGCGCGGTGATGCCGGGCTATGAGATGTATTATTTCACCATTCTGGGCGGCCTGAGCCAGCGCTCCCTGGTGCAGTATTTCCAGCCAGCCCACGCCTATCAGATTGAGACAATCCCCGGGATCAAAGACATGGTGGCCAAGTTCAAATGACCCTGGTCACCTTGTCCGATGTGCTGCAGCCCGCGCTGAAAGGTGGCTACGCCGTGGCCGGGTTGGTCACGTTGGGCTGGGAAGATATGCGCGCCTTTGTGGCCGCCGCCGAAGCAGAGGGTTGCCCCGTGATCTTGCAAGCCGGCCCGTCTTGCCGCGCCCACACGCCGCTGCCTGTCCTGGGTAAAATGTTTCGGCATCTGGCCGAAGGTGCCGGTGTTCCGGTCGTGGCACACCTGGATCACGGCTATACGATGGCGGATTGCAAGGCAGCGCTTGACGCGGGGTTTACCTCGGTGATGTACGACGGCTCGCGCAAACCCTTGCAGCAGAACATCGACGAAACTGCCGCCGTCGCGGAAATGGCGCATGCGGCAGGGATGTCATGCGAAGGCGAAATCGGCTTTGTCGGCTATGCAAATGGCGATAATTCCGCAGGAACAGACCCGGCGGAAGCAGCTGTTTTTGCCCGAGAGACCGGTGTGGATGCCATGGCGATTTCAGTCGGTAATGTGCATTTGCAGCAAGACATGCAAGGCGGGTTGAACATCGCCCGCATCCGCGCGATTGAGGCAGTGACAGCCGTGCCGCTTGTCATTCACGGTGGATCCGGCGTGCCGCTCGCGCAACGTATCAGCCTGGCGCAAGGGTCAAAAATCTGCAAATTCAACATCGGCACCGAGTTGCGGATGGCCTTTGGGGCAGCACTCCGATCTGCGGTGAACACCGACCCAAACCGGTTTGACCGTTTGCAAATCCTGCAAGACACCCACGCACCAATGGTCGCTGCGGCCCGCACAGTCCTGCGGGCATTCATTGCTGCAAAATCAATGGCATAGCCGAAATTATAAACTGTCATTCCCGTATCTGCCCTTACTGGCGTGGCGATACGGATTATGGACGGCCAAGGCCTTGTGCCTGCGGCACTGACCGGCATGGTCCGGAACGACCCGTCGTCCCTCGGCGCCGATGCAGATAGGCCGGGTCTGCCGGATAGGTGCTTTGCTGCTGCCGCGCACGCCCCGATCTTCCTGCCCCGATCTTCCTGCCCCGGTCGAGGCCCCGGACGAGGCCCCGGTCGAGGCAATAGCTTGTCGCCTGCGCGCACCCGAAGGCAAAAAGCTCTACGGCTTGCGCAAGCAGACCCCGGAACCGGACTTCGGCATCATCAAATCGGTGATGAGCTTCCGCCAATTCCGCTGCGGGGCATCGACACGGTTCAGGGCGAGCGGACTTGACGATCATGGCCCGGAACGTGAAGCGGATGTTCACCTTGAGCGCGCTGGCCTGAAGCCAGGTCGAATGCCGTGGGCGTTAAAACTGCGCCCGCTCCGGCCGGTTGACTGTGCCGTCACGTCTCGCCGGGCCGTCACGCCTCTCCGGGCCAGCACGCCTCTCCGGGCCAGCACGCCTCTCCGGGCCATCACGCCCTTGTCCGGGTAATGGGAGCGCGGCGGCTCTCTGTGGTATTCGCCGGAAAGCCCGGGTCCGACACCTGCTAGCGGCGATAAATGAATGCCGTATCGTCCAGTGTTGCCGTTGACGCGTCGGCCAGCATCCGGTCCACGATGCCGCGCGCAGGCGCATGGCGGCAAACCGGATCGACCGCGTTCGCATCGCCCGTCAGCGCCATGGCCTGACAGCGGCAGCCGCCATGGTCTATGTCGCGCCGGGCGCAGCTTTTGCAGGTGTCCGGCATCCAGTCTGTGCCGCGATAGGCGCGGAAGGCCGGGCCGTCATACCAGATATCCGCAAGCGCGGCGTCCGCCACACGCTGAAACTGCAATGACGGAATGGTGGCGGCGGCATGGCAGGGCAGAACCGTGCCGTCGGGTGTAATGTTGAAGCCGGTGCTGCCCCAGCCACCCATGCAGGCCTTGGGAAAATCGGCGTAGTAATCCGGCGGCACGAAGTCGATCACCAGCCGCCCCTGCCATTCCGCCCGCGCCGATGCCACCACGCGCTTGGCCTGATCGACCTGCGCGCGGGTGGGTTGCAGGGCCGCCTGATTTTTCAGACCCCAACCGTAGAACTGCACACAGGCCACCTCGATCCGCCGCGCGCCAAGCCGGGCGGCGAAGGCGATTGTGGCGGCCAGATCATCCAGATTGTGCCGGTGCATCACCGCGTTCAGCGTCAGCGGCACACCGCGCGACGCGATGATGTCGGCCAGCGCCAGTTTACGCGCAAACCCGCCGGCATAGCCGCCGATCGTGTCGGCCACCGCCGCCCGCACCCCTTGCAGCGAAAGCTGGATATGATCCAGCCCATTGGCAATCATCGCATCCAGCCGTGCCGCCGTCAGCCCGATGCCGGAGGTGATGAGATTGACGTAAAGCCCGGCATCGCGTGCCGCCAGAACCAGCGCCTCCAGATCCCGGCGCGAAGCGGGCTCGCCGCCCGACAGATGCAGTTGCAACACGCCAAGGGCGGCGGCTTCGTGAAACACACGCGACCATGTGGCGGTATCCAGTTCCGCCTCGCGGCCCAGCAATTCCAACGGGTTGGAGCAATAGGGGCAGGACAGCGGGCAGCGGTGCGTCAGTTCCGCCAGCATGGCGATGGGGGGTGCGGGGCGGTCAGCCATGTGGCGTCACGGGGGCGTAATCCAGCAGTCGCTGCACCTGAAGATCATCCAGAAATGCCAGCACATCGCCCGCTATTTCGTCACGCGGTGCGTTGTAAAGTGCTGCAAGCCGGTCGGTGATGCTGTCAATGGTGCGCGCGCCGTCCACTTCGGCCAGTATCGCGGCGCCGATGTCATCCAGGATCAGCGCGCGCTCGGGGCCAAGCAGCACCGGCACACCGCGCACCCGGTCATCATGAATGCGGACACCCCGCGGCAGGCTGGGAACGCGGGTCACAACTGCCCCTCGCCGGGTTGCCATGCGCCGGGCGGGATGTTTCCTGCAACATAACCATGCCACAGCGCATCAAGCTGCGCCCACAGCACCTCGGTCTTGAAGGTCAGCGCGCGCAGGGCGTCGGTCTGATCGGCACGCGTTACCGCATGATCCAGCACCCAGTTCAGGGTGAAAGCCACGTCCTTTGGCGCTTCGGACAGGCGGTGGCTGAAATAGGCGATGCTGTCGCTATTGGCGAAGGCATAGTGTTTCAACAGCCCCTCGATCCGTTGGCCGTGAATCGCGGGCGCAAACATCTCGGTCAATGACGATGCCATCGCCGCAATCAGCGGCTGGTCACGCACAAAACGCACATAGGCATCCACGGCAAAGCGTGTTGCAGGCATCACCCCCCGGCCAGAGGCGACATAATCGGGGTCCAGCCCCACGGCCTCGGCCAGTTTCAGCCAGCGGCGGATTCCGCCGCCTTCGTCAACGCCGCCATCGTGATCCTCGATCCGCGACCGCCAGATGCGGCGGAGCGCCGGATCGGTGCAGCGCGACAGGAAAGCTGCGTCCTTCATCGGGATGCTGGATTGATATTGCCAGCGGTTGACCACCCAGGCCTGCACCTCGGCCATGCTGCATTGGCCGGAATGGAGCCGTGCGTGGAACGGGTGCCGGTCGTGGTAGCGTTCGACCCCGATCTGGCGAAGCTGCGCCTCCAGCGTAGCGCGGGTCAGCGGGTGGAGGGTCATAGCGTAATCTCCATCCCGTCCTGTGCGATGCGCCATCCGGCGGCGGCGACAGCAGCGCGTTCGGCGCTGGCAGGGGCCAGCACCGGGTTGGTGTTGTTGATATGCGTATAGACGCGCTGGCCGGTCAGATGTGCCAGTCGCGCAAGGCTGCCCTCCGGCCCGCTCATCGCCAGATGCCCCATGCGCGCCCCGGTTTTAAACCCGGCCCCAAGACGCGGCATATCGTCGTCGGCCCAGACAGTTCCGTCGAACATCAGCAAATCCGCCTCTGCAAGCCTTTCGCACAGCCAGTCGGGCAGTGCCGCACAGCCGGGCAGATAGCAAAAAACCTTGCCTTCCGATGCGATGCGCAGGCCCACTGTCTGCTCTCCCATCGCCAGCGTATCCGGCGTTTCATCGCCTTCCAGAAACAGCGCAATCTTGCCGGGCACGGCAAAGGCCGTCACCTCCACGCCGTCCAGCGGGCAAAAGGGGGTATCAAGAGCTATAACCACCTGTTCCACCAAACTTGCGTCCAACACCCGGAACACCGGGTTATTGCGCAATGTGCCCAGCGTATCTGCTGTGGCAAACAGCCGGAACTGCGTTTTCTCGCGCAGGGTCAGAAGGCCCGCGATGTGATCCACGTCCGAATTCGTCAGCATGACAGCGCGCACCGGACTGTGGCGCAGATCACGGGGATACAAGGTGGGGGTCACGGACAACTGGTGGCGCAGATCGGGAGACGCGTTCAGAAGCAGCCAGTCGCCATTTCCGGTCGACACCGCCACCGAAGATTGCGTCATGCCCGCGATATGCCCGGCCCGCGCCTCAGAGCAGTTGTGGCAGCCACAGTTCCATTGTGGCAAACCACCGCCCGCCCCGGCCCCCAGAGTCGTGATGATCATCGGGCGATCAGACCGGCAGATGCGGTTCAGATCGGGTCGTTGGAACGGTCGTCTTCCGACGGGCCGTACATGTTGATCTCCATGCCGCAGGCGATGTTTTTAACGACGGGTTTCTTCCAGGCCATGTGGTTTTCTCCTCCCACCATGCAAGCTCCATCGCTCTCATGTGGTCTCATGGTAAAACGGTTTGGCCAGAACATCCAGCATGGATTGGCAGGGACCCGGCGGGATCTGTCCCGAAGCCCGGCGGTAGCCAAGTCACCTCCCATTCCTTGCTGACAGAGCCGGGCCACTGCCAGGGCGCGCACATGCCGCCATGTTTGCTGTCATGGTGGTTTTTCGACGCGGCTCGAATTCCCGGTTCTGCCGCCCTTGAAGCTGGGCGGGCTTGCCAATGGGCGTTTGAGTGAAGCCCGGTAAGGTTTGGTACGAGTGTACAAAACAGACGCCTGCGGGCGCCTGTTTGTATCTGGTAAAGGACCGGCAATTTATTCCAGTACCGGCTGCACATGCGGGACGAAACGGCGTTGTTCGGCCAGCGGAACAAGGAAGGCCACGCCACCCTGCGGGCCATCTTTTGCCAAAGTGGATTTCCGCGCATCGGGATCGTGGCGGCGTTCATCGACGCGGACCTTGCTGATCAAAGCAAAGGCGCTGACCGCCAGAATGGTGAACAGCGACAGGAACGGGACAAGCCAAGTGTAGTCCATCGGGGCATCCTTGTTTAACCAGTGATGCCGCCCAACGTGCCTGTCCGCAGATCGGTTCCCCGCGTCACGCCGCAGCCAGATGCACGGCCTCGACGATATTATCCACCACATCGCGCAAAAGTACGGCGTCTTCGCATTCCGCCATCACGCGGATCAGCGGCTCGGTACCCGATTTCCGGATCAGCAGACGGCCCGACCCGTTCAGCCGCGCCTCGCCTGCCTTAATCGCCGCTTGCACCGCAGAGGCCTGCAATGGTTCGCGCCCCAAAGCATAGCGCACGTTCTTGAGCAACTGCGGCACAGTTTCAAAACTTTGCGTCAGATCTGACGCCGGGCGGTCGGTACGCGCCATTTCAGCCAGAAATTGCAGGCCCGCAATCAACCCGTCACCTGTTGTTGCATAATCCGTCATCACGATATGGCCGGATTGTTCGCCGCCAAGGTTCCAGCCGCCCCGGCGCATCGCCTCGACCACATAACGGTCGCCGACAGCGGTGCGTTCCAGACGCAGGCCGCGCCCGGTCATGAACCGCTCCAGCCCAAGGTTGGACATCACAGACGCAACCAGCGTGCCGCCCCGCAGTTTGCCCTCATCCGCCCACCGGGACGCAAGCAGCGCCATGATCTGGTCGCCATCCGCAACCTGGCCATTCTGATCCAGGATCATCACCCTGTCCGCGTCGCCATCAAGGCAGATGCCGACATCGGCGTTATGCGCCACAACCGCCTCGGCGGCGGTCTGCGGATAAGTAGACCCGCACCGCAGATTGATATTGGTACCATTGGGGGTGACGCCGATGGGGATAACCTCGGCCCCCAGTTCCCAAAGCACTTCGGGGGCGGCCCTGTAGGCGGCCCCGTTGGCGCAGTCGATCACCACTTTCAGCCCGTCAAGGCGCAGACCCGGCGGGAACGTGGTCTTGGCATATTCCTGATAGCGCCCGCGCCCGTCCTCGATCCGTTTCGCGCGACCGATGTTCTGTGGTTGTGCGGGGGTAATCTCATTCGCCAAAATCGACTCGATCTCGGCCTCGGCCTCATCTGACAGTTTGAACCCGTCAGGGCCGAAAAACTTGATCCCGTTGTCATGATGCGGGTTGTGGCTGGCGGAAATCATCACCCCCAGATCGGCGCGCATGGACCTGGTCAGAAACCCGACCGCAGGCGTCGGCACCGGGCCAAGCAACAGCACGTTCATTCCCGTGGAGGTGAGTCCCGCAGTCAGCGCGTTTTCAAGCATGTAGCCCGACAGCCGCGTGTCCTTGCCGATCACCACCCGGTGAACCGCGCCGCCGTCGTGGCGAAAAAACCGCCCCGCCGCAGCGCCAAGGCGCAGCGCCATTTCGGCTGTCATTGGATAAGAGTTCGCCATTCCCCGTACGCCATCAGTGCCAAATAACTTTCTTGTCATGTTTTGCCTCTGATCGTGACGGCGCGCCAAACGGCAACCGCCTGTCGTGTTTCTGAAATATCATGCACGCGCAAAAGCTGTACTCCCTGCGCCACACCCGCCAAAGCCACTGCAACCGATCCCGCAACCCGATCTTGCGGTGCATCGGCTTGTCCAAGTGTGCCGATAAACCGTTTGCGCGACGCGCCAAGCAAGATCGGGCATCCCAAAGCGTGAAACAACGCCATACCCTGCAACAATGCCACATTATGCGCCAAAGTTTTGCCAAAACCAAGCCCGGGATCAAGCACGATACGGCTTTTGCAGATACCCGCCGCCTCGGTCACGGCCAGACGCGCGGCGAGGTAATCGTAAACATCCAGCAGCACATCGTCGTAGTGCGGAGCCGCCTGCATCGTGGCAGGCCGGCCTTGCGCGTGCATCAGGCAAACCGGCACGCCTCTGGCCGCGACCAGCGCGGCCATCGCCGGATCAAAGCTGAACGCGGCGACGTCATTCACCATCTGTGCCCCTGCCGCCAGTGCCGCTTCGGCCACCGGAGCCTTGCGGGTGTCGATGGATATCGGTGCCGTGAGCCCGCCCGCGCGCAACGCAGCAATCACCGGCGCAGTGCGGGCGATTTCTTCGGCCAGCGGCACTTCGGGCGCACCAGGCCGGGTGCTTTCGCCGCCGATATCCAGAATATCCGCCCCGCCCGCAGCCAGCGCGCGCGCCTGCGCCACAGCCGCCGCAGGATCGAAGAAACGGCCACCGTCGGAAAAGCTGTCGGGTGTGACATTCAGGATGCCCATCAGGCGCGGCACATCCAGCGTCAGCCCGGCAATCATTGCACGCGGGGCGGTCAGCCGCGCCAACGTTTCGCCGGGCACATCCGCTGCTGCGATCAGCCGTGCGGGTTGCCCGCGTTCCAGCACCGCCACCCGGTCAAACCAGCACCAGCCACCCGCGAGAGAGAACGCGCCTTGCGGGCGCGGCGCATCCGTCATCGGGATCGGGCGAAAGTATTTCATGCCGCGTGGTAATCGCAGCGGCCCCGCTTTGGCAAGCCCGTGGGTCAGGCCCGCGCGACCGGCACGCGGCTTCCCGCCGGAAGTGCAACAGTGCCGTGAACGACAAGCTGCGCCGCCGCCAGCATTTCCGCCAGCCACAGCGCCAGCGCCACCGCGTCGCGCGACTGCGGGCCGTCGACCGCATCCAGCACCAGCTTGGACGGTGCCCAGACAATCATCTGCCCGTGTTTCATCGCCCAGTCGATTTCGGTGCGTGTCGTCACCACCACGCAACGCGGATCACGCGCAGCCAGTGCCCAGGCATTCTGTTCCATCGCCAGCAGGTCGATGCGGCGTTGCGTCGGGCGGTGGCCGGTCTCGGGGCGCGGCAAATCCGGCAAGCCCACTGTGAGCACCACCGGCAGGCCGTGAGCTTGCAGCGCGTCCAGCGTGGCGGGCAGATGCGCCGCCGCAATGGCCGCGTTGTCAAGAAACACAACCAGAGGGTGCAACGCCGCTTCGGCCCCGTCTGCCGTCAGCGCGCGCAGCGGTGCCTCGGCGCGCGAGCGCATGATCTCGACCCCCAAGGCCCCCGGCCCCCGGTCCAGCTTTTCGATGCGCACGAAGGCGCGCATCGCCTGCGGTGCTGCCAGAATACGCTCCGCCACCTTTTCCGCCAACGTTTCCAGAAGGTTAAGCCTCCCGGCAGCGAGTTCCACCGCGATCGCCTCGGCAATCGTGTCGTAAGACAGGATCCGGTCCACATCATCGTCAAGCGGCGCGGGGTTGGGCCGCACTTCGACCACGACGTTGAAACGTATGCGCTGCCGAAGCCCGCGTTCCTGCTGAAACGCGCCGATGTCCACTTCGGCAACATGGTCGCGCAGGCTGATACGGTCACGCGGTGCCGCCCCCGCCGATGCGGCGGCGCGTTCCTCGGGGTGGGCGAAGGCAAGGCGGATGTCACTGGTCATGCGGGCCTCCGGGTGCGACGTCATACGGCCAGCTTAGCACCAGCGCGCAGCCTTGCCTTGCCCGAAGGCGGCAGCCAAGGCAAGTGCGGCGACATGACCTCAGGACGGCTGGCGATAGAACAGATGCGACCCGATCGCCGCGGTGCGCGGAAATTTATGGGCCCAACCGGGCCGGACATTGGTGGTGTGGAAATATGTCGCCCCCTGCGTCAGCCCCCGCGGCGCACCGGCCAGCATCACAGAGGCAATTTTCCCCGCCTGCACGAAAGCCGCCTGTTCGCGGATCGCCTCAGAATTGCCGTCGCAGATAAAGGAAAACTGGCAACCCTTGCTGGACCGCTGATTGACCACACCGCAGATCGACTGCGGATAGGCCGGGCTGTCCACCCGGTTCAGGATCACTTCGGCCACGGCGAACTGGCCTTTCACGGTCTCGCCGCGCGCCTCGAAATAAAGCGCCGTGGCGAGACAGCGCCATTCGGCACTGCCTTTGGCGTTGGGTTGACTGGCGACCCAGCCCGCCTCATAGCGCACGGGGGTGAGGATCGCCTCATTCTTCAGCTTTTTCTTGCGCAGCGTGGTTTTCTGAGCAGATGTCTTTCCGGCCGGTTCAGGGCTTGCTGTCTTTACTGCGGCAGCATCCGCCGCAGGGGCCGCTGCGGCCGCAATTGCAGCAGGCGCTTGCGCCGCACCTTTCGCCAGTGCCTCAAGCCGCCCGGCGGGCACCGCTCCAAACGCCTGCCGTTCCTGCCCGAGCAGGGCCGCAAGAGCGACATCAAGCGACGCCGTCGGATCATTGGATTGGCTCACCGTCACATCGGCGAAGGCCGCTCCGCTCAGGATCAGCAGCACGGCAGTGCTGTGAAACCAGCTTTTCAGCAAGCGCATTATCGTATGTTCCCGGTCATTTCCCGTCGCCTGGCGTGTCGTGAAAAACCGGGAAAACCGGAGTTTCCGACAGGCAACAGTTGCCGTCATTAACCGAAAATCACGCGCTCGTCCAGCAATGTGACGAAAGTGCAACATTGCGTCATTGGAAAGGGCGTCACAGAACAAGGATATGGCCGTGGCAAAGCGCCTGGCGTGGCGATCCGAAAATTCATAAAGTCGATGTAATTAATCAGTTATATTTTCAGCCCTATCCAGAAGCACCAGATGCGCCGCCGCCAGCCGCGCCAGCGGCACGCGGTATGGCGAGCATGACACATAATCGAATCCGGCCTTGCGGCAGAAGGCGATTGATTCAGGATTTCCGCCATGTTCACCGCAAATCGACAACGTAAGGTCCCCCCGAGTCGCACGGCCCCGTTCCGCCCCGATCAGCAGCAATTCCCCCACTCCGTCCACATCCAGCATGTGAAACGGATCTTCGGGAAACACGCCTAGCTGCACATACGTGTTCATGAACCGCCCGGCATCGTCGCGGCTCAGGCCATAGGTCATCTGCGTCAGGTCATTGGTGCCGAAAGACAGGAAGGCGGCGTGTTGCGCAATCTCGCCCGCGCGCAGGGCTGCGCGCGGCGTTTCCACCATCACGCCGAGTTTGTAGTCAAAGTCGCGGCCCTGCCTGGTGCGCACCATCGCCGCCACCGCGTCGATCCGGGTTTTGACCAGTTCGACCTCGCGCTTTGCCGATACCAGCGGAATCATGATTTCCGGCACAACCGACCCACCACGCCGGGCAATCTCGATCGTCGCCTCGAAGATCGCTTGTGCCTGCATGTCGTAAATCTCGGGCAGCACTATGCCAAGCCGCACTCCGCGCATCCCCAGCATCGGGTTGAATTCGGCCAGCGCCTCGGCTCTGCGGGTGACTTCGGACAGCGGCTTGTCCAGAGCTTCGGCCAGTTCACGCAGCCCTTCGCGCGAGTGCGGCAGGAATTCGTGAAGCGGCGGATCCAGCAGGCGAATGCAGACGGGCAAGCCTTGCATGATATCAAACAGTTGCACGAAATCCTCGCGTTGCATCGGCAGCAGACGCACCAGCGCCGCCGCACGGTCCTTGGGCGTGTCGGCAAAGATCATTTCGCGCATGACGACAAGGCGGTCTTCGTCGAAAAACATGTGCTCGGTGCGGCACAACCCGATGCCCTGCGCCTGAAAATCCCGTGCGGTCTGCGCATCTGACGGCGTGTCGGCATTTGCACGCACCCCGATGTCGCGCACTGCATCAGCCCAGGACAGCAGCCGGCGAAAGGTATCGTCCAGCGCGGGGGGAAGCATTTCGGCCGCGCCGACCAAAGCCTCGCCCGTGGTGCCATCGACGGTGATGATATCGCCCTCGCGGAACACCCGGCCATCGGGTACGGTCAGCTTCTTTTCGCGGGTATCGAGCCGCAGGTCTGACGCGCCGACCACACAAGGCAGGCCAAGGCCACGCGCGATCACCGCCGCATGGCTGGTCACACCGCCGCGTTCCGTCAGCACACCCGCCGCCGAATGCATGCCGCGGATATCTTCGGGTGCCGTTTCGCGGCGGATCAGGATGCAAGGCTCACCCCGTGCGGCGCTCGCCTGCGCCGCCGCGGATGAAAACACGATCCGCCCCGTTGCAGCACCGGGAGAGGCCGCGATACCCTTCGCGAAGCGGTCGCGCGGGCCACGCGGGTCTACCTGATTGTGCAACAATTCCGACAGCGCGCGGGGTTCGACCCGCAAGATCGCATCTTCCCGGCTGATGACGCCATCGTCGGCCAAAGCCACCGCGATCCTGAGGCCCGCCCGCGACGACCGGGCCACCTTGACCGCATCCAGAACCGCCAGGTGGCCGTCTTCAATGGTGAATTCTATCTGCATCTCCTCGCGCAGCCGTTGGCGGCAAGCCCCGCCATGCCGCACCAGATCGGCGAAGACAGATGGGGCGAGGTCTTCCAGCGACGGCCCGCGCGGGTCCCGGGTCAGGTAAATCGCTTCGGGTCCGCGCAAGGCATCGCGGCCCTGGCTTTGCCCCAGATAGCGGCCCGTCACCTGCGACTGCCCGGTCACCGGATCAACAAACTGCATGACACCCGAGCCGGAAATCCCCTGCCCGATGCCCTGCGCCATTTCCTGCACCACCAGCCCCAGCCCCGCATCCGTCCCGGCCCCCTTGGCCTGCCGCAGCAGCCGGGCCGAAGTTCCCTCCCACGCCCGCGCCATCGACCGCAGCACTTCGGCCAACTGCCGCGCCGGGTCTTCGGGAAAGGCTTCGTCCATCTCGTCACGGTAGGCGCGCAGGGCGTCGCGCAGCGCCTGCGCGGACGGCTGCGCACCCTCGAACATGTCGGGGTCAAGGCGCGCGACATGGATCGCATAGCTTTGGATGAAACGCAGGTACAGCGCATCCGCCGCCTCGTGCCCGTGGGTCTGCACAAGAGAGGTATGGCGCGCGGAGTTCATGCCGATGTTCAAGACAGTGGAAGGCCCGCCCCAATCAGGGTTCTCCGGGCTGGGACGAACCGAGATCAGCGGCCCGGTTCCGAAATGCCGCAGGACGCCGCTGCAATCCAGCACCTGCCCCGCCGCAATGGCCCGCACCGTGGTGGCAGGCAGCGCCACCGTGCGCGGCACCGGAAGGTCCAGCCGCACCAGCCGTTGCAGGCATTTTGCGCGCCAGCCATGGGTTGCGGTCTTGATGCTTGCGGTGGAAGTGATTTCGGCAAAATCGGTGACGGGATCGGTTCTCTGCACTGCGGCACCTTTTTTGTTCGCGGGCAGGATACGCTTTCTGAATGGTCGCGCAAGCGGTTAGCGTGGCAGCGGGGGTTTCACACCCCCGCACCCCCGTGGGATATTTTTATCTGGAAAGAGCGGGTTAGCCTTCGATCTTTGTCAGGTCGGCCACCGGTGCGCAGGCCGCGCGGATGCGGTGCAGAAGGTTCAGGCGGTTGCGGCGGATCACCTGTTTGTCGCTGTTCACCTGCACAGCATCGAAGAAGGCGTCGATGGGGGCGCGCAGTTCTGCAAGGGCGGCCATGGCGGTGGCGAAATCTTCGTTTGCCATGGCGGGGGCGATGGTTTTCTCGGCTTGGTCGAGGGCGTGGAACAGGGCGCGTTCCGCGTCGGCCTCGGTGTATTTGAGGTCTGCGCCGTAGGAGTATTCGACACCGTCCTTCGCCTCGGCCTGGGTCAGGATGTTGTTGGCGCGCTTGAAACCTTGCAGCAGGTTCGCGCCATCGTCGGTTTTCAGGAAGATGTCGAGGGCTTTGGCGCGGTTGACAAGGAGGGTCAGGTCGTCGTTGCCGGGCATGGCGAGGCAGGCGTCGATGATATCGTGGCGGATGGCCTGGTCCTTGAGGAAGACCTTGAGGCGGTCGTGGAAGAAGGAGAGGAGGTCAGGAAGAATATCAAATAGCGGCACAATACCCACCAGCCCATATTCATACCTTGGGTCTTGCTCCAAAACTACAACGTTGCCGTCCTCAAATGCGTCACCATGTCTATCAAAGAAGACTGCGGCTCTAGTTGCCTCTTCGATGTCGAAATCCGGATAATCTGTTTTCTGCGCAAATGAAGCGGTTCGCCGGGGCTGCAATGCAAAGTACTCGCTATCCACGCTTAGAAGTCGGGCGTGAAATTTCGCCGCCAAGGAACCTACTAGTGCATACCATGCAATCTCAATAAGCCTTTGCAAGCTAACAGTTGCAGCAGACCTTGTTAACAACCGAATAACCCCCAACGCCGCCCGCCGCAGCGCGAAGGGGTCTTTCGACCCCGTGGGTTTCTCGTCAATCGCCCAGAACCCGGTCAGGGTGTCGATCTTGTCGGCAAGTGCCACGGCCACTGATACTGGCTCGGACGGCACGTCGTCCGAGGGCCCCAGCGGCGAGTAGTGGGCCTTGCAGGCGGCGGCCACCGCTTCGGGCAGACCTGCCGCGCGGGCGTAGTAGCCGCCCATGGTGCCTTGCAACTCGGGGAATTCGCCGACCATGGCGGATTGGAGGTCGGCTTTGGCGACCAGTGCTGCCTGTTCGGCAAGGTCCGGGTCGGCACCGACCAAGGGGGCGATTTCGCGCGCGAGGGCCGCGATGCGGGCGATCCGGTCGGCCTGGCTTCCGAGTTTGTTGTGGAAGGTGACGGATGCGAGGCCCGCCGCCATGCCTTGCAGCCCTACGGCGTGAACCGTGCGCAGGTCGTTTTCCCAGAAGAATTTCGCGTCCGACAGCCGGGCGGACAGCACCTTCTGGTTGCCCGCAAGGATCGTCGCGCCATTGTCGGCGGTGTCGCGGTTGGCGACGGTGATGAAGCGTTCAATCCGGCCGGTGCGGGGGTTCTTCACCGAGAAGAACTTCTGATGTTCGCGCATCGAGGTTTGCAGCACTTCGGCGGGCAGGTCGAGGAAACCTTCGTCAATCGTGCCCATCAGCACCACCGGCCATTCCACCAGCCCGGCCACTTCGGCCAGAAGCGCGGCATCGGCCACCACCTCCAGCCCCGAGGCGAAGGCTTGGGTTGTGGCGTCGTGCCAGATCGCGGCTTCGCGTTCGGCAGGGTCCAGCACCACGAAGGCGCGTTTCAGCTTCGCTGAGTAGTCAATGAACGACGCGACCGCAAAGCGGCCCGGCGCCATGAAGCGGTGGCCTTCGGTGGAGTTGCCGGCGGTCAGGTGATCGACGGTCACCGGGACAACAGCAGCCCCGCCGTCGTCATGCAGCAGGCAGAGGATGGAGTGCAGCGGCCGCACCCACCGCAGATTGCCCGTGCCCCACCGCATGGATTTCGGCCAGGGGAAGGTGCGGATCGCATGTTCCACGACCTCGGCCACGATGTCGGCGGCGGGGCGGCCCGGCTTCTGGACAATCGCGAACAGCACCTGGCCCTTCTTGTCGTCGCGCACTTCGACCCGTACGCCCGCCACATGGGTATGGGAGCCTGAGGGCTGGCCTGCCAGCGCCAGAACCGGGGCGGGATCGTCGATGCCAAGACCGCGCAGAAACCCTTGCAACGCAGGCAGCGGGGCGTCGGCTTTGGGGCCTTTGCGTTCCTCGCGCTGTGTGGGCGACGCGGCCAGCACCCCTTCCAGCGTCAGCACCAACCGGCGCGGGGTCGAAAATGCACCGGCGGCGGCATAGGTCAGCCCCGCCTCCACCAATCCGTCCGTCACCAGCTTTTGCAAATCGGCCGACGCGCGCCGCTGCATGCGGGCCGGGATTTCTTCGGAGAACAGCTCAAGCAGCAGATCGGGCATGGGATCAATCTTTATATGTGGCGTTCAGCTGATGCCAGGCAAAGGCCTGACCATCGGGAAAGACGGCAACCACGCGGTCCACCCCCGGCGCAATCTCGGGTTCCGACAGAAAAGCTATCGCCTCGCCGGTTTGCAGGGCGTCACCGATGCGCGTGGCATCGAAGCAGCCGAACCAGCCGGGGGCGATCAACGGCTCCGCAGCATCATAGACGCGGTAGGTTTCGGTCAGCAGCGCCTGGCTCAGCGGCGTGGTGAAGCAGGCGCGGAACCGCAGGGGCGAGGAGCCCGCGTCGATGCCCTGCACGTCATCGGCCACGATCACCTCGGGGCTGTCGCCGGTGATCGGGGTCAGCTTGATTTCCGCGCCCGGTGTGAAGGCCACGGGTTCGTAGAAGGCATAGACCTGCAACCAGTACATCGCCACCCCGGCGACCAATCCGCTGATCACGATAGCCCCCGCCACGATCTTGCCATTCACGCCGACGCCCCCGCTTCGGTGGTGACGTAGGCATCGGCGCATTTCTTTGCCAAGGCCCGCACCCGACCGATATAAGCCTGACGTTCCGTCACGGAAATCACGCCGCGCGCGTCAAGCAGGTTAAAGAGATGCGACGCCTTGATGCACTGGTCATAGGCCGGATGCGCCATGATGATCAGCCGCCCGGCCTTGTCCAGACCCGGAGCGTTCAGGATACGGCCGCATTCGGCTTCGGCATCCACGAAATGCTGAAGCAGCATCGCGGTGTCGGCCTGATCGAAGTTCCAGCGCGAGTATTCCTGTTCGGTCTGGCGGAAGATGTCGCCATAGGTCAGCGGGATCGGGCTGGAAGGGTCGTTGAATGGCATGTCCATGACGTGGTCCACGCCCAGCACATACATCGCCAGACGTTCCAGCCCGTAGGTCAACTCGCCCGCAACGGGCCGGCAATCATGCCCGCCGACTTGCTGGAAATAGGTGAACTGACTGACTTCCATGCCGTCACACCAGACTTCCCAGCCAAGCCCCCATGCGCCAAGGGTGGGGCTTTCCCAATCGTCCTCGACAAAGCGGATGTCATGCAGGCTTGCATCAATGCCGATCGCCTCCAGCGAGCCAAGATACAAGGCTTGCAGATCAGGCGGCGAGGGTTTGATCAGCACCTGATACTGGTAGTAATGCTGCAAGCGGTTCGGGTTCTCGCCATAGCGCCCGTCGGTAGGGCGACGCGACGGCTGCACATAGGCCGCGGCCCAGGGTCTGGACCCCAATGCGCGCAGCGTGGTCGCCGGGTGGAAAGTGCCTGCCCCCACCTCCATGTCATAGGGTTGCAGCACGGCGCAGCCCTTGGCGCCCCAATAGGTCATCAGCCGCAGGATGATGTCCTGAAAGCTGCGGGGGGGAACGGGTTTGGCGGTCATGGCGCAGCCCTCTTGCAAAGCGCCTTCTCCATAGGCAAGAGGCGCGAAAGGGTCAATGCGGGGCAGGCCTTCGTCACAGCAGAATTGATGTGCATCCGCCGATTGGTCTTGTTAGCGTGCCAAAAGATTATTTCACGCCAGGGAAGTGACAGGGTTTTGACGAGAATGAGACATGCCATCATCGCTTTGGGCCTTCTGACCGCGTTGTTTTTCGGATCATCGGCGCAGGCACAGGTCTGGGTGCAGATCGAAGCGCAGCCAACGCTTTTCGAAGGCGAAGAACGCGCCCGCGCTTACGCAGCGGCCTTCCCCGATGTCGCCGGGTTTCAGATGAGCTCGGGCTGGTATGCCATCACCCTTGGCCCCTATGCGCCCGACAGCGCCGCCCTGCGCCTGAACGAACTGCGCGCGGAACGGCTGATCCCGTCCGACAGCTATATCAACGATGGCAGCAATTACCGGCAGGCGTTCTGGCCCGTTGGCACACTTGGCGCCCCGCCACCTCCATTGGTCGAGGTGGAACCGCTGCCGGATCTGCTGCCTGAAGTGCCGGATCTGCTGCCCGAGGCGGTGACACCGGATCTGGTCGCCGAACCCTTGTCCGAACCCGTTACCGAGATCTTGCCCGAACCAGCCCCCGCCCCCGAAGAAACCGCATCCGAGGCGCGCCGGTCCGAGCAAACCCTCAGCCGCGACGACCGCATGGCCTTGCAAACCGCACTGAAATGGTTCGGCTTTTATACGTCTGCCATCGACGGTGCCTTTGGCCCCGGCACCCGCAATTCGATGGCGGCGTGGCAAGAGGCGAACGCCGACGACCCCACCGGCATCCTGACCACCCGCCAGCGCACCACATTGCGGGCAGGCTACGCCGAAGCACAGGCCGAACTGGGCTTGCAAACCGTGACCGAAGCGGAAGCGGGGATTGCGATCACCCTGCCCATGGCACTGGTCCGGTTTGACCATTACGAGCCACCTTTCGTGCATTTTGCGTCAAAGGGTGGGTCTGGTGTCAGTGTGATCCTGCTGAGCCAGCCGGGCGATCAGGGCACGCTGTATGGCCTTTACGACATGCTGCAAACGCTGGAAGTGGTGCCGCTGGACGGCACCCGCGAACGGCGCGAGCAGTCGTTCACCATTGAGGGCCGCAGTGCCGATCTGGCCAGCTATACGTATGCCGAACTGTCTCGGGGGCTGGTAAAGGGCTATATGCTGGTCTGGAACCCGCAAGACGATGATCGCATGGCGCGGGTGCTGACGGCGATGCAGACCAGCTTTGAACCCGTGGGCAATCGCGCGCTGGACCCCGGCCTTGTGCCAATGCCGGACGAGGCGCGTCAGGGCCTGCTGGCCGGGTTGGAAGTGCGCCGCCCGAAACTGTCGCGCTCCGGCTTCTTTGTCGATGCGGCGGGGGCCGTGCTGACAACGACCGAGGCCGTGAACAACTGTTCCCGTGTAACCATCGACCGTGATCTGGACGCCGATGTGGTCTTTGCCGACGCAGCGCTTGGCATCGCGTTGGTAAAACCACGGGCCGCCCTGTCACCCCGTGCTTTTGCGGCTTTCAAGTCCGCCGGCCTGCGCCCCGGTTCGGAAATTGCAGTGGCAGGCTATTCCTACGAAGATGCCCTGCCCGCCCCGACCCTCACCTTTGGTGCGCTGGAAGATACCCAGGGCCTCGACGGCGATCCCGGCCTGCACCGCTTGTCGCTGATGGCCCTGCCCGGCGATGCCGGTGGCCCGGTGTTCAACGGCGCTGGCGCGGTGCTGGGGATGTTGCTGCCAAAAGCAAGGGATGGCGCCCGGCAACTTCCCGCCGAAGTCAGCTTCGCCGTCACAGCGGATGCAATCACCTCCCGGCTGGCCCAGGACGGCACCGCGCCCCGCGGTGCCACGCCTCAAGGCGCACTGGCCCCCGAAGACCTGACGCAATTGGCCGAAAGCATGACCGTCCTTGTCTCCTGCTGGAACTGACCGGGCGAGCCGCCCCCAGGGGCATCGAGCCCCGGAGGGCGGCGTTGCCACGAAAGACCGCATCGGCGGGTGGGGTAGGCGCTGTAGCACGGAAGGCGCGGGCGGAGTTTGGATATTTGGACCAGGATGAAACATGTTGGCGGGGCGATTTGCTTTCATCCTGTCCTGCATACCCCCCGCTTGAGGCTGGCAACGTGAGCCCGCGCTGTACCAGAAACACGGGGCTGTGCAAAGCGACCCACCCCCTTGTCCGGCAAGGTGAAAGGCAAAAGGCGACGGCGCAACAAAGCACCAGCCTTCACCACTTTCCGACGTTCATCCGCTCCGTCTGTCGCCTCTCTTTCGACCGGCACGCCACGCAAGCCCGCACAGCGCCGCCGCAATGCCTTTCATCGTCGTGAAAACATCCGCACCGGGGGATTGCCACATTTCCCAATTGTCACTCCGGTACCGATCTCTGCCGCGGCAGCGCGGCGCGAGGGGGCTCAATGCCCCCGAGCGCCGCTCCCCCGGTCAACGTGTCACGTCCGCCAGAAGCGCGGCATGAACAGCACGTAAACCGTCAACAACTCCAGCCGCCCGACCAGCATACCCGCGATCATCAGCCATTTTGCCAGCGCCGGAAAACCGTCAACCGCCCCGGTTGGCCCCACCTCTGCCCCGAACACCGGGCCTACATTGGCGATCGACGTCCAGGCCGCCGTAATCGCCGTCTTGCTTTCCAACCCGGTCAGCGACAGCGCCACTGCCAGCACCCCAAAGGTCAGAATGAACATGGTGAAGAACAGGATCACCGAATTGACCACATCTTCCCCCACTTTGCGCCCGTCGTAGCGCAGCGCGATCACCGCAGCCGGGCTGCGCAACCGCTGCACCTGCACCTTGATCGCCGCGATCAGGATCAGCCAGCGGAACACCTTTACCGAACAGCCTGTCGATGACGTGCAGCCTCCGATCAGCCCGACCACGATCAGCACCACAAACGGAAACGGCCCCCAGAGGGTCAGATCGACCGAGGTAAATCCGGTGCCTGAAAACTGCGACACCACATTGAACGTGATCTCGCGCAATGTCGGCAGCACCGCCGCGTCCCGTGTCGTCACCTCATAGGCGAGGATGGCCGTCACCGCATAGGCATTCCAGCGCAGATAGGCGCGCACCTGCGGGTCGCGCCACAGGGGCGTGAACGATCCCTGCGCCAGTTGCACAAAGCGGATGAAGGGCAGGGATGCCAGCAGCATGAACACCACGGCCACCAGTTCCAGCGCACCGGCATAGGGCGCGAAAGACGCATCCGCAGGTGCAAAGCCCCCGGTGGATACCGTGGCCATGGCCAGCACCACAGCATCAAACCCCGTCATCCCCAGTGCATAGTAAACCACGACGCATGCCACAGTCAGCACAAGATAAATCTGGATCAGCGCTGATGATATATCCATCGCGCGCGGCAAAATCTTTCCCAGCGTATCGAAACCTTCGGATCGGAAGAACTGCATCCCCCCGACCTTCATCACCGGCAGAAAGATCATCGCCACGATGACGATGCCAAGACCGCCCAGCCATTGCAGGATACCGCGCCACAGGTTCGTGCCAAGCGGCAGATCCTCCAGCCCGACGAAGACGGTTGTGCCTGTGGTCGTCATGCCGGACACCGCCTCGAACATGGCATCGGTCAGGCTCGCCCCCGGGGCCCCCATCACGAAGGGAAGCGCGCCGGCAAAGGGAAGCGCCACCCAGACCGCAGTGGTCATCAGGAACGACTGTTGCAGGTTCAAACCCCGGCCCGCGCCATTGGCACAGGCCAGCGCCAGCAACGCGCCGCCAAGTATTGCGATCACTGCGGTCTTCAGAAATGTGAGCCAGTGCGCATCACCGGCGGACCAGTCCAATGCCATGGGAAACAGCATCGCCACCCCCATGGCGGCGACCAGCAGACCGATGACATATCCGACGGGGCGCAGATCAAACATGGTGCGCAGGGTTGAAGCCTTGGCGCATCCCTGTCAACCGCGACAGACGCGGGACACGGTGCAACCACAATTCACAGGCACCGGCTGCGCCCGGTCTCATCCCCGCCAGAAGCGTGGCAGGACCAGCACGAACACCGCAAGCAACGCCAGACGCCCCATCAGCATTGCCAGAATCATCAGCCATTTCGCCGCTGTGGGAAAATCGACAAACGTGCCTGTCGGTGCGACCAGCGGCCCCATTCCATAGCCGATATTGCCGATCGAGGTCCAAATGCCGAATATGGCCGACTCCGCATCCACTCCCGTAAATGTCAGGCAGACGCTCAGCACCCCGATGACCAGCACATAGCCCGTCACATAAAGGATCAGCGCATTCATCACATCCACTTCAACCCGCCGCCCGTCATAACGCACCGGAAACACCCGGTGCGGTGCGTGGATGTGGCGAATCTGGGCAGCGATGGCCGCGAACAGCACCTGCACCCGAAACACGCTCAGCGCACCAGAGCTTGATCCGGAACAGCCGCCGATCATGCCGGCGCTGAAGGCCACGACCATTCCAAAACTGCCCCATGATCCGAAGCTGCCGGAAAAGAATCCCGTGCCGGTGAAGATCGACGTAACATTGAACAGGGCCTCACGCAGAACAGGCTCGAACGCCTGATCGGACGTCGCGAGGCGCCACATCACCACAACCGCCACCGCATAGGCGACCCACCGGCACAGCGCGCGCACCTGAACGTCGTTCCAGACCGCACCCGGATTGCCATTCACCATCTGCACAAAGCGGATATACGGCAGGCTTCCCAACAGCATGAACATCGCACCGGCATATTCCGCCGCTCCCGGATATTTGCCGAACGACGTGTCAGCCGGGGAAAACCCGCCGGTGGCGATGGTGGCAAAGCCGTTCACCACCGCATCCAGCACAGACATGCCAAGCAGCAGATAGGTGCTGATGCACAGTCCGGTCAGTGCCACATAGACCCCGAGCAGCGCACGGGCGATGTCCGTGGCCCTCGGAAGAACTTTGCCAAGCGTATCAAAGCCTTCGGTGCGGAAGAACTGCATGCCCCCGACCCGCATCACCGGCAGGAAAATCATCGCCACAAAGGCAATGCCAAGCCCCCCGAGCCAGTTGAGCATCCCGCGCCACAGGTTGATGCCAACGGGCAGCGTGTCCAGCCCTGTGATGACGGTTGATCCGGTGGTCGTGATCCCCGACACGGATTCGAACAGCGCATCCGTCACGCCCAGATCCGGCGCGCCAATGATGAAGGGAAGCGCCCCGAAGGCCGATAGCGCAAACCACGTCCCCACCGTCAGTACAAAAGCCTGCCGGATGTTCAGCCCGCGCCCCAGGGAATTGGCACAAGCCAGCATCACAAAGACACCAGCGGCCAGCGTCATCACCGACGCCTCAAAAAAAGCCCAGCCGTTCTGATCGCCCAAAGCAAGGTCGGTCAGCATGGGGACCAGCATGGTCAGCCCCAACAGGGCGACCAGCGAACCAATCACATATCCAACGGGGCGTATATCCAGCATGGCACGCAGCCTTTGGTCAGCGGGCGCGTGCTGTCAAGACCGCCCGCTGTCTGCATTGGTCAGGCTGGTGTGGCATGCGTCTGACGACAGTGTTCAGCCGACGTGGAACAAGCTGCCAAACAGCCGTGGATCAAGGCTTTCGGCGGCAAAGGTCGCGCCATGCGACAGCACTGACACGGCATCATGCGAATGCAGCGATTCCTGATGGCTGGCCACTATACGAAAATCACCGATGCGCTTGTCCTTCTGCAATTGCTCGCAGAAACTGCGGGCGGCATCCTCGACAAAGATCGGGTTCGCGGCGTTCAGCTCGGCAAAGGCCTGTTCATCCTCGCGCTTCACCATCACCTGCGTTTCCGTCGGCACAGCGGCACGGGCCAGTTCGATCAGGTCTTCGAACCACAGCAAAGCATCGCCCAGCACCTCGACCGAAATGCGCGCGACCGACCGTTGCGAATGCGGCGTGGCAAGCTGGCCACGCTCGCGCCGCGCATGTTCTGAAAGTTCCAGCGAACAGGGGCAGGTGCTGGAATATACATAATCCAGATGCATGATCTTCTTGCGGATGCCCGCGCGGTCCACCAGTTCGAGAGCAATGTCATAATACTGCCACCCGGTCAGACCTGACCGCAACGACGGCACCTTTACCGGAAACGAAAACCGCATCTGGATGCGCGCATCGAAACTTTCCAGATCGCGTTTGTAATCCTCCAGCGCGACTTCAATCACTTCGAAGCTGAAGGCGCGTTCGGCATGGCCATAGAAAGACCGCATGATGCGGCTCATGTTGATGCCCTTCTTTTCTGCCTCCAGGCTGACAGTGCCGGTTACCGACGTTTCCAGCGTCTGCACGCCGTTGTCGCGGCTGTGAAACCGGATCGGCAGACGGAAGTTGGAAATACCCACATGCTGGATCTGCGTCCTGGCACCCACGATCAGGCTGGCAGGGCCGTTCTGCAAATCCGGAAGCGTGTCTTTGTAGGCATCGTCGACACGGAAGGTCTTGGGGTAATCACGGTGCAGATCGGGATAACCGGGCACCAGCAGTGCGCGCGCATCGGCGTCAAGTGCCGCAATATCGGCCGGGCTTGACCCGTCGGCCCATTGCCGCAGCAGTTGCAACGCGGCCTCGGCTTCGCCCCGGCTGGGTTTGCGGTCGATGGTGGATGAATGAATGGTCATGGCACGCCCTTTCTCAGACTGTCCGTGAAGGCAATATGGGGCATCCCGCCACCATTCCCACCCGATTCTCGCATTTTTCGCAGGCTGCGTCAGACCGCCGCCAGTGCATTCATCAGATCGGCCAGCAGATCATCGGCATCTTCCAGCCCGGCCGACAGACGGACCAGGCCCGGAGTGATGCCAAGCAGCGCCTTCTGGTCATCGGGCAGACGCTGGTGGGTGGTGGTTGCAGGGTGTGTGGCGATGGATTTCGCATCGCCAAGATTGTTGGAAATCTTGATGATGTCCAGCGCGTTGAGGAAACGGAACGCCGCCTCTTTGCCCCCCGCGATGTCAAACGCCAGCATGGTGCCGCCGCGCGTCATCTGCACCGCCGCCAATGCCGCCTGCGGGTGATCGGGCAAGGACGGGTGGATAACACGGGTCAGCCGCGCGTCGCCGTGCAGCGCCTGCGCCAGCGTCAGCGCGGTATCTGCCATCGCCTTGCAACGCAAATCCAGCGTGGCCATTCCGTTCAGCATGATCCACGACGTAAACGGGCTCATCGCAGCACCGGTGTGCTTCAGATACGGCTCCACCACCTTGCGGATGAAATCGCGCGTACCGCAGATCACGCCCCCCAAAGCTCGGCCCTGTCCGTCGATGTGTTTCGTCGTGGAATAAACGATCACATCGGCACCCTGTGAAACCGCTTTGGAAAACACCGGCGTGGCAAAGACGTTGTCCACGATCACCAAAGCACCAACCGCATGGGCAATTTCGGATACCGCAGCAATATCAATGATTTCCAGCGTGGGGTTGCTGATCGACTCGAAGAACACCGCCTTGGTATCTGATCTTACGGCTTTTTTCCACTGATCCAGATCGGTGCCGTCCACAAACGTGACTTCGACGCCATAGCGGCGAAGGACTTCCTCAAGAATATACAGGCACGACCCGAACAGCGCGCGCGCAGAAACAACATGGTCACCCGCGCGCAGCATCGACACCAGTGCGCCGTTCACGGCCGCCATTCCCGATGCGGTGGCAAAGGCGTCTTCGGTGCCTTCGATCGCGGCGATTCGTTCCTCGAACATCCGCGTGGTGGGGTTGCCGTAGCGGGCGTAGATGAATTCGTCCCCGCCGGTTTTCAAAAACCGTGCTTCAGCAGCCTCGGCCGTTTCATAGACAAACCCCTGGGTCAGAAAGATCGCTTCGGCCATCTCGCCATACTGGCTGCGACGGCTTCCGGTATGCACCAGCTGGGTGCGGGTTTTCCAATCTTTCGTCATATGGCTTGTCCCTTCGACAACAAAAAGCCCCCGAAACCGGAAAGGTGTCGGGGGCGCTGCGCACCCTGACCTTTTTAGCGGTGTGTTTAACGTGGCCCGCAATCCGGTAACAAATTGCCACGCCGCCGGATTACGCCGGATCTTCGGCCGCGTCAACGGGTTGCATGGGTGCAACGTCACGCAGCCGTCACCGCCGCTTCATGTCTGCTTCGCATGATGTGTCTAAATCGAACATCATGGGGCGATTGCTGCGCGTGGGGAACCCAAGATGACGATTGCCGTGATCAATGCCGTGGGCACCACGCCGGTCGAAGCCGGAGCGACGCCGCTGGCGGCACAACTTGCCGTCCTGCCCCCTGGCGCGCCGGTGCTGATCTTGCTGCATGGCTATCGCTACTCTCCCAGCCGCGACCATGCCGACCCGCACCGCAACATCCTGTCGGCCACATCGGCCCGTCGAGCGCCCAGCTGGCCGCGCCGGATGGGATTTGGCAGAGGCCAGCCGGGCTTGTGTATCGCATTCGGCTGGGAGGCGGGCGGTACCCTGTGGCGCGCCTATGCCGAGGCAGGCCGCGCGGGGGTGGCGCTTGCCGCGCTGATCGGCCACATCCGCGCGCTGCATGACGGGCCGGTCAGCATCATGGCGCACAGTCTTGGTGCGCGCGTGGCACTGGCGGCCCTGCCCTTGCTGGCGGCAGGTGCTGTGGCGCGAATGGTGTTGCTGGCGGGAGCGGAGTTCCGCGCCTGCGCGCAGGTGGCCCTCGCAACCCCGGCAGGCCGCAGCGCCGAGGTGCTGAACGTCACCAGCCGCGAAAACGACATCTATGATTTCCTGTTCGAGCGGCTGCTGGCCCCGCTGTCACGCAGCCCCGCACTTGGCGCGGGCCTTGATCTGCCGTGCTGCCTTACGTTGCAGATCGACGCCGCCGATCACCGGGCTGGCCTGCGCAGGCTCGGGTTCCGCACAGCAGATGCCGCGCGACGGGTGTGCCACTGGTCTGCCTATCTGCGCCCAGGCCTGTTCCCGCTGTACCGCACCTTTTTGCTGGCCCCCGGGACGCTGCCTTTGCCCTTGCTGCGCGGCATATTGCCCGGCCATCAGGCGCCGCGCTGGTCACGGCTGTTGGCCCTGCCCCTGCCCTTGCCCCGCCCCCGAAACGCGGTTCAATAGGTCCGGCCACAAACGATCGGTCAATGCGCCGCATCTACGCGGCTTATGCCTCGTCCGAGTCGCTGCCGTATTTCCGGAACAGCCGCCCCTGCGTCAGGAAGAAGACGAACAACGCCGCCGTCAGTCCGAAGGTCTTGAACGTCACCCAGGTTTCGGTGGAAAAGCTGCGCCAGATCACCTCGTTTGCGATGGCGAGGCCGAAGAAAAACGCGGTGACGCGGCGGGTCAGGATCATCCAGCCTTCGGCCTGCATCGGCAGCGCCTCTTCCATCACCAGCCGCAGATAGCTTTGCCCGCGCCAGAGCCCGAAGCCGAGGATGGCCGCAAACAGCAGGTAGATCATCGTCGGCTTCATCTTGAAGAACCGCTCGTCGTTCAGCCAGACCGACAGCCCGCCGAACACGATCACCAGCACCAGCGTGGCAATCTGCATCTTGGCCAGCTTGCCGGTCAGCGCCCAGAGGATCGCGGTGGTGACGATCATCAGCGGAATGAACGCCGCCGTGACCACGATGAACCCGGCGTATTCAGTGCCGCCAAAGGTGAACACCTGATCCTTCAGCCTGACATAGCCGATGAAGAAGGCGACAATCGGTCCCATCTCCAGCGCCAGTTTCAGCCATGGGTTGATTTTCTTTTCCGCCATCCGTCCCGTTCCCTATCCTGCCGCCTGCACGAGTATGGCACCGAAGGCAATAAGCCCCATCAGCGCCACCCGCAGCGGGGTTGTGTTTTCATGCAGCACGGCCCAGCCGATCAGGGCCGCGAACAGCGTCGAGGTTTCGCGCAGTGCCGCAACCTCGCCCACCTTGCCCAGCCTTGTGCCCAGCATCACGCCGCCAAAGCTGACAAAGGCCACCAGTGCCCCGATCATGCCGCGCAACATCAGGGGGCCGTCAAACCGGGGCCACCTGTCGGCCCGCCTGAGGCGCGCCACCATCAGCAACGGAAAATCTACCGATGTAATCAGGAAAAACCAAGCAAGAAAAGTGAACGGGTCCGGCGTCAGGCGGATGCCCCAGGCATCATAGGTGGTATAGACCGCCACCAGCAACCCGCCCGCCAACGCCCACAAAAGCCCCTGCCGCAGCGCCGCCTGCCCCGCCTCCGCCGAGCGCAGGTTCAGCGCCGCAAGCATCAGGATCGCGCCCGACAGAAGGCCCACACCAAGCCATTGCAGCAGCGCGTAATGCTCGCCCAGAAACAGCGCCGCGAAAGCCAGCGTCACCAGCGGGCCAGTGCCGCGCACAACCGGATAGACCACGGTGTATGCCGCGCGCGAGTAGGCCAGCGCCATGGTCAGCTTGTAGGCGAAATGGATCACCAGTGCGCCCGCCAGCACCAGCCATTCCATCCCTTGCGGCCAGGGCACCACGATCAGCGCCACAGGGGCCGCAAAGATCATGATCCACAGGTCGATCGCCCCGCGTGTGACCCACGGGTCATGGCGGCCCTTCTGGATCGCGCCAAAACAGGCATGGGCCAGCGCCGAGGTCAGCGCCAGCACCATGGCGAGACGCGCGCCCTGTGCCGTGCCTTCAAGGGAGATCAGCCATTCAGTCATGCATCGGGGACATTTGCAGGCGCCGGGGGGCTGTCTGCCCCCCGGACCCCCCGAGGATATTTCTGTCTGAAAAGAGGGAAAGAGGGCGTCGTGCCGGCATCACACGTCGAGACCCACCAAAGCGCGGGCAAACTCTTCGGGGTCGAAGGGCGACAGGTCGTCGAGCTGCTCGCCCACGCCGATGGCGTGGATCGGCAGGCCAAACTTGTCGGCCAGCGCCACCAGCACGCCGCCCTTGGCCGTGCCGTCGAGTTTCGTCATCACGAGACCCGTCACATCCGCCAGTTTGCGGAAAATCTCCACCTGGTTGATCGCGTTCTGCCCTGTGGTCGCATCCAGCACGAGGATGGTGTTGTGCGGCGCGTCGGGGTCTTTCTTGCGGATGACGCGCACGATCTTCGACAGTTCCTCCATCAGATCGGCGCGGTTCTGCAACCGGCCCGCGGTGTCGATCATCAGAAGGTCGGCACCGTCGGCCTGTGCTTTCGTCATCGCATCATAGGCAAGCGAGGCCGGATCTGACCCTTCGGGCGCGGTCAGCACCGGCACTCCGGCACGTTCGCCCCAGACCTGCAACTGTTCCACCGCCGCCGCGCGGAACGTGTCTGCGGCCGCTATCACCACCGATTTGCCCGCCGCCTTGAATTGCGCAGCGAGCTTGCCGATGGTTGTCGTCTTGCCCGACCCGTTGACCCCGACAACCAGCACGACCTGCGGACGGGAAGGGTATAGCGGCATCGGACGGGCCACCGGGGTCATGATGCGGGTGATTTCCGTGGCCAGCGCCGTCTTTATCTCATGGGCCGAGACGCGCTTGCCAAAGCGGCCTTCGGCGATATTGGCGGTGACCCGCAGCGCCGTATCGACGCCCATGTCGGACCCGATCAGCACCTCCTCCAGGCTTTCCAGCATCGCGTCATCCAGCACGCGGCGCGCGGCGTCCGCGTCACCGCTGCCGATCAGACGGCCGAGGATGCCGGGGCGTGGCGTGGCGTCGGCGGGTGCGGCTTCGACCAGCGCATCCAGCCCGTCCCCGATCTTGTCCGATGAGCGGAACATCCGGTCGCGCAATTTCTTGAAAAATGACATGCTGCGTCCCTGTCTGGCCGGTGCGTGCCTGATGGTCAGGCACTGTCCACTTAGTCACTTCGGCGTCGCAGGGAAAGGCCCAAGCCGCGATTGCCAAGGCCGCCGGCAAGGCTTTCGCATTCGTCCGGGGGTGCCATGGCAGGGGGATGCCGCCCGCCACCGCGCATGATAGACTGCCACCGACGGAGATTTCAGATGCCCCCTCTTGCGTTATTCAGCGTTGCCGCCTTTGCCCCCCTGCCGCTGCTTGCGCTTGGCGTGGGGGCGGGCGGGGCGTGGGCGTTTGTGGCGTTCGCGTACATGACGGTGTTTGCGCTGCTGCTTGACCAGTTGCCCGCCTTTGCCGCTGCGCCGGAGGGCCGGGAGTTTCCGGGTGCCGATGCGCTGCTGGTGGTGCTTGCGCTTGGCCATCTGGCAGGGTTGCCGCTGGCGGTCTGGGCGGTGGCAGGGCCATCTGGACTGGGCATCGCCGCACGGATGGCGCTGTTCGCGGGGTTCGGGCTGTTTTTCGGGCAGGTGGCAAACCCGGTTGCGCATGAGTTGATCCACCGGGGCAACCGGCGGCTGTTCCGGCTGGGGCGGCTGATCTATATGACATTGCTGTTCGGGCACCACACATCCGCGCACCGGCTGGTGCATCATCGCCATGCCGCCAGCCGGGACGACCCGAACACCGCGCGGGTTGGCGAAGGCTATTACCGTTTCGCGCTGCGGGCCTGGGTGGGGTCGTTTCGCAAGGGGCTTGCGGCAGAAAACGCATTGCGGCGCACCGGGGCAAAGGGGGTGCATCCCTATGCGATCTACGCAGGCGGGGCGGCGCTCAGCCTTGCGGCGGGGTGGTTGATCGCGGGGTTCGCGGGGGCTTTGGTCTGGGCCGGGCTGGCCGCCCATGCGCAAAGCCAGCTGCTGCTGTCGGATTACGTGCAGCATTATGGGCTGATGCGGCAGGCGGGCCCGGACGGGCGGCCGGAGCCTGTGGGCGACCGGCATTCCTGGAACGCGCCGCAGTGGTTTTCATCGGCCATGATGCTGAACGCGCCGCGCCATTCCGATCACCACGCCCACCCTGCGCGGCCCTACCCGAAGCTGCGCCTGCCGGGGGCGGACGCGGCGCCCCGCCTGCCCTATTCGCTGCCGGTGACCTGTGTGGTGGCCTTGATCCCGCCGCTGTGGCGGCGCGTCATGCATCCGCATCTGGCGCTGTGGCGCAACCGGTGAGCGCCGGTCCCGCAGGCGTGACTGGTCAATGGAAGGCGTCTCTGGCAGTCTGGCCGCGATGATATGCCGGAGGCGACAATGCACAAGGCCCTGATCCTGACTTTGCTGCTGGCCGGCCCCGCAGCCGCCGCAGACCCGATGACCGCCGCCGAATTCGAACGTTACGCCACTGGCAAAACTCTGTCCTACGCCGTGGGGGGCGAGATTTACGGGGCCGAGCAATACCTGTCGGGCCGCCGGGTTCTGTGGGCATTCAGGGGCGAGGAATGCAGCAAAGGTTTCTGGTACGATGACGCCGGCCTGATTTGTTTCGTCTATGAGCACGACGGCACCCCGCAATGCTGGAGCTTCTTTCGGGACGCCACCGGGTTGCGCGCAAGATTTGCGAATGATCCCGACAGTGCCGAGCTGGCCGAAGTGGCCCAGACCCCTGCACCCCTGATCTGCGCCGGGCCGGACGTGGGGGTCTAGCGCCCGCCGGTCAGAACAGGTTGCCCTGACCGGGTGGCAGATCGCCTGCCCTGCCGCGCTTTGGCCCGCGCGGGCCAAGCACCAGCCGCCCGTCCTGAAACTCGATTTCCAGGCTGGCCGCCCGTTCTGCCGCCGCCTTTGTGGTAACCACCGCGCCATCGCCGCGCACCACCGCATAGCCGCGCCGCAGGGTTTCGGCGTAGCCAAGGGTCTGGCGCATACGTTCCAGCGCGCAAAGCCGGCCCGACAGTGCCGCAAGCCGCAGCGCAGGCGCGGCCCGAAGCCGGGTATCCAGCGCGGCCAGCGCCAGGCGGTCGCGGGCCAAGCCGCGTTCCGCCTCGGTCCGCAGACGCCGCAGCGCGGGGTCAAGCCGTGCCGACAGCCCGGCCAGCCGGTCGGCGGCGCGTTCGCGGCGGCGGGCGTGGCCTGCATCCAGGGCGCGGGCGCGCTCTGCCAGCCGCTCGCGCCCGCGCGCCACCAGATCGGCCAGCATGCGCGGCCGCAGCAGGGCCGCCAGCGGATCGAGCCTTGCGCGTTTGCGCGCCACGGCCACGCTCAACGCCCCTGAAAGCCGCCCCGCCCACAGATCAAATCGCTGCGCTTGCGGCTGGGTCAGCGCATCCAGCCGGGGCAAGGCGCGCGCCAGATCGCGCAGACGCTGGCCGCGCAGGCCAACCGCCTGCGCCACACCGCGCGACAGACGCGCACCTTGGCCGTCCACAGCCGCCAGCAGTTCCATCCGCACCGGCACCGCCATTTCGGCTGCCGCCGTCGGGGTGGGCGCGCGGCGGTCCGACGCGAAGTCGATCAGCGTGGTGTCCGTCTCGTGCCCCACGGCGGAAATCAGCGGGATGGCACTTTCTGCCGCAGCGCGCACCACGATTTCCTCGTTGAACCCCCACAGGTCTTCCAGCGATCCGCCGCCACGCGCCACGATGATCAGATCGGGCCGCGGGACAGGCCCGCCAGCCTGCAAGGCGTTGAAGCCCCGGATCGCCGCCGCGACCTCGGGGGCGCAATTGGCCCCCTGCACCGCCACGGGCCAGATCAGCACATGACGCGGGAAACGGTCGCGCAGCCGGTGCAGAATGTCGCGGATCACCGCACCCGAAGGCGAGGTGACAACCCCGATGACACGCGGCAGGTAAGGCAGCGCCTGCTTGCGCGCGGGATCGAACAGCCCTTCTGCCGCCAGCGCCGACTTGCGTTTTTCCAGCATTGCCATCAGTGCGCCGGCCCCGGCAAGCTGCACGTCCTCCACGATGATCTGGTATTTCGACTGGCCGGGGAAGGTGGTCATCCGGCCGGTGGCGATCACCTCCATGCCTTCCTCGGGGCGGACCTGCATCTTGGCGACCTGGCCTTTCCAGCTGATCGCGGCAATGACGGAACGGTCATCCTTCAGGTCGAAATACAGATGCCCCGACGAGGGTCTTGACACCCGCCCCACCTCGCCCCGCACCCGCACCAGGCCGAATTCGCCCTCGATCACCCGTTTGACCGCACCCGAAAGCTCGGACACGGTGAATTCGGGGGCGTTTCCGGGCGGGGTGGCGTCTTCGAACAGGTCTGACATGACGGCCTTCTTGCGATCCTCGGGAGCACAGCCTAGAACGCCGGGCACAAAAGGCCAAGCGGGGGCGCGCGATGAACATCCTTATTCTGGGCGGCGGCGGGCGGGAACATGCGCTGGCATGGGCGATCAAGCAGAATCCGAAATGTGACCGGCTGATCGTTGCGCCGGGCAATGCGGGCATCGCGCTGCTGGCGGAATGTGCCGATATCGACATTCTGGACGGCGCGGTGGTCGTCACGTTCTGCGAGGAAAACGCGATTGATTTCGTGGTGGTCGGGCCAGAGGCGCCCTTGGCGGCTGGTGTGGCGGATGCGACCCGCGCGGCGGGGTTGCTGACCTTCGGGCCATCGGCAGAGGCCGCGAAGTTGGAGGCGTCGAAGGCCTTCACCAAGGAATTGTGCGATGCCTGCGGTGCCCCCACCGCCGCCTATGCCCGGTTCACGGATGCGGCCCCGGCGCGGGCCTATGTCATGGCCAAAGGCGCGCCGATCGTGGTGAAGGCGGACGGGCTGACGGCAGGCAAGGGCGTGATCGTGGCACTGACGGTTGACGCGGCACTGGTCGCCCTCGACGACATGTTCGGCGGTGAGTTTGGGCAGGCGGGCGCGGAAGTGGTGATTGAAGAGTTCATGACAGGCGAGGAAGCCAGCTTTTTCGTGCTGACCGACGGCTCCCACGTGCTGCCGATCGGCACGGCGCAAGACCACAAACGCGCCTATGACGGCGACCAGGGCCCGAATACCGGCGGAATGGGGGCTTATTCGCCCGCCCCTGTGCTATCGGATGCCATTGTGCAGCAGGTGCTGGACCGGATCGTGAAGCCTTCGGTAATCGAGATGGCGCGGCGTGGGACGCCCTACCAGGGAGTGCTTTACGCCGGGCTGATGATCGAGGACGGGCAGGCCCGGCTGGTGGAATACAACGCCCGTTTCGGCGACCCGGAATGTCAGGTTCTGATGATGCGGCTAGGTGCACAGGCGCTGGACCTGCTGCTGGCCTGTGCCGAAGGGCGGTTGGCCGAGACACAGGTGAACTGGGCCGATGACCATGCGTTGACGGTCGTGTTGGCGTCGGAAGGGTATCCGGGGGCTTACATCAGGGGCAGCGTCATCAGCGGCCTCGATGCCATGCCCGAAGACAGCCGCCACATGGTGTTCCACGCGGGCACGACGGCTGCGGACGGCCAGATCACCGCGACGGGTGGCCGGGTGCTTGGCGTCACCGCGCGCGGCGATACGCTGGCTGACGCGCAAGCGCGGGCTTATGCCATGGTGGATGCAATCGACTGGCCCGGGGGCTTTTGCCGCCGCGATATCGGCTGGCGCGCGCTGTAGGGCTGCGGTCGGCGCCGCTCCTGCGGTTTCAAAGCGCCGCCCCTTGCCCTTCTGCCCTGCCCCGCATAAGAACCGCACCAAATCCGGGCAGAGGGGGAACCATGCCGCTTCTCGTCATGAAATTCGGCGGAACGTCTGTTGCCGACCTCGCACGCATCAAGAACGCCGCCCAAAAGGTGAAACGCGAAGTTGAACGCGGCTATGATGTGATCGTCATCGTCAGCGCGATGTCCGGCAAGACCAACGAGCTGGTGGGCTGGGTCGAACACACCTCGCCGCTGTTTGACGCGCGCGAGTACGATGCGATCGTGTCGTCGGGCGAGAATGTGACGGCTGGCCTGATGGCGCTGACGCTTCAGGAAATGGACGTGCCCGCGCGCAGTTGGCAAGGCTGGCAAGTGCCGATCCAGACAACTTCCGCGCATGCCTCGGCCCTGTTCATCGACATACCGCGCGCCAATATCGACACGAAGTTTGCCGAAGGTTTCAGGGTGGCCGTGGTCGCGGGCTTTCAGGGCGTGTCGCCCGAAGGCCGCATCACGACACTTGGCCGGGGCGGATCCGATACCACCGCCGTCGCCTTTGCCGCCGCCTTCGGCGCCGAACGCTGCGACATCTATACCGACGTTGACGGCATCTACACCACCGATCCGCGCATTACCGACAAGGCGCGCAAGCTGCAAAAGATCGCGTTCGAGGAAATGCTGGAACTCGCCTCTCTGGGCGCGAAAGTGCTGCAAACCCGGTCGGTTGAACTGGCAATGCGTTACAAGGTGCGGCTGCGGGTGCTGTCCTCGTTCGAAGATACCGACGAGACATCTGGAACTCTGGTTTGCGACGAGGATGAAATCATGGAATCGAAAGTCGTCTCTGGCGTCGCCTATTCGCGTGACGAAGCGAAAATGACCCTTGTGACGGTCGAGGACCGCCCCGGCATCGCCGCCGCGATCTTCGGGCCGTTGTCCGAGGCCGGGGTCAACGTCGATATGATCGTACAGAACATATCGGAAAAGAACTATGGCACCCATAAAGTGGCGGTCACCGACATGACGTTTTCCTGCCCGATCAATCAGGTAGCCCGCGCCCGCAAGGCGATGGAGGATGCACAGGCGACCGGCAGCATCAGCTATGATGATCTGGTGGTGGATACCGATGTGGCGAAAGTGTCGGTTGTGGGTATCGGCATGCGGTCACACGCCGGGGTTGCGGCCACCATGTTCAAGTCGCTTGCGGCCGAAAACGTGAACATCAAGGTCATCGCCACGTCCGAGATCAAGATTTCCGTCCTTATCGACCGGAAATATATGGAACTTGCGGTCCAAGCCCTTCATGATGCGTTCGGACTGGAGACGGCGAACTGACGTCGCAAACACTGCCGGGGGGTCATGCCGGAACATCGGGCAGAAAGCGAAAGCCGCAAGCTGCTGCGGCGGCTGCGCGACAGTCTGGCTGTGCCCGGCAAGGGGCAGGACAGGCTTGACCGCATCACACATCTTATTGCGGACAGCATGCGCACCGAGGTATGTTCGATCTACCTGTTCCGCGACCCCGGAACGCTTGAACTGTGTGCCACCGAAGGGCTGAACCCGGAGGCAGTCCACAAGACCCGCCTGAAACTGGGCGAAGGGCTTGTCGGCCGCGTGGCCCGGACGGCGACCCCGGTAAACACCGGCAATGCACCCGCCGAAAAGGGGTTCCGCTTCATGCCGGAAACCGGAGAAGAGATTTTCTCGGCCTTCCTTGGGGTGCCCATTCAACGGGTCGGCGAAAAGCTGGGCGTGCTGGTGGTGCAATCCAGGACCGCGCGTGAATATTCCGAAGACGAGGTTTATGCGCTGGAAGTGGTGGCCATGGTGGTGGCCGAAATGTCCGAACTGGGCGCCTTCATCGGCGAAGGTGAGGCGCTGTCGGCCAAGCATCAGCAACCCGTGATGTTCCGCGGCGGCACCGGGCAGGAAGGCGCTGCCGAAGGCAACGTCTGGCTGCACGAGGCGCGTGTGGTGGTCACGAATCCGGTGGCCGACGACCCCCTGACCGAGATTGAACGCATTCGTGACGCGGTTGGCGTCTTGCGCGTGTCGGTGGATGATCTTCTGTCGGCAGCCAGTCTGGACAAAGAGCAAAAGCAGGTGCTGGAAGCTTACCGGATGTTCGCCCATTCGCGCGGCTGGCTGCGCCGGATGGAAGAGGACATCCAGCTTGGCCTGTCTGCCGAAGCCGCTGTGCAGAAAGAACAATCCGCCACCCGCGCCCGGCTGGAGCAGGTGCCCGACGCCTATCTGCGCGACCGTCTGCACGATCTGGACGACCTGTCGAACCGCCTGCTGCGCATCCTGACCGGGCAAGGGGCCGATACTGGCGCCATGATGCCGGAAAACCCGGTGCTGGTGGCGCGCAACATCGGGCCTGCGGAATTGCTGGAGTATGGGCGCAAGCTGCGCGGCGTTATTCTTGAGGAAGGGTCGGTCGGATCACATGCCGCCATTGTCGCCCGCGCGCTGGCGATTCCGCTGGTGATCCATGCCGCCCGCATCACGACAGAGGCCCTGAACGGCGATCATGTGATGGTGGACGGCGATCAGGGCATCGTGCATCTGCGCCCCGATGAAACCGTCGCCCGCGCCTTTCGCGACAAGATTGCGATGCAGAACAAGGCGCAGGAACGCTATGCCTCGCTGAAGGGCCTGCCCGCGCAATCGAAATGCGGCACCGTGACCAGTTTGCAGATGAACGCCGGCCTGATGGCCGATCTGCCATCGCTGGAAGGCTCGGGCGCCGAAGGCGTCGGGCTGTTCCGCACCGAATTGCAGTTTCTCGTGCGCAACCAGATGCCGAAACGTGATGAGCTGGCCCGGCTTTATTCCCGCGTGATGGATGCCGCCAAGGGCCGCCGCGTGGCGTTCCGCACGCTCGACATCGGGTCGGACAAGGTGCTGCCCTATATGAAACCGAATGACGAACCCAACCCCGCAATGGGCTGGCGCGCCATTCGTGTGGGGCTGGACAAGCCGGGCGTGCTGCGGATGCAGTTGCAGGCGCTGATCCGGGCGGCACACGGGCGTGATCTGACGGTGATGTTCCCGTTCATTTCCGAGCAGGGCGAGTTCAGCATGGCACGCAGCCACTTTCTGCGCGAATTGCACCGCGAGCGCAGCCTTGGCCATCTGGTGCCCGCATCGGTGGAGGTGGGTGCGATGCTGGAAACGCCAAGCCTTGCGTTCGCGCCGCAATCGTTTTTCGACACCGTGGATTTCGTGTCGGTGGGCGGCAACGACCTGAAACAGTTCTTCTTCGCCGCCGACCGCGAGAATGAACGTGTGCGCCGCCGCTATGACGTGCTGAACGTCAGCTTCCTGAACTTTCTGACCCAGATCATCGCGCGCTGCGCCGCGTCAAACACCCCGCTGTCGTTCTGTGGCGAAGACGCCGGACGCCCGATCGAGGCGATGTGTTTTGCCGCCATGGGCATTGGCACCCTGTCGATGCGCCCAGCCTCCATCGGCCCGGTAAAGGCACTTTTGCGCAGGGTCGATCTGCGTGAGGCCCGCGCCGTGATCGACGCGGCACGTGCGGAAGGCGTGGAGACTGTGCGTCCGGCGGTGATGGACTGGTTGGCGGGGCAGACGGAATAAGCGGAGCAGAGGCATTTGGCAGGCGTCATGCCCGATCACCGTGCTTTGGTCACCCTCACCGGCTCTGTCGCATCCTGAAATGCCATCAAGACCGGACCGGCACCATGCGTCTGCGCGAGACGCAGAAGCGCAAAGCGAACATGCGCGATTTCGCGGTAATAGCGAAGGCAGGCGGTATTCAGTGTGGCACCGGCCACAGCGCCAAGCACAGGCACCGCCTGTGCGGCCAGCTTTTGTCCCATTGCCACAGCCAGCCGGGGCGCAATTGCCGCAATCACCTTTTGCAAGGCCGGCCCTGTCAGCGTCAGCCGGGCACCCAGAAAGCTGGTGTTTACGCCGTCGTCTTGCGACAGCGGGCTGCCCGCACCAAATACCCGCAGACATTCGATGCGGATTGCGTCTTCGTCGGGGTCAAAGCCTTCTGCCACTGCTGCCTGTCGGATGGCATGCAGGATCAGCGTGATGGTGAAGGGCAGTTCGGCCACCGATGTCGCGATTCCGCCCATTCCGCCGGCAGCCCCCGTCAACGCCGCCAGCACCGGCGTCGCCCGCCCGCCGAGGTCCGGAGCGAACCGGCCCAATCCGGCGGCGCGGTAGCTTTGCGCCAGTGCGGTGCGTGTGACCGTCTCGATCTGCGCCCGCAGTGCATCGGGCAGCAGCGCCACCCGCGCCTCGATCGACCCGCCAAGCCGGTTCATCACCGCCATCAACGGCCCGTTGGCACCGCGGTAACGCTGCGCCAAAGCCGCAATTGCGGGCGCGGGGTCGCTGTGCGGGACGGGCGGCCGGGTCAGGGCCGGAAGCGGTTCGGTGTCATCCATGCAGATAACGTAAGGAACGTCATCCTGCACTGCAATGGCCGGCATTCCAAAGCCCCGCGTTTCGCCTTGACCGCATCAGCGCGGCACTTGCCCGTCACCGCGCGGCAAGCGCCTGCCTGCCCGCCTTGGTCACCGCGCGGCAAGCGCCTGCCCGCCCGCCTTGGTCACAGCACCGGCCACGCCCTCCCACGCGCCCGCCACCAGCGCCAGCCCCAGTACCCGGTCGGGGTTGGTGGGCGGCGGCATCACCACGCCTTCCAGTTTGCAAAAACCGAAGCGGCTGTAATAGGGCGCGTCGCCGACGAGCAGCACCCGCTCCCAGCCCAGTTTGCGCGCTTCCGCCAGGCTTTCGCTCATCAGCAGTGCGCCAAGACCTTCGCCTTGCCGTGTCGGGTGCACAGCGATCGGCCCCAGCAAAAGCACATCCTGCCCGTCCGCCTCGGCGGGCCAATAGCGGATCGCGGCAGCCAGCACCCCGTCGGCATCGCGCAACACCCCGCACAGCGCCGCCACGGTCGGCACCCCGTCGCGCAGCCGGTAGGATGACAGCGCCGTGCGACCTGGCGCAAAGCACAGGTCGTAAAGCGCCTCGACTTCCCACCCGTCGGCTTCGGTTTCTTCTTCCAGTCGATACAACTGCCTGTCCCTTTCACAAGGCCATGGTCCCTGCCCCGGATTCCGCTGGAAACGCGCGTAACATGCAGGCACACCCAGGGCAAACCAGAAAGGAGCCTCATGTTCTACCGCCCCCAAGACGGCCACGGCTTGCCGCATAACCCCTTTAATGCCCTGATCACTCCGCGCCCCATTGGCTGGATTTCCACCCGTGGGCCGATGGGCGACAACCTGGCACCCTATTCCTTCTTCAACGCTGTGGCCTATGTGCCGCCGCAGGTCATGTTCGCCTCGACCGGGGCCAAGGACAGCCTTGCCGCGCTGGAGGTATCGGGCGTGTTTTGCGTGAATATCGTGGGGATCGCACAAAAAGATGACATGAACGCCACCTCTGCCGCCTTGCCGCGCGGGGTGGATGAATTTACCCATGCCGGCGTGGCGAAGGCGGAATGTGATACCATCGCCTGCCCGCGCGTGGCCGGTGCGCCCGCGTCACTGGAATGTCGGGTAACCCGGATCATCGCTTTGAACGGCACGGATAATTTTCTGATCCTTGGAGAGGTGACAGGCATCCATCTGCGCGATGACTGCGTGGTCGGGGGCCGCTTTGACGTAACCCGTTTCCATCCGCTCGCCCGTCTTGGCTACCGTGATTACGCCGTCGTGCGTGACGTGTTCGAACTCGCTCGCCCCGGCGAAGGTTGACTGCGCAGTCAGGCCGGGAACTGCACAGCCCTTGCCGACGCCGGAGATGAGGCTTTCGCAAAGCCCCCGGACGCCGTGCCGGAAGCGGCAAGGGGGCGAGAACGGCCCTATGCGCAATTATTGCCAGCCCTGAACGGCTATGCTATGCAATTGAAGTCAATTCTTGTGCCATTTTCCAACCTGCGGCTTTCCGCTATTCCTTTTTACAGGAGTTTTTACGCGTGGGATATTCATATTGTCCAAACCCGAAATTTCAGGGCGAACCGCAATCCATCGCCAGCATGTGCTGGTTCGCAGGCTATACCATGATGTTCCGCTGGAAAGGCATGCCCGAGACACAGATCCGGTCCCATATCTGGGATACTCTGAAAGCCGCAGGCATCGACGTGGAAGACGCCCGCCGGGGTGGGTTGAAACTGAAAGACAATCTGGCCGCCGCGAAGGCGCTTGGCCTCGGCGCAAATGGTTTCGGCCAACCTGTGACGGAATCCGACCTGCGCCAGTTGGTGCGACAAAGCCCGGTCTGGTGCGCGGGACAATGGTTTGCCGACAGCAATCATGTCTATGTTGTCACCGGCGTGTCGGAAAATCAGGTGGAATTCTATGATCCCTGGTACGACACCTCGCCCGACGAGGCGTTCGAGTCGCACAAACGCCCGCTCGACTGGGTGTTGAACGGCGACGGCAAGGCGCGCAAGGGTCTGGCCAACACGTTCCAGTGGTATCCGCTGCAATACTTCAAATCCGGCAGCTGATGGACACGGTCGGTGGCGCGCGCCCGATCTTCCGCACGCCCGCGTGCCGTCAGTCCATTGCGCCATAGCCGGGCGTGCGGCGGGCGTCACCGGTCACGCCAGCGGCACCTACCTTGCGATGGAAGGCCCACAGTTCTCCACCCTCGCCGAATCGCGCATGTACCGGTCCTGGGGCTGCGACGTGATCGGAATGACCGCTATCCCCGAAGCCAAACTCGCGCGTAAGGCTTAGCTTTGCTACGCCAGCGTGGCCATGGTCACCGATTACGACAGCTGGCACCCCGGCCATGGCGAGGTGGACATCACCAGGATCGTGGCTACGCTCGGCACAAATGCCTTTCAGGCCAGCACCTTGATCGCCACCCTCCCCACCCGGTCGGGTTCCGACCGCATCCCCTGTCCGCCTGGCTGCGACCGCGCCCTGACCCATGCGCTGATCACCGCACCTGCGGCCAGTGACGCTGCGCTGGTGGCGAAACTTGATGCGGTCGCAGGCCGTGTGCTGAAGGGCTGACCCGGTGGCAAAAACCGTCCGCGACTATATCTGCACTATCCCCGATTTCCCGCACGCGGGTATCCTGTTCCGCGATGTGACCACGCTGTTCGCCGATGCGCGCGACTTTCGCCTGGCCATCGACCAGATGCTGACACCCTACGCGGGCCTGCGGATCGACAAGCTGGCCGGGCTGGAGGCACGCGGCTTCATGCTTGGCGGGGCGGTAGCGCACCAACTGTCCACCAGCTTTGTGTCTATCCGCAAGACGGGTAAACTCGCCGCCCGGACCATCGCACAGTCCTACTTGCTCGAATACGGCGAGGCGGGGGTCGAAATGCATGACGACGCCCTGCAACCCGGTGAAAAGGTGCTGCTGGTCGACGACCTGCTGGCGACGGGCGGCACTGCAGAAGCAGGCTTCAGGCTGATCGAACGCCGTGGCGCCGAAGTGATCGGCTGCGCCTTCGTGGTCGATCTGCCGGACTTTGGCGGGCGGAAAAAACTGGAAACCCCTGGGATGAAGCGCATGCACTTTGCGCCTTCGCGGGCTTGCAACCGTTTTCGGTTTCGAAAAAATACCCACGCCGCAGGCCTGTGACTTTTGCGCAGGATGCCGCCTTCGACCCCAACGAGGACCCTTGGACGGCATTGCCCCGGAATGATTGTAAGCGATGGGGTGGATGCACCCGGCAGCGATCTCTGATCCGTCCTTTTGGGTGATGTCGTGCAGTTCGCGGCGGGCTTGCGCCCGGCAACAGGCCAGCGTCAGCGGCGTGCCGCCCACGCGACGGGGACCGGCCAGGACGTGATTTCTTGCATGTCCGTCTACTTGCAGAATGCCATTGAAGTCTTTCAAAATGTCCATCGCATGGCTGCCGCTGCGCCCCGTTGTCTGGCGGGCGAATGCGAGCACTTGCCGGGAAGGGGGCGCATAGGTGAAGACGACAGCCGGAGGGTCAGCACCGCTTAGGCTCAAGTTTCAAGTGCAACACCCAGCGCCCGCAGGGCATAGGATGTTGCGTTTGAAGCTTGAGCCTAAGGACACTCGCCGCTACACCTCTTTCCTTGGAAACTTTTATAGTCTATGATTTCTATTGAAAGGGTGGTGCCATGATCAAACTTGCAATGAAGCCAACCGAACAGACCGGCAAGGGTCTTGTGCTGACCAAGGCCGTGCTGAGTGTCGCAGAGCGGCTGGGCCTGACAGCGCGGGTGTTGTCGCGCGTGATCGGCGTGTCCGAACCCACGATATCGCGGATGAAGAAAGGTGATTTCTTACTTGAGGAAGGCTCCAAGCCCTATGAACTGGCCGTTCTGCTTGTTCGGGTGTTCCGCTCGCTCGATGCCATCACTGGCGGCGACGAACGGGTTGCGCGGGCATGGCTGGCCGGGTCGAACACCGCACTTGGCGGCACCCCTGCCGAAAAGATTGTCACCATTGCAGGATTAACCGATGTCATCGCCTATCTGGACGCCCGCCGCGCTGTCGTCTGAGGCGCGCGCCTATGCGGGCACGGGCTGGCGGCTGGTCGAGGCGCAACACCGCGTCTCGACTTTGAAGCTGGTCGAGACACTTGCCGAGCAGGCCCTGCTCGAAGATATCCTCGACCAGACCAAACCCGCCGTGCCGCCCGAATGTCGGCATCTCGACTCCCTGTTTTCGACGCCCTTCCGCTATGGCGCGACCTATCCGAATGGTTCGCGCTTCCGCCGGGCAGGCAAGACGCCGGGCGTTTACTATGCCGCCGAGCGCCCCGAGACGGCGGCAGCAGAAATGGTGTTCTACCGCTTTCTGTTTTACGCCGAAAGCCCGGCGACGCCGTTCCCCGACGATGCCGCAGAGTACACGGCGTTTTCGGCAGACCTGCGGACCGAGCAATCTATCGACCTGACGGTCGAGCCACTGGCGCGGGACTTGGGCCACTGGACCCACCCCACCGATTACATGGCCTGCCAGACGCTCGCAGACATGGCACGCGAGGCTGGGGCAGACCTGATCCGCTTCCGGTCGGTCCGCGATCCCGGGGCGGGCGCAAATCTTGCGGTGCTGACCTGTCGGACCTTCGCCTCGCGCGAACCGGCAGAGCGTCAGACCTGGCGCATTCGTGTCGGTGCCCACGGCGCGCAGGCGATCCGCGAGCATCCCGCGCTCGGGCTGGAGTTTCCCCGCGATGCCTTCACCACCGATCCCCGCCTTGCAAACCTGAACTGGAAGCGCGGCAAGGCAAAGTGAGCGGTCATCATGGCCACCGAAAGCTTTTGGCCCGTCAAAGCCACGACACCTTGCGATAGTGCTGTGACCGACACGACAAAACAAAAACTAATCAGCGTCAACAGGAACTCTGGCCCCTGGATCATTTCCGCCCGGCCAGATTGTCGTCCACCTTCATAAGCCGGGGCCAATCGTTCGTCACATCCGGCAAGACAATAGTACGGTATTCCAACGTGTGCAAAACATGCGGCGGCGCGGGCGCAGGGTTACGGCGCTTGACGCCCTGATTTGGCGTCATCAACGC